>Ga0209369_1000039_pt1 | contig 324194 bp, 284 predicted proteins | sample EBPBio142010_DNA_FD_185865 | JGI IMG/M metagenome (GOLD analysis project Ga0209369, IMG submission 185865) | Wastewater treatment Type I Accumulibacter community from EBPR Bioreactor in Madison, WI, USA - Reactor 1_10/4/2010_ DNA (SPAdes)... | ecosystem: Engineered > Bioreactor > EBPR >...
CGTTTGGCTGCGGCGAGGATGGAGGAGCGGGCGGCTTCTTCGAGCACGCGCTCACGCAGGTCGATAGAGAGGGGAGCAGGCATGGGCCTAAGCTACGACCTCACCTACCCTCTTGCGCTTGGCTATATCAACCTTGGCGATCATAGGTCTGTACATCCTGTTTTACATCCTAATGTTTACGGCGGTCATTCTGTCCGGTAACTGAGTGTTTGGTTCATTACGCGTTTCTCCATCGTCCCGCCTACCGATGCTGGTAGGCGGCGTGCTGGGCGTGCTCGCCCTGCTGTTCGCGTTCGATCCGGCACAGCACGCCTTCTTCCCGAAGTGCGTGTTTTACTGGGCGACGGGCCTGTTCTGCCCCGGCTGCGGGAGCCAGCGGGCAGTGCACGCGCTGCTGCACGGGCACCTCGGCGAGGCGCTGGGCCAGAACGCGCTCGTCGTGTTGGCGCTGCCGTACCTCGGCTACGTCGGTGTTCGGCGAGCGCTTGAAGTGTCGGGGCGGATTGCGCGGCGCACGTCGGCTGCGCCGCTGCCGCCAGCCGTAGCGGTGGGGCTGGTGGTCGTGGTGATCGGGTTTATGGTGCTGCGCAACCTGCCGACGATGCCGTTTGCGTGGCTTGCGCCGGACTTGCCGTGATCGGGGGAAACGTCTGACGCAGCAACGCGTAAGAGCGCCTCGATTCGGAGACGTTGTCTGTTCTCCGCGTGGTTTTCCCCTTGTTCCGGGCCTGCCGGACGCGCCCCAAGGCGGGGCAGCGCGCGGCCCTTGTTTCTTTATCTATATTGGATATGAAGGCTGAGGAGTTGCAGGCGATGTCCCTGCCCGACCTCAAAACGCTGGCCCGCGAACGCGGCCTCAAAGGCGTATCCACCCTCCGCAAACCTGCGCTCGTCGAGGCGCTCGCTGCCGGAAACGGTCGCTCTTCGTCCAGCAAGACGGGATCGTCCGAGACTCCGGCCCCAAGCCCTGCCGATACGGCTCCGCCCAAACGCCGCCGCCGCACGTCGTCGGAAACCGGCGAATCCACCGCCGCCCCGGACGCGCCGCGCACCGAGACGCCCAAGGCCGACGCTTCGCCGGACGCTGCGTCCGCATCGAACGAGCCTACCGGCGACGATGCGCCGCGCACCAAGCGCCCGCGCCGCAGCCGGGTGGAGCGCGTCGACCTGACGAGCGCCGCCCAAGAGGCCGAGACGGCCGAGGCCCCCGCTGACGCCGAGGCGCGGCGTCCGTTCATTCCCAAGATGCGCGACGCCGACCCCGATGCGCCCGCGTCGGATGTGGTGTCGTTCACCCCGCCGCCCAGCGCGCCGGAACGCAGCCGCGACGAGCGGCCCGAACGGCCTGCCCGTGCCGAACGTCCCGAGCGATCCGCCAACGGCAACGGCCAGTCGCGCCCGCAGGACGACGACGAAAGCAGCCGCAAGCGCCGCCGCCGGGGCCGCCGAGGCCGAGGCAAAGACCGCGACGAAGACGAGCGTCCGCAACAGCCGTCTCCGCGCAGCGACAAGCGCGACAGCGACCGGCGCGACGAGCGCCGCGACTCCGACAAGCGCGAGCGGCAGGGCGGCCAGCGCGGCCCGGACACGCGCCTCGACAAGGCCGAGCGCCCGGTGCTGCGGATGGAAGAGCGCGGACGCCTCGACCCGCGCCCGGAGCCGAAGCCGGCCTTCCTCAAGCAAGACGAACGCAGCCTCACCCGCGAGATGCCGCGCCGCATCGACCCGGCCACGCTCACGCCCGAGGCCCGCGCCCGCTACGAAGAAAAGCGCCGCGCCCTCTACGACGGCCTCCCCGGCTACGCCCAAACCTTCGACGCCGCCGCGTACGAACCGGCTCCGCTGCTCGACAAAACCGGCGTGCTGGAGATTGGGCGGCAGGGCTATGGTTTCCTCCGCAGCGCCGAATACAACTACCTGCCCTCGCCCGACGACGTGCTCGTGACCGCCGAGCAGATCGAGCGGTACGGCCTTCAGTTTGGCGACACCGTGCAGGCCAAGGTGGCCCCGCCCACCGAAGCCCAACGCTTCTTCACCCTCGCCGAAGTCGAAACCGTCGGCGGACGCGCGCCGGAAGCGCTGCGCGAGCGCACGCCGTTCGACTACCTCACGCCGCTCTTTCCCAACGAGCGCCTGCGCCTCGAAACCACCGGGCAGGAAATCTCCACCCGCGTGCTCGACCTGTTCTCGCCCATCGGCAAGGGCCAGCGCGGGCTGATCGTGGCCCAGCCCAAGGTCGGCAAGACGGTGCTGCTGCAGAAGATCGCCAACGCGATTTCCGAGAACCATCCGGAAGTGACGCTGATCGTGCTGCTGGTGGACGAACGTCCGGAGGAAGTGACCGACTTCCAGCGCCACGTCAAGGCCGAGGTCATCGCCTCGACGTTCGACCGCAGCCCCGAGAACCACGTCGCCGTGGCCGACCTCGTCCTCGAAAAAGCCAAGCGGCTCGTCGAAGCCGGGCAAGACGTGGTGATCCTGCTCGACTCCATCACCCGCCTTGCCCGCGCCCACAACGCCGTCGCTCCCGACAAGGGCCGGACGATGTCGGGCGGCCTCGAGGCCGGGGCGCTCCGGGGGCCGAAGCGGTTTTTCGGCGCGGCCCGCAACATCGAAGAAGGCGGGAGCCTCACCATCATCGGCACCGCGCTCGTCGACACCGGCAGCCTGATGGATCAGGTCATCTTCGAGGAGTTCAAGGGCACGGGCAACATGGAACTCGTGCTCGACCGCGCCCTCGCCGACCGCCGCATCTTCCCCGCCGTCAACGCCGTCCGCAGCGGCACGCGCCGCGAAGAGCTGCTGCTGCGCCCCGAGCAGCTGAGCCGCATCTGGGTGCTGCGCAAGATCCTCGCCGACATGGAGCCGGAGAAGGCGATGGGCTTCCTGCAGGATCGGATGAAGTCGACGCGCTCGAACGACGAGTTCCTGATCGTGATGAACTCGTAAGCGTGCCTCGGGCTGCTGGCTACGGGATTCCGGGTGCCAGCGGCTCGCGGCCAGCAGCCTTTCGCCATGCCCGACGTCCTTGCCGAACTCCGCGCCGCCCTTGCCTTCCAGCGCGAACTGGGCGGGCGGTACGTTCCACGGGTCGAGGTGCCGGAGGACGAAGGCCCGCGCCGTGCGACCGCACCGGAGCCGACCGCCGTCTTGCCCGTTCCTTCGGACACGCCCGACGAACCGATGCCTACGATCGATATGTTTGGCGGCGACGCGCCCGCCCCGGAGCCGTCGTTGCCCGCCTCGCCCTACGCCCGCCTCGACGCGCTCATCCCCGACGGTCACCCGGTGAAGGCGTGCACGACGCTGGCCGAGGTCGAAGCGGTGGCGCAGAACACGGTCTTCATCCCCCTCGACGAGAAGCGGATCAACCCGGTGTTTGGCGTGGGCCGTCCGGATGCCGACCTGATGATCGTGGGCGAAGCACCGGGGGCCGACGAGGACCGCACAGGCGAGCCGTTTGTGGGCCGCGCCGGGCAGCTGCTCACCAAGATTCTCGCCGCGATCGGGCTGGAACGCGACGACGTCTACATCGCCAACATCTTGAAGAGCCGTCCGCCGGGCAACCGCGACCCCGAACCCGACGAGATCGCGGCGCACCTGCCGATGCTCTACAAGCAGATGGCGCTCGTCCGGCCCAAGGTGATCCTGTGCGTGGGCAAGACGAGCGGCAACGCGCTCTTGGGCAAGCGTGCGGCGCTCGGAAGCCTGCGCGACCGCGAGCACGACTTCCACGGCCTTCCGCTGTTTGTGACGTACCACCCGGCGGCGCTGCTGCGCAACGAGCAGTGGAAGCGCCCGACGTGGGAAGACGTGCAGCTGATGAAGGCCGCGCTCGACCGTGAAACCGGCGGCTGACGGCGAGGCCGTACCGCATTCTTCTTGCCGAGACCGTGCACCGGGAGGAGGCCGTCCCGTAGATTCTTTAGATCCGGTTTTCCCGCCTTGGTTTTTCTGCCCGATGGACGACGCCATCCCGCCTGGCTACGATGCCGCTGCTCCTGACCCTGGGGCGCAGCGCGGGATGCGCATTGACCCCGGTGCGGGCGGCGACTATCCGCTCGACAAGATGACGCGGGCGGGCGGCTCAGGGCGGCGGCGGGCGGCGCAGCAGTCGGTGCACGACACCGCCGGGCGGCTTCCGCCGCAAGCGCTCGACGTGGAGCAGTCGGTGCTGGGGGCGCTGTTGATCGACAAAGACGCGTTCAACCGCGCCGTCGAAGTCCTCCCCGACGATCCGTTCTACGACGGGCGGCACCAGCGCATCTACGCGGCGGTGCGGGCGCTCGCCGAGCGCGGCGATCCGGTGGACTTGATTACGCTCACGCAGGAGCTTCGGCGGCGCGGCGACCTCGACGGCGCGGGCGGGGCGGCGTACCTGAGCGAACTCACCGGCAAGGTGGCGTCGGCGGCGAACGTCGAGTACCACGCCCGGATCGTGGCCGAGCGCAGCCTGCTGCGGCGGTTCATCGAGACGGCTACGCTGCTCGTCGGCAAAGCCTACGACCCGGCCACCGACGCCTTCGAGCTGCTCGACGAGGCGGAGAAGGACATCTTCGCCATCTCCAACCTCAAAAAGACCAACTCGGCGCGGCACCTTGGCGACGTCGTGAAGGACACGCTCGCCCGGCTCGAATCCATCAGCGGGGCCGAGGGCGGCCTCACCGGCGTGCCGTCGTCGATCCGCTCGCTCGACCAGCTCACCGCCGGGTGGCAGCCCTCCGACCTCATCATCGTCGCGGCCCGGCCGTCTATGGGCAAGTGCCTCGGCAAGGGCACGCGGGTGATGCTGTTCGACGGCACGACGAAAGCCGTGGAAGATGTGCAGGTGGGCGACCTTCTGATGGGCGACGATTCGACGCCGCGCCGGGTGCTCTCGCTGGCGCGAGGGCGCGAGGCGATGGTCTGGGTGCGGCAGAAGCATGGGATGGACTACCGGGTGAACGCCAGCCACATCCTCTCGCTCAAGAAAAGTCGCGCTGGGGACTGCGTGCCGCGCGGCACGGTGGTGAACGTGACAGCGCGCGAGGCGATGGCGAAGTCGCCCAAGTGGCAGAACGACCACAAAGGCTACAAGGTGGCCGTGGACTTCCCGGCGCAGGCCGTTCCCATCGATCCGTATCTGCTGGGCGTATGGCTGGGAGATGGCAAGTCAGACAGCGCCCGCATCTACACCCAAGACGCCGAAGTGGTGGAGTACCTCGCCGCTTATGCTGCCGCGCACGACGCTCATCTGACGGTGCACGACGCCGACCGTTGTCCCGGCTATACCGTCAAGGCAAATCGGACGGCCCGCGAGACGTCGCTGCAAGCGGCACTGCGTCGGCTGGGCGTGCTGGGCCGCAAGCACATTCCGCACCTCTACCTCGCCAACGACCGGGCGACGCGGCTGGCGTTGCTGGCCGGGCTGATCGACAGCGACGGCTTCTGCAACAAGGGGCACGGCGGCACCTACGAGATCACGCTCAAAGACGAGGCGATGGCACGGCAGGTCAAGTTCCTGTGCGACACGCTCGGCTACCGCACGTCGCTTCGGAGCAAGCGCGCGTCCATCCGATCCACGGGATTTGAAGGCACGGCGTGGCGCGTGCGCTTCAACGGCAACGTGGACGAGATTCCGGTGCGGATCGACCGCAAAAAAGCCGCGCCGTGGACCGACCGCCGCGACTGGACGGTGACGGGCATCGCCCTCGAACCCGACGGCGTGGACGATTACTACGGCTTCACCCTCGACCGCAACCGGCTTTTCCTTTTGGAGGACGGCACGGTGACGCACAATACGGCGTTCAGCCTTGCGGTGGCACGCAACGCAGCGCTGCACCCCAACCGTCCGGCGGGCGTGGCGTACTTCTCGCTGGAGATGTCGTCCGATCAGCTCGCCCAGCGTCTGCTCACGAGCGAGGCGCGGGTGGATGCGCAGGTGGCGCGTACGGGCCGGATGAGCGACGTGGAGTGGCAGCACATCGCCCGCGCCGCCGCCCGGCTGCACAACGCCCCCATCTTCATCGACGACACGCCGGGCCTCGGCATCCTCGAACTGCGCGCCAAATGCCGACGCCTCAAAGCCGAGCACGACATCGGGCTGATCGTGGTCGACTACCTCCAGCTGATGCACGGCTCCAGCGGCGGCAAGAACGCCAACCGCGAGCAGGAAATCGCCCAGATCTCCCGAAGCCTCAAGGGCCTCGCCAAAGACCTGAACGTGCCGGTGATTGCGCTCTCGCAGCTCAGCCGCGCCGTCGAGTCCCGCCCGGACAAACGCCCGCAGCTCTCCGACCTCCGCGAGTCGGGTTCGATCGAGCAGGATGCCGACGTGGTGATCTTTCTGCACCGCCCGGAGAAGTACGGCATCACGATGGACGACGCCGGGCAGTCCACCGAAGGCATCGCCGAAATCATCATCGGCAAGCAGCGCAACGGCCCGCTTGGGACGGCGGTGGCGGCGTTCGTCAAGGAATACGCCCGCTTCGAGAACCTGACGACGTATTACGACGGTGCGGGCGGCTACGGCAACGAGCCGGAAGACCCGTTTGCCCTTGGCGGAGGCGGCGCCGCGGGGCTTCCCGGCCCACCGCCCGACCCGGGTTACGGCGGCGCGAACTACGGCTACGACGACCTGCCCGGCGGGCTGGGCCCGCCGCCCGGCGGCTTCGGCGACGGCTCGTCTCAGCCGCCTCCGTATCCCCCCGGCGACGCGCCGTTTTAGGCCGTTTGGCTCCCCGGCGGCTCCCTTTGCCCGTCGTTCCCGCTTGGGCGTATGCCGCTGCACGGAGCGCCGCGAGGCCTCCCAATTCCAACCGGCTCGTAGACGGCCCGTCGGAAGGCGTAACGGTTTGATAACCTGCGCTCCAACGGGATTTCGGCAGCGCAAAGCCGAACCGGTGGCGACGCGTCGTAGGTTGCAGCTTTCGCCTTTCCCCCCTTTCGCATGCGCCCCGTGCGTGCCGCCTTCGGGTCTCGCTGGATGCTCGCCGCTGCTGTCCTTGCCGGATGCGGGCGTGGCCCTGTGGAAGGGCTGATCAAGATCGACGGCTCCTCGACGGTCTTCCCCATCACCGCGCTGGCCGCCGAACGGTTTATGGCCGACACGTCGGATATTCGCATTGCCGTGGGCATCTCCGGCACCGGCGGCGGGATGGCCAAGTTCGGACGCGGCGAGATCGACATCTCCAACGCCTCGCGCCCCATCAAGGAGAAGGAGGTCGACAAAGTGCGCGCCGCCGGGCTGGACTTCATCGAGTTGCCCATCGCCTACGACGGCCTCGTGGTGGCCGTCAACCCAGAGGCGACGTGGGTGGACTGCTTGACCGTGGACGAGCTCAAGCGCATGTGGGAGCCGGGGTCGAAGGTGAACTCCTGGAAAGACGTGCGCGCGGACTTTCCCGACCGGCCGCTCCGCCTCTACGGCGCCGGCACCGACAGCGGCACCTACGACTACTTTACCGCCGCCATCGTGGGGGAAGAAGGCACAAGCCGCGCCGATTTTACCGCCTCGGAAGACGACAACGTGCTGGTGACCGGCGTGGCCGGCGACCCCGGCGCGCTGGCCTTCTTCGGCCTCGCCTACTACGAAGAGAGCGCCGACAAGGTCAAGGCCGTGCGGATCGACGGCGGCAAGGGCGGTGGATGCGTTGCGCCAACCTTCGAATCGGTCGAAACCGGGCAGTACCAACCGCTGGCGCGCCCCGAGTTCGTGTACGTCCGGAAAGACCGCGCTACCGATCCGGCGGTGGGCGCGTTTGTGCGCTACTACCTTGCCCATGCCCGGACGATTGTGCGCGACGCCCAGTACGTTCCGCTCTCGGACGAGACGTACGGCCTTGTGCGCGCCCGCTTCGACGCGCAGACGACCGGCTCCCTTTTTCACGGCAGCACGGTGGGCGTGAAGATCGCCGACCTGCTGCGCGGCATGCCTGCCGACACCACCCGCTCTGCTCGATGACGCCCGACGAACCGCTTCTTCCCAACGACGAAGACCCGGCGCATCTCGAACCGGGCGAGAGTCTTTTGGACGGCGATCGGCTGCCCGAAGGCCGGGAAACGTCGCGTGGGCCGGGGCCGCTCTCGGCGGCTGGGCGAGCGTCGGCGCTGATGTCGCCGCCGTCGATGTACGGGCCCGATTTGAGCCAGAACATCTTTCGCAGCCCCAAAGAGCGCGCCATCGGCTACCTGCTGGGCGCGTGCGCCATCGCCACCATCTTCACCACCGTCGGCATTGCGGCGGTGCTGGTGTGGGAGTCGGTGAAGTTCTTCGCCGAGGTGTCACCGTGGCAATTCCTCACCGACACGGCGTGGACGGCGCAGATCGACGGCGAGCACTGGGGCATTTGGCCGCTGCTCTCGGGCACGCTGCTCATCACCGTCATCGCCGGGGTTGTGGCGCTGCCGCTCGGCTTGGCCGCCGCCGTGTATATGGCGCAGTACGCGCCGGATCGGGTGCGGAAGTGGCTGAAGCCGTCGCTGGAACTGCTCGCGGGCGTCCCGACCATCGTGTTCGGGTTCTTCGCGCTCACCACCGTCACGCCGCTGCTGCAGACGATCATTCCCAGTTTGCAGGTCTACAACGCGCTCTCCGCCGGCCTCGTGGTAGGTCTGATGGTGCTGCCGATGGTGGCCTCGCTCTCCGAAGACGCCCTTCGGGCCGTACCGCGTGCCCTTTCCGAGGGCGCGTATGCGCTGGGGGCGACCAAGATCGAGGTGATTGGCAGGGTGCTCGTGCCCGCCGCGCTCTCCGGCATCATGGCCAGCTTCATCCTTGCGCTCAGCCGCGCCGTGGGCGAGACGATGATCGTGGTGGTGGCCGCAGGATCGCAGCCGAAACTCACCCTCGATCCAACGGCCTCCGTCCAGACGATGACCGCCTACATCGCGCAGGTGACGCAGGGCGACGCACCGCAGGGCACGCCGGAGTTCCAGAGCCTCTTCGCCGTGGGGCTTGCGCTGTTCCTGCTCACGCTGGGTCTGAACGTGCTGGCCAACACCATCATCCGCAAGTACAAAGAAGCGTATTGAGAAGGCCGAAGGACGCGGCGCGAAGCGCCAAACCGCCTCCTGCCCCGTCGGACTTCGCCCTTCTACCTTCGCCCCTTTCCCGTGGAACCGACCTCCTCTCCCGCTTTCAACCCTCGCATCGAGGCTCGGCAACGCGCCAGCGCCCTGTGGGCCACGCTGCTGCTGCTGGCCACCCTCGTCGGGATCGTCGTGCTGGTGTTTCTGCTCGTCGACCTCGTGATCAAAGGCGGCGGACGGCTTACCGGGCACTTCTTTACGAACTACATGTCGTTCGAGCCTGACCGGGCGGGCATCAAGAGTGCGCTGGTCGGATCGTTGTGGCTGATGCTGCTCACCACCCTGATCGCCGTGCCGGTGGGCGTGGGCGCGGCGGTGTGGCTGGAAGAGTACGCCAGCCGGGGGCGGCTGATGCGGCTCGTGCAGCTCAACATCGCCAACCTTGCGGGCGTGCCGAGCGTGATCTACGGCATCCTCGGCCTGACGTTCTTCGTGCGCTTTCTTGCGCTCGACCGCAGCCTGCTCGCCGGGGCGCTCACGATGGCGCTGCTGATCCTTCCGGTGATTGTGATCGCCACGCAAGAGGCACTCCGAAGCGTGCCCAAGGGCCTGCGCGAGAGCGCCTACGCACTTGGGGCGACGCGCTGGCAGGTCATACGCAGCCACCTGCTGCCCGTGGCCGCGCCCGGCATCCTCACCGGCGTCATCCTCGCCGTCAGCCGGGCGGTGGGCGAGACGGCACCGCTGATCGTGATCGGCGGGTTCGTGTTCATCGCCTTCACGCCGGGTAGCCTGCTCGACCCGTTCACCGCGCTGCCGCTGCAGATCTTCAACTGGACGGGAATGCCGCAGGCCAGCTTCCGCGAACTCGCCGCCGCCGCCATCCTCGTGCTGATGGTGCTGCTCTTGGCGATGAACGGCGCGGCCATCGTCCTGCGCAACCGCTTCGAACGCAACCGCCCTCGATAAAAGACATCGTGTATGGTTTGGGGTGTATGGAGGCTTTCCCATACACGATACACCGTACACCAAACGACGAAACGTATGGCTTCCCCCAAGATGCAGACGCGCGACCTCCACTTCTGGTACGGCACGTCGCATGCGCTCAAAGGCATTTCGATGGACATCGCCTCGCACGAGGTGACGGCCTTCATCGGGCCGTCGGGATGCGGCAAGAGCACCTACCTGCGCTGCCTCAACCGCATGAACGACCTCATCCCCGGCGCGCGGGTGGAAGGCAAGGTGCTGCTCGACGGGCAAAGCATCTACGACGGTGCCGATCCGGTGCTGGTGCGGCGGCGGGTCGGGATGGTGTTCCAGAAGCCCAACCCGTTCCCCAAGTCCATCCGCGAAAACATCGTCTGGGGCGCGCGCATCAACGGGTACACCGGAAGCGAAGACGAGCTTGTCGAGCGGTGCCTGACCCACGCCGCCCTCTGGAACGAAGTCAAGGATCGGCTGAGCGACAACGCCTACGGCCTCTCCGGCGGCCAGCAGCAGCGGCTGTGCATTGCCCGCGCGCTCGCCGTCGAGCCGGAAGTGCTGCTGATGGACGAGCCGGCGTCGGCGCTCGACCCGATTGCCACGGCCAAGCTCGAAGAAACCATCCTCGAACTCAAAAGCCGCTACACGATTGTGATCGTGACGCACAACATGCAGCAGGCCTCCCGCGTCTCGGACAGCACCGCCTTCTTCTATCTTGGCGAACTCGTCGAAAAGGACGCCACCGAAACCATCTTTACCCGCCCCTCGGTCAAACGCACCGAAGAATACATCTCCGGACGCTTCGGCTGAACGACGACCTGCGAACGACGAACGACGAGCCAAACGGCCTCGATCGCTCGGCATTCGCCGCTCGAAACTCGCACTTTTTCGCTATGCCTACGATCCATCGCCACCTCGACGACGAACTGCATGTGCTGGCCGACCTCCTTATGGAGATGGCGTATCTCGTGGACGAACAACTCGCCAACGCCGTAGACGCGCTCTCGAAGCTTGATCTTGAACAAGCCGAGCGGGTGCGCATGCGCGACGACGAGATCGACGCGCTGGAGATCAAGATCGACCGGCAGTGCGAGCGCATCCTCGCCCTCCACCAGCCGGTGGCCAGCGAGCTGCGGGTGATCATCACCGCCATCAAGATCAACACCGACCTTGAGCGCATCGGCGACCACGCCAAGAACCTGGCCCGTGCTGCCCGCGTCGTGGCCGAAAGCCCCGACGTGCTCAACGCCGTCCGCCTGACCGACATGGCCGACGCGGCCCGGGCGATGCTGCGCAAGGTGCAGGATGCCTTTGCCCGGCGCGACCGCGTGGCTGCCCGCGAGGTGGTGGCCGACGACCAGACGGTCGACCGGCTGTACCAAGACGTGCTGGCGGGCCTCGTCGCCTACGGACAAGAGCACCCCGAGCAACTCCGCGCCGTGAGCCGCCTCATCACCTCGGCCAAGAGCATCGAGCGCATCTCCGACCATGCCAAGAACATCGCCGAGCAGGTCGTTTTCGTGGTCGAGGGCACGGACATCCGCCACCGCAAGCTCACCGAACGGCCCTGACCGCCTCTACTCGTCCATCCCGACGGAGAACATCCGGTCGAGGTCGTAGCGGCTGTGCACGCGGAAGCCGATGAGCGTTTCGCTCCGGGCGATGCCGTCGATTTGGCGGATGCGTTCGGTGACGAGCGTGGCGAGCGCGTCGTTCGAGCGGACGCGCAGGATGGCGACGAGGTCGTAGCGCCCGGCCACCGAGTGGACTTCGGCCACGCCGTCGAGCGCCGTGAGGGCGTCGGCGACGGCGTTGGTGGCGTTGCGATCGGTTTCGAGCAGCAGGATGGCGGTGACCATACGGGGCGGACGGGATGGTGGTTCAGGCCGCGTGGTCACGACGCGGACGGGGGAACGGTTTCGGGCAAACCGAGATCGGCGGACGGTGTGTGAAACTGGAGCGCGGCCAGTTCGGCGTAGAGGCCGCCTTGTGCGACCAACTCGGCGTGGGTGCCCGTTTCCACGATGCGCCCGTGGTCGAGCACGACGATGCGGTCGGCGCGGACGACCGTGGCGAGGCGGTGGGCCACCACGAACGTCGTGCGGCCCTGCATGAGCCGGTCGAGGGCGTCTTGGACGAGGCGCTCGCTCGTGGCGTCAAGGGCGCTCGTGGCCTCGTCGAGCAGCAAGATGGGCGCGTCGCGCAGCAGGGCGCGGGCAATAGCGAGGCGCTGCCGTTCGCCACCGGACAGGCGGACGCCGCGTTCGCCCACTTCCGCATCGTAGCCGCCGGGCAGGGCGCGGATGAAGGCGTCGGCGTTGGCCGAGCGGGCAGCCTCTTCGACCTCGGCGTCGGTGGCGTCGAGGCGACCGTAGCGAATGTTCTCGCGGACGGTTGTGGCAAAGAGCTGCACGTCCTGCGCGACCGTCGCCATCGCCGCCCGCAGGCTGTGCTGCGTCACCGAGCGCACGTCGAATCCATCTACCGTAATGGTGCCCGCGTCGACGTCGTAGAACCGGGGCAGCAGCGCCAGCAGCGTCGACTTGCCCGCGCCGCTCGGCCCCACGAGCGCCACCGTTTCGCCGGGCTGGGCGGCGAACGTCACGCCGTCGAGCACCTTCCGCTCGTCGTCGTAGGCAAACGTGACGTCGCCAAACGTCACCGCGCCGTACACCGGCGCAGCCAGCATTGGTGCGCCGGGAGCATCCTGCACCGCCGGTTCGGTGTCGAGCAGCTCAAAGAGCCGCCCGGACGCGCCGGAGGCCGAGGCGAACGTGGTGTAGAGGCGCGAAAGACCGCCCACGCCGCGCGCGATGTTGAAGGCGTAGAAGATGAACGCCACGAGCGCCCCGGCGGTGAGGCGTCCGGCCAGCACCTCGCGCCCGCCGAACCAGAAGATGCTCACCAGCGCCAGCAGAAACACCAGCCCGACGAGCGTCCAGAAGGCGTTGGTGAGCACGAGCGCGTGGCGGGCGATGCCGAACACCCGTTCCGTCTCGCCGGTGTAGCGGTCGGCCTCGTACGTTTCGCGTCCGAACGCCTTAACCACCCGGATGGCCACCAGCGCTTCTTCCGCCACCGCCGTGGCACCCGCGAGGGCATCCTGCACCTGCCGGGAGAGCTTCCGCACGCGTCCCCCGGCGAACCGCGCCAGCAGCGCCGCCAGCGGCACCACGGCAAACACGGCCACGCTCAGGCGTGGGTTGAGGCTCACCATCAGCGCCACCGAGCCGACGAGCGTGACCGTCTGGACGACCAACTCCACGAGCGCGCTCGTCACGGCGGATCGCACGCTGGCCACGTCGTTGGTGAGGCGGCTGGTCAGGTCGCCCGTGCGCTGCTCGGAGAAAAACCCCAGGTCGAGGTTCACGAGATGGCGATACAGCCGCTGCCGCAGGTCGGTAACCACCCGCTCGCCCGACCATTCGAGCAGGTAGCCGCCCGCAAACCCCAGCAGGCTCTGCACCAGAAACAGGCCCACCAGCCCCGCCGCGATGGCGTTGAGCTGCCCGCCATCGGCCTGCTGAAACACCGCGTCGAGGAGGTTCTTCAGCCCCAGCGGCACGGCCAGCCAGATGCCCGCTTGAACGAGCGTGAGCGCGACTGCGCCCAGCAGACGAAGCCGGTACGGGCGGGCAAGGGCAAGCAGGCGTCGGAGCGTAGTTGGCATAGAGAGACGTCAGGGTCGAGGGCGAAGAGGGCGTCTTGCCACCAGGTTCCCCTACCGGACTGCCGACGCGGAACCGTGCCCGCGCACTGGGTTCTACCGGCTTCGCTCATTACCCAACGGGATGCTCAACACCCTGCGCTCGGCGTGGATTTGGTTTTCCATTGCCCTGCTTGTTCTGCTCTGGATGCCGGTGATGGCCGTCACGCGGCTGTTCGACCGCGACCCCGTGCATTACGCCACGGGACGAATGTTTCGGCGGCTCGGCGCGGCGATGACCCGCGTCAACCCGGCGTGGAAGATTCGCATCGAAGGCACCTACCCCGCCGACCCGCGCAACCCGTATGTGGTGGTGAGCAACCACCAGTCCAACGCCGACATTCCGCTCGTCTCGCGGCTGCCGTGGGAGATGAAGTGGGTGGGCAAGGCCGAACTCTTCCGCCTGCCGCTCGTCGGGTGGTTTATGCGCGTCTCCGACGATATTCCGGTGGACCGAGACAGCCAGCGAAGCCGTGCCACGGTGCTCATTCGGGCGATGGAGGTGCTGCGCCAACACTGCTCGGTGATGTTCTTCCCCGAGGGCACGCGTAGCCGCGACGGGCTGCTTCTTCCGTTCAACGACGGGGCCTTCCGCCTTGCCATCAAGGCCCAAGTGCCGATTCTCCCGCTGGCCCTCGACGGCACGACCGACGCGCTTCCCAAAGGCGGATGGCGGTTTGGCCCGCCCTCTGACATCCGTCTCGCCGTGCTCGAACCGATCCCCACCGAAGGGCTCACCGTGGCCGACGTGCCCGCCCTTCGCGACCGGGTGGTGGCTCTCATTGCCGAGCAACTTGCGGCGTGGCGCGGCGTGCCGGTTGCCGCTGTGCTGGCGGGGTCGGACGCCGGCTCGATGCCCACCGTCTCCGCGGCCTCGTCCGATGCCGCCCGTCGAGGGTAGTCATCGCTCGGCGCGAAGAGGCAGCGTAGCCGTAAAGGCCGTGCCTTCTCCGGGAGTGCTCTGCACGGTGAGCGTGCCGCCGTGGCGCTCGACGATGCGGCGGCACAGGGCCAAGCCGATGCCTGTGCCCTCGTAGGTGCCATGGGCGTGGAGCCGCTGGAAGGGCGCAAAGATGCGCGTGAGGTGCTGCGCTTCAATGCCGATGCCGTTGTCCGATACGATCAGCCGAAGCGCTGGGCGTCCGGGAGCGAGGGAGGCGGCTTCGCCTCGGACGCGCACCACCGGCGGTACGCCCTCGCGGTGAAACTTGAGGCCGTTGCCGACGAGGTTGAGCAGCAGCTGGTGCATCTGCGTTGGGTCGGCGTCGAGTGTGGGAAGCGTCTCGGCGTCGAGGCGCCCGCCCGTTTCTTCGAGGCGTACCCACAAGTCCCGCTCCACCGTGGCGAGCACCGCGTTAAGGTCGACGGGTTCGCGACGGGGTTCGGTTTGAGAGAGGCGCGAGACGGCGAGCACGTCCTTGATGAGCTGCGACATTCGCCCGGCGGCGCTCTGGATACGCCGGAGCAGCGTCAGCGCGTCGTCGTCCAGCCGACCTTGCGCGTCCTGTCCAACGAGATCGGCGAAGAGTTGGATTTTGCGCAGGGGTTCTTGGAGATCGTGGCTGGCGACATGCGCAAACTCTTGCAGTTCGCGGTTGGAGCGTTCGAGTTCGAGCGTGTAGACGCGCAAATCGGCCTCGCGAGCTTCGGCGGCGGCACGGGCGATCTGCTCGCGGAGGGCGCGGGCGTCGGCCTCGCGGGCGTGGTATTGTTCGGTGGCGTCGGTGAAGACGCCGAGCCAGCGCACCGTCGCGCCGTTGGCATCAAAGACCGGTTCGATGCGGGCAAGGAACCAGCGCGTTTCGTGCACACCGGCAATCGGTACGAGCGCTTCCCACGGCTGCTCGGCGGCACGGGCCTGATCGAGGATGTCCTTAGCCTCCGGCGGCAGCACCGCGCCCAGCAGATCGGGCCAGTGTGCCGTCTCCGGCGGCGTTCCGGCGAAGTCGTTCCAACGGTCGTTCGTCCACCCAATTCGTCCATCGGCATCGGCCCGCCACGCCAACTGCGGGAGTGCGTGAACGAACGCATCGAGTTCGCGCTCGCGCACACGCAGCGCCTCGGTGGTGCGCTGCTGGGCACGGACAAGCAAGAAGAGCAGAATCGAGAGGAGGCTTCCCGCGGCGGCGAGGCCTGGAGGAAGCCGGTTGGGGGCCTCGTCGAGCAGTGCCGTTGTGGGTTGGAAGACGACCGTCCATGTGCGCCCGCTCAGCTGAAGAGGCCGCGAGGCGGTGAGCGTAGAGGCCGTATCTGGGGCTGTGCCGCTCGTGCGCGAGTCGTGAAGCAGGTTGTTGGGCGTGGGTGCGCCGTCGTAGATGCGAAAGGCCACGCGCGGGTTTTGCTCCGAGCCGAACAGGCCGAGGAGCAGGTCATCGGCGCGAAATGCGGCGTAGGCAAACCCCGTGAGTTCGGCACGCCGCTCGGCAAGCGTCGGCGGCACCGCCGTGCTTTGGTAGAGCGGGACGTAAAGGAGGAAGCCCGCCTGCTGGTTGCGTTCGGTTTCCTGCACAAGCGTCACCCGTCCCGAAAGCGCCGGCTGGCCGGTGTCGCGAGCCAGATCCATCGCCGCCCGTCGCACGGGGTCGTTGTGCATGTTGTATCCCAGGGCGACGCGGTTACGCGCGTCTTGGGGATCGAGGTAGACGATGGTGTGGCGTTCGGCTCCGGTGGCGAGTGTGTCGGGCCACAAGCGGGCGTCCGGACGGCCGTAGTCGCTCCACTGCCGGATCACCGCGTTCGCATCGTCGGGCGTGCGGAGTCGGCGCGAGTAACCGATGCCTTGCACGCCGGGGTAATGCTGGGCGATGCCGAGATGCAGCACATAGGCGTGAAAGGTTTCCCCCGGAAGGTTCGTGCCGGCGGTCGACACCAGCCCGGCCGTGCCGCGCAAGAGGGCCGTATACGTCTGTACCCGCGCCTCAATGCGGTCGCGCGTGGCCTCCGCCGCGTTGGCGAAGGTCTCCCGTTGCCGGGCTTCGCCGCTGAGCTTGAGCAGCGCCATCGCCAGCAGCGTAAGCGCCAGCGATGCCGCGAGGACGATCCACGGAAGGAAACGGCGCGGCATGAAGGCAAACGAAAGCGGGCCGAGCAAACGCTGTAACGTACGGACAGATGCCGCCGGACTTTGTAAAGAAGAATGCTACCGCTCGAACTTCCCGCAAAACCGCCCCCGTGGCCCGGTGGTGGCTTGCATCGCGGGAAGAAGCGGCTGTACGTTGTCCCAATCTGCCCTATTGCCCTGTAGCTCAATTGGCAGAGCGCCTGACTCTGGATCAGGAGGTTTCTGGTTCGAATCCAGCCAGGGCAGCCCTCGAAACGGCCCGGAATCGCATGAAAACGCGGTTTCGGGCCGCGTCGTTTTCCGCCACCATTCGTAACCCCTACACCTTTGGCCTGGGATCGCTCATCAAGTTGTGCTTGAGAGCACGAACGCACGTCGCCAGGTGAACGGGAAATCGCCAAGGCTGCGTGCACTGCATCACCCCATACGAATGCTCGTGGCGCGTCTCCGCAACTTTGCCATGTAAGATGTGCGGGATCGGCGACTTGTCAATCGTCATCCTTTCCGGCAGCTCCGTCGCGGTCGGTTGTGCTTGGCTGAGAGTGTGCCTTTCCTTGGCGTGAGCGGTCAGCACGCCGAAGAACCTTTCTGGAGCGGTAGACCGTGAAAGGTCCATCGACCCTCGAACTTCGCCCGCTACTTGCATGTCTCTCGTCTCCTACGACCTTCACGACGGCGGCGTGTTGCTGCTCACCGTCAACCGCGCCGACAAGCTCAACGCCCTCAACGCCGAGGTCTTCGACGCGCTCGCCGAGGCGCTCGCCCGCGCCGCCTCCGACGATGCCGTCCGCGCGGTGGTCGTCACCGGGGCGGGGCCGAAGGCGTTCGTCGCCGGGGCCGACATCGCGGAGTTTCCTTCGCTCTCGTCCGCGCAGGGCGCGGATCTGTCGCGGCGAGGGCAGCAGGTGTTCGACCGGATCGAGCGGCTCGGCAAGCCGGTGGTGGCGGCGGTGAACGGCTTCGCGCTCGGCGGCGGCTGCGAACTGGCGCTGGCGTGCCACGTGCGCGTGGCGAGCGAGACGGCGCGGTTTGGCCTGCCCGAAGTGGGCCTCGGCCTGATCCCCGGTTACGGCGGCACGCAGCGGCTGCCGCGGGTCGTCGGGCGCGGACGGGCGCTCGAGATGATCCTCTCGGCGGAGATGGTGACGGCGCAGCGGGCGTACGAGACAGGCCTCGTCAACCGGATCGCCGCACCGGAGGCCCTCCTCGACGTGGCAACGGCGCTGGCCCGGACGATGGCGGCCAAGTCGCCCACGGCGCTGCGGCTGGCCATCCAAGCGGTGCTCGACTCCGACGCGCCGCTCGAATCGGGCCTTGGGCGCGAAGCCAACCTCTTCGGCGAGGCCATGGGCAGCGCCGACGCCAAGGAGGGCACCACGGCGTTCCTCGAAAAACGCGCCCCGGCGTTCACGGGCCAATGAGCGCCGCCCGCGCCTCCGAACCCGGAACGTCGTGGCGCCGCGCCCTGCGGCAGGGCGTCCGGTATGCCATCCCTTCCACGCTGGTGGTGGGCGCGGTCGCGGTGTCGCTGGACGTGCTGAACGGGCAGGCGTGGGGCGCGTCGGTGGCGCGGGCATGGCCGGTGCTGCTGTGCGTGTTTGCGGGCGTGGCGGCGCTGCTCACGCTGCTCTTTGGCTTCGTGTTCGGCCATTCCGAGCGGGCGGCGGCGCGGGTGGCCCACGAGGGCGTGGCGATGCACAGCGCGGCCAGCCTGATGGCAGGCGCCGAGCAGGGCGGGGCGCTCGTGCTCACCGGTCAGCGGCTGCTGTTCGCGCCGCACGCGCTCAACCTGGGCGCCCAGCCCACGTCGGTGCCGCTGGGGACGATCCGGGAGGTGTACGTGACCGATGGCGGCAGGTACGGCGAGGCGGTGGTGTACCTGCGCGGCGGCGACGCACTCACGTTTCGCCTGTGGGACGCGCCGCGCTGGGCCGAGGCGTTTGCCGCGCTCGGCATCCGCCGCGCCGAGGCCTGACGGCGTGGCGGATGCCGCCGTCGTACCACAAAGCCGTACGTTTTGCCGCCACCGGACGGAAGGCCGCTTGCCGTGCGGTACGTTGCGGCGTTTCGATTCGATTCGGCTTCTTCTCTCGAACCATGGCGCAAGATCTCCTCGACCCGCGCGTGCGCGACCTGCTCGAACGCGAACGGGCGCTGCTGGCGCGGCTTCATCGGCTGCTGGAACAGGCCGGTCGCACCGACGATGCCCGCCGCGTGGCCGATGCTGCCGCCGCGCTCTCCGAAGCCTTCCTCGTCGTGATTGTCGGCGAGTTCAACGCCGGCAAATCGTCGGTCGTGAACGCGCTGTTCGGCGAGAAGCTGATGGAAGAGGGGCCGATTCCGACCACCGCCAAGATCACGCTCGTGCGCTACGGCGAGGAGCGGATGGAGCGGCTGATCTCGCAGTACCTCTTGGAGCGCCGCATTCCGAGCGATCTGCTCCGCTATCTCACGCTCGTTGATACGCCCGGCACCAACTCGATCGTCGCCGAGCACCAGCGCTTGACGGAGGATTTCATTCCCCGCGCCGACCTCGTGCTGTTCGTCACGTCCTACGACCGTCCGCTCACGGAGTCGGAGATGACGTTCCTCTCCTACATCCGGGGCGACTGGGGCAAGACGTTCGTGTGCGTCATCAACAAGTCCGACCTTGCCCGCTCCGACGACGACCTTCGGCAGGTCATCGCCCACGTCACGACGGGCATCGAAGACCGTTTTGGGTTCCGCCCCGAGGTCTTTCCGCTCTCGGCCGCGCTGGCCTACGAGGGCAAGACCAACCCGTCGGACGTGGTGCGGGCCACGCTTGGCCCGCAAAGCCGGTTTGAGCCGTTCGAGGCGTACGTGCGCGATCGGCTGGCCGGCCCCGACCGGCTCGCCATCAAACTCGGCGGCCCGCTCGACGCCGCCTCGGCGCAACTCGCCGCCCTCGACGCGCCGCTGGCCGAGCGCGAGGCGAAACTCCAAGCCGCCACGGAGAAGATCGCGGCGCTGCGCGACCACCTCACCGCCACCGAAGGAGCGCTGCACGACAGCTACGAACGCCCGCTCGCCGAGATCGATGCGCTGCTCGAAGACACGCGCCTGCGCGGGGTGCGGTTCTTGGAAGATGCCTTCCGAGTGTCGAACATCGGCTTGCTGCGCGACAAAGACCGATTCAAGGACGAGTTTCAGCGGCAGGTGGTGCGCGACCTCGACCGCGAGATCGAATCCCGCGTGGCCTCGGGGGTGGACGCGATGCAGACGCGCGCGCTCGGCCTCTGGCAGCAAGCGCTCACAGGGCTGAAAGACGCCGTCCCGGCCACGTCCGATGCCGGATTCGACCGTACCCGCAGCTTCGCCGAACTCGAACGCGAGGCCGACCGCCAGCTTCGCCTCCACGACGTGCGCGGAGAGGCCCGGGCACTGCTCGAAGGCGCGCAGCAAAGCGCCGACCTCACGCAGTATGTGGGTGCCGGGGCCATCGGACTGGGCGTGCTCGGTGGCGTGCTCATCGCCGCCACCACCGCCGATGCGCTCGGCGGCTTCGGCCTCGTCACCGCCGGGGTGATGGCCCTCGGCAGCCTCACGTTCCTGCCGATGCAGCGGGCCAAGGCCGTGGGGCAACTCAACGACCGGATGGAGGCGCTGAAAAAAGACCTCCGCGTCGCGCTCGAACAGCAGTTTCGGCAGCAAGCCCAAGCCGTGGCCGAGCGTGTGGGGACGATGCTCGCGCCGCTGGAGGCCGAGGCCAACCGGGAAAAGCAGGCCGTCGAGGCGATGCTGGCCGAGCGCGACGCCCTCCGCGCCGAAGTCACAGCCTTGCGGGCCGAGATCGCGGCGTAGGAGGAAGGCTGGAAAGGTCTTCCGCGATCGACCCCCAACCGGCGAACACGGGGTGAAAGCGTGCACAGCCAAGAACCGAGCGTCGATGCCGGTGTGCAACTCGTCTTTCACCGATTTCCTCTGCCCCGATGAGCACCCGCCGTGAAGTGCGCGAACGCGTGATGCAGGCGCTCTACGCCTACGAACAAGGCGGCGGCAGCCCGCAGGACGTGCTGAAAAACGTCCTGCGCCCGTCTATTGTAGACGATGCGGAAGGCTTGCGCTTTGCCGAGCGTCTGTTCCTGTTCGCCGTTGACCGCGCCGACGAGACCGACGCCATCATCGGCGAGCATGTGCGCAACTGGGAGATCGGACGCATCGCGCTCGTGGATCGGCTGCTGCTGCGGATGGCGCTCACCGAAATCCTTGCCTTCGAAGACATCCCGCCCAAGGTCACGATCAACGAAGCCATCGAGATCGCCAAACGCTTCTCCACGCCCAAATCCGGCACGTTCGTCAACGGCGTGCTCGACGCGGCGCTGGCGCGGCTGATCGAGGAAGGGAAGGTCACCAAGGTCGGACGCGGCCTCGTCGGGATGCCGCAGCGCGGCACGAACCGTCCGCCGTCGGCCGCCGAAAGCCGGGAGACGCCGCCTCCGTCGCACGAGGCCGAGGCGTCCGATTCGGAGGACTGATCGATGTCCACATGGGCCATCGGCGACGTGCACGGCTGCGTGCGCACCCTCGACGCGCTCGTGGCGCAGCTTCCGCCCGACGCCACGCTCGTGTTTCTGGGCGACTACGTCGACCGTGGCCCCGATAGCCCTGGCACCCTTGACCGCTTGATTGCGCTCGACCGGGAGCGGGCGTGCGTGTTCCTGCGCGGCAACCACGACCAGATGCTCCTCGACGCGGCCGACGAGTGGATGACGCCCGACGACTTGGCGCTTTGGACGAAGCACAACGGCGGCGGTGCGACGCTCGCCCAGTACGCGCAGCGCGGCGGCGTGCCCGACGAACACGTCGCGTTTCTCCGCGCCACGCGGCTGTTTTACGACACGCCCGACGCCGTCTATGTGCACGCCGGCCTCAACCCGTTCGCAAGCGTCGCTGCCCAGCTGGCCGATCCGGATCCGTTCACGATGCTGTGGACGCGCCGCCACCTCGACGTGCTTCCCGCCGAGCGGCGGTGGGAAAAGACGGTGGTATGCGGCCACACGCCCCACCGCGAGCCGATCGACCAATCCAACCTCGTGCTGATCGACACGGGCGTGTTTCGCTCGGTCGCAGACGGCTTCGGGCGGCTCACCGCCGTCGAAATGCCGGCGCGTCGGTTCGTTTCGGTGCTCTACTCCGATTGACCTTGGTGGAGACGGCCCGCTGGGCCGCCTCCACGGGGCGGTTTGGCCGCCCGTCGCCCGCTACGTTTTTACTCCCGTCCTTTCGACCTTTCCTGTTATGGCCCTTCGCTGCGGCATCGTCGGCCTGCCCAACGTGGGCAAATCGACGCTTTTCAACGCCCTTACGTCCTCCGGTGCGGCCCTCGCCGCCAACTACCCGTTCGCCACCATCGAGCCGAACGTGGGCATCGTGCCCGTGCCCGACCCGCGCCTCGACGATCTGGCGCGCCTCGCGTCGTCCAAAGAGACGTTGCCCGCCACCATCGAGTTTGTGGACATCGCCGGGCTGGTCGAGGGCGCGTCGAAGGGCGAAGGCCTCGGCAACCAGTTCCTCGCCCACATCCGCGAGGTCGACGCCATCGTGCAGGTCGTGCGGTGCTTCGAGGACGAGAACATCGTCCACGTCGCAGGCAAGGTCGATCCGGCGTCGGACGTCGCGGTGATCGAAACCGAGCTTCTGCTCAAAGACCTCGACACCGTCGAGAAGCGGGCCAAGAAGCAGCAAGGCGCGGCCAAGACCGGCGACAAGAAGGCCAAGGACGAGCTTGCCTTCTACGAGCGAATGCAAGAACACCTCGGCGACGGACGGACGGCCCGGTCGTTTGAGGTGCAGAACGAGGAAGAGGCGGCGTGGCTGAAGTCGCTGTTCCTGCTCACCGCCAAGCCGATCCTGTTCGCCGCCAACGTCGCCGAAGCCGATCTGCCCGAGGGCGAGGGCAACCCGCACGTCGCCACCGTTCGGGCGCTCGCCGCCGAGCAGGGCGCAGAAGTGGTGGTGATCTGCGCGGACTTGGAGGCGCAAATCGCCGAGTTGGAGCCGGACGAACGCGCGCTGTTCCTCGCCGAAATGGGGCTGGAGCGCCCCGGCCTCGACCGGCTCATCTCCGCCGCGTTCTCGCTGCTCGGCCTCATCACCTACTTCACCGTTGGGCCGAAGGAGGCACGGGCGTGGACGATCACGAAGGGCACCAAGGCTCCCGGCGCGGCGGGCGTCATCCACACCGACTTCGAGAAGGGCTTCATCCGCGCCGAGACGATCAAGTACGCCGACTACGCCCGCCTCGGCACCGAGGCGGCGGTGAAGGAAGCGGGCCTGATGCGCGCCGAGGGCCGCGACTACACCGTCGAGGACGGCGACGTGATGCACTTCCGCTTCAACGTGTGACCGTCTACCCCGCCCGCTCGCGTCGGAGCAGCGCTTCGGCGCGGGCGAGGAGGTCGTCGGATTCGGCTTCGGCGAGCGGGATTTCCAGTTGGGGTGCTGGGGCAAGCAGGACGTCGTCGCGTTCGGCCAAGAGCTGCTTGACCTTCCGGTGCATCCCGAAGAAGTGGCCCATCAGTCCAAAGCCCCAGCCGAGCGTGGCAAAAAGCGGCCACGGCACGATGCCGGCTTGGGCTTGGGTAAACAGCCAGACCATCCACAGCGCCGGCACCACGATCCAATAGATGAGGGCGTGAACCGTAAAGCCGCGCTTTTCGCGTGCGATTTCGCGGTCGAGGTCGGAAACGATCGTAGCGAGTGCGTCCATCGAGAAGGCGGGAAAGACGCACGGGTAGACGGACGCGGGCGGTGCAGGTTGCGCGTGCGGGTCAGCGGAGCCGAGCGGCCACGCGTTCCGAGAGCCGCAGCAGCACCCGTGCTGCGCTGGCCGACGACGGGTCGGGAGGGCCAGAGAGTCCTTCGAGAAAGGCCACGGTTTCGCGGTCGAGCGCATCGTTGCGGTGTGCGGCGTCCGGGCGCAACGATGCCGCGAACGGGCCGCTTGTGCTGCCAAACGCTTCGACGGTGAACGTGGACGCTTCGGCGTGGGCGAGGGTTACGAGCGCGTGGGCATCGCCTACGAGGCGGATGGACAAGCCGATCGCGGTGGGGCGGCTCTCGGCGTCGCGCACGACGGTCGGGTTGAGGCGGCGCAGCGTCGAGGTTCCGGTAAGGCGCATCACCACGTCGAGCACGTCGGGCAGCGCGGCAACGAGCGCACGCGGAGCCGCAACCGTCCGGCGCACGGCGATCAGACGGGCGTCGGTGGGGGTTGCGTCGAGGGCCGGAAGGTGGGAAAGGGTGCGAGCCACGGCGAGCGTCACCCCCGATTCTTCGGCGATGGCGAGCAGCGCGTCGAGTTCGCGGTGCGAGGCGGCGGGTGGCCACTCGGCCAGCACCGGCACGCCGTGGCGCAAGGCCATCCGAACGGCAAAGGCGCGGTCGGCAGTCGATCCCGCCACGAAAAGCGCGTCGAGCGCCGGACGTTGCGCCGGGGCCTCGTCCCAGTCCATCACCTCATCGGCGTGCCACGCCACCGCATAGCCGAGGCGTTCGAGGGAGGCGCGGCGGGCGTCGGCGGCGCGTCCAGAACCGAAAAGGCCGAGGGTCAAAGGAGAAGTGCGAACGTAGAGACGACCCCTTGGGTCGCCTCTCGGTGAAAGGGAACAGGGAACAGGCTTCTACCGCAGAACGGGAACCGCCGTCCCCATCGCGTTGCCGGGCTACCCCTCGAAACGTTGCCACAAAAGCGTGGAGAGGCGGCGGATGAGCACCTCGCCCTCGTTGTCGGGCTCCCAGCGCTGGTCGACTTGGTTCTTGGTGATGACGGCGAAGACGTAGTCGCCGTGCGGCGCGTTCACGAGCACGACTTCGCCGCGCGTCTGGTTGATCATGCCCTGCTTGGTGGCGGCCTGCACCCACGGCGGCAGCGACGCGAGCGCCATGCCGTTCCAGTACGACCGGGTCATCGTGCGGTACATCGTCCGGTCGAGGTCGGGGCGGATAGCCTGTTCGCGGCGGATGGAGGCGACGAGGTGGGCCAGTTCGCGGGGCGTCGTCTGGCCCCAGCCGTAGCGGGCGCGGTCGGCCTCGCGGCCCGGCACACGGCTGTTCACCCGCGTCGCCGCGTAGCCGTTGCGGGCCAGCCACGCGTTCACCGAGTCGCCGGTGACGAGCTTTTGAAGCCACAGGCTCGTGGCGTTGTCGGACATCGCCATCATCAGCCAGACGGCGGTGTTCACGTCGATCTTCGTCGAGTCGCGGAAGAACTGGGCGACGCCGGAGCCGCCGTAGCGAAGCGAGTCGCGGTAGACCAGCTCTTGGTTGTAGGCGAGGCGTCCTTGCCGGAGGGCCTCGAACGTGCCCACGAGCAGCGGCACCTTGACGAGCGAGGCCGTGGGGAAGAGCGTGTCGGCGTTGACGACGGCCCGTTCGCCGGTGGCGAGGTTCTCGGCATACACGCCCACGTCGCCGCGAAAGCCCTGCACAGCCGCTTCGATCTGCGTTTGCAGCGACGGGCGGGCGGAAGCGGCCGGAGCCGTGGCGGATGGAGTTGGGACGGTGGCGCAACCGGCGGCGAGCACGGCCAGCGCAAGGGCGAAAACGGGTCGCATCGGCAAGCGGGGCTTCGCCAAGAAACGAAAATCGGCACCGCCGTCGTCCATGCACGTTCACAAGGGCCGTTAGCTCGCTCCTCCGATGTCCGACCCGTCCGCCCTTCGCCAATCCTACGAGCGCGGTGCGCTTGTCGAGTCCGATTTGGCGGCCACGCCCGCCGAGCAGTTCGCCCGCTGGTTCGAGGAGGCGCTCGCCTCGGGCACGTCCGAGCCGAACGCCATGACGCTCGCCACCGTGTCGAACGACGGGCAGCCGTCGGCGCGAATCGTGCTGCTCAAAGGGTTCGACGAGGCGGGCTTTGTCTTTTTCACCCACTACACCAGCCGCAAGGGGCGCGAGGCCGAGGCGGCAGGCCGGGCAGCCTTGTGCTTCTGGTGGCCGCCGTTGGAGCGGCAGGTGCGCATCGAAGGGACGGTGGAGCGGGTGTCGGCGGCAGAGTCGGACGCGTACTTCGCCGTTCGTCCACGGCAGAGCCAACTGGGCGCGGTAGCGTCGCCGCAAAGCGCGGTGGTGGCGAACCGGGAAGCACTCGACGCTGCCATGGCCGAGGCCGAGGAGCGGTTTGAAGGACGCGACGTGCCGCGCCCGGCGTCGTGGGGCGGCTACCGGGTGGTGCCCGAGACGGTCGAGTTTTGGCAAGGTCGCGCCGGACGGTTGCACGACCGGCTGCGCTACCGCTGCAACGAGGCGGGCGGCTGGATGGTGGAGCGTCTCGCGCCGTAAACGTCCCGTTTTGGGACGAAAGCGTTGTTCTCGACAGAAATGGTAGCGGTTTCGTCCGGTTGGGGCTTGATCTTAAAGGCAAAAAGTGTTTTTTTCACCATGTAGCTTTGCGGGCGCAATGCGGAACGTTCTTTGCTTTTGGTCGACGCATCTTGCCCGCTCCCTCTCAAGTCCTTGCCCCGATGCGGCATCCCCTCGTTTCTGCGCTGATGCAGCGCTTCACGCCCACGGTGGCCGCCGTCGTGCTGCTGGGCAGCCTTGGCGGCACGCTGTCGGCCTGCGACGTGTACCAGTCGGGTGGTAACGGCGGGATCAACATTCCGACGACGCCCGAGGTGGTTGATCCGCCGGCCGATCCGACGCCTGCGCTCGGCACGTTCTACTTTGCGCTCGACGGGGTGTCGCTCAACAAAACCGAGCGCGAGAACCTGACGAGCTACAACGGCGAGATGCGCCTTGAATTCCGCGGCTACGTCGGGCAAGACCTGATGCGGTTCCGCATCTACGTCCCCGCCAACGCACAGGCTGGCAAAGTCTACCCGCTATCGCCCAACGGCGACTTCCGCGTCCGCTTCGTTCGCATCTTCCCGGATCAAACCCTGACCAACTTCGAATTCGTTGCGGGCGCGATCCGGGTGGACAAAAAGACCGACACGGCACTTGCCGGAACGTTCCGCTGCATCACCCGCGACACGGGACGGCCGGGTAGCCCGCGCACCGAAACCGTCGGCGTTTTCAATCTCGAAGGCCGTATCGTGCAGAGCACATACAGCGGTGAGTGAGGGGGCATCGTCACACGAGCGTGTAGAGTTTGCCGGGGAGTGCGTGGCCTAAAAGATGGACGAGGTGGCGTGTGGCTGCGGCCACGGCTGGAACGTCGATGCCGGTTCGTACGCCCATCGCGTCGAGCAGCGCGGCGGTGTCTTCGGTGGCGATGTTGCCGGTGGCGCCGGGAATGAACGGGCAGCCGCCGAGGCCGCCGAGGCTCGTGTCGAACCGCGCAATGCCCTCGTCGAGTGCCGCGACCACGTTGGCAAGGCCCGCGCCTCGCGTGTCGTGGAGGTGCAGCACCAGCGGCACGTTCGGCGCGGCGGCCTGCACGGCTCGGACGCGGCGGCGGATGGACACCGGCGTGGCGCGCCCGGTGGAGTCGGCGAGTGAGAGGCTTTCAATGCCCGCGTCGGCGAAACGCCGGGCCAGCTCCACCACCAGATCGAGCGGCGTATCCTCCGCTTCGGCGTAGCCCCAGACCGTCTGGAAGCCCAGTTGCGCCTGCATGCCCGCCTCGCGGCACATCGCCAGCATCGCTTCGGCTTCCGCCACGCCCTGCTCGACGGTCATTCCCACGTTGTCGCGCGCGTGCTGGGGATTCGTGGCAATCGACAGATCGACGACGCGGACGCCAGCCTTCGCGGCCCGTTCGACGCCTCGTCGGTTGAGGGCGAGGGCCGAGAATACCGTCGGCCCGGCGAGGTCGAGTTCGGCCAAGACAGCCTCGGCGTCGGCCATCTGCGGAACCTTGCCGGGGTGGACGAAGCTCGTGGCTTGAATGCGCGGCACGCCTGCGTCGGCTAAGGCGCGGACGGTGGCGATTTTTAGCGGCGTTGGAATCGGCGTGGTCTCAAACTGAAAGCCGTCGCGGGGGCCAACGTCGCAGAGCAGGGCAGAAGGGGGAAGCACGGGCGAGAGGCGAGAGGCGAGAGGCGAAACAGGTCGTGGCGGCAAGGTTCCGCACCGTACGGGCGATCTCGATCCGGTCTCAACCCCAAGCGCCGCCCGATGCACAGGGCTTCGGACGGCGCTTGGTAGGGTGTGGGCGGGTTACGCCATCGGCGGTTCGGGAGCCAACAGCGGCACCAGCAGGCGGTGCGCGATAAAATCTGCCACCGCCACGCGGGTGTAGTAGCCGTCGTGCAAGCGCCGGGAGATGGCGCGGAGGCGATGCGAGGGCGAGTCGGGGTGGGGCAGGGTGGTCGGAAGTAGGTGAGGGTGCAAGGCGAAACGGGCCAGCAGCATAGAAAATCGACTCGTGGGGCAAGCGGTACACCAGACGCCAGAGAGGGCGACCGGAACAGCCAAGGTATCGGCGCGGCGCGATCCGATCTAAACCGCAAGTGGTTTCAAGGCCCTATCCCTGGAGGCCAGTTGAGTGTCGGAGCGCGATGGCGTGGTATGTTGCAGCCTCTGAGTCCAACGACGCGGCGAAAATGCGCATTGTTCTGCTTACCCACGAATACCCGCCCGACATCTACGGCGGCGCGGGCGTCCACATCGGCAAGCTGGCCGAGGCGATGGGACGGCTTGCCGAGCACGACATCCGGGTGCTCACGGCCACCGCCGATCCTACCGCCGTGCCGGGCGTCGTGGCCAAGCATGTGCCGGTGCCGTGCCCCATCGTCGCGCCCGATCCGCAGCACACCCGCCTCTACGACACGCTTAGCCGTTGCTTGGGAATGGCTGCCGCCGTCGAAGGTGCCGACATCGTCCACGCGCACACCTGGTACACCCACTTTGCCGCGCTGCTCGTCCAGCAGCTCACCGGCGCGCGGATGCTGCTCACCACGCACTCGCTCGAACCGCATCGCCCGTGGAAGCGCGAGCAGCTGGGGCGGGCCTACGACATGTCGTCGTGGATCGAACGCTCGGCCTACCAGAGCGCCGATGGCGTCGTGGCGGTGTCGAAGGCGATGGCGCGGGACGTCCACACGCTCTACGGCGTAGACCTCGCCCGCGTCGCCCCCATCCCCAACGGCATCGACCCCGACGAATTCCAGCCGACCTTCGATCTGGAGCGGATGGAGGAATTGGGCGTGGACGTGGATGTGCCGTATGTGCTGTTTGTGGGGCGCATCACCCGGCAGAAGGGCTTGCCGCTGCTGCTGCGCGCCGCCCGTCACCTCCCCGACGGCACGCAGCTCGTGCTCGCCGCCGGGCAACCCGACACGCCGGAGATCGCCGAGGAGACGACCGCGCTCGTGAAGGCGTTGCAGGACGAGGGCCGCATCCGCGTCGTCTGGCTCGACCGGATGTTGTCCCGCCGCGACGTGGCGCTGCTCTACTCCGGCGCGTGCGTGTTCGCGTGCCCGAGCGTGTACGAACCCTTCGGCATCATCAACCTTGAGGCGATGGCCTGTGCCTGCCCGGTGGTGGCCACCCGCGTGGGCGGCATCCCGGAGGTCGTGGTGGACGGCGAGACCGGCACGCTCGTCGCTTTCACGCCCGTCTCCGACGAGAACCCCGACCCGCTGCGGCCGGAGCGCTTCGCCCAAGACTTCGCCGCGGCCCTCACCGAGTTGCTCCAAAACCCAGCCAAGGCGCGGGCGATGGGCGAGGCGGGCCGTGCCCGCGTGGAAGCGCGGTTCACCTGGGCCGCCATCGCCGAGGCCACGCTCGCGTTCTACCAGAAAACCCTCGCCGCTCCGCCGAGGCTGTAGGCGAGGTGGAACGGGCGGCGGGGCTCGGCGTGCGCTTGGTCTTGCCCCGCCCCAATGCCGTACGACTTCGACGCTCTCCAGACGACCGCCACCCTCGGCGACCTCAAGGCCGCCGGGTACCGCAGCCGCTCCGTGAAGGACGAACTGCGCGCCAACCTGCTGGAGGCCATCCGGCGCGGCGACCCGCTCTTCCCCGGCCTCCTCGGCTACGAAGACACGGTGCTGCCGCAGGTTCAGCAGGCGCTGCTCGCCCGCCACGACCTGCTCCTGCTCGGCCTGCGCGGGCAGGCCAAGACGCGGCTCGTCCGCTCGCTGCCGCGCTTTCTCGACCCGCTGCTGCCCGTGATCGAAGGCTCGGAGGTGCACGAAGACCCGTTCGCGCCGTTCACCAAGTACGGCCGCGAACGCTTGGCCGACGAGGGCGACGACCTGCGCATCGCGTGGATCGGGCAGGACGCGCGCTACGGCGAAAAACTCGCCACGCCCGACACGACCATCGCCGACCTCATCGGCGACATCGACCCCATCAAGGCGGCGGCCCGGCGGCTCTCGTACGCCGACGAAGAGGTGCTGCACTTCGGCCTCATCCCGCGCACCAACCGGGGCATCTTCTGCATCAATGAACTGCCCGACCTGCAACCGCGCATCCAAGTCGGCCTCTTCAACATCCTCGAAGAGCAGGACGTGCAGATCCGAGGCTTTCACCTCCGCTTCCCGCTCGACGTGCTGATGGTGTTCACGGCCAACCCGGAGGACTACACCAACCGCGGGGCCATCATCACGCCGCTCAAAGACCGCATCGACGCGCAGATCACGACCCACTACCCGAAAACGCTCGACATCGGCGTGGAAATCACCCGGCAGGAGGCGTGGCAGGAGCGCGACGGCGCGGCCACGGTGGAGATCCCGCACTACCTCCGCGAGGTCGTGGAGCAGACGGCGTTCGAGGCGCGGGAGAGCGAATACGTCGATCAAAAGTCCGGCGTGTCGGCGCGGATGACGCGGGCGGCGCTCGAACTCGTCGTTTCCGCCGCCGAACTGCGCACGGCGCTGGCGGGCGAGACGGCCACGACGCTGCGCCCCACGGATCTTCTTGCGATGGAGCCGGCGCTGTCGGGCAAGATGGAACTCGTCTACGAAGGCGAGCAGACGGGCGCAGGCGCGGTGGCGCGGCTGCTCGTGGGCAAGGCGGTCAAGAAGACGTTCCTACGCTACTTCCCCGACCCGTCGGACCGCAAAGGCCAAGGCGACCGAGCATCGGGCCGCGCCGCCTATCAACCCGTGCTCGACTGGTTCGCCAAGGGCAACCGGATCACCCTCACGTCCACGCTGCGCGACGCCGACTACCGCAAGGCGCTCGACGCCGTGCCCGGCCTCTCGGATGTGGCGCGGCGGCTGGGGCCGGAGTCCGACGCGGCGCACGCGGCGGCGATGGAGTTTGTGCTCGAAGGCCTGCACCAGCACTCGCTGCTGGGCAAGGAAGCGGGCGAGGCGAGCGCGTCGTACGGCGATTTGATGGGCGCGATGCTTTCGGGCCTCACCAGCCGCCCGTCGAAGGGCCGCAGCGCGTTCGAAGACGACGACTTTGGCTTCGACGACGAAGACGACACCCCGCCCCGCCGCCGCCGCTGACGAACCGCCGCCGTCCGGGATTCGTTGACCGGCCAAACCGTGTGCCGATGCGCCGCCTCGTTGTCCTGCTTGCGTTCTGTGGACTGGCCGCTCTGGCAGTGCTGCCCGGCTGCGGCTACTACTCGTTCTCCGGCGCGAGCGTCCCCGAAGGCGTCAGCACCGTCGCCATCCCGCCCGTCGAGAACGGTGCGGCCCTTCCGATTACGACGCTCCCCGCCGAACTGACGCGGCTGCTGGTGGATCGGTTCACGCAGCGCACCCGGCTTCGGTTGGACGACAATGCGGAAACCGCCGACGCCGTGCTCGAAGCCCGCATCGAATCGTACCGCACCGAGCCTACGTCCGTGACGGCCACGGATCTGGCCGCCCGCAACCGCCTCACCATCGGCCTGCGCGTGACGTTCCGCCGCCGGATCTCGGCTGAGGGGGGCGTGCCCGAAGGCACGGCCCCCATCGTCGACCGCAGTTTTTCGGCGTTTGCCGACTACGATCCGGGCGGGCTGCCCGCCGAGCGCGAAGCGGAGGCGGCCCGGAGCGTGCTCGTCAGCCTCGCCGACGACGTGTTCACCGCCGCCACGTCGAACTGGTGATGCACGCCGTCTTCGTTGCCGTCTACGCCGCGAGTGCGGTGGTGCTGGCGCTCCACGGCCTGCACATGGCGTACCTGTCGCTGCGGGCGCTGCGGGCCGCGCCGCCGTCGTTCCCGCCCGTCCCCGACGACGACCTTCCGCCGATCACCGTCCAACTGCCCCTCTTCAACGAGGCGGCGGTGGTGGAGCGGCTGCTGGCGGCGGTGGCGGCGTTCGACTATCCGCGCTTCGACGTGCAGGTGCTGGACGATTCGACGGACGAGACGACGGCGCTCGTGGCCGATGCCGTGGCGCGGCTTCGGGCGGAGGGTCTTGCGGTGGAGCATCTCCGCCGGGATACCCGCGACGGCTTCAAGGCCGGGGCGCTGGCTCACGGCCTCGAACGTTCCGATGCGCCGCTGGTGGCCGTCTTCGACGCCGATTTCGTCCCGTCCCCCGACCTCTTGCGCCGTCTGGCTGCGCCGCTGGTGGCCGACGAGCGGCTCGCGTTTGCGCAGGCCCGCTGGACGCATCGCAATGCCGGGTCGTCGGGGCTTACCCGCGTGCAGGCCGCCGCGCTCGATGCGCACTTTGCCACCGAGCAGCACGGTCGCTGGGCGACGGGGCTGGTCTTTACGTTCAACGGCACGGCGGGCCTGTGGCGGCGTTCGGCGCTCGACGCGGCGGGCGGATGGCGCGGCGACACGCTCACCGAAGACCTCGACCTGAGCGTTCGGACGTACCTCGGCGGCGGACGCGGCGTGTTTCTGGACGACGTGACGGCCCCCGCCGATCTTCCCGCCGACGTGCACGCGCTCCGGGCGCAGCAGCGGCGCTGGGCGCGGGGCAACGCCGAGGTGGCCCGCCTGCTTCTGGTTCCGATGCTCCGCTCGTCGCTGCCGGGGCGCGTCAAGGTCTTCGCCGCGCTGCACCTGCTGGCTCCGATGGCGTTTGTGGCGGCCTTCGGTTTGCTGCTCGCCTACGCTCCCGCCGCGCTCACGGGCGGCCTGCCTCGGTGGGCGCAAGCCGTGGCGATGATGGGCGTGGCCGGAGCGATGGTTCAGCACACCGTCGCGCTGCGCCGCCGGGACGGGCGCTGGCTGCTTGGGCCGCTTCGCACACTGGGCGTGGCGGCGGGAATGACCGCGCTCGTTCCGGCATGTGCCGTGGCCGTGGCCGAGGCGTTTGGGCCACGCCGGGGCGTGTTCGAACGCACCGCCAAATCCGCCGCCCGGCGGCGCTACCGCACGCCGCGTCCGGCGCGGATCGTGGCGCTCGAAACCGCGACGCTGGCGTACGTCGCGGTTGGATTTGGAGCGATGCTCGTCGCTGGTGCGTGGTCGTGGTTGCCGTTTCAGGCGTTGCTCGTTGCGTCGCTGGGAGCGCTGGCCGTCGGAAACGTCCGAAGCGAGGAAAAGCCAGCTTCGCCCGTGTTCCCTTCGCAGGGGGATCGTACCTTGCCGGTTCTCCGTTTGGCTTCATCTCGTCGCCGTACGCTCGTCGGCGACCTTCCTCCGTCATGACTCGTCCGCGCATCGAAGACGCGTTTGCTTACACGGCCGCCGGACAGGTCGAGCAGGCCGTTTCGGTCTTGCAAGGCCTTGTCGTCGAGACGCCTGCCCACGCCACCGTGCATGTGCTGCTGGCGCAAGGCTACGAGCGGCTGCACCGCTGGCCCGAAGCGCTCGGCGCGTGGCAGGCAGCGTCGCTGCTGCTGCCCGACGCTACCGTCGTCCGGCAGGGGGCACTTCGGGCCGCCCGCGTCCTCGCCGCACTGCGCACGATGGCCGAAAGCGGCGAGTCTCTTGCGATGGGTACGCCCGAAGGGCCACGCCTCGTGCCCGTCGAGACGCCGCAGCCCACCGACGTGCACAACGCCGCGGCGTCATCTCCCCAACCCCATTCCGCAGAGGTCGCACCCTCCGAGGCGATCCGCATCGCCCCCCCGCTCCAAGCTCGGCGCTACGATCCGGACGCGCCGCACGCCTCGACCGCTGAGGCATGGACGGACGAGATCGCCGACGCGCCGCTCGCCGACGCGTTGCCCGATGGCCTCCGCGACGCACTCGTCAGCGGCCTGCCTGAGGATCGTGTGCGTACGTCGCCCGATCCGCCCGGCTTTGACCTCGACGCGCTCATCGGCAAGCTCTCGGACTCGGGCCCCATCCGTCCCCGTGCCGACCTCGACGCGATAGCGCCGCCCGACGGCCTCGACGCGGAGGACGACGACGACCCGGTCTCCGAGACGCTCGCCCGCATCTACGCCGGTCAGCGGCAGTTCGCGCAGGCCGCCCGCATCTACGAACGCTTGGCCGAACTGCAGCCGGCGCACGCGGCCCGCTTTCGCGCCGAAGCCGACGCCCTGCGCCAAAAGGTGATCGCCTGAACCGCCCGCCGCTTTCTGCTCCATGCCCCTTGCCGAACTGCTGGACCAGCGTCTCCGTACCGTCGCCGGGCTGATGAGCGGCACGTCGCTGGACGGTGTAGATTGTGTCGTGGCGGCCCTCGAAGGGTCGGGGCGCGGGATGGGGATGACGGTGCTCGGCACGGCGTTTCTGCCGTACGACGACGGCCTCCGCGAAACCCTCCTCGCCCAGTCGCTCGTCGACCGCTCGGACGTACGGACGCTCTCGGGCCTGTCGTTTCTGCTCGCCGACCGCTACGCCGACGCGGTCTGTGCCGCGCTGGACAACGCGGGCCTGCCGTTGGAGGCGCTCGACGCTGTCGGGTGTCATGGCCAGACCGTCCACCACGTTCCCGATCCCGAACCTGTCGCGGGGGTGCCCGTCGCATCGACGCTCCAGATCGGAAATCCGAGTGTGCTTGCCAAGCGCCTTGGCGTGCCCGTCGTAGGCGATTTTCGCGCCGCCGACGTGGCCCTTGGCGGGCAGGGCGCGCCGCTCGTACCGTACTTCGACTACGTCCGCTTCGCCTCCAACGACGAGACGCGGGTGCTGCTCAACCTCGGCGGCATCGCCAACGCCACACTGCTGCCGAAGGGTGCGGGGCCGGACGCCGTCGTGGCCTTCGACACCGGCCCGGCCAACATGATCGTGGATCGGCTTGTCCAACGCTACTTCGACCGAGGCTACGACGACGGCGGCGTCATCGGGCAAAGCGCCGCCCCCGATGCCGAGCTTCTCTCGCACCTGATGGACGATCCGTACCTGCGCCGCGAGCCACCCAAGTCTACCGGACGCGAACGCTACGACGAGCGTTTTGTGGATGCGATGGTGGAACGCTTCACCGGCGGCGCACCGCCCACCGACGCGCAGGCGCGTACGCTCGTGGCCACCGCCGCCGCCTACACCGCCGAGAGCATCTGGGAGGCGTACGAACGCTTCCTCCGCCCGTTCGCCAAGGCCGACACGCTGCTCGCCTCCGGCGGCGGACGCCGCAACGCGGCCATCATGGAGGGCCTGCGCGCACGCTTTGCCCGCGACGGCGTGGCCGTCTCCACCACCGACGATGCAGGCGTGGACGGCGACCTCAAGGAGGCGCTGCTCTTTGCCGTGCTCGCCCACGAAACGCTCAACGGCGCGCCCACCAACCTGCCGCGCGTCACCGGCGCGTCCGCCGCCACGGTACTCGGCGTCATCGCCCTGCCATGAGCCAAACGTCAAGGGCCAACTGGACCCTTCGCCTCTTCCATGCCTTCGCTCTCCGACCTCGGCGAATTCGGGTTGATTGACCGCCTCGCGGCAGCGCTTGGCCCGGTGGCGTCGCCCGGCCTCGTGCGCGGCATCGGCGACGATGCCGCGGTGTACCGCATCGGCACCGGCCCAGACGGCGAGGCCCGCGTGCATGTCGTCACAACCGACGCCCTGATCGAGGGGGTTCACTTCGACCGCACGTTCGTTCCGATGGACGATCTGGGCGAGAAGGCGGTGGCCGTGAACGTCTCGGACGTGTGTGCGATGAACGCCCGCCCGCGCTACCTCACCGTCGCCCTTGGCGTGCCCGACGGCTTCGCCGTAGACGATCTCGACGCGCTCTACCGGGGTGTTCGCCGGGCTTGCGAACGGTACGGCTGCACGGTCGTGGGGGGCGACGTGACGCGCTCGCCCGCGCTCGTGCTCTCCATCGCCGCGATCGGCGAGGCGGAGGAAGCGAACGTCGTCTACCGAAACGGCGCGCAGGTCGGCGACCTGCTGGCCGTGACCGGCGACCTTGGCGCGTCGGCGGTGGGGCTTCGGCTGCTGCGCGATCCGGCGCTTCGCCTTGAAGCCTCGGCGTTCCCGTATCCGGTGCGACGTCACCTCGCGCCGACGGCCCGTCTCGATGCGGTAGAGGCGTTTGCGCACGCGGGCATTCGCCCGTCGGCAATGCTGGACGTGTCCGACGGCCTCGCCTCGGAAATCCACCATGTGTGCCGAAACAGCGGCGTGGGGGCGGTGGTGCAGCGCTCGTCCGTCCCCATTCATCCGCAAACCGTTGCGGCGGCTGCTCGGCTTGGCGTAGACCCGCTGGGCGAGGCGTGGTGGGGCGGGGAAGACTACGAGCTTTTGCTAACCCTGAGCGCCGCCGACTTGTCGGGGTTGCCGCCGGGGCTGGTGACGGTGGTGGGGCGGATCGTCGGGGCCGACGAGGGCGTGACGATGGAGGACGATGGACAAAGATCGGCCTTTCCGGGCAGCGGCTTCGATCATTTTGGAGAACCTTACGAAGAATTGGGCATACCAAGTTGTTAGGATTGGTGCACTTAGGTGGTTTTTCGGAACCTGTAGAGATACAAACGATAGCAGAGGTGTCGTTTAGAGCCTATCCTCAACGGTTCTACCGTGGCGAGCAAGGTGATGCCTTCTCGTCGTTGAGGCCGTAGGTGGGCGATGCCCATGCATCGCTACCTTACAACGACCGATTCAGAAGTTGAGGATCGGCCCTTAGACGAGGTCTGTTGACTAAGTCCTTTTTGTACCCGCATGATGGAGTTGTACCAACCGCACCACCGCCGTTTTGACGAGGTGGCTGCGGCTATTCTGGCCCGTATCCGTTCGGGCGAACTGCAGCCTGGAGACCGTCTTCCTCCAGAGCGCAAGTTGGTTGAAGAGTTTGGCGTGAGCCGAACGGCCGTTCGCGAGGCGCTTCGCTCGCTCGCCGCCCAAGGGCTGATTGACAGCTATGTAGGACGCGGTACGTTCGTGCGCCAGCCCACGATCGCTCACCTGGCCGCCGAAATCGGCCTGTTCTTTGGGAGCAGCGCGTCCTCGGCGTCCGACTTGCGCGAGGCCCGGCTGCTCGTGGAGCGCGCCTTGGCCAGCCGTGCCGTGGAGTGTGCTGATGACGAGCAACTCGACGCGGTGGTGCAAGCCCATACTCAAGGCCAAGACGGTGCGTTCTACAGCGCACTTGCTGCCGCTGCCGGTGCGCCGTTGCTTGGCCCGCTGCTTGCCTCTCTGTGTATGCTGGAGCCGTGCGGGCGCACTGCGCAGAAGTCGTCGAAGGCGCTGGTGGTGGCTCTTCGCGCCCGCGACGCCGAGGCTGTCGAGGAGGTGTTTGCAGGCAGGCGAGCGGCTACGCCGCTTGCGGCCTGACCGGCTCGCGGCCCGTTACAACCACCCGCACGCCGTCAGGGTCTATCCACGCGCCGTCGTTTTCCTCGTCGAAGGCAAGGCAGAGCGTGAGCGTGCCTGTCTCGCCGAGCGGCACCGTGATCTCCGGCCAGCGGGCGCGATCTTCAAGCAGTACCTCGGCGTCGCCGCGCCGCAGCAGCGCCCACGCGTCGTCTTTGGCGTCGCGTAACACCACGCCGAAGCCGAGCGTTTCGGTGTAGAAGCGGACGGATTTGGCAACGTTACGCACGAGCATCTTGGTGGGGACGGGGCGTCTCGCACCCGCGCCTGCGTAGGATACCGCTCAGCGGTGACGGCGTCCTGTCACGCCCGTTGGAGCCTTACCGGACTCGCACCACGAGGCCGTCGTGTCGAGGCGAGCGAGAAGCGTTCAGGCGCGAGCGCCCTGCCGTCAAGACCATAGCGGCGTTCGCCCGTCGGCGTCGTGTCGTCGAAGAGGTGCGTCGCGCGCTGGCCCAAGGCGTCGAAAACCTTGAGGTGGGCCGGGTCAGCCTAAAGCATACGGTCTAACGCTGGCCATCCTGTTTCAAAACGGATTTCTAAACGCTGCTCTCGGCTTGTTTCGCGAGGTGCAATGCGGCCATCTTTGCGCTGCACCCAGTCTGCTGCTTCCTATGCTTGCGCCGCACTCCAACTCGGCTACGCCAACGACGACGACCAAAGCCGCCAAAATCGCCGTCGTGGTGGTGGCGCTTGGCTACTTCGTCGACCTGTTTGACCTGCTGCTCTTCGGCGCGGTTCGCATTCCGAGCCTGAGAGATCTCGGCTACACCACCGCCGAAGCGCTGCAAACCGAGGGCGGGCTGCTCATCAACGCCCAGATGGGCGGGATGCTCATCGGTGGGGTGCTGTGGGGCATCTTCGGCGACCGCCGCGGGCGCAAGTCGGTGCTGTTCGGCTCGATTCTGATGTACTCGCTGGCCAACCTCGCCAACGCCTTCGTTCACGACGTCACGCTCTACGCCATCCTGCGGTTTATCGCCGGGGTAGGCTTGGCCGGCGAACTCGGCGCGGGCGTCACGCTGGTGTCCGAGATGCTGCCCCGCGACAAACGCGGCGTCGGCACGCTCGTCATTGCGGGCTTTGGGACGCTTGGCGCGGCCACCGCCGGATTGGTCGTGGAGTTTATGGACTGGCGCACGGCCTACATCGTGGGCGGCGTGATGGGGCTTCTTCTGCTGCTGATGCGTGTGGGCGTGCTGGAATCCGGCATCTTCGAAAAGACCGTCGAACGGGACGCCGCGCCGCGTGGTGCCTTCCAAGCGCTCTTTACCAACCCCGACCGGCTCAAACGCTACCTCGCGTGCATCGCCGTCGGGTTGCCCATCTGGTTCGGGATCGGCCTGCCCGTGTTCTTCGCCCCGGAGTTTGCTCGCGTCCTTGGGGTGCAGCACGCCGACACCATCAAGGCGTCTACGGCCATCCTGTTCTGCTACCTCGGCTTCTCGCCCGGCGACGTGCTCAGCGGCCTCGTGAGCCAGCGTCTGCAAAGCCGCAAGAAGGCGATGGCGATCTTCATGGCCTGCTTGGCGGCGGTGCTTGCCGTATGCTTCTTCTCGCGGGGGATGACGCCCGCCGCCTACTATGCCTGCTGCTTCGGCTTCGGCTTCTTCGGCGGCTACTGGGCGGTGTTTGTCACCAACGCCAGCGAGCAGTTTGGCACCAACCTGCGCGCCACCGTGACCACCAGCGTTCCCAACTTCGTGCGCGGAGCCGTCGTGCCGATGACGCTCAGCTTCGAGGCGTTGAAGGGGCCGATGGGCTACATTCCCGCCGCCGTTACGGTCGGTGCGGTCTGTTTTGCGCTGGCGATCTGGGGCTTGTCGGTACTGCCCGACCGCTTCCACGCCGACCTCGACTACGTCGAGCCGCTCTGAGCGCGTCGTCGCTTACGGCGCTTGGGTGAGCACGACGAAGTCGCCGAGGCCGGTATGCTCGGCGGTGTCCCACGACGCGCCGGGGCGAATCGTGACGACGAGCGGGCGCACGCCGGGCCGGTAGAACCGCAGCGCGTCGGGCGTGCCGGAGCCGCGTTCGCTGTGGAAGCTGCCGACGAGGTGGACGACGAGGGCGCGGGGGTGGTTCGTGAGCGCCTGCGCCATCGACCACGCCATCGTGGCATCCCACAGGCTCTGCGCCATCAGCATGTTCGACGGGCCTTGTACCGATGTGCCGTGCGCAGCGCCGCCCATCAGCGCGTCCCACTTGGCTTGGTACGCCGCCGTCGGACGCGGGTACGGCAGCGGGGCCAGCCACGCCACCGTCGCGTACGACGACAGCCGGTCGAGCGCTTCCGGCCCGCCGCGCGTCACCATGTTGGCGTACCGGCGGGGCGCGTTGGCCGCCACGACGGGCAGGCTGTTGGCCTTGGCGTGCTCAACGAGCGGACGGTAGTCGCGGGCGTAGTTGGGCCACGGACGGCTGGCACGAAGAAAATGCTCTTCGGTGATCAAGCCGCCGAGGTATTCGTCGAGGACGGTCTGCACGTCCGTCTCGAACATCTCCAGCGACAGCACCACCGGGCGCGCTGCGCCGTAGCGGGCGTGGAGCCGCCGAAACAGCTCGGCCTGCACGACGTGCCCGACCGAATCGTCGTGCTGCTCGCCGAGGAAGACGGCGTCGGCGTTGGCAGCAGCCTCTACGATGGCGTCGAGCGTGGACGTGCCGCCGCTGCCGGTGAACGGCTGCACGGGCTGGCCAAGGACGGGCGAGGCGGCGGTCACGAGGAGAAGTAGGGCAAAAAGACGGCGCATCAGTCGGGCGTTTTTTTCGAGCGCGGACGGGGCTTGGGATTCTCGGCGTCGGGGGTGTCGGCCGTCTTGGCGCGCGTGCGCTTGGGCGTGGCCTCAGCGACCGCGTCGCTCGGCGACCCCGACGCGTCGGATTTCGTGGCCCGCGAACGCTTCGGCTTTTCTGCTGCGCTATCGGTGGCCGCGGCAGATGCGTCGGCGGTCTTTTTCGTGCGCGACCGTTTCGGCTTCTCGTCGGTCGTCTCCGCAACTGGCGCGTCGGCCTTGGGGGCGCGGGAGGGGGGGGGCGCGTCTGTCCTATCGCCCGGTGCGTCGTCGGTCTTCTTGGCCCGCGAGCGCTTGGGTTTTTCCGGCGCAGCATCCACAGACGTCACTTCAGCCGGATCGGCCTTCTTGGCGCGGGCGCGCTTGGGCTTCTCGTCCGTTGTTTCGGCAGGCGCAGCCGCTGCCTTCGCCCGGCTGCGCTTGGGCGCGGCCTCGGCGGGCGGGGTTTCGGCTGACGAAGCCTCCACCGCGGGCGCTTCGGCGTCGGTTTTCTTGGCGCGGGCGCGCTTGGGCTTGGCCTCGCGTTTGGGCGCTTCTGCGGACGGCGTTGCAGCCGGTTCGGCCGAGGCCACATCGGTCGCCAAGGGCGCAAGGGGGCCAGCGCCGTCCTTGCGCCGCCGTTTGCGCCGCGACGACTTCGACGGCGTGGCCTCAGCCTTCGCCGGGTGCGGCTTCGAGGCATCGGACGAGGCTGTCGGCTTGGTGTCGCTCTTCGCCGATTCGCGCTTGGCGGCTCCGGGTTTGGCAGAACGCTTCTCCGAGGATCGGTCGCCTGCCCGCCCGCGCCCCGACGACGGTTCGGCTCCGCGCCGCCCGCGCCCGCTGCTTTCGCGGACGGCTTGCGCGTCGAGGATGGCGTAGAGAAGATCGCTGCGGTCGTCGGGGAGCGTATCGAGCACCTCTTCGCCGACCTCGCGCAGGGCCTCGTCCGACATCGCCCGCAGGTCGAACACGGAGTAAATCGCCGTCGCCTTTTTTGTGGTGCGGGATGGTTTTGCACGCGGTTTGGCGTCGGTGGCTTCTGCCGCAGGCTCGGGTTGGGGCTCTACCACCGGAGGGCGGGCCGGAGGCGGTGGGGGCAGCACATCGGCTCCGGTCTGGCGCGTCGCGATGGGCTCGTCGGTGGCGTGTACCTCGGCGCTGCCGTTTGCCTCCTCCGCTTCGGGGCGTGGCTTGCGCCGTCCGCGTCCTCGCCGCCGCGACCGTCCCGAAGTGCGGTCGGTTTGTTCGCTGGACGATAGGTTTTCAACCGTCTCGGCATCGCCCGAAGCCGCATCGTCGGTCGTTGCCGCATCGTCCGGCGTGTCGTCGGATAGCATCGCCACGTTCGGCGTTTCGGCGGCGTCATCCGGCGAGGTTTCTACCGCTTCGGCAGGACGGTCGCCTTGGCGTCGCTTGCTCCGGCGGCGTCCATCGTTGCTGGAAGGTTGGGCCGAGAGCGCTGCCGCCGTGTGGGGCGTGGACGTTTCGAGGCGCTCGTGGGCGTCGTGGGCAGGGATGGGCATCTCCATCTCGCCCGCCCGAAGGGCATCGAGCGTCGGCCTGTTGGGCTGTGCCGCGTCGCGTTCACCTGCCCGGAGCGCGTCAAGTGCAGGCGGTTCCGAGGCCGGTCGTGGCTCGTCGCGGCGGCGGTCGTCGCGGCGCTTGCGGCCTCGCGGCCCGCGCCCATCGTCGTCCCACTCGCGCTCGCGGCGTTCGGTGGCCCGCTGCTGGGCGAGGCGGTTGAGTTCGTCTTGCGGCTTGGCGTGCAGGCTGTCGTGGTAGAGGCCGTCGAGCAGCATCGTCAAGAGGTGCGGCTCCTCTTCGGCAAGGGCCGTCACGAGCGGTTCGAAGCGGGCAGACCGTTCGCGCGCCAGCGTGCGGGTGTCGCGGTAGCGGTCTTCGAGCAACGTGGTAAGACGTTCGCGCACGCGCTCGGTCACCTGCTCGTCGGTGGGCATCGGACGCTCGTCGAAGTCGAGGTCGTAGCGGCGGGCAATGGCCAGCAGCTTGTTCTTGTCCTCTTGCGTGGTGAGGGTGATGGAGACGCCCGTTTTGCCGGCGCGGGCGGTGCGCCCGGCGCGGTGGACGTAGTACTCCGGGTCTTGCGGCACGTCGTACTGGATGACGTGGCTGAGATCCGAGATGTCGATGCCGCGGGCGGCCACATCGGTGGCGACGAGGAAGCGCAGGTTGCCGTCGCGCAGCCGCTGCATAATGGCTTCGCGGGCGTTCTGGTTGAGGTCGCCGGAGAGTTCGCCCGCGTCGTGGCCGTAGTTGCGCAGGAACTGGGCGAGGTACTCGACCTCGCGCTTGGTGTTGGCGAAGAGGATCGCCGTCTCCGGGTTCTCGAGTTCGATCAGCCGCACGAGCGCCCGGTCCTTGTCCATCGCCGGAACGACGTAGAAGCGGTGCGCGAGCGCGTCCACGTTCACGTCGCCGCCGGCGAGCGCGAGGAACGTCGGCTCGGTCAGAAACGTCTCGGCGAGGCGGCGCACCGTGGGCGGCATCGTGGCCGAGAACATCGTGGACTGTCGCTTATCGGGCAAATACCGCCGCAGCTTGTTCATCGCCGGCAGGAAGCCCATCGAGAGCATCTCGTCGGCCTCATCCAAAACCAGCGTGGACAGATGGTCGAGGTTGAGCGTCCGCCGCTCCAAGTGGTCGAGGATGCGGCCGGGCGTGCCAATGACGAGCTGCGCACCGCCTTTGAGGCCCGCCGTCTGCTCGCCGTAGCCGACGCCGCCGTACACCAGCACCGCGTCGAGGCCCTGCACCTCCGGGCGGTTGCCTTTGAGGCGGAGAAACTCCTCGTAGATCTGCTTGGCCAGTTCGCGGGTAGGCGTGAGCACGAGCGCCTGCGCGCCGCGCCGCGCCGGATCGAGGCGGGCGAAGAGCGGCAGCAGGAATGCGCCCGTCTTGCCCGACCCGGTCTTGGACTGCACGATCACGTCCTTGCCGTCGAGCAGGTAGGGCATCGTGCGGGCCTGCACCGGCATCGTCTGCATCCACCCGGCGCTGCGGGCAGCGGCTTGGGCGGCTTCGGGGAGCGCGTCGAGCGAGGTGTCGAGCGCGTCGGGGTCGGTCGTTTCGGCGGGCGCGGGCGGATTGGCTGCAACTTTGGCCGCTTCCTGCGCCTTGCTCGTCAGGTCGATCACGGCAGGAAAGCGCCGCTTCTTCTTCGGTTCGTCGGACATATCATCGGGTAGACCGATGGTCTACGCCGCGCCTACGCGAAAGGCTCCATGCGCGCCTCAGAACCGCACGACGGCGTAGACGCCTTGCCCGTCCGGCGTGGCCACCGGCGTGACGGTCACACGGGGAGCTTGTCCCGGCCCTTGGGCTCCGGGTCCGAAGCGGAAGCCGATAGCCCCGCCCACGACGGCGGCCGCGACCGTGGGAATCAACACCGGGACGGCCTCGCCATACCTATCGCGGCCGCTGAGCAGTATCGCGCCCACCGCGGCTCCGCCCATGACGCCCACGGTGGCACCCGTGGCGCTGCCGCGTCCCATGACGTGTTTGGCAAGAGTCCCTCCGGCGAGCACCCCTGCCACCGCCCCCACTGCTGCGCCAGTGAACGACCCTCCGAGGCCGCACATGAAGTAGTCGCAGTCGTCGGGCGGCGGACTAAGCGCGTAGCCGACCGCCGAGCCGAGGAACGCGCCGGGAACGACGCCGGCTGTCGCTACGATGCTGCCCATGAGCGCCTGCGACGTTGTGGGCGGGACGCTTGATGTGGGCATCGGCTGGGCGGCCGCAGGCGTAGCGGCGAGCAGGGCGGCGCAGGCCAGCAGCGCAAGCGAGGCAAAGGGCACGTTCATCGGCGTAGAGGAAAGCGTTGATCCTGCTGGAAAGACGCAGGTTTGCTCGAAGAAGTAACGCACCGAACGCATCAAAACCGTACGACGGCGTAGACGCCTTGGCCGTCGTGCGAGACGACGGGCGAGACCGCCACCCGCGCCGGGCCTCGTGCCCACGGGCCAAGCCGGTAGCCGAGCGCCCCGCCCACGATCCCCACCGGAATCGCCACCAGCACCCGCTCGCCCAAGTTGTCGTCGCCGCCGACCGCGTACTGCACGGCCACCGCCGATCCAAGCGCCCCCACCGTCGCGCCGAGCACGCTCCCGCGTCCGCCCGTAAGCCGATGCTTGGCCACATACGCGCCGGCCGTTGCACCCACGGTGGCCCCGATCCCCATGCCCATCACCGCACCCACCACGTCGGCCCAGTCGCTGCCTTCCTGCTTGCCCAGCTGCGCGCCGAGCAGGCCGCCCGCGTAGCCGCCCGCCACGGCTCCGGCCACGGTCGCGGTGCCGCCAAGCACAGCCTCACGCCACGAGGGCGCTGGAGAAGGCGCTTGGCCCCACGATGGGGGTTCAAGCTGGGCTTGGGCGGTGGCCGGGACGGCAAGCAGGAGCAGGGCCAAAAGCAGGCGCATGGGTTCGGGGCGAGGAAGGTCGCTACGATACGGCATCCGTCAGTCAAAACCGCACGACGGCGTAGACGCCGCTTCCGTTCGGCGTGGCAACGGGTACGAGCGCGACCTGCTGCTCTCGCCCCGGCCCTTTCGCCCCCGGCCCGTAACGGAAGCCCGCATAGCCGCCCACAAAGCCTCCCATGGCGCTGCCCAGGATGATCGGGACGGTGGCACTTTCGTCTGCGGCTACGGCAAGGCCTGCTCCCGCCATCGCGCCCCATCCGGCTCCAACCATCCCACCGATGGCGCTGCCCCGCCCCAGCTTGCCCCGAAGGTAGACGGACGTCATAATCGTGCTGGCATAGCCCCAAGCCGGAGCAGAGATTTCGCAGTCCGGGCAAGAGATCAGTTCGGGAAGGACGATGCCTGCGAGGATTCCGGTAGCCACGCCGACTCCCACCATCGCACCCGCTGCCCGCGAGGCTTCTTCTGACGATGGACGGGTCAGCCGCGTTGCCGCTGCGGTGCTGTCGGGCGTTTGCGCCTGGGCCGGGTGCAGAACGAGCAGAAAAAGCGAGGCAAGCCAGCGCATAGCGAGAAGAGAGCGGATGAAGTTCAAAACCGCACGACGGCGTAGACGCCGCCGCCGTTGGGGGTTGCCATAGGCACGAGCGCCACCCGCTGATCGCGCCCCGGCCCTTTCGCCCACGGACCGTAGCGGAAACCTGCGTAGCCGCCCGCAAAGCCTCCGGCTACGCTGCCCACGATGATCGAAACCGTCGCGCTTTCGTCTACCAAGGCAATGGCGAGACCGGCTCCCAGCACCGCACCCCAAGCCATTCCTAACGGGCCGCCGATTGTGCTTCCCCGCCCAAGCCGACTTCGCAGGTAGATCGAGGCTCCTACGCTCCCTGCGAGTCCAACATTGACGACCGCCTCAGCAACCGTTGCGACCCGTTCCAAGTCGCACCCGATGTGAAGGTCGGGGCAGGTCGAGGGGGACAAGAGGGGGATGGTAACGGCCGTGAGCGCGCCCGCCGCAAGGCCAACGCCGATCATAGCCCCCGAAGCCAGCCTCGCCTCGTTCGGCGACGGCCGCGTACGTTTCGGTGCGACCGGGCTATCTGCGGACACGGCCACACTGTCGGTGGCGGTGCTGTCGGGCGTTTGCGCAGATGCACCGCTGGGAGCGGAAATGGATAGCAGCAGGGCAGCGGTAAGGGCGAGGCGCATAGCGGCGGGCGGTCTGGACACCGGCAAGATGCCGCGTGTGCGCTGCGCGTTGTGCGACACGTCCGCGTCGGTTTGCGTCAGAACCGCACGGCAAGGCGCATTCCGACGCTGCCCGCCGCGCCCGTCGCGGGCGCGACCTCCACATCGCTCCACCGTCCGCCCGGCCCAAGCCGGTAGCCGAGCGCCGTGCCGGCCGTGCCGACGGCTATCAGCACGGCGGCGTCCACATAGCTTTGCAGCTCGTCGTTGCTTGCCGACTCGTCGTTGAGGCGCGGCTCCAGGTAGAGGAAGTAGACGCCCGCGAGCGCCGCCGTGCCGGTGACGGTGCCGCCCAAGACGGAGCCTTTATAACGCGACGACGGGGCAGAGAGCAGCCCGAACGCTTGCCCGGCGGCGGCACCGGCAATCACAAACGGCGTCTTCAGGCACGACGCCCCCGACGTGCCCGCCACGCTGTTACCCACGTCGCGCAGCAGGCACACGAACATCACGGTCGTGCCGCCCAGAAAACCGCCGCTCGTCCCGGTGAGCGAGGCCGTCACGAGGTGGCCCGTCGGCGAGGTCTCGTTCCATTTGCGCATCCCGATGGGATCGAACTGGGCACGGACGGTGGGAGCGGCGGCGAGCAGGGCGGCGAGGGCAAGAAGGCGGCGCATCGGCGGGGTCGGAAAGGACGTCGCCAAAATGCCGCGCCGCCGTCCGCGCCGTTGCGTCAACCGCTGTCCCGGCTGCGTCACGAGGCCATTTTTTGCGACGGATGGCCCGGAAAACGCGTCACATGGCGAGGCCGCCGTCCACGTGCAGCACATGACCGGTCACATACCCGGCCAGATCCGAGGCGAGGAAGAGCACCGCGCCCGCCACATCCTGCGCCGACGCCGGGCGGGCGAGCGGCACCGCGCCGAGCATCGCCTCGCGGGCGGCGTCGGAGAGGGTTGCCGTCATGTCGGTCTCGACGTAGCCGGGGGCCACGACGTTCACCGTCACGCCCCGGCTGCCCAGTTCTTTGGCGAGGCTCTTGGAAAAGCCGATGATGCCGGCTTTGGCGGCGGCGTAGTTCGTCTGCCCCGCGTTGCCCATCACGCCCACCACGCTGGCGATGTTGACGATGCGCCCCGACCGCTGCTTCATCATCGTGCGGTAGGCCGCCTTGGAGAAGTTGAAGACGGATTTGAGGTTGGTGCCGATGACGGCGTCCCAGTCGTCCTCGGACATCCGGATCATCAGGTTGTCCTTGGTGATGCCCGCGTTGTTGACGACGATGTCGAGCGATCCCCACGCCTTCACGACCTCGTCCACGACGGTTTGCGCGTGGGCAAAGTCGCCCGCGTCGCCCTTGAAGGCGAGCGCCTCGGTGCCGCGTTCGGCGAGCGCCGCCACGAGCGCGTCGGCCTCGGCGTCGGAGGAGCGGTAGGTAAAGGCAACCTTCGCGCCCGCCCCGGCGAGCGCATCCACCACGGCGCGTCCGATGCCGCGCGTGCCGCCCGTCACAAGGGCCGTCTTTCCGGTAAGGTCAAGGGTATGCATAACGAGAGTTTTAGAAGATGGAGGTGAGGCGCACGATCATCCCCAGAACAAAAAACGCTGCCGCCGCCGGTCAACCGAAATCGGCGACGGTGCCGCGTTGCACCGTTTCGACGTCGCGGCCCAGCGTGCGCTTGACGAGGCCGGAGAGAACGTTGCCCGTGCCGACTTCCACGAACCGCCCGATGCCGCTGCCGTGCATGGCCGTAAGGGTTTGCGCCCAGCGGACAGGCGAGGTGAGCTGCTCCAGCAGCCGCGTGCGGATCTCGTCGGGGTCGGTGGTTGGCGCGGCGGTCACGTTCAGGTACACCGGGCAGCGCGGCGTGCGGATCTCAGCCTTGGCCAAGGCCGCGCCGAGACGGTCGGCGGCGGGCTGCATGAGCGGGCTGTGGAATGCGCCGGAGACGGTGAGCAGCACGGCCTTTTTCGCGCCGAACTCGGCGGCGCGGGCTGCGGCGGCCTCGACGGCGGCCACGTCGCCCGACACCACAATCTGCCCGGGGCTGTTGTAGTTGGCGGGGACGACGACGGCGTCGGCGGTGGAGACGGCGGCGCAGAGGGCTTCGGCTTTCGCATCGTCGGCCCCGAGCAGCGCCGCCATCGTGCCGGGGCGTTCGGTGCCGGCTTCGGCCATCAGTTGGCCGCGCAGCCGCACGAGCCGCAGGCCGTCTTCAAACGAGAGTGCGCCCGCCGCCGCCAGCGCCGAGTACTCGCCGAGGCTGTGCCCGGCTACGGCGTGCGGAAAGTCCCGCCTCGCCTCTAAAACGGCCATCGCGGCGAGGCTGTGGGCGTAGAGCGCCGGTTGGGTGATGTCGGTGGCACGAAGCGCCTCGGCGTCGTCGCCAAACATCGCGCCGGTAAGGTCAAAGCCAAGGATCGCGTTGGCGTCGTCGAGACGGGCGCGGGCTTCGGCGAAGGCGTCGTAGAGGTCGCGGGCCATGCCGGGCGTCTGCGAACCCTGGCCGGGGAAGAGGTACGCGGTGTGCATACGGTGACGGGTAGTTGGGTTTTGTCGGTTGAAGGTCGTCAGATGGAGGCGATGAGCGGGCGTTCTAAATACCAAACTCAATACGATGGCATCTGACCACTATCCACAAACAACTAACCGCCATCAAACGGTCTCCCCGTCGTAGGCCCACTTGACGTAGGCTGCGCCCCAGGTGAAGCCGCCGCCGAAGGCCGCGAGGATCAGGTTGTCGCCGCGCCGAAGCACGGGTTCGTAGTCGGCGAGGCAGAGCGGCAGGGTGGCGGCGGTGGTGTTGCCGCAGTACTCGATGTTGAGCATCACCTTGTCCATGCCCACGCCCATCCGGTCGGCGGTGGCAGAGATGATGCGCAGGTTCGCTTGGTGCGGCACGAGCCACGCGACATCGTCGCCGGACAGTCCGTTGCGCTGCATCACCTCGGCGGCCACGTCGGCCATGCCCACCACGGCGCGTTTGAACACCGTTTTGCCGTCCTGGTAGAGGAAATGCTCGCGGGCAGCCACGGTCTCCAAGGTCGCCGGGTGCATCGAACCGCCTGCCTTCATCCAGAGCGATTCGATGGTGTTGTTGCCGTCGGTGTATTCGCGGCTGTCGATGAGGCCCATGCCCGTATCGTCGGGTTCGAGCAGCACCGCCCCCGCGCCGTCGCCAAAGATGATGCAGGTGTTGCGGTCGGTGTAGTCGACGATAGACGACATCTTGTCTGCCCCAATCACGAGCACTTTTTTGTGCTTACCGGTAGCGATGAACTGCGCGCCAGTGGAGAGGGCGAAGAGGAAGCCCGAGCACGCGGCGGAGATGTCGTAGCCCCACGCCTTGGTCGCGCCGATGAGGCTCTGGACGACGCACGCGGTAGCCGGAAAGACGTAGTCGGGTGTGACGGTGGCCACGAGGATCACGTCCACTTCGTCGGCTCCGATGCCGCGTTTGGCGAGGCACTGCTTGGCGGCTTCGGCGGCCATGAAGGCCGTGGCTTTGCCCGGCTCTTGGAGGACACGACGCTCGCGGATGCCCGTACGGCTCACAATCCATTCGTCGTTGGTGTCTACCAGCCGCTCCAAATCGGCGTTGGTGAGGCGGGTTGGGGGCAGGTACTTGCCCACGGCGGTGATGGCCGCACGGGTGATCGTCATAACGGTAGAAGGCGACAGGGAGGCCGGGAGCAGCGGCAGATTAGGCGGTAGGGACGAGGGCTTCAGCAAGCGCTGAGGCCACGTTCGCTTCGGCCATGGCCGCTCCGGCGCGGATCATCGAGGCGATGGCCTTTGCCGACGACGAGCCGTGGCCGATGACGACGTTGCCCGCCACGCCGAGGAGCGGCGCGCCGCCCGCCGACTCGTAGTCGAACCCTTTGCCCGCAGCCCCAAGCACCTGCGCCATCGCGCTGCGCTGGACATCGTCGAGGCCAAGGCGCTGCATCGCCGCGCCCATCATCTGCGGCAGTGCTCCCTTGAGGCTCTCGCCAAACTTGAGCAGCACATTGCCTACAAACCCATCCATCACGATCACATCGGCCACGCCCGCAAGCACGTCGCGCCCCTCCACGTTGCCAGAGAAGACGATGCCGGGCGTTTGCGCAAGCAGGGGATAGGTTTCTTTGGCGAGGTCGTTGCCCTTGCCCGGCTCCTCGCCAACGTTCATCAGCCCCACGCGAGGAGCGGCCACCCCAAGAACCCGTTGCGCGTAGACCGATCCCATCCGAGCAAACTGGACGAGATGCTCCGGGCGGCAATCTACGTTCGACCCGACGTCCAGCACGAGGCAGGGGCGGCCTAAGACGGTGGGGAAGAAGCCGACGAGACTGGGCCGGGCCACGCCAGGCACACGCCCGAGACCGAAGAGCGAGATCGCCATCGCCGCGCCGGTGTTGCCCGCCGTCACGAATGCGTGGGCAGTGCCGTCTTTGACGAGGCCCACGCCCACATGCATCGACGATTGCGGCTTGGTTTTGAGCGCCGTCGAGGGGCTTTCGGCCATTCCGACGACATCGGGTGCGTGAACGATCTCGACGGGCACATCCGATGCGCCAAGCGCATCGAGGCGCGGGCGCGTCACGTCTTCCGGGCCAACCAGCAGCAGCCGAAACGATCCGCCGCCCGTACGGGCGGCTTGCACCGCGCCTTCAACCACCACGTCGGGGGCATGGTCGCCGCCCATCGCGTCCACCGCGACGGCAATCGGATTCATAGCGAACAAGGAGTGAAACGCGCCAAGGTACGGCAACGAGAGCCGCCCTCGCCTCGCGATGCGCAAATCCCGCCGCGCCCTAAGCCACTGCGCCGCCCTACCCGAAGGCAGGACGGCGCAGCAGGTCAAGCAAAGTCAGCTTAGGCGTCGGTCTTGACCGCGACAATCTGGCGGCCGCGGTACTGGCCGCAGCTCGGGCAGGCGCGGTGCATCTGGTGCGTCGCGCCGCAGTTGGAGCAGCTCGTCAGCTCCGGTGCGTTCTTTTCGAGACGGTTGTAGTACTGGGCGCGGCGCTGGCTGCGGCGGGCCTTGGAGAACTTGGCGTTGGGGTTAGGCATGGCAAGAAGCGGAGTGCAGAAGTAAGGTCAGTTGAGGGTTCCTCCGTCGCGGAGGCGGCGCAGAGCGTCCCAGCGGTCGTCGGCGGGGGCGTCGAGGTCGTCGGGAGCGCCAAAGCGGGTAGGTACGTCAAGGGCTTCGGCACCGGGCGCGAGGCGGCGCTGCGGCAAGGCCAGAAGCAACGTGTCGTGCACGGCATCGCCGAGATCGATGGCCGCGTCGTAGCGGTCGTAGAGCCGGACATCGTCGTCGGCGTCTTCCTGTGCCATCGCAGCGTTTTGGGTAAAGAGCACGGTATGTGCCCCACGCACGAGTTGATCGAAGGGCACCGCCGTACGGTCGCAGACAAGGTGTGCTTCGGCCGAGACCTCGACCGTGGCCACGATCTGGCCCGCGCCAACGTCGAGCGACACGTCAACCGCCACGTCGGAAAACTGCGCCGGGTCGAGGCCCAGCGTTTCGGCGGGAGGCGTGAGGCGCAGCGCGTGCAGGCCGGGCGCGAGCGATGCGATGCGGACGGGGAGGGAGGCGTTCATCCCGATTCAAAGAGCACAGAACCACCAAGATAGGCCCGGCGCAGCATCCCAGTCAAGCGTCAGGCAAGCCGCAATGCCGAAAACCCGGTGAAGCCTGAATTGGACCTACCAGTGTATCAATGTGGGATCATTAGGCGGGGCGCTTTTCCGTGTGAAATCGTCCAACTCTGTTGCATTCGGCGGAGCCGTTGCGGTAGCCTTCGGTAACACAAACGAAACAGAGCTTCACAGTCCGGTGGCCCCCCTTCGGCGTAGGTTCTGTTCCCCTTTTTCCTCCCCCATCACCGGGGGCTTATGTGGCGTTAGCAAATGTGGACAACCGGTGTGCCGTGAGCCTTTGCGCTGCTGGGTGCTCGTGCGGGGCACGGACCGGGGCAAAAGCCGTGGAACGTCGATTTTGGAGGATTTGAGGCTTTTTTACACGCGGGCGATAGCCGAGAACGGCTGGATCCCAAAACGATACTCTCCTACCTCATTGGTTATCCACACGATGGTTGCTATGTGGATAACGCTTTACCTTCCCGCCCTCGGGACGCCCTCTTCTCCCGCCCTCGTGACCTCCTGACGGACGCTATGGACGCCTCTCCCGACGCCGTCTGGAACGCCTGTCTCGATGTGATTCGAGACAACCTCCCGAGGCAGAGCTTTAACACCTGGTTCGGCCCGCTCAAGGCGGTCTCGCTGGAGTCGGTAGATAGCCTCCATAAACTCACGATCCAGCTTCCCAGCCGGTTCTACTACGAGTGGCTGGAGGAGCATTACCATGTGCTGCTGCGCAAAACGCTGATGAAGGTGCTGGGGCCGGGCGGACGGCTCTACTACAAAATCGTAGTGGAGCAAGACGACGCCCAGACCGGCCATCGCGGTGCGGCGACGACGCTCCCCGGCCCCTCGCAAGCCGCTCCGCGCCCGGCCTCGCCCCGTCCGGAAGCCAAGCCACCCGCCTCGCCGCCGCCCTCGGTGTCGCCCGGTGCCCTCCCCGCCGCGGGCGAAGCCCGCCGCAACCCCACCGCACCGCTCCGCACGCCGGCGTCGCGTCCGCCGGTGTCGCCGCCCGCTGCGCAGGCCCGTGCTGCTGCGGCGCCTGGGAGCCCGTACGCTGCCCCTGGTCTGCCCGTGTCCGGCGCAGCCTTCGAGGGCGAAACCCACCTCAACCCGACGTACCTGTTCGACCGTTTCGTGGAGGGCGACTGCAACCGCCTCGCCCGCGCGGCGGCGCTCGCCATCGCCGAGAACCCCGGGGCCACAGCCTTCAACCCGTTCCTCGTCTACGGCGGCGTGGGGCTTGGTAAAACCCACCTCATCCAGTCCATCGGCAACCACGCGCTGGCCACCGGCAAGGTGCGGTCGGTGCTCTACGTCTCGTCGGAGCGGTTCATGCAAGAGTTTTTGCAGACCATCCGCGACAACCGCCGCGAGGAGTTCGCCGCCCGCTACCGCAACATCGACCTGCTGATCGTGGACGATGTGCAGTTTTTTGCCGGCAAGGAGAAGACGCAGGAAGAGTTCTTCCACGTCTTCAACACCCTGCACCAGAGCGGCAAGCAGATCGTCCTCTCGTCCGACCGTTCGCCCCGCGACATCACCGACGTGGAGGAGCGGCTGCTCTCGCGCTTCCAGTTCGGCCTCTCTGCCGACCTGAAGGCTCCGGAGTTGGAGACGCGCATCGCCATTCTCCAGCGCAAAGCCAACGACGAGGACTACGCCTTCGACCCGGACGTGCTGGAGTTCATCGCCGAGAACATCACGTCCAACATCCGCGAGCTTGAAGGGGCGCTGCTGCGCCTGCTCGCTCACGCCACGCTCACCAACCGCGACATGGACGTGACGCTGGCGCGTGAAGTCCTCCGCGACCTCATCAAGGAGACGCGGGCGAGCCTCTCGGTGGAAGACGTGCAGCGCATTGTCTCCGGGCACTTCGGCCTCGACGAGCGGCTGCTGCGCGACAAGACCCGTAAGCGCGAGATCGTCAACGCCCGGCAGATTGCCATGCACTACGCCAAGGCGCTCACGCCGCACAGCCTCAAAGACATCGGCCAGAAATTCGGCGGGCGCGACCACTCGACCGTCATCCACGCCCTCCGCAGCGTAGACGATCAGATGGATACCGACCCGCGTTTCCGCCAGACGATGGACGAGATCCAGCGCCTGCTCGACCGCCACGTCAAGAACGGCAAGTGAGGCTCGGCAAGGCCCGCGCTTGGATACGCCCCGGTTCCTGCCGATACCCGAGGGGCTGCGTCCTCCGGTCTCGAACTTTGAGGCTCCCGAAGGCGTACTCCCTTGTCCGTGCTACTCGTCTCTGACTGTCATGAAGTTTACCGTATCCAGCGCCGAACTGCTCCGCGCCCTCACCACCGTCGGCGGGGCTGTGCCCTCGAAGGCGACGATGCCGATTCTCGAGAGCATCCTGTTTGTCCAAGACGACACGGGCCTGCGCCTCTCGGCCACCGACCTCGAAATATCCATCGAACAGACGGTGCTTGTGCGCTTCGAGGCCAACGGGACGGCGGCGGGTGCCCGCGTAGCGATCCCGGCCAAGCGCCTCGTCGATACGCTTCGCGCCCTCCCCGATCTGCCGGTCACGGTTTCGACGGACGACGAGTTCAACGTGACGCTCAAGACCGACCAAGGGCGCTACAAGATGGTAGGCTTTGACGGGGCCGATTACCCGGCACTGCCCGAGCTGAACGGCGGCGTGACGGTGCACACCGAAGGCGCACTCGTGCGGCGAGCCATCGCCAAAACGGGCTTTGCCGTGTCGAAGGACGCGCTGCGCCCGGCGATGCAAGGCATCTACTTCCAGCTCGACGCCGACCGGGGCCGCGCCGTTGCCACCGACGGCCACCGTCTCGTCCGGCTGTCGCTCGACGGGCTGAAGTCCGACGAGCCGGTGGCGTTCATCGTGCCGGAGAAGGCGCTGAACCTCGCGGCCAAGGTTGCCGCTGACGGTCCGACGACGCTTCAGGTGGCCTCCGGGCATGTCGCCTTCACATTCGGCACGGGGCGGGTCGTCGCACGGCTCATCGACGAGACGTACCCGAACTACGAGGCGGTGATTCCGGTGGAGAACGACCGCCGCCTCACGGTAAACCGCCAAAGCCTGCTGGCCGCGGTGCGGCGCGTGGGCCTCTACACGTCGTCCACGACGCGCCAAATCCGCCTCGGCCTGACGGCGGACAAGGTGGACGTGTCGGCGGAGGACATCGAGCGCGCCAGCGAGGCCAAGGAAACGGTGCTGTGCGACTACACGGGGGCCGATATGGTGATCGGGTTCAACGCCGATTACCTCACCGAAGTGCTCTCCAACCTCGACAGCGAGGATGTGGCGATGGAGTTCTCCTCGCCCAACCGCGCCGGGGTCGTCACGCCCGCCGAGCAGGCCGAGGGCGAAGACCTGCTGATGCTCATCATGCCGGTGATGCTCAACACCTACGCGTGAGCCGCCGGATTCGGTTGCAACGGTAGTAGGGGACGGTCTGAGACCGTCCCCTACGTTTGTTTTGGGGCTGCGTCGGCGTATCGTCGCGCAGGCCGCCTACGTTTGTTTGGATCCCGCCGCTCGATTATCCCGGTGTACCGTCGTGGATTGCGTTGAGTAGCGCGTTGGCCTCCGGAGCCTTCGCGCCCTCGCCGAGAACCACCTGCTGGAGTGCATCGGTGGCGGCATCGCGGTTGCCAAGCAGCAGATCCGTCTTGCCGAGAACGTAGAGGGCTTCGAGCCGGAGGAAATCGCCAGACGACGAGTCGCGCACGACGCCGTCGAGCAGGCCCCGTGCAGCGAGCAGTCGTTCGCGGTCGTAACGGGGAAACAAGCCGAGCGTGGTCGTGCGTGCGTCGTCCAGTTCTTGCAGCGCCGCAGCGTACCGCTGCTCCGGTGTGGTCAGCGGCGACGCTTCATCGCCGCGTACCGTGCCGTAGCCTTCGAGCGCCAACTCCTGCGCCGTGAAGTCGCCCAGCGGCGTTTGCAGGCCGCGCCAGACGGCCGCCGACCCCGCCAGCAGCAGCAACACCGCCGCCCACGCGTACGGGCGCGACCACGTCGGGCGGCGCATGGTGGCGCGCGGGACTGAGGCGCGGTCGGCCGCTCGGATCGCCGCACGCTCGGCGCGGCGCTGTTCTTCTACCGCAGCAAAGCGCGGCGGCGGGTACACGTCCTGTACCTTGGCGTCAAGGGCGCGGAAATGGGCGAGCGGATCGGCCGGAAAGACGGCTTCGAGCGCCGCGCGGTCGTCGTCGCTTCCCGGCTCGCCGTCGCCGAAGAGCGCTTCGGTACGCGGGTTGGGCTGGGCCGAGCGGGCACGGTCGAACAGGGCCGCAAACCGCTGCGCCTCGTCGTGTTCGGGCAGTCCGCCGGGATAGTCCGCCGCGATCTGCGCGTCAAGGGCGGCGCGGTCTTGGGGGCCGAGGTCGGGGTAGAGGGCAAGCCGTTCGGCAAGGTCGTCGGTCATCGGGGAGTAGAGCGTTCCAGCGAGATAGAGTCCGGGGTGGCGTCGGCATACCCTCGCGGTCGAAAAAAAGGTGGTGTCAGCCGTCGAAGCCGAGGAGTGTGCGCAGCGCCGGGTCGGCGCGGAGGCGGTCGAGGGCTTTTTTGGTGTAGGTGCGCACCACCTGCACGTCCTTGCCGAGGTCGCGGGCGATGGCGTCGTAGTCCTCTTGGTTGAGCAAGCGTCGGCTGGCGATGTCGCGCAGGTAGTCGGGGAGGCGGTTGATGGCAGCGACCACATGTGCCCGATCGGCCACGGGGTCGGTATCGTCGAGCGGGAGGGGCGCGTCGTCCGGCGCGTCGTAGCTGTCGGGGAGGGCGGCAGTAGGCGCGGTGCGGCGCAGGTAGGTGCGGAAGGCGTTTTGGGCGACGACGCTTACCCACGCGGGGAAGCGCTCGGGATCGCGGACCTGTTCGGGGCCGTGCGCCATCACCCGCGCATACGTCTCGGCCAGCAGCGCGTCGAGGTCGGAGACGCGGCGTTGCGGCTCGGAGAGAAAGCGCGTGCCGAAGGTGCGGAGCAGGTAGAGGTAGGCCCAGAGGCCCGCGTCGTCGCGTCCAGAGGCGTCGCCGTGTTGCCAGCGGGCGAAGGCCTCGGCGGCGGCGGGCATATCGTCCACCGCGAAGGGCAGGGCCGAGCGGGCGCGGCGGTACGTCTCGAAGAACTCGTGGGGAGACATCGCGTCGGGGAAGCAACCGGTGCGGCGAATGTAGGTCGATCGGGGAAGAAAACAATGCCCAAGTTGGCGGGCAGTCTGTTTTTCTTCCTGAAAGGCCTCGCGGCGGATTCACGCCAAACGGACATGCCGAACGGATCGGGGCAGGGGCGAAGCGGTTGGGGACGAGGCGATGCGGCTCTGACGGCGCGCCTTCTCACCGAGGCTTCACGGTGCGGGGACACCCCGAGTCGTATCTTGCCCGACTGTCACGCCTTGCGATGTGCTGAAAAGATGCATCGCGCACCGGGACGCCCACTTCGGGTTGCCCGGCGTTTTTTTCTCCCGCCTTCGATGGACGCCAACAGCTTCAAGACGACCAGCGCCAAGCCTGCCGACGTGCAGCGCGAGTGGTTCGTCGTGGACGCCGACCGCGAGGTCGTCGGCCGCTTGGCTTCGCGCATCGCCGCGATTCTGCGCGGCAAGCACAAGCCTTCCTATACGCCTCATGTGGACACCGGCGACTTTGTCGTCGTCGTCAACGCCGACCGGGTTCGTTTCACCGGGGCCAAGGAAAACGATAAGACGTACTTCTCCTACTCCGGCTATCCCGGTGGTCAGCGTCTGCGCACGCCTCGCCAGCTTCGCGAGCAGGCGCCCGAGCTGATTCTCCGCAACGCCGTCAAGGGTATGCTCCCCAGGGGGCCGCTCGGGCGTCAGATGCTCACCAAGCTCAAGGTATACGCCGGAGCCGAGCATCCGCACGCCGCGCAAGATCCCAAGCCGCTCGACTTCTGACCTGATTATGGCAGCTCTGACCCAGTACGCCGCGCTTGGCCGCCGCAAGACCGCCGTCGCCCGCGTGTACCTGCGCCCCGGTGCCGGTGCCTTCGTGGTGAACAAGCGTCCGCTCGACACCTACTTCCCGCTCTCGTGGAACCGCAAGAGCGCCACCGCGCCCTTCGACGTGACCGGTACGTCCGGCCAGTTCGATGTGCTTGTCAATGCCAAAGGCGGCGGCACGACCGGACAGGTTGAGGCCATTCGTCTCGGCATTGCTCGTGCGTTGGTGATCTTCAACGAGGAAAACCGCAAGCCGCTGCGCGACGCCGGTTTCCTCACCCGCGACCCGCGCGCCGTGGAGCGCAAGAAGTACGGGCGTCCCAAGGCACGCAAGCGGTTCCAGTTCAGCAAGCGCTGATCCCCGAACCGAACCCGTTTCGGCCCCGGCGGACGTTGCCCTTGCAGCGCCCGCCGGTGTCGTGTCTGCCCGCGCCGCGTTGGCCGGGCGTGTCTCTCATCTCTCATACGGCCCGATGGCTCTGGTGGGGTGCTGCGCGCAGCACGCCAGACGCCTGCGACGGTCGTAGCGGAACAACCCCATCTCCCTCGCCATGAGCGAAAACCAAGAACAGGCCCAAGCCACGGGCCACGTCGAACTCGAAGACCTGCTGCAAGCGGGCGTCCACTTCGGTCACCTCACCTCGCGGTGGAACCCGAAGATGAAGCCCTACATCTTCATGCAGCGCAACGGCGTGCACGTGCTCGACCTGATGCAGACGCAGGAGCTGCTCGAAGAAGCCGCCGAAGCCGCCGCCAAGTTTGCCCGCCAAGGCAAGAAGATCCTCTTCGTTGCGACGAAGAAGCAGGCCCGCGAGGTCGTCCGTCGTCACGCCGAAGCCGCCGGGATGCCGTACGTCGTCGAACGCTGGTTCGGCGGTACGCTCACCAACTTCCAGACGATCAAAGGCTCCATCCGCCGGATGGAGAGCCTTCAGCGCGCCGAGGGCGAAGAGTCCTTCCAGCAGCTCAAGAAGAAGGAGCGCCTGATGAAGGCCCGCGAGAAGGAGAAGCTCGAGAAGGTGCTCACCGGTATCGCCGGAATGGGCCGCCTGCCCGGAGCGCTCTTCATTGTGGACATCAACCGCGAGCACATCGCCGTGGACGAAGCCCGCAAGCTCGGCATCCCGATCATCGCGCTCGTGGACACCAACACGAACCCGTCGCTCGTGGACTTCCCGATCCCGGCCAACGACGACGCGCTCCGCTCCATCGACCTGCTCACCGGCGTGATCGCCCGCGCCATCTCCGACGCGAGCAAGCAGTCGGCCAAGGACAGCGTTGAGGCCGAAGCGCTCGAAGCGCGCTACGCCGAAGAGCGCGGCGAAGAAGCCGTGGTTACCGGCGAGATCGTGGAGGTCGTGGAGATTGTCGAATCGCCCGCCGCCGAAGCGTCTGCCGAAGACGAAGCGTGAGGTTGGGGGCGGTAGGCTATAAGCCGAAGATGCCGCCCGCCCCTTACGATCCGCCGCGGGCTTTTGCGCCCACGGCCAACAGCCTATAGCTTACAGCTCAAACTCCATGTCGAATTACACTGCCGCCGACGTCAAGCGCCTTCGGGACATCACGGGCGTCGGCATGATGGATTGCAAAAAGGCGCTCGAAGAAGCCAACGGCGACTTCGACGCCGCCATCGACCTGCTCCGCAAGAAGGGCCAAAAGGTGGCCGCCAACCGCGCCGACCGCGATGCCAAAGAAGGCACCGTGATTGTCAAGGCGACGGAGGACGGCTCCCGCGCCGTCATCATCGAGGTAAACTCCGAGACGGACTTCGTGGCCCGCAACGACGACTTCATCGCCTACGCCAACCGCATCGCCGACGCGGCCCTTGCGAACGCCCCGGCGGATCTTGACGGCCTCAACGCCCTTGCGTTCGACGAGCGCTCGACCGTCGGCGAAGCCTCGACGGACATGACGGGCAAGATCGGTGAGAAGATCGGCGTGCGCCGCTTCGACGTCGTGACCGCCCCCGAAGGCGGCAAGGTCATCGTCTACTCGCACCCCGGCAGCCGCCTCGGCGTGCTCGTCGTGGCCGAGGGCGACAACGCCGACGAGGCTGCCCGCGACGCCGCCATGCAGGTGGCTGCGCTCAACCCGATAGCTGCCACCCGCGACGACGTGCCCGAGGACATCCGCTCCAAGGAACTCGAAATCGGCCGCGAACAAGCCCGCGCCGAGGGCAAGCCCGAAGCGATGCTCGACAAGATCGCCGAAGGCAAGCTCAGCCGCTACTACAAGGACAACGTGCTGCTCGAACAACCGTTCGTCAAGGACGCGTCCGTGACGGTGGGCGACATGCTCAAGAAGGCGGGCGTGACGGTGCGCCGCTTCGTCCGCTACGCGCTCGGCGACTGACGCCTGCGCCGCCTGTTTCGTTCGGGCGGCGTCGGTTCCGCTTCCGTGAAACGGGGAGGCTTGGGCAACCGAGCCTCCCCGTTGTGGGTTTGGCCCCTCCGATTTCTGCCCTCTCGCTCCCGGTCTTTTTCCGCATGTCCACCGACCTCGACCCGCGCCTCGCCGCGCTCAACGCGCTTGCCGACTACGACGACTTGCAGGCCGCCGCGCCTGCGCAAGGCCCCACGCGCCACCGCACGCCCGACCCGCGCGTACGCTACCGCCGCCTGCTGCTCAAACTCTCCGGCGAGAGCCTGATGGGCGACCAAGGCTACGGCATCGACGACGCCAAGCTGGCCCACTACGCCCGCGAGGTCAAATCCGTGGTCGATCTCGGCGTCGAAGTGGCGGTTGTGATTGGCGGCGGCAACCTGTTCCGGGGCGTGGCCGGAGCCAACCGCGGCATGCCGCGCGCGCACGCCGACTACATGGGCATGCTCGCCACGATGATCAACGCGATGGCGCTTCAGGGCGCGCTCGAAACCGCCGGTCTGACCACCCGCCTGCTCTCGGCCATCAAGATGGAGCAGATCGCCGAGCCGTTCATCCGCCGCCGCGCCATCCGCCACCTCGAAAAGGGGCGCGTCGTCGTGTTCGGCGCAGGCACGGGCAACCCGTACTTCACCACCGACACCGCCGCCGCCCTGCGCGCCCTCGAAATCGATGCCGACGTGCTGCTCAAGGGCACCCGCGTGGACGGCATCTACACCGCCGATCCCGAGAAGGACCCGTCGGCCACCCGCTACGACACGCTCACCGGCGACGAGGTCATCCAGAAAAACCTCAAGGTGATGGACCTCACCGCCTTCACCCTCTGCCGCGAATCGGCGCTGCCAATCGTCGTGTTCGACATCGAAACCGAGGGGAATCTGGCCAAACTCGTGCTCGGGGAGAACGTTGGCACGACCGTGACGTGGAAGACGGCATAACCTACCGATTGGCCTCCGATGGACGATACCCTTGAACTGCTGCTCGTCGAAGCCGACGATCACATGGATAAGGCGCTGGATCACCTGCGCCACGAACTCAACACGATCCGCGCCGGGCGGGCCGTGCCGCAGATGCTCGACGGCGTTCGGGTGGAGGCGTACGGCGTCCAGACACCACTCAACCAAGTCGCCAGCGTTTCCGCGCCGCAGGCCGACCTGCTCGTCGTCCAGCCGTGGGATCGCTCGACGCTCACGGCCATCGAGAAGGCGATCCGCGCCGCCAACCTCGGCCTCAACCCCGGCAACGACGGCTCGATCATTCGCATTCCCGTGCCCACGCCGACGGAAGAACGCCGCCGCGACCTCGTGAAGGCCGCCAAGGCCAAGGGCGAAGATGCCAAGGTGGCCGTGCGCGGCGTCCGTCGCCACGCCAAGGACGAGATCAAGAAGGCCGCCGCCGACCTGAACCTCTCGGAAGACGTGGAACGCGCCGCCGAGGACGATTTGCAGAAGCTTACCGACAAGCACACGGCCAAGGTGGACGAGATCATCGCCCACAAGGAAACCGAGATCATGCAGGTGTGAGGATGACGTCGGGCGGCTCGCCGTGGGAATCGACGACTGGCAGCCCCAGCCATCTTCACCCATCCGGCACACAGGTTGCCGTGCGTCGCCGTATTTTTGCTGTTCGTCGCAGGGCGTTTGCCGAGCGGCGATGTTTGGAGGGATGTCCGAGTGGTTGAAGGAGCTCGCCTGGAAAGCGGGTATGCCGTGTTGAACGGTATCGAGGGTTCGAATCCCTCTCCCTCCGCATCGGCGCGTCGACCCCTGCTCCGGGGATCGGCGCGCCGTCGCTTTTTGCCCCAGCACCGATGCACAGCATGACCGGCTTCGGGCGCGGCAGCGCCCCGCACGCACGCGGCACCGTCACCGCCGAGATTCGCACCGTCAACGGGCGGTTTCTCGAGACCAAGACCCGCCTGCCCCGCGCCCTCGCCGGGCGCGATGCCGACGTGGAGCGCCTGCTCCGCACCCGTCTCGACCGGGGCAACGCGACGGTGAACGTGGTGGTAGAAGCCGCCGAGAACGCCGACGTGCCGTTGCGCGTCAACCCCGCCGCCGCCCGTGCCTACGGCCGGCTGCTGCGCGAACTCGCCGACGCCGCGGGCGTGGCGGCCCCGGTCACGCTGGATCAGGTTCTGCGGTACGCCGACGTGTTCACCACCGCTGCCGAGGACGACGCTCCGGCCGGCGACGACGGCTTGTGGGATGCAGCAGCGGCGGCCCTCGATGCCGCGCTCGTCGATCTTGTGGCGATGCGCGCCCAAGAAGGGCAGGCGTTGCACGCCGATCTGTCCCGCCAACTCGCCGACCTTGATGCCGCGTTGGCTCGCGTAGAGGCTCGTGCTCCGCTGCGGGTGGACGAATCCCGCGCCCGGTTGGCCGAGCGGCTGAGCGAACTCGTTGGGGAAGGCCGCGTCTCGCCCGAACGCATCGAGCAGGAAATCGCGCTCGTGGCCGACCGGCTCGACGTGACCGAGGAGTGCGTGCGGCTCCGCGCCCATCTGACGTTCTTCCGCGAGGCCATGGACGGGGCCGAGCCGAGCGGCCGCCGCCTCGGCTTTCTCGTGCAGGAGATGGGCCGCGAGGTCAACACCATCGGCTCCAAGGCCAACGATCCCGACATCCAGCACACGGCGGTCGGGATGAAAGAGACGCTGGAGAAGATCCGCGAGCAGGTGGCGAACGTGGAGTGACGGGTGGAGGGTGGGCCGCTCGCTGTAGGGAGTGGTCGGATGTGCGATAGCGTGCCCTTTTTCTGACAACTCACCGCCCCGCTTGCGGGGCGAACCAACACTGCGGCGCAGCCGTGCGAACAACCGTTATGCTGGAACATCGTTTTGTGGTGCTGACGGCACCGAGTGGATCGGGGAAGACGACCATCGCCCGCCGCCTGTTGGAGGCGTTCCCTGGCCTTCGGTTTTCTGTGAGCGCCACCACCCGCCCGCCCCGCGACGGCGAAGTGGACGGACGCGACTATCATTTCGTCTCCGTCGAGCACTTTCGGGAGATGATTGAGGCGGGCGATCTGCTCGAATGGCAGGAGGTGTACCCTGGGCGGTTCTACGGCACGCCCACGAGCGAATTGGCCAAAGACGACCGGGTGCTGCTGCTCGACATCGACGTGATGGGTGCGCGCAACATCAAGCATCTGTACGGCGACGACGTGCTGGCGCTCTACATCGCCCCGCCGAGCCTCGCGGTGTTGGAACAGCGCCTCCGCGCACGCGGCACCGAAACCGAAGAAACGCTGGCGATGCGCCTTGCCCGCGCCCGCGTCGAACTGGGCATGGCCGACGTGTTCGACCGCGTGATCGTCAACGATGTGCTCGACGATGCGGTGGCGGAAACTTTGTCCTTGGTACGGGCGTATCTGAACGCTTGATGCTTTCCTTTCGACCTTCTTCACCGATGGCCATCCAGACGCTCGACCTTACGGCCCTCACCGCTCAGACGGGCAACATCTACGAGACGGTTTCCATCCTCTCGAAGCGCGCCCGCCAGATCGCCGCCCACGAACGCGCCGAACTCGACGAACGCCTCGCTTACTTCGAGGGCTTTGGCCCCGAACTCGAAGACGCCCGCATGGCCGACGATCAGATCCGCACGTCGCTTGAGTTCGAGCGTCGCGCCAAGCCGACCGAAGTTGCGGTGGACGAGATGCTTCACCACGACCTGTTCTTCCGCGGAACCGAAGCGCTCTGACTTCGGCTTCGCCCCGCTTCCGGCTCGGTGCCTGTGGGTTGAGAGCACGCCGCCCATCGCTCTCCTCGCGGATCCACCGGGTCGGATTCTTGCCCTCCGGGGCCGTCCACGCGTTGGCTGGGCGGCCCCGGAGCTGTTTGAGGCCGTACCTTCCCTCCTTTGCCTCTTTCTCCTATGCCCGACTCGCCGCTCGCCGGACGCAAGATCGTGCTCGGCATCACCGGCGGCATCGCCGCCTACAAGTCGCTCTCGGTCTTGCGGCTGCTGGGCAAGGCGGGGGCCGAGGTGCAGCCGGTGCTGACCCCCGACGCCGAGCGGTTCGTGCCCCGGCTGACGGTTGGGGCGCTGGCCGCGCGTGAGGTGCTTGTGGATCTCTGGCCCGGCGACGCTTCGGGTTCGTGGACGAAGCATGTGGAACTGGGCGTCTGGGCGGATTTGATTGTGATTGCTCCGGCCACCGCGCAAACGCTCGCCAAGTTGGCGCACGGCTTCTGCGACAACCTGCTCGCCGCCGTCTGCCTGTCGGCGCGTAACGCGGTGGTGGTTTTCCCGGCGATGGACCACGACATGTGGATGCATCCGGCCACGCAGGCCAATCTTGCGCTGCTGCGCGCGCGCGGCGTGGTGGTCGTCGAACCCGAATCCGGTCCGCTCGCCTCCGGGTTGGTCGGGACGGGGCGGCTGCCCGAGCCGGAGGCCGTGGTGGCGGCGATTACGGGCGTGCTGGTGGCGAAAGAGCACCCGGCATCGCTGGCGGGTAAGCGCGTGCTCGTGACCGCCGGGCCAACGCGCGAGCACTTCGACCCGGTGCGATTCCTCTCCAACCCGTCGACGGGCACGATGGGCTTTGCTGTGGCTGCCGAAGCTGCCCGCCGAGGCGCTGACGTGACGCTGGTTGCCGGGCCGGTAGCGCTGCCCACGCCCGACGGCGTGCGACGGATCGACATTGTCTCCGCCGACGACCTCTACACCGCCGCCCTGCGCGAGGCTGAGGCTGCCGACCTCGTGGTGATGACCGCCGCGGTGGCCGACTACGCACCCGTCGAGCGGCACGCGCACAAGGTGAAAAAGGAAGACGGCGACCAGACGCTCGCGCTTCGCCGCACGCCCGACACGCTCGCCGAACTGGGGCGGCGCAAACGGTCCGACCAGACGCTCGTCGGGTTTGCGATGGAGACGACCGATGGCGAAGCCCACGCGTTGGGCAAGCTTGAGCGTAAACGGCTGGACTTTATCGTCCTCAACATGCTGGGCGAACCTGGCGCGGGCTTCGGCACGACCACCAACCGGGTGTACGTCTTTGGGGCCGACGGTCGCCGTCACGACCTGCCGTTGGCGGACAAGGCCGAGGTGGCGGCGCGGCTGCTTGATGTGGTGGCCGGGGCGGCGTAAGTACGGCTTTTCCCAACCGTTTGCCTACGTCGAATCGGTGCTCATCCCAGCCACAGGGTGAACAGGTAGAGCAACACCCCTACGAGACCGCCCACGAGCGTGCCGTTGAGCCGGATGTACTGTAGGTCTTTGCCAACGGCCAACTCGATCTGCTCCGACACCTGCTCCGGGTTCCAGCGCTCGATGGTGTCTCGGATAAGGTCGGGAATGCGCTGTCCGTGTTCGGTGACGGCCCACGCGGCCGCATCGCGCACCTTGTCGTTGACGGCGTCTTGGAAGGCGGGATCGTCCAGCATGGAGCGGCCCAACTCGACGCCCCGGTCTTCGAGGAATCCAAAGATGGTGGAATCGGGAGCATGCAGGTCGCGGCGCAGGAAGGCCTTGAAATCTTGCCAGCGCTCCACGGCAAAGGATTGCAGCGCCGGGCTTTCGAGGAGCCGATCTCGCAGGCCGTTCACCTTCTCCTGCATCGAAGGGTCGGTGTCGAGCCGTTCGAGGAACGTCCGCACCTGCTCGTGCACCTTGAGGCGCAGCGGGTTCTCGCGGTCGGACACCATCGCCTCAATCGTGCCGTCGATGCGTTTCATCACGGCGTCCGTAACGCGCTGGACGATGTAGTCGGACGAGATAAGCCCCAGATCAAAGCGCGGGACTTGCTGCCGCACCACTTCCTCGATGGCCGCACGGTTGCTCGCGGCCACGCCCGCAGCGCCCCGCAGCACCTCGTCGAGAATGTCTTCGTGCTGGCCTTCCTTCGACAGCCCGACGATCAGCTCCGAGAGTTTGGGGGCAAGGGCGACGTCCTTGATTTTGGGCAGGATCTCGCGGTCGGAGAACTCCTGAATGCGAGCGTCCGAGAGGCCGTCGAGCACGCCGTCGATGGCGCCGACGATGCGCTCGCGCAGGCTCTTGACGTTGCCCGGCGTCTCCAGCCACCTGCCCACGACTTCGGCAAAGTTGATGCGTTCGAGGCGCGGCAGGACGTTTTGCGGGGTGAGGAAGTTTTGCCCGACGAAGTTCGACAGCGCGTTGGCAAGGCGTGTCTTGCGGGTTGGGATGATGGCGGTGTGTGGCGTCTTGATGCCCAGCGGGTGGCGAAAAAGCGCCGTTACGGCATACCAATCGGCAAGTGCACCGACCATCGCGGCTTCGCAGAAGGCCTCGATCAGCCCCGTCCAGAAGTTCTTGGGGGCCAGGAAGTGCATCGCAAGAAACCCCGCGGCGGCGGCCACAAGCGCCGCCAGCGCAATGCGTTTCATCCGCACCAGCGCCGCCCGTTTGGCCTCGGCGTCCTTCACCACCGGGGCGGATAGGGCACCGGCGTTCGGCGGTGCGGGGGGCAAGGCGTTCGGCTTGTCGAGGGCCGTAGACGTGGATGGGGAAGGCAGCAGATCCGTCATAGGGCGCGGCGGGCATTGGCGCGTTCGTACGACAGACGGCGCGATGGTTTCCCCGAGGCGGAAACGTTGCAGGTTGCGGACACGGCGAACGGTAGTGGAGACGCCCCATGGGGACGCCTCCACTACAACGTGGACAATGCTCCGGAGGCGACGAGGTCGGTGGCGGCGGCGAGATCGGCCTCGAACGTGGCGTCGGCGGTGCGGAACGGCACGCGGCTGCGGACGAGCGCGTGCGCGGCCTCGACGGCACGGCCGGAGCGGAGCGGGCGGCGGTAGTCGAGGGCTTGGGCGGCGCAGAGCAGCTCCATCGCCAAGACGCGCTCCACGTTTTCGGCCACCTGCAGCGCTTTGATGGCTCCCCACGCGCCCATCGAGACGTGGTCTTCCTGCCCTTTGCTGGACGGAATAGAGTCGACCGACGCCGGGTGGCAGAGCGTTTTGTTCTCGCTCACGAGCGCGGCGGCGGCGTACTGGACGATCATAAACCCCGAGAGCAGCCCGGAGCCGGGGACGAGAAACGGCGGCAACTCGTCGAAGCCGTCTACCAGCAGGTAGGTGCGGCGTTCGGCGATGTTGGCGAGTTCGGCAAGCGCGATGGCGGCCATGTCCATGGCCAGCGCCAGCGGCTGCCCGTGAAAGTTGCCCGCCGAGATCAAGACCGGCGCGCCGCCGTCGCCTGCGAACACGAGCGGGTTGTCGGTGACGCTGTTGACCTCGGTTTCGACCGTTTGGAAGACGTACGCGAGCGCATCCCGCGACGCGCCGTGCACCTGCGGCACGCACCGCAGCGAGTACGGGTCTTGCACCCGGTTGCAGCCGGCGTGCGACGGCAAGATTTCCGAACCGTCCATCAGCCGCCGAACGTTTGCGGCCACCGTGCCGTGTCCCGGATGGGGGCGTACGGCATGCACGCGAGCATCGAACGGAGCGAGGCTGCCGCGCAGCGCGTCGAGGCTCATCGCCGCCACGAGGTCGGCTACAGCCACGAGGTTTTGCGCTTTTTGGCAGACGGATGCGGCGTGGGCGGCCATAAACTGCGTGCCGTTGATGAGCGCGAGGCCGTCCTTCGCGCCCAGCGGCACCGGGCCGAGGCCGTGGCGGGCGAGCACGTCGGCGGCAGGGGCGGGCCGCCCATCGTCCCACAACTGGCCTTCGCCGAGCAGCGGCAGGGCGAGGTGGGCGAGCGGGGCGAGGTCGCCGGACGCGCCGAGGCTGCCGCGCGACGGTACGACGGGCGTAAGGCCGAGCCGTTCCATCTCCAAAAGCCGCTCGAACACGGGCACGCTCACGCCGCTGAACCCAAGGCCGAGCGCGTAGATCTTGAGGCGTAGCATCGTGCGCGACAGCGTCTCGGGCAAGATGGCCCCCACGCCCACGGCGTGGCTGCGGAGCAGATTCTCTTGCAGCGCGGCCACGTCGGAGGCGTCGATGCGGACGCTTTTGAGCGCGCCGAAGCCGGTGTTGACGCCGTAGTGTGCCTCGCCGTCGACAAGGGCGGCTTCCACGAGGGCGCGGCTGCGGGTTACCGCCGAGGCCTCGTGGCGGAGCACGTCGAGGTGGGCGTCAAGGTCGGCGTCGAGCGTTTCGAGGCGAAGCATAGGGATGAGTCGAACGACTTACACCTTGGGCACGAGGCCTTGCGACACCAGCCACACGTGCACCAGCGCGGCGACGATGGCGAGGCCGACGACCATCTTCCAGCGGGGCGACATCGGCACCTCGCCGGGCGTTTCTACGTCGGGAAGGCCTTGGGCGCGGCGTTCGGCAAACGGGCTGGGGAAGGCCACCAACGCCGCCCCGAGGATCGTGGCCATCGGTCCAGCGGCGGCGAGGCTTCCGCTAAAGGTTTCGCCGGGTTTGGACTGCCCCCACGACATCCACAACATCGCGAGGCCAATCAGAAGAAGGACAGCGCCGAGGGCGCGTTCGCCGGTGCGAGACATGGACGTAGCGGATGGTGTACGACGAGCGTCGAGGAAAAACGGGGCAAAGAGATTAGCCAAGGACGGAGGGCAAGTCCACGCCGCGCTCGCGGGCCGTCTCGATGGCGAGGTCGTACCCCGCGTCGGCGTGGCGCATCACGCCGGTGCCGGGGTCGGCGGTGAGCACGCGTCGGAGGCGGTCGCCCGTGGCGTCGGTGCCGTCGGCCACGACCACCATTCCGCTGTGGATCGAGTAGCCGATGCCGACGCCCCCGCCGTGGTGGAGGCTCACCCAGCTCGCGCCGCACGCCGTGTTGAGCATCGCATTGAGCAGCGGCCAGTCGGCAATGGCGTCCGAGCCGTCGAGCATGCCCTCGGTCTCGCGGTTGGGCGAGGCGACCGATCCGGTGTCGAGATGGTCGCGCCCGATGGCCAGCGGCGCTTCCACCCGGCCCGTCTTCACCAGCCAGTTGAAGCGCTCGCCCGCCTCGGCGCGTTCGCCGTATTCGAGCCAGCAGATCCGCGACGGCAGGCCTTGGAAGTGGATCTTTTGCTTCGCCATCTCCATCCAGCGCACGAGCGACTCCTTGTGCGGAAACATCTCCAAGATGGCCGCATCCGTCACGGCGATGTCGTTGGGGTTGCCGGAGAGCGCGGCCCAGCGGAACGGCCCCGCGCCTTGGCAGAAGAGCGGGCGGATGTATTCGGGGACGAACCCTGGAATTTCGAACGCCTCGGCCATGCCACGCCGGTCGGCCACCTGCCCGCGCAGGTTGTTGCCGTAGTCGAACGCCACCGCTCCGGCCCGCTGCATCGCCAGCAGCGCCGAGACGTGCGCCTGCATCGCGTCGAGCACGGCGGATTCGTAGCCCGCCGGGTTGCGCTCGCGCCACGCCGGAGCCGTCTCGACGGTCGCCCCAACCGGCAAATACCCGACGCGCAGGTCGTGGGCGCTCGTTTGGTCGGTGACGACGTCCGGGATGACGCCGCGCCGGACGAGTTCGGGCATCACCTCGGCGGCGTTGCCCACCAGCCCCACCGACAGCGCCTCCCCCTTGGCCTTGGCGTCGAGCACGAGCGCGAGCGCGGCGTCGAGGTCGGTCTCCATCCGGTCGCAGTAGCCCGTCTCGACACGCCGCTGGATGCGGGTCGGATCGACGTCGACGCCGAGGAACGCCGCGCCGTTCATCGTGGCCGCCAGCGGTTGTGCGCCGCCCATCCCGCCGAGGCCGGCCGTCACGACGAGTCGCCCAGACAGCGAACCGCCAAAATGCTGGCGGGCGCATTCGGCGAACGTCTCGTAGGTGCCTTGGACGATGCCTTGGCTGCCGATGTAGATCCACGATCCGGCGGTCATCTGGCCGTACATCGTCAGGCCGAGCGCTTCGAGGCGGCGGTGCTCGTCCCACGTTGCCCAGCGCGGCACGAGGTGGCTGTTGGCCAGCAGCACGCGCGGCGCTTGGTCGTGCGTGCGAAACACGCCCACCGGCTTGCCCGACTGGACGAGCAGCGTCTCGTCGTCCTTCAAACGCCGGAGCGTCTCCACGATCTTGTGGTAGGCCTCCCATGTGCGGGCTGCCTTGCCCGTGCCGCCGTACACGACGAGGTCTTCGGGGCGCTCGGCCACATCGGGGTCGAGGTTGTTCATCAGCATCCGCAGGGCGGCCTCTTGGTGCCAGCCGTGGCACGAGAGGGCCGTGCCGCGCGGGGCGCGTACGACAGGAACGAGAGCGGGCATCGGGCTGGAAGCGTTTCCGGAAAGATAACCCACGCGCCGGATGCGATTAGCCCGCGCAGGGCGTCGTTTGCACAAACCGCAGCGCCGAGCGGGCGATGCCGAGGTCGGCGCGGCTGAGCAGCACCGCGCCAAGGCTGTGCGGGCCGCCGTCGTAGACTTCCACCGGCGAGGTGGTGGCTCCGGCTTGCTGCAGCGCCCGGTTAAGCCGGTCGGCCTGCATCCGGAAGGATTCGGCTTCGGCTCGCAGCACCATCAGCCGGAACGGCGGCGCGTCGGCACGGGCAAACGTGGTGGGCGAGGCCTCGCGCTGCCACGGGTCGGGAAGCGACGACATCGAGCGGCGCGGCACGAACCCCGGCGGGGCGAAACGGGTGGCGAAGTAGGCGTAGTCGTCCCGGATCGACGGCACATGCGTCAGGTCAAATCCCGCGCCGCTCACCGACACGACGCCGCACACGCTTCGGTCGGGCAGGCCGGCGGCATCGAGCCACGACGGGTCGAGGGCGATGCGGGCGGCGAGTTGCGCGCCGGCGGAGTGGCCCATCAGAAACAGCCGCTGCGGGTTGCCGCCGTAGCGCGACGCTTGCTTGCGGACGAACGCCACCGCCTCGGCCACGTCCTCGGTCTGCGTCCGCCAGTCCACCGACGGCAGCAGGCGGTAGTTGACGACGGCGGCAAGCACGCCGTGTCGCGCAAAAAACCGCCCGACGTTGGCGTAGAGGTCGTGCGGGCCGAGCGTCAGGTTTTTGTCGCCCGTGTTCCAGCCGCCGCCGTGTACGAACACCACTACCGGTGTGGGCTGCGGCGAAGCATCCGGGAGGTAGAAGTCAAGGCGGTGCTTGGCGTTTCCGTCGGCGCGGTAGGCCACATCTGCCACGACGCGGCGCTCGGGCAGCGGGTTTTGCCGGTAGAAGGGCGCAGCAGCGATGGCCGACGGCGTGAGGGAGCGGCAGCCCGGCGCGGCGACGGCAAGGGCAAGAACAAGGGCAGCGAGGACAGAACGCACGCGAAAGAGGGATGTCGGGTTGCAACGCCGCCGACCGAAACTCCGCTCCCGCCGTCGTCAAAAGCGCATCGACAAGCCCGCGCCCACGTTCCAGATGGATACGCCGCCACTTCCGAGCGGAGTGCCCAAGACGCGCTGGACGAATACGTCGGCTTGGGCCTGTGTGCCAAGCGCTTGCGTAAGTCCTGCGCCCACGAGTGCTTGGCCGAATCCGTAGGTGTTGGCCGTCGTTCCGACCTCGCCGTAGGCCGTGGAGGTTTCGCCAAGCGTTCGCTCCACCGACAAGGCCACGGGCACCGTCGCATCCTTGAAATCCGTCACGATGTTTGCCGAGGCGCTCAAGCCCCACTCGGGCGTCAAATCGGCTTCGGTGGCCACGATCAGTCCGCCCGTCCAATCGGCCACTTCTTCGTCGATCGGCACGTTCACCGACGGCACGAGCGAGAGCCGCGCTGGGCCGTCCACGACCTGCACCTTCGCCCCAACTTCCACGCTGTTCAAAGCCCACGACGAGGTGCTTCTACCGTTTCCAAAGAGGAACGCGAACGGCGTAGTGCTGGCGCGAAGCTCCACGCCTCGCCCTACTCCGATGCGCACCAGTACCGGCACGATACCTGCCCCGATTCGCTCGCCCGCATAGGTGTAGAACGATACTTCGGGCAGGCCGATTTCCGTTTGGCCATGCCCGGCCGGAACGACCGCTGTGCCGGTAGTGAGGCCGGGGCGGTCGGCGGCGATTTGAGCCATCGCCGGAGCGGCGACGGTCGAGAACAGAAGCAGGGCGAGGCGAAGGCGCATCGGAAGGAGGGTGATGGGCGGACAAGATAGTCCACACGTCCTGCGTGGGCGATGCACTTTGGCGGTTACATCTTCTCCGGCGCGTTGAGACCGAGCAGGCGCAGGCCGTTGCCCAGAACGATCCGCGTGGCGTCGGCGAGGGCAAGGCGGGCCTCGGCAAGGTTTTTCTCCTCGCCCACGATCCGGCTGTCGCGGTAGACCTGCGAGAACGCGCTGGCGACCTCGCGCAGGTACCCGGCCACGAGGTGCGGCTCGCGCTGCTCGGCGGCCCGCGCCACCGTCTGCGGAAAGTGCAGCAGCGCCTTCGTCAGGTCGATCTCCGACGGGTGCGTCAACAGGCTGAGATCCGCATCGGAAGACAACACCAGCCCCGTCTCTTCGGCCTTGCGGAGGATCGAGCAGATGCGGGCGTGGGCGTACTGGAGGTAGAAGACGGGGTTCTTATCCGACGCTTCCTTCGCCAAGTCGAGGTCGAACTCCAGGTGCGTGCCGGGGCTGCGCATCAGGAAGAAGTAGCGCGTCACGTCCACGCCCACGTCGTCCATCAACTCGTCGAGGGTGACGTAGTTGGCCTTGCGGGTGGACATTTTGACCTGCTCGCCGCCGCGCACGAGCGTGACGAACTGGTAGACGAGCACGTCCACCTTCTTCGAATCGTAGCCCAAGAGGTCGAGGCCGAGGAGCACGTCCGGGTAGGTGGCGATGTGGTCGGCCCCGAACACGTCGAGCGCGAGGTCGAACCCGCGGTTCAACTTGTTGACGTGGTAGGCGATGTCGGGGAGGCGGTATGTCGGCTCGCCCGACGACTTGACGAGCACCGTATCGACCGGCTCGCCGTCCTTGCCGACCTTGCCCGTCTTGGACGTGAGCAGCCACACCGCGCCGTCGCGCTCGGCGATGTATCCGCGTTCGTTCAGGGTATCAACGACCTGATAGATCGGCGCTTTCTCTCCTGTGTCAGGCTGTTGATACAGCGTGTGCTCGTTGAAGTAGGTGTCCATCTTCACGCCGAGGCGTCGCATCGTGCCCTCGATGTCTTGGAAGATGGCGGCCTGCGCGGCCTGCTTGAACGGCGTCTCGTCGTCGGAGGCAGCGAGGGTGTCGCCGTGCGCGTCGTAGAGGCTGCGGGCGATGTCTTCGATGTAGCCGCCGAGGTAGCCGTCGTCGGGGAAGGTCTCCGGGACGAGGTTGCCCGACACGTCCTTGGTCGGCATCGCCGGGTCGACGAGCGCGTCGTAGCGGGCGCGGACGCTCTGGCCGAGGATGCGCATCTGGCGGCCCGCGTCGTTGAAGTAGTACTCGCGGGTGACGGCGTAGCCGACGGCCTCCAGCAAGCTCGCCACCGTGTCGCCGAGCACGGCGTTGCGCCCGTGCCCGACGGTGAGCGGGCCGGTCGGGTTGGCGCTCACGAACTCGACAAGCGCCGTCTGCCCGGCGTGCGCGTCGGTGCGTCCGTAGCCGTCGCCGTGGCTGCGGAGGTCGCGGAGCGCGGCGGCGAGGTAGCGGTCGGAGAAGCGGATGTTGAGGAAGCCCGGCCCGGCCACCTCGACGGCGGCGATGCGGTCGGGGTCGGCGGTTTCGCGCAGCTTCGCGGCGATGGCGTCGGCGATTTGGCGCGGTGCGCGGCGCAGCGGCTTGGCGAGTTGGAGGGCGGCGTTGGTGGCGAGGTCGCCGTGCTCCGGGTTGCCGGGCGTCTCGAAGGCGGGCACGAAGTCGTCGGGCGCGCCGAGTTCGGCGAGGATGGGGCGGAGGACGGACGTGAGGTACTCGGTCATCGCAGTCGGATAGAATCCTGCAAACTACCGCGTTCGGCGCATCGACGGGGCGAAACGGGCGCGAATCCGGTGTGCCTTCGTGATCGGCGGTTCTTCCGCACACGACGAGAGGAAGAAGGGGCCAGCACCGTGGCAGGGTGAACGTCTGGGCTTGCCGCTGGCGCAGGCTATGCGGCGTCGCATTCCTATCTTGGCATCAACGCCTTGACACCTCTTGCCGATGGCTGCCTCTTCGTCCTTCGACGCCCGGCTGGGCTACCAGCTGCGCCGCGCTCAGTTCGCCTACCGCTCGGCCCTCGACCGTGCCCTTGCGCCCGTGGGGCTGTCATCGGCGTCGTATCTCGCACTGGCCACGCTTGACATGGAGCCGGGCTTGTCCAGCGCCGCACTCTCGCGCCGCTGCGGCGTAACGGCGCAGGCGACGAACACGGTCTTGCGCAGCCTTGAAACCGAAGGGCTTGTGGAGCGCACGCCGCATGCCACGCACGGCCGCATTCGCGAAGCGCGTCTTACCGAGGCGGGCCGGGCGGCGCTTCGAGCGGCTCACGCCGCTTCCAAACCGGTCGAGCAGCGCCTTGTGGGAGCGCTCCCCGAGGAGCTTCGCGCCGTCGTGACGGCATCGCTGAAAACCTGCGCCGATGCGTTGGATGCGTAAGGCAGCGGGTTTGACTCTTCGGGCCGAGTAGCGCCTCCCAAACGATGCGGGCCGGCGGTGCCTGGAGGTACCGCCGGCCCGAAGCCTAAGCGCGTCGAAGGGGCTTAGCCGAGGCGGCGAGCGCTGGCGTAGGCCAGCGCCGTCGTGGCGATCTTGAGCGCATCGATCGGAAGGAAGCGCAGCCAGCCTTTCTCGACGGCCTCGCCCCACGAGCTGTAGAGGCCGGCCACGCCGTGCAGCCAGAGCACGCCGCAGGCGAACAGCACGGCCGAGGCGGCGGCGAGCGCCAGCACAAACCCGCCGAGCGTGGTAGCGCGGCGTGAGGCGTATCCGGCTACATACGCCACGAGCGGCAACGCCAGCAGGTAGCCGCCGGTAGCGCCCACAAGGTAGGCCGCACCGTACTCCGACCCCGCGAAAACGGGCAGAAACGCGCCGAGCAACAGGTAGAGCACCGCCGAGAGCGCGCCGTTTCGGCTGCCCAGCGCAAGCCCTGCGCCGTAGACGGCGAGCGTTTGGAGCGTGAACGGTACCTCCCACACATACACGTTGACCTTGGCCCCTACGATCATTAGGCCGGTGAAGGCAAGGACGGCGGCAGCCTGAACGGCCGGGGCCACCTTCCCGGCGCGGAGCCGGTCGGCGAAGGAGGCAGTGGGGGCGAGCGCAATCGTCGGCATCGGAAGCGTGCGGATGGTGTTCCATCAAGATACGACGGTCGGAAGCGGCTATCTTGCCTGTCCCGATTTCGCCTTACCGTGCCTGAACTCCGCCCCGCTCGCTGGCTGGCCGCCATGTCCCAACCGGACGGGCCGCGTGCGTCGTGGGCGCGGGTCGTGTGCGTGCTGGTGGCGGCGCTGCTGTGGGTGGCGCTGACGCTTCAAAAGCCCAACGGGGCTACCTTTTCCGCGCCGCTGGAGGTAACCAGCGTGGCTCCCGGGAGGGCGTTGGTGGAGGCCCCTCCCCCGACGGTCACGGTCACGGTGGAAGGGGCAGGCTTTCGCTTGTTGCCGCTTTTGGCGCGTCCCCCCAAAATCCGCGTGGGGGCACAAAGCGACAAGATGGTGCTGCTTGATGCCGTTGGTCGGCTCAGCGCAGGCGTCCAGGTGGTGAACGTGGTGCCGTCTACGCTCAACCTGAGCACCGCGCCCATCGTCTCGCGCCGCTTGCCCGTTGCGCTGCACGGACGGATCGGCTTTGCGCCCACGTTTGACCTTGCCGACAGCGTCCGGCTTTTCCCCGATTCGATCACCGTCACAGGGGCCGAGCCGGTTTTGGATGACTTGCAGGCGTGGCCGACGGCTCCGGTGGTGCTCGACGGCCTTCGCGATACCGCTCGCCTCGATGTGCCGCTCTCGGACACCCTCGCCGGCCTCGTGACGTTTCCCACACGCGTCGTCCGGCTGGTGGTGCCGGTGGCCGCGTTCACAGGAGCTGAGCGCGATGTGGAGGTGCGGGTACGCGGTCTGCCGCCTGGCGCAGCGCGGCTCAACCCCGATCCTGTCACGCTGCGTGTGCGTTTCCGCGTGCGCCTTGGGCAGTACGAAGCGGCGATGCGAGCGCTCGATTTTTACGCCGATGTGTCGTACAGCGAACTGGTCGCCTCGTCGTCCGGGCGGGTCTTTCCCCGCCTGCATCTTCCCGCCGGCCTGGCCCTCCGCGACGTCGTCGTCACGCCGCAGACCGTCGGATACTACACCGTGGTGGAGTAATTGGACATCGTCATGTTGACGTTAGAGAACGAGGCGAAGCACTCCTCCCCCTAAATACGCCGATCTCTGGTTTATGCGCCGGTTCGAAACCCCAGCCGATACCGAGGCCTCGCCTGTCACGCGGGTGAGCACGTTGGAGATCTTCTTCGACCTCATCTTCGTCTTTACGGTCACCCAGCTTACGTCCCTCATCGCGCATCCGCACGGCGTCGGTACGTTTATCGAAGCCGCGCTGATCTTTATGGTCACCTGGTGGATGTACGACGGGTATGTGTGGCTGACGAGCAACCTGCGGATTGAGCGGACGCGATACCGTTTGCTGATGCTCACGGGGATGATCGGCTTCTTCCAGATGGCGCTCTCGGTGCCGACAGCGTTTACGACCGGCACCAAAGGCTTCGGCGCGGGCTTGATGATGGCGGCCTTGGCCCATGCCATGCTGTTCGCGCACCGGCCTCGATCGTCGGGACGGGCCATTACCTACACCGCGCCCCTCAACATCGCCATCTCCCTGTTCGTGTTTGCGTCGGGGTTTGCGCCGGAGACGTGGCGGGTGCCTCTCTGGGCCGTCGCTGCGGGCGTGCTCATGGTGCGGCTGGTGTCCTTCATCGTCTTTCCGAGCCAACGGGAGGTCGAGTTCTCCCTCAGCCCGACGCATTTCATCGAACGCCACGGCCTCATCCTGATGATCGCCCTCGGCGAGTCGATTATAGCCGTCGGCACCTCGGCGTCGGGCGAGGGCCAGATGCTCTCGTGGGAGGCCCGCTTCTTGGCCTCGTTCGCGCTGATGCTCACCGCGTCGTTGTGGTGGACGTATTTCAGCCGCGACGACACCCGTGCCGAACACGTTCTGATGGAGCTTCCCCACAACCTGCGCGTTTCCAAGGGGGGCGTCGTCGCCCTGACCCACTTGGGCATGATTGCAGGCATCGTGACGTTGGCGGCGGGCTTTAAAAACGCCCTCGGCAGCACCGACGAGCGCCTCTTGGCCGCGTCGTTCCTCGCCAGCGGCGTTTCCCTCTATCTCCTCTCCGACGGATTCTACCGCCGCAGCCTCGGCCTCGGCCCCGGTCGGCTACGTTTCCTTTTTGCCGCGCTGACCTTCTCCACGGCTCCACTCGGCGCGTATGCCGGGCCGCTCGTGCAGACGGTCGTGCTGGAAGTGCTGCTCGTGTGGATGCTCTCGTTCATCACCCACCGTCGCCCCGACGCCTAAGCCATGGAACCTGCCCTGCACGCCCTTCTTACCGAGGATCGTCGGTGGATGAAACGGGCGCTCAAGGAAGCCGAGCGCGCCTGGGAGGCGGGCGAGGTGCCCATCGGGGCCGTCGTGGTGCGCCGAACGCCGGAGCAGCCCAGCGGCGTGCTCGTGGGCACGGGGCGCAACAGCGTGGAAGCCCTCCGCGACGTGACCGCCCACGCCGAGATGCTGGCCCTCACGAGCGCGATGAACGCCACGGGCGACAAGTACCTCGCGGACTGCACGCTCTACGTCACGCTCGAACCCTGCCCGATGTGCGCCGGTGCGACGGTCTGGGCCAAGGTGCCCCGCGTGGTGTTCGGGGCGATGGACGAGAAGGCGGGGGCGATGGGCACGCTCTACCCAATCGGGCAAGATGCTCGCCTCAACCACCGCTGCGAGATCGTGGCGGGCGTGATGGCCGAGGAAAGCGCGGCGCTGCTCCGGGCATTCTTCGCAGGCAAACGGTTGTAGAGAGACGGCCCACCGGGCCGTCTCTCTACGCCGCGTCCTCAGCCCGATCTTTCGGTTCCCTCGTTCCCCTATCGTTATGCTCCTCGGCCTCCGCACTACGATCTACGTCGTTCCCGATCTTCCTGCCGCCCGCGACTGGTACGCCGCGACGTTCGGCGTCCAGCCGTACTTCGACGAGCCGTTTTACGTCGGGTTTGAGGTTGGCGGCTTTGAGCTGGGGCTGATGCCCGCCGAAGGCAAGGTCGCGCAGCCGGGGCCGGGCGGCACGCTGGCCTACTGGGGTGTGGACGATCTCGCCGCCGCGCACGCCCACGTCGTGGCCCACGGTGCCGCCGAGGTGGTGGCCCCCAACGACGTCGGCGGCGGCATCGCGGTGAGCCATGTGGCCGACCCGTGGGGCAACACCATCGGCCTCATCCACAACCCGCACTTCGACGCCAAGCGGGTGCGTTGAACCCCGTCGCGCCTCGCAAGGTTGGTCTCGCCAAACCTTTCTGCTATGCTCGACGCGGTGGTAATCGGAGCGGGGCCGGTGGGCCTCGCGTGCGCCCTCGAAATCCAGCGGCGCGGCCTGTCGGTGGTCGCCGTGGACAAGGGCGCGCTCGTCAACTCGCTCGTCGGCTACCCGACGAACATGGAGTTTTTCTCCACGCCCGAGCTGCTGGAGATTGGCGGCTACCCGCTCGTCTGCGCGGGCTACAAGCCGCTGCGCGAGGAGGCGCTCGACTACTACCGCCGCGTCGCCGAAGCCGAGCGGCTTTCGCTCCGGCTCTACGAACGCGTGCTCGCCGTGGAGGGCAGCGCGGGCGCGTTCACGGTCGTGACCGACAAGGGCCGGATCGAGACGCGGGCCGTGGTGGTGGCCACGGGGTTCTTCGACACGCCCAACCGCCTCGGCGTGAAGGGCGAAGACCTGCCGCACGTCTTCCACTACTACAAAGAGCCGTTCGCCCACACGCACCGCCACGTCGTGGTGGTGGGCGCGAAAAACTCGGCGGCGAAGGCGGCGCTGCAACTCCGCCGCGCCGGGGCGCAGGTGACGCTCCTCGTGCGCGGCACCGACCTCTCGCCGTCGATCAAGTACTGGATTCGTCCAGATCTCGCCAACCGCATCGCCGAAGGGGCCATTGCAGCACGGTTTGAGACGACGGTGACGGCCATCCGAGCGGGCGAGGTGGACGTGATGGGGCCGGATGGCCCGGCCGTCCTTCCTGCCGATGCCGTGTACCTGCTCACCGGCTACCGCCCCGACTATCCGCTGCTCGCGGCATGCGGCATCCCGCTCGACGCGTCCGACGATGCTCAGCCGCCGGTCTACAACGATCAGACGTTCGAGACGGAACGTCCGGGCGTGTTCGTGGCCGGGACGGTCTGCGGTGGCCTCGCCACGAGCCGCTGGTTTATCGAGAACGGTCGGTTCCACGCCGAGCGCATCGCCGACACGCTGGCCACCCGGTTCGCGTAGAGATGCGCCATTGGCGCGTCTCTACCACATGCCAGACCGCATCGGTTGCATCGGGAACGGATTTAGGCTACCTTCGGCGTTCAAGCCCCCTCTGCCGATGCGCCGCTTCGTCTGGATCGCTTGGGTTCTTGCCGTTGCCGCCTGCCGAACCGAACCGTCGGGGGTGACGCGAAACGCGGACGACGGTCTCGTCGCTGCCCGTGCCGACAGCGGCCTCGCTCTCGACTCGTCGACATCTGCCGTGCTGCTCGATACGACCGCGTACGGACGGGCCGACCGGTGCTGCACCTTTTCCGGCGCACCGCCCACCTTCGATGCCGAGACGCTCGCGGGCTTGCACGCCCAGCACTTCTACACCGACTACGAGACGCCGTCGCGGGCCGATTGCGCCCGCCCAGCCGTCACCGAAGCCGTGCGTGTGCAGGCCGACGGGGTGGACGACACCGCCTTTATGGTGATGCCGCCCGATAGCCTGATGGCCGTCGAGGTCGTCCGCTTCGACAACGGTCGCACCGTCGCCATCGCCCACTCCGGCTGCGAGAGCGTTGTGCTGTACCTGCGCCTGACCGCGCCCGGCCCGGACGACGCCGACGACGTGGCCCGGCAGGCGTTCATCGCCCAAGAACTGCGCGCGCTCGCCAACGTCTCCCGTCTGCCCGTCGCGCTCCGCCCGGTCGCCGATGCGCTTGCCCAAGGGCCGCTGCCCGACGGCGGGATGCTCGACGAACTGACGATGGTGGAACTGCAAGGCCATGGCACGCTTCCTGGCGGCCACCGCTACGCCGACGTGATGATTCGCTACGGCCCGCTATGATTTCGCCTGTGGCACGGTGGGTGCTTATCGTTGTCCTCAACGCCGTGTTTTATGAATACACGGTCGTGCAGGTGCGGCGTCGGGGTGGCCTACAGCTCACACCGGATGAACCGCCGGGCGTGCTTGCAGGCAAGGTGGGCGGGATAGGTTGGATGATCGGCGTCGTTCTGGCCACGACGGGGCCTGCCTTTGTCTTTGCCTTGGCTGCGGGAACGATTTTGCCGCCAACGACACGGATTGCAGCGACCTTCGTGGGTATTCTGCTCGGATCGGTGGCGAGCGCGATAGCGGCAGCGAGGGTGAAACGCCCGTTCTGGACAACGGTGCGGTCTCCAAACCGCGCCTTTCGCCTTGATGGCGTACAGGTGGTAAGGGCGGCCAGCGAAGGCTTGGCCATCGTCGCCGCATGCGTGCTGCTGCTCCAAACCGTGATAAACTGAGCGCTACGGCGCTTCGGGCGGGACGATGCGCACCTCGGCTTCGCGCTCGACGAGCACCTGCCCCGGCGGGCTGCCTTTGGCTTTGCGCACCCACTTGCGCGGCGTGACGACCACCGGCACGAGGGCGCTCGTCTTGGCTTTGCTGTGGAACGCGGCCAGCCGCGCTGCTCGCTCGATTACCGGGCCGGGCGGCACGTCGGTGCGGCCCTTGACGCGGATCACGACGTGGCTGCCGGCCACGCCCCGTGCGTGCAGCCACAGGTCGTAGGGCCGGGCGTGGCGGAGTGTGAGCGCGTCGTTGTCCTTGGCGGAGCGACCGATCCACGCCTCGTAGCCGAAGCCCAGATCGACGCGGTGGTAGGGGAGTCGCTCGTCGCGGCTCGTCGGGGCGGCCTCGCGAAGCAGCGGCGCGGCATCGATCTCCACGGCGGCCAGCGCCTCGGGCGTTGTGGCGTTGGCGAGGCGGTCGCGGAGGGCACGGGCGGCGTCGGCGTCGCGGACGGCGTCGTCCAGCCGGGCCTCGGCCACGGCGCGGGCTGCGCGGACGCGCCGGGCGCGGTCGTAGCGGGCGTGGGCGTTTTGGACGGCGGTTTGGGACGGATCGAGGGCGAGCGTGCGCGTCGTCCCGTCGAAATCCGCGAGCGTCACCGACGACGCGCCGGGCGGCACGGCGTGCAGGCTCGCCATCAGCAAATGCCCCTCGGCCTCGTGCGCGTCGGCGCGGGAGGGCTGCGCGAGCGCGTCGAGCAACCGTTCGGCGCGGGCCGCGCGGTCGGCGGTGGCCGCTTCGAGGCGTTCAGCCAGCCGGGCGCGCTTGCGGGCCACGGCCGCGTCGGTGCGGCGGCGGCGGGCGAAGACGCGCAGGGCGTCGAGGACGTTCTCGAACCGCGTCTCCTGCCGTCCGTCCAGATGACGCAGCGGGACAAGCGAGAAGGCCTCGGCGTGTCCGGCGTCGTTGTCGTAGAGCCACGCGGTGTCCGACGCCAGCGCCTCGCGGTGCAGCGCCTCGGCGGCGTCGAGCAGCGGCGTGCCGGTGGCCGTAGCCCGAAACGACGCCTCGGCGGCCATCGTCGCGTCGAAGGTTGGGAAGAAGCGCGGGCCCAGTTCGTCGGGGCGGTTGGGCAGACGCGCCGGGCGCGGCATGGGGGCACTCGTCCCAACGAACGCGGCAGGCGCAAGGAAGGCATCGTCGACCGTTTCGCCGCGCACCAGCAGCACGTTCGGGCGCGGGCCGAAGAGGGCGAGGTCGAGCGACGCGCCGTCGTCGAGGTCAACGAACACATGCCGGTCGAGGTCGGCCACGCGGACACCGCGCACCGTGCGTCCGACAGCGTCGGGCAGCACATCGGCGGTGTTGCGGCGGGCGCGGACGGCGCGTTCGTCCACCCAAACCGCCGGCGGGCGCAGGGCAACCGCCACCGTCTCCGGGCCGTCTGGGGTGTCGAAGACGAGACGCAGTTCGTCGCGGTGCTGCGTGTAGGCGTCGGCGAGCACCGTTCCGGTGAGGCGGGCGTCGAGGGCGCGGGCGACCGCCGCAAGCGTGTAGAACGTCCCGATCATTGGAGGGTGCGCGCGAACGTCGGCACGAAAAGCATCAGGACATGGATATCAATACGGTGATAATGCAGAACCGCAAAGAGCCTTGCTTGCCATCGCGGGAACGACGCGAGGGTGTGGTCAAGGTGTCCGCGTTTCTTTACCAAGCCTATCAATGCCTTGATATTACGAAACGACGGCGGCGGGGCGTCGCCACAGCGGCACGGACGAGCACGGTTCGCCGTACATCACCTTCTTGGCGACGGCCATCACGCGGGGCAGCACTTCGGCGTAGGCGGAGGTCGGCACCTTGTCCGCGCCGCAGCCCTTCACCACCACGATGCGGTCGCGGTACGGCGCGGCGTCGAACGTGGCGAGGGTGCGAGCCACATGGGCGCGGCGGGCATCGTCGGCGTCTCCCACGGTCACGCTCGCGGCGAGGCCGTCGAGTTTGGTGGCGATGAGCATCCATGCCCACGGCGGCACGAGCGCGTCGGTGGAGCAGGTGAGGGCCACATGCTGGCCGACGTGCTGTGCCCAGTCGTAGGCGGCAACGGCGGCGCGGAAGTCTTTCTCGCGCAGCACGAGGCCTCGGTGCAGCCACGGCGCAAGGTCAAGCTCGGCGACGGGCGCGTCGCCAAGGAGTGCGGCGAGATCCAGCACGGTGAGGTCGCTTTCGGCGACGCGGTTGACGATTTCCACGGTGTGGATAGGCAGGTGGATAACCCTGAACGCGGCGCGGGCCGTTGGGTTTGGACAGATGGACGGGGCGATTGTAAATGCCGTAGAGGACGTCCCACGGGGGCGTCTCTACACGGATGGACGATTTTCACAGGGCGCGTTCGGCGTGTACGGCGTCCACCAGCAGGGCCGTAGCCGTCTCCACGTCGGCTTCCGTTGTAGGTGCGCCGAGGCTGATCCGCACCGACGATCGGGCCACGCCGGGCAAGACGCCCATCGCGGTGAGGACGTGGCTGGGCTGTTTCGAGGCGCTGCTGCACGCGCTGCCGGTGGCGAGCGCCAGCCGCCCGGACAGCCGCGACAGCAGCCGCTCCGCCGAGACGCCGGGGAAGGCGAGGTTGAGCGTGTTGGGCAGGCGGAGCGCTCCGGCTCCGTTGACCGCCGCGTCGGTCTCGTCGGCCAACCGGCGTTCCATCGCGTCGCGCATGGCCGCCAGGCGTGCGGCCTCGTCGTCGAGCCGGTTCGCAGCGAGTCGGGCCGCCGCGCCGAATCCGACGATTCCCGGCACGTTGAGCGTCCCGGAGCGCCGCCCGCGTTCGTGGCCGCCGCCGGTCATCTGTTCCACGAGCGCCACGCGCGGGCCGCGTCGCCGAACGATCAGCGCGCCGATTCCTTTCGGGCCGTAGAGCTTGTGTGCCGAGAGCGCGAGCACGTCGGCGTGGGCGAAGTCCACCGGGATCTTGCCCGCCGCCTGCGTGGCGTCGACCAAAAACAGAACGCCCCGGCGGCGGCAGGCCTCGGCAAGCGGTGCGAGGTCGTGGAGGACGCCCGTCTCGTTGTTGGCCGCCATCGCGGCGGCCACGACGGTGTCCGGGCGGAGCGCGTCGGCGAAGCGGTCGGGGTCGAGCGTCCCGTTGGGGCGGACGGGCACGACCGTCACGGCGGCTCCGTCGCGTTCGAGGGCGGCGGCGGTGTCGAGCACGGCGCGGTGTTCGGTGGCGGCTGCGACGAGGTGTCGTCCTTTCGAGGCGTAGGCCTCCAACGTGCCGCGCAGCGCGAGGTTGAGCGCCTCGGTGGCACCGCCGGTGAAGACGACCTCCGAGGCTTCCGCGTGCACGAGCGCCGCCACGTCGGCACGAGCGGCTTCGACGGCCTCGTGCGCGTACCAGCCCGGCGCGTGGGCGCTGGCGGCGTTGCCGAAGTGGTCGGCGAAGAACGGCAGCATCGCCGCCAAAACCTCCGGAGCGACGGGCGTGGTGGCGTTGTAGTCGAGGTAGATCATCGCCGGTGCACGCCGCGCGCCGAGGCGAAGATTCGGCGCGGCGCGGCAGCCTGGAAAATCGCAGGCTTGGCGAAGCGGTTGGGAACGCAAGTGTTGTACCTTCGCCGTTCGGATCCTCCCCCTCTTACCATCCTCCAACGATGACCCGCTTCCGTATTCCGCGGCTGCTGCCCGCGGCCGCCTTGGCGCTTGCCTTCACGATCTCCGCCTGCGACACGGCCACCGACGACGAGTATGTGGCGGGTGTCAACGTGACGCAGCTCTTTGCCCAACCCAACGCCGACGAACTGACCGTCATTCAGGCCGAATGGGCCGGGCGGGCGCTCGCGCTCGCGCCCCAGAACGTGACGGTGGTGAAGGATTTCGCCTATACCGCCGCCGCCAGTGCGTCCGGGCCGTTCATTCCGTACACCGTCCGCATCGTGAGGCACACCGTGCCTGTTCCTGCCACGCAGGGCGGCGGCACGGCCACGCACTACGGCGCGATTATGGTTCCGGCGGGCCTCACCGGCACGGCCTCGGCGGCGGTGATGGTCTACAACCACGGCGGCGACAACGGCACGTCCATCGCCGAAGCCGGGTTCTTTGCGGCGGCGCTCACGCCGACCATCGGGACGGCCAAGAAGCCGATCATCTGGGTGGTGCCGAGTTTCCGCGACGAAAAACTGCGCTGGGCGCCCAACAACGTGCCCGGTGGCACCCTCACCGCCGCCGACTCGGTGACGTCTACCGGCCCGGCCAGCCCGTGGGACTACGACGTGGACGATGCGCTGGCGCTCGTGAACGTGGCGCTGGCGCAGTATCCGCAGGCCGATGCGTCGAAGATCGGCGTGATGGGCGTCTCGCGCGGCGGCGCGGTGGCGCTGTTGATGGGCGTTCGGGATCCTCGCGTCAAGCGCGTGCTCGACATGTTCGGCCCTACCGACTTCCTCGGCGACTATGTGAAGAACGTGGCGATCAAGGGCCTCAACGGTGAGGCCGTGGACCTGCCGGGCTTCGATGTGCTCAACGCCAGCTTGCTCCAGCCGCTCAAAGCTGGGCAGCTTTCGATTCCGCAGGTGCGCAACCAGATCATTCGCCGCTCGCCGGCCTACTTTGCCAGCGCGCTTACCGAGCCGGTGCAGATCCAGCACGGCGACGCCGACCCGACGGTGCTCGTCTCGCAGGCCGACCGCTTGGCGCAGGTGCTGGGCGCGACGGCGCAGACGTCGTTCACCGGCACCGTTCCCACACCGTACTCGTTTTACCGCTGGGTCGGTGGGGTCCACAGCCCGTCGTCGTTCCCTGCGGCACAGTGGGTTGGTGCGGCGCAGACGTTCATTGCAGCGCTCTGATCCATCGGATCGACTGTAAATTTGCGGGGGCGGTCTTCTTTGGAAGGCCGCCCCCTGCTTTTGCTCCCTGTCCATGGTGTTCACGCTCGTCCCGGTCACGTCCGATGCGCTTTGGCAGCACGCCGAGGCCATCCGCACCGCTGTATTTATCGAGGAACAGGCCTGTCCGCCGGAGGAGGAGTGGGACGCGTACGATCCGTGGGATGCGCCCGGCGCGGCGCAGCATGTGGTCGCGTTGGTGGACGGCGTGCCGGCCGCCACGGCGCGTTGGCGGGTGGCCGAACGCGACGGCAAGGCGGTTGGAAAGTTGGAACGCTTCGCCGTGCTGGCCCCGTATCGCGGGGTGGGCGTTGGGCGATGGCTCGTCGGGCAGGTGAGCGCGCTGGCCGAGGCGGCGGGCCATCCGCATCAGGTGCTCTACGCCCAGCATCATCTCGAAGGGTTTTACGAGACGTTCGGCTTTCGGCGCAGCGGTGAGCTGTTCTGGGAAGCCGGCATCCTACACGTCCCTATGGAACGGCGAAGATAGACGGGATCGGCAACGATTGGCGGCGATGGCGCGTTGAGGCCGTCCACAACGTACCTTGCGCCTTCCGGCGTCCTTTGCCCCGACGATGCCCGACTTTGCTGTACCGATTGCCGCTGCCGTTTTCGCCGTGCTGCTGCTCGTTTGGGCCGTGCGGCGCGTGCTTCGTGCCCGGCGTATGCCCTCGCTCGACGAGCTGGGCGTGCCCGCCTACCGCCCGCGCTCCGACGAAGAGGAGCGGCGCGAACTGGGCATCGGCGAGGTTCGTCCGCGTGAACGCATAGCGTCGCATTCGCCCGTGCAAGAGGCCGAGGCTGACGGCGGCGGCAGCGCTCCTGCGCCGGTTGTGCCGCGTCCCGCAACGACGGTGGAAGCCAGCAAAGGGCCGCCTACTCGCGCCCGCCGCGTCCGCCGCGACGACGAACTCGCGCCCGATGAGGCGATGCGGGCCACGCAGGAGCACCTGCTCAACGCGCTGCTGCTCTCGGCGGGGGCGCATACCGCGGTGCTGCTGCGCGAAGAACCGGGTGCGCACGCCAAATACCGGATTGAGCGGATCGTATCGCGCAACGCCTATGCCCGCCCGAGCGGGACGTTTGTGGCCGAGGTGCCGCTGCTGCCGCCCGACGGTAAGCGCCGCACGACGCTGCACGCCGTCGGGCACGGCAGCGCGTTTCCTGCCGCGGCTCTTGGCTACTACCGCGAACCGCTTGTTGCTCTCCGCCAAGCGCTTGTTACGCCCTTGACACTCGGCGACACCCCCCATGTGCTTGTGGCCGACACCATGCACGACGGACGCCTCGGCGACCGCCGTGCCAAGACGCTGCTCGAAGCCACCGCGCGCCTGCTTGAACATGCACCCACATCCGAACCCGTCGATGCCGGCGGCGACGGGCTGCCCCTGGCTGTGGACAACCCCGGACGCCGTTCGTCTGCTGCGCTCGTGGCCGAGGCGATAGCGCAGCACGGCGCGCTCGGCCTCGTACTCGTCCACCTCGAACCCAATCCGGCCCCCGACGAGGCGAGCCTTGCCGAAGCCGAAGCCGATCTGCGCGCTCGTCTGGACGATGTGCCGATGGACGGAGCGACAACCGAGCGCTTCGGCGACCTCACCTTTGCCGTGTTCTCGCCCGAAACCGGCAAGGCGCTTGATCGATGGGTGGAAGGCCTCCACGTCCGCTTAGGCGAGGCCTACCCTCTCGCCCGCGTCGCCGTGGGAACGGTCGTCTACGACGGCCTCGCCCCGATGACGGCCGACGATCTGCGCGGCCACGCCCTCCGCGCCCTCGCCGCGTCGTACGAAGAAGGCGAGCCGGTCATCTTGGGCTGACGGTCGCAACTTCGCGCCCTGCTTCGCATTCGATCCTGTTTCCCGACCGGCTATGCTTTTCGTCACCATCGTCCTCGACGGCGTCGGCATCGGTGCTGCGCCCGATGCGCATCTGTACGTCGAGCGCGACTGCGACACGCTCGGCCACGTTCTCGCCGCCGAACAGCCGCATCTGCCCAACCTCGAAGCGCTCGGCCTCGGCAACATTCGCCCGCTGCCGCCGATGGCCGCCGCGTCCGCCGCGGCGGCGGCGTACGGCAAGATGCAGGAAGTGTCGGCCGGGATGGACTCGACCACCGGCCACTGGGAACTGGCGGGCCTCACGCTCGAACGGGCCTTCCCGACATACCTCGAAGGCTTTCCGCAGGATCTGCTCGACCGCTTCGTGGCGGCGTCCGGCGTTCCCGGCGCACTCGACGGCGGCGTAGCCAGCGGCACGGAGGTGATCGCCCGCCTCGGCGACGAGCACCGCGCCACCGGCAAACCCATCGTCTACACCTCTGCCGACAGCGTCTTCCAGATCGCCGCGCACACCGACGTGATTCCGCTCGACGACCTGTACCGGATGTCCGACATCGCCCGGCGCGAGGTGTGCGTGGGTGAGCACGCCGTCGGGCGCGTCATCGCCCGCCCGTTCACCGGCGAGAGCGGCGCATACACCCGGCTCTCGGCCAAGCGCAAAGACTACGCGCTCGTCCCGTTCGCGCCCACGCTGCAAGACCGGCTCCGCGAGGCGGACGTGCGGACGGTGGCCGTCGGGAAGATCGGCGACTTGTTCGCGGGCGTGGGCTTCGACGAGAGCGTCAAGACGGCCAGCAACGCCGAGGGCGTGGAGAAGACGATCGCGGCGATGCGCAAGGCCGTGGATTCCGGAACGCCCACGTTCGTCTGGACGAACCTCGTCGACTTCGACCAAGAGTACGGTCACCGCAACGACGCGCCGGGGTTTGCCCATGCCCTCGAAGCCTTCGACGCGGCGCTGCCGCAGATCCTTGCGGCCCTGCCCGATGGCGGGCGGCTGTTTATTACCGCCGACCACGGCAACGACCCGACCACGCCCGGCACCGACCACAACCGCGAGTATGTGCCCGCGCTGCTCTACGGCGGCCCGGCAGGCGACCTCGGCTTGCGCAGCACCTTCGCCGACCACGCCGCCACCGTCGCCGACTTCTTCGGTGCGCCCGGCGTCTCCGGCACGTCGATGCTGAACGGATGAGCCACGACGCAGCGCTCACGGCCCGCGCCGACGCCTCGGGCCGCGCGACGCTGATCCGGCAGGGCGTGCCGCTCGCGACGGCCACCGGCCTGGCCGTGCGCGACCCTTCGACGGAGCAGATGTGGGCGTTTGGCGCAGACGACCGCGCGGTGCAGCATCAAACCGTTGGGGGCGTAAAGGGCTGGCGGATTGTCCGCGATGGGCTGGACGTGCGCCTCGTCTTGGGCCTTCCGCCCGACGGAAACGCGGCGGTGTTTCGGCTGGACGTGACCAACACCGGCACGGACCGCCGGACGCTGGCGCTCGAATCGGCGGTGGACGCAGTCGGCGGCGGCATGTGGGACGACGTGGCGGTGCTGCACGCCCGCACGATCCGCGTGGCCGACGGCCTGTGGCTGGCGCACACGTTCGTCCCCGACGACGGGCAGATGCCGGACGACCCCGATCGCACCGTAGAGACGTCCCATTGGGACGTCTCTACACGCACCGCGCTGCGGCGAACGTTCGCGCTGGCCTCCGGCGAAACGGCGGGGTGGACGGTCTGCCTCGGCGTGGGCGACACGGCGCGCTCGGCCTTGGGCGCAGCGTTCCCGCACCTGTCCGGACAGCGCAGCCGGGCGGCGCTCGCGGCGGCGAAGGCACAGAAATGAGCGGGCGACGGAACAGGGTACGACAATTGATTGTTTGAACAAGTAATCACCTCAACCCTTCTCCTCCGATGCGCCTTTCCCGCTTCGTCTTCGCCCTTGCCCTTGGCGCAGCCCTGCTCGCGCCTGCCACCGCCGATGCCCAGCGCCGCTCCTCGACGCGCCCGGCGCAGACCGCCGCTGTGACCGTCCCGGCGGGCACCTACGCCCTCGATCCGGCCCACACCAACTTCAACTTCTCGGTGCAGCACATGGGCTTGGCCGAGGTCACCGGCGCGTTCGCCCAGACCTCCGGCACGATCACCGTCGGCAGCGGCGGTCTCCGCACGTTCGAGGCCACCGCGACGGCGCAAACGGCCAGCATCAACACGCGGGTGGACATGCGCGACAACCACCTCAAGAGCGCCGACTTCTTCGACGCCGCCAACCACCCGACCGTCACGTTCCAGTCCACCGGCGTGCGCAACGTCCGCGGCAACCGGTTCCAACTGCTCGGCACGCTCACGATGCGCGGCGTCTCCCGCCCGATCGTGCTCGACGCCCAGTACCGCGGCACCGCCATGCAGCCCGCGCAGATGGGCGGCAAGCGCCTCGTCGGGTTCTCCGCGCGCGGCACGGTCAATCGCCTCGACTACGGCATCTCCTACGGCCCCGACATGATCGGACAGACCGTGCAGATCGTCATCAACGCCGAGGCCGTTCAGCAGTAAGTATCGCTCGGCTACGTCCGCGTTTGCAGCCCGGTCGCCTTCTTCGGTGGCCGGGCTGCCGTGTTATGAGGTTTCGGTGACGACGGTGCAGACGTCCAACCATCCGGTGTAGCAGGCGTACGCAACGCCACGTCCTTGCCTCAGCCCTGTGTTGTCTCGCGCCCTCGCTCTGCTTCTGCTGCTCGCCGCTCCGGCGGCCCTCGCCCAGAACGCCACGTTGTCCGGCTACGTCCGCGATGCTTCTTCCGGGGAGACGCTCCTCGGTGCGACCGTGCAGGCCACGCCCGAAAGCGGCGGCACGGCGCAGGGCACGGTGACCAACACGGCGGGCTTCTACACGCTCACGCTCCCGGCGGGGCGCTACCGCATCGCCGTCTCCTACATCGGCTATGCGACCAAGGCCGAGGCGCTCGCGCTCGCTGCCGACCGGCGGTACGACGTGGAGTTGCGCCCGGAAGACGAGCAGGGCGACGAGGTGGAGGTGACGGGCGACCGCGAGGCTGAGGAGGAAAACCGACGCATCGGCGTGACGACGCTCCCGGTGGAGACGATCAAGGCGCTGCCGTCGGTACTCGAACCCGACGTTTTCCGAAGCCTCCAGCTGCTGCCCGGCGTCAAGGCGTCGTCGGACTTTTCCTCCGGCCTGTATGTGCGCGGCGGCGGCCCGGATCAGACGCTCATCCTGCTCGACCGCACCACCGTCTACAATCCGACGCACTTCTTCGGCCTCTTCTCCACGTTCAATCCCGACGCCATCAAGGACGTGCGCCTCTTCAAGGGCGGCTACCCGGCGGAGTACGGCGGGCGTCTGGGAAGCGTGCTCGACCTCTACAACCGCGACGGCAACGACCGCCATCTTGACGGCACGGCCTCGGTGGGGCTGCTCGCCTCGCGGGCGATGATCGAGGGGCCGCTCCCGCGCGCCGAAGACGGGCGCAGCCGCGGTTCGTACATGTTTGCCGCCCGCCGCTCGACGCTGGAGCCGCTGCTCGCCGCGCTGAAAAACGCCGACATCGACGGCCTCCCCGACCGCTTCTACTTCTACGACCTCAACGGCAAGGTCGGCATCGCCCCGACGGCCAACGACCGCGTCAGCGCCAGCTTCTACGCCGGGCGCGACGACGTGGTGCTGCCGTTTTTGGAAGACGCGACCGTGAACCTTGCCTACGGCAACGTGACGGGCAGCGCAGGCTGGACGCACCTGTTCTCGCCGCGCCTCTTCTCCACGTTCACCCTCACGGCCAGCAAGTACTACAGCCGCCCGACCTTCAACATCACCGGCACCCGGTTCGAATCGCCCATCGACATTGGCGACGTCTCGGTGCGCGGCGACTTCGAGTACACGCCGTCGCAGCAGCACACGATGAAGGCCGGGTTTTGGGTGGGATCGCTCGATTTCCGCCTGACGCAGCGCTTTGCCGGGCAGACCGGCTTTTCGCCGCGCCTCGGCGGGCAGTACGCCCAAGCGTATGTGCAAGAGCGCTGGACGCCCTCGCCGCGCCTGAGTGTGGAAGGCGGCGTCCGGACGTCGTACTTCTCCGACGGCGACCACCTGCGCTTCGAGCCGCGCCTGAACGCGGAGTTTCGCCCCACCGAGCGCGTGCGCGTGCAAGCGGGCTACGGACGCTTCTACCAGTACCTCTCGCTCGTGAGCAACGGCGCGTTCACCGCCGCCGACTTCTGGCTCACCACCGCCGACAGCGTCCCGCCGTCCTACGGCGACCAGTTCGTCTTTGGCGTCAAAACCAACCTGACGCGCCGCCTCAACCTCGACATCGAGGCCTACTACCGGACGATGCGCGACCTCTTCGAGTACGACCCGTACATCCCCGACCCGGCCGGGCTGCCCTACCACAAGACCCTGCGCTTCGGCGACGGCTACGCCTACGGCTTGGAGACGTTGCTGCAAGGCCAAGTCGGGCGATTCGAAGGGTTCGCGGGGTACACCTTCGCCGTGACGCGTCGCCGTTTCCCTGACTTCCCGCTTCCCGGACAGCAAGCCTACTACGCGCCCAAGTACGACCGCACACACGATGGCAACGTCGTGGCGACGTACCGCCTCGGGCGTGGCTGGAAGGCGACCACGGTGTTCACCTACGGCACCGGGCAGGCGTATTCGGTCGTCACCGGCCAGTTTGGGCAGCGCCACTCGCCGTTCACGTCGGCCAACGGCACGAACCTCGTCTCGGCCTTCAACCAAGGACGGCTCCCGGCTTACCACCGCCTCGACGTTGGTTTTACCAAGGAGGGACGGTTCTTCGGGTTTGCCGACTACGAGCTTCAGCTTCAGCTGCTCAACGCGTACAGCCGCAAGAACGTCTGGTTCTACTTCTACCGAACCGACCCCGATACCGGGCTGCTCGACCGCGTCACGGTGAACCAGATTCCCGTGCCGCTGCCCAACATCGCGCTCACGCTCAACTTCTGAACGACAAGGATCACGCCCCCACGCCGGTTTGACCCTTGAGCCTTCGTCCTTCTCCTATGCGCCGTTTCCTTCCGCTGCTTCTCGTTCTTCCTCTGCTGGCCGGGTGCGATGCCGAGGGCGACACGTCGTTCACGTCGCAGGTGGCCGTTGAGTCGTACCAGATTGTGGACGAGCCGTTGGCTCCGATCTACCTCACCCGCACCGTTGCGGCGGATCGTCCGTATGTGCCTGCCGATGCGGCGGTGACGGATGCGGTGGTGACGGTGACGCTGGTGGGCGAGGGCGGATCGCCCGATGTGGTTGTGCCCTACCGCTTGGTCAATGCCGCGCAAGGCCGCTACGATGCGGTGATGGGAGGAGACGTGCAGCCGTTGCGCACCTACCGCCTGCGCGCGACCGTGCCCGGCCAGTCTGCGCCCGTGACGGCGTCGACCACCACGCCGGGCCGCTTTGAAACCCTAAGCTCGACCGACCTCGACGTGCCCTACGCGCCGTTTGCGACGCAGCGCGTGGCCTCGTTCACCATCTCGCGCCCCGTTTTTCCCGGCAAGAGCACAGCCTTCGTCTTTACCTCCGAGACGCTGCTGCAAAGCCCGACGCTCAACGACGTCGTCCCGTTCCTTCGCTCCATCCTCGACCGCGACGACAACGGAACGCCTGACTTTCAGGAGGCCACCGACAGCGACGATCGCAGCCCCACGTTCGAAGACTTTCGCCTCGGCTCGTCGCCGGTGCTCAACGAGGCCAACTACGAAACCAACGCCGACGGCTCGCTCACCATCGATCTGCCGTGGATCACGGTGTTGTTTTACGGTGACCTTCGGGTGACCACCAACGCCATCGACGACAACCTGTACGACTACCTCCGCTCGCAAGCCATCCAGCAGGGCGGCACCGGCCTGTCGCCCGGCGAAGTCCCCAACTTGCTCGCCCGCGTCGAGAACGGCACCGGCCTTTTCGGAAGCCTCAGCCGCGTCTCCGCCACGCTCACCGTCCGCAAGCCGTGATTTCAGCGCTTGGTGACGCGGCCTACGACAAACCCCGCGGCGAAAACGAGGCCAAGAATAAGGAGGAGAAGCATCTCGGTAGCGCCAAGGTTGCCCATGGTTGAGGAAGGATGAGGGCGTCAAGATAGGCGTCGCGGTCGGTCGGCGCAACGCGCCAAACGAATCCGCCCCGCCGTACCGCAAGGGGCACGACGGGGCAAATCGGTGGGGCAAACCGGCAGGATTACTGTCCGTTGTCGCTGGTCCGTTGGCCTCGCCGCTGCGGTCCGCGCTCGCGGCCTTGCTGGCGAAGTTGCTCGGCGCGTTGGCGTTGCTCCGGCGTGAGAACGGCCTCGCGTTCTTGGCGGAACTGCGTCATCAGCGCTTGCGTCCGCGTGCGACGCTGCTCCACGGTAAGCGCCTCGTTGCGGAGCGCTTGCATCGCCGTGCGCTGCCGCTCGCCGATGGCCTGCATCCGCGTCTTCTGCGCGTCGGAGAGGTTGAGGGCGTTGGCCGCACGGTCGCCCATCCGCCCGTTCATGCCAGGGCGTGCGTTTTGTCCGTTCCGCTGGCCTCGGGCTTGGCCTGTTTGGCCGTTGCGGCCACGCATTTGGCCCATCCGTCCTTCCATGCCGGGGCGCTGGCCTCGGCGTTGCTCCATTTGCTGGCGCTGCTGCGTCCAGCTTTGGTACTGCTCGGGCGTGAGGATGCGGCGCGCGGCAGCGTCCATCTCGCTGCGTTGCTGCGTCATCAGCGCCTCGCGGCGTTCGCGCTTTTGCTCGTGGGTGAGGCCCGTTTGGTTGCGGAGCGCCTCCATCTGCGGGCGAAAGCGTTCGCGTTGCTGCTGCATCGCCTCGCGAAGCTGCGTCTTCTGGGCGTCGGAGAGGTTGAGGCCCTCGAACATCCGGTCGGGGCCGCGCTGGCCGTCCGGACGCTGGCCGCGCTGCTCCGAACGTTGAGGGGGCGCGTCCTGCGCAAGAGCCGTCGGAGCGACGAGTAAGAAGGGCAGGGCGGCGGCGAGAAGGGTTTGGCGAAAGGTCATAGCCGGTAAAGGGTTTAGAAGAGAAAGAAGCGGGTTTGAGTTAGGGACGGTGGGAGCCACCGGGGCGAGAGAAGGGCGGGTGTTGACGTGAGCGGTGGGTTGGGGTGGAACGTGCGCGGCGGCCCTGATGCGGTTCGTGCGTCCGGGCCTCGTCGTAGACCGTATGCCCGTGCCGGTGACGATGCTGCGCGGCGTTGAGACGGCGAAGGTGACGGCCAAGGCGGCGAGGAGGATCGGAAGCATCGGGCGGTGGAGCGTGGCGTGTGAGTCAGAAAACGGAGCGGACGGGGCCAAGTTGTCACGGTTCTGCGGTCGAATCGTGTAAGGTTCATCGCCATCGATGTCGAAAAAGAAACGGGCGACTCCCTCTCGGAAGCCGCCCGCTGCGGATGGAACGGGGGTGGGTTAGCGCGCTCCGGCCCGCCGGGCGAGGGCATCGAGGTCAATTTGCTCCATCGCCGCCTTGGCGTCGCGGAAGGCCACACGGCCCTCTACCGTCACCATAAACCGCTGTCCGACCACGACCTGCATCTTGCTCGACGTGATTCCGTCCACCCGTTCTTCCGACTCGAACGACGGGAACGACCGGAAGCGCGCGGCGCGCTCGAAGCCGGTGTCGGTTTGGCGGTCGTAGGTCGTCGCCATCCACGCGAACGCGGTGAGGTAGGCGGCGTCGAGGTAGTCGAGGATCGTCACCTGAACCGCGTTGTCGCCGCTGCCGTAGGTGGCCTCGGCTTGCGAGGTGGAGAAGCCCAGGGCGGTGGTGGTGGACGCTTCCACGCCCGAGCGGGCGTGGCTCCCAACCGACGCGGGCAGCAGCGCCCGAAGCTCGGCGGGGTCGGTGGGCGGGATGCGCGGCCCGGCCATCTCGGCCAACCGCGCAAGATCGACGGCGGTCACGGCGGCCTGCGCCACGCGGGCATCGCCGCCGTTCACCGTCGCCTTCACCATAAACCGTTCGCCCACAATCGCCGTCATCTCGGCGCGCACGTCGGAGCCGCGCCCGCTCTGCGTGACGTGTGCGGGAAAATCTTGAACGCGGAGCGTCCGCTCGAAGCCGTCGTCGGATTCCCGGTCGACGTTCGCGCCCTGCATCCACGCCATCCCCACCGCGCCCCAGCTGCGCATCGTGCCCATATCGGTAATCGTGAGCGTCGCCGAGGCGTCGCCGGCGGCGTAGGAGGCGCTGGCTTCGGCGGTTTCCATTCCCATGGCCGCGCTGCGCTGGCCCGTGGCCTCACCTCGGCGGTAGCCCGCAAACGAGGACGGCAGCATGTCGCGGAGGACGCGGAAATCGACGGTGCGCCCGGAGTTGCTGCCTCCGCCGCCCAGCGCGGGAAGACCCGCCGCGTTGGCACCTCGGGCGAGCGCCGAGTCGGCAACGCTCCCGGCCTGTTCGGCGGCGCGGCCTTCGACGGATCGCACGGCCCGGTCGGCGGCGCGGTCAATGACACGACCGGCAGCGTCTTCGGCTCGCTGGCGCAGCCGCCGCAGGATTTGAGCATCGGCAGAGGCGCTGGGCAGGACGAAACCGGCAAGCGCGGCGAGCAGAATGAGACGTTTCATCGTTGCGTCGGGGTTTTTTCGGGGAAGAGACAGGACGTAGGAGGATAAGACGGGTCTGCCCAACAGTCAAGAGGCGGCCAACCGTTGCGGCCTTCCTTCTTGGTGTGGCGCATTCGACGGCGCAACCCGGACATGGCTTTGCGGGTTGAGGCCGACGTTCTGCCCTTTTCTTCCCCGTCTTTCCGATGAACCTCCGCTTCGTAGGCACGCCGCCCGACCTTCTGCCCGACGATCAGCTCGACGTGGCCGAGCAAGTTCTCGTCGGCGACACCGTCGTTTTTGAGCGCGTTGGGCCGAATCTCGTGCGCCTGCGCAAGCTCGGCACGTTCGAGCGCGGCATCTACACCGGGCCGACGTTCATCCTCGAAGTCAGCAAGGTGCCCGGATCGCTCGACATCCGAGCGCTCTAACGCACGGTGCTTCTGCTGCTCAACAAACCGTTCGGCGTCGTCTGCCAGTTCTCGTCCGATGGCTCCGAAAGGCCGACGTTGGCGGATTTCGTGCCCGTGAAGAAGGTTTATCCTGCCGGACGTCTCGATCACGACAGCGAAGGCCTCGTGCTGCTCACCGACGACGGTCGGCTTCAGCAACGACTCGCCGACCCCCGTTTCGGGAAGGAGAAGGTCTACCTCGTTGAGGTCGAGCGCCTCCCCGATGCCAACGCCCTCCTTCGGCTCGAACGCGGCGTAGAGTTGAACGACGGCCCGACGCGCCCGGCCCGCGCGCGCCTGCTCGACGTGCCGCCCGACCTTTGGGCGCGCCATCCGCCCGTGCGGTTTCGCAAGAACGTCCCGACGGCGTGGCTGGAACTGACGCTTCGCGAGGGGCGCAACCGGCAGGTGCGTCGGATGACCGCCGCCGTGGGCCACCCGACGCTTCGCCTCGTTCGTATCCGCGTGGGCGATTATGCGCTCGGCGATCTGCTGCCGGGGCAGTGGCGTGCAGCCTAAGGCCGCCGGGCGCGCCATATATAGGGTCTGCTTTTGAGTCGGTGAAGGGATGGGCGCGTAAACGTGTGGCGTTCGTCGCTCCGGTGCGCCTCGGACGTTTATTTTGGGACACACCCCATAGCCCGCTTGCTTGTATGCTTCCTCCTGTCGTTGCTGCCGTCGATCTCGGCGGAACCCGTGTCAAATTGGGTTTCGTGGACGGCTCTGGCTCCGTCCTTGACCACGACGCCTTCGACACCGGCGCGTTCGACGGCCCAGAAGCCCTTGCTCGGGGCATCGGCGCGGAAATCAACGCCCGAAAAGACCGCTTCGACCTGATCGGCATCGGCATCGGCGCGCCCAACGGCAACCACCACCGAGGAACCGTCGAGCATCCGCCCAACCTGCCGTGGCCGGGTGTCACCCCGCTGGCGTCGCTCTTCTCCGACGCCACCGGCCTGCCTGCCCGCCTCGACAACGACGCCAACGCGGCAGCCCTCGGCGAGAAACGCTTCGGCGCGGCTCAAACGGTCAACGACTTTCTCTTCGTCACCTTGGGCACCGGCGTCGGCAGCGGCATCGTGGTGGCCGGCAACCTCGTGCGCGGCTACAGCGGCTTCGCCGGCGAAGTCGGGCATGTGATCGTAGAGCCGGGCGGGCGACTGTGCGGCTGTGGGCGACGCGGCTGCCTCGAACAGTACACGAGCGCCACCGGGCTGGTCAAAACGTACCGCGACGCCGTTCCCGATGCGCCAGACGATGCCGACGCGCTCTACGTCTTCCAGCAAGCCCAGGCGGGAGACGCTGCCGCCCGCGACACGTTCGAAACGACGGGCCGAATCCTGGGCCTTGCCCTCGCCAACAGCGTCGCCTACACCAGCCCCGAAGTCGTTTTTCTCTTCGGCGGCCTTGCCGAAGCCGGCGAAACGCTCTTCGAACCCATCCGGCGTCACTTCAACGCCAACCTGCTCACCATCTACCAAGGCACCGTCGCCATCCGCCCTTCCGGCCTCCCGTCCGGCGACGCCGCGTTGCTCGGCGCGGCCAGCCTCGTCTGGCACGAACGCGGTCGCTGACGTTCTCAAGCCTGCCCGATCGTATGCGCCGCCGCACCTTTCTCCACCAAACCGCCCTCGCCGGGGCCGCCGTCAGCCTCCGCCCGTCGGCGCTTGCCCCACAACCCGCGTCCGGCCCGGTCGTGGTGTCGACGTGGGACAACGCCGCCGCCAACGCTGCCGCGTGGGCCGTGCTGCAATCCGGCGGCTACGCCCTCGACGCGGTGGAGCAGGGCGTCTGGATTCCCGAAGCCGATCCGAACGACACGTCGGTGGGACTCGGCGGCCTGCCCGACCGCGACGGCAAGGTGACGCTCGACGCCTGCATTATGGACGAGCGCGGCGGCTGCGGCTCGGTGGCGGCGCTCGAAGACATCCTCCACCCGATCTCCGTCGCTCGCCGGGTGATGGAACAGACGCCGCATGTGCTGCTCGTCGGCGAAGGCGCGCGGCAGTTCGCCCTCGACCAAGGGTTCGAGCCGGTCAACCTGCTCACGCCTGCCGCCGAGGCCGCATGGCAGCGCTGGAAAGCGCAGAACCGCTACGAGCCGCCCGTGCCCAACAGCGAACGCCGCGACCTTCCGCGCCGCAACGGCCCATACCCGTCCGATCCGTTTGGGTTTGAAGACCAGCACGACACGATCGGGATGATCGCAAACGACGCCTCCGGCCACCTCGCCGGAGCCTGCACCACCAGCGGATGGGGCTTCAAAATGCGCGGGCGCGTAGGCGACAGCCCCATCGTCGGAGCCGGGCTGTTTGTGGACAGCGAGGCTGGCGCGGCCACGGCCACCGGGCACGGCGAGGAGATGATTCGCACCGCCGCCTCCCACAGCGTGGTCGAGGCCATGCGCCACGGCCTCTCGCCTCAAGACGCCGTCCGAACCGTCGTCGAGCGCATCCGCCGCAAGATGCTCGCCGACCCGTCCACCCGCCAAGCCGGACTTCTCGCCCTCTCGTCCGACGGGCGCGTCGGTGGTTTTGCCCTCCAGCCGGGCTTTCGCTACGTCGTCACCGTGCCCGTCGGCGCGGCCCGCCCGTTCGAGGCCGGACACGTCGTGCGCGAAGTCACGGCCAACGGCAGTACGACGTACCTCGTCGACGCGCCTGCGCTGCTCGGATGACGCTCGAAATCGCCTGCTTCGATCTCGAATCGGCTCTTGCTGCGGCAGATGCCGGGGCCGACCGCCTCGAACTCTGCGCCGCGCCCCGCGAAGGCGGCCTCACGCCCACACCCGCGCTCGTCCGTGCGGTCAAAGCGGGCACGAGCGTTCCGGTGGCGGCGATGGTGCGCTGCCGAGGCGGCGATTTCGTCTACTCCAGCCGGGAGACGGCGCTGATGCAAGACGAAGCCCGCGCCCTCCTCGATGCCGGTGCCGACGCGCTGGTGTGCGGCGCGCTCCGCCCCGACGGCACCGTCGCCACCGACGAAGTGGCGGCAATGGTTGCGCTGGCCCATCCCGCGCCGCTCGCCTTCCTCCGGGCCTTCGACGTCGCCCCCGATCCGTTTGCAGCTCTCGACGGGCTTGTCGCCCTCGGCGTGGCCCGCGTGCTCACCGCGGGCGGCCCCGGCTCGGCGGTGGAAAACCAGCCCCAACTCGCGGCCTTCGTGCGCTACGCCGCCGGTCGTCTTGTCGTAATGCCGGGCGGGGGCGTTCGCGCCGCCAACGTTCGAGCGATGGCCGAGGCCACCGGCGCGAGGGAGTTCCACAGCGCCGCCCGCCGCATCCTGCCACCGACGCATCTGCACGGCGAAGCACGCGACGCGGTCGATTCCGTCGAAGTTGCCGCCTTGCGCCACGCCGTAGACGAGGTTGCCGCGTCGCGCTGACCGGCGCTACTGCACCTCGCCTTCCGGCAACGGCTCGGCAGCCTGCGTCGTATCCTCCTTAACATAGAGACGCACCTCGTAGCCGCCGCGCACGCTCGTGCCCGGCTCGCGGCCTTGCCGCCGCACCACCTGCGGGTCGGCGTTGCCCTGCGCATCCATTACCAGCGCCCGCAGCCGGTTGCGCAGCAGCGTCGCCCGAGCCTCGGCCACCGTCAGGCCCACCACGTTGGGCACGCGTTCAAACCGATCGCTCGGCCCGGTGCTGTAAAAGAGCGTCACCGGCGTTCCCACCGCCACCGAATCGCCCGGCCCCGGCACTTGCCCGGTCACGGTGTTTTTGTACGGCGACGGGATCGAGTCCTCTCGCTCCTCGGCAATGGCCAGCCCGAGGCCTTGAATACGGCTCCTCGCCTCCCGCAGCGACGTGCCCACCAGCTGCGGCATCGCCACCCGTTGCCGGCGGCCCTCGTTTACCGTCAGATACACCATACGTCCCGGCTTCACGCTGCTGCCCGCCTGCGGCTCTTGGTCGGTTACCTGCCCGCGCGGTTTCGAGGCGTCGAACCGTCCCGGCACCCGTTCCACCCGAAGGCCGAGGCCTTTAAGCTGCGCCTCGGCAGCATCCGCGCCCATGCGGCGAACGCTGGGCACCTCGATGGCCACGCCCTGGCGCGTGTAGGCGGGGAGGATGACTTGGGCGAACAGCAAGAACAGCCCGATACCGATGCCTACAAGGCCCACAAGGCCGATCCAGACGTACGGGTTGAGCAGGAAGAAGCGACGGCGAGGCTCCATCGGGGAGAGGAAAAGCGGGACGATTCCCCGTCAACCTTCGTTCGGGCGGCAGGTGCCCCAAGAGCCTTCACCGTTCCCTCGCACCCGCTTCACCGCAACCCCATCGAACCGACGAAACCGGGGGCTGGGGGCGGTGTTGGCAACCATCCTTCCGCGCAACGCGGACGTTCTTTTCTCGACTGGACAGGCTCTTCGGCGAAGGGTTCGTGAAGCACGCTCTGCGGCTTGACTCACGCTCCACCGCTGCCGTATACTGAGAGTCTTGCCGCGAACGAAACATCGCTCTCGAAACGCCTCCGGGCGCCAAGGTTTGATGAAGCGAGCGGCGGGACTTGACACGACTGACCTCAGTAGCGTACCTTGCTGTTCTGCACCCGATTTTCGGGTTCAGGGGTTCTTTTGAAACGTGACGCCGCGCTTCGGCTCTAAGTTGAAGCGATGGTAAAGCCGACAAAAGGACTTGACGCGGGGGCTGCGATTGACGTAAGTTACCTGTCCGCTCTGAAACGGGCGAAGCGCCGCAAGGCGCTGTTCTTTGACAAGATTGGAAGCATAGCGAGTCCGAGTCGATTCCTTGGAGCTTTGAGCTTCGAGCGAAACGAAAATAAGAGAATCGAGCACAGAATAACTCTTTAACTATGGAGAGTTTGATCCTGGCTCAGGACGAACGCTGGCGGCGGGCCTAACACATGCAAGTCGAACGAAGCCTTCGGGCTTAGTGGCGCACGGGTGCGTAACACGTAGGCAATCTGCCCCGGAGTGGGGAATAACCCACCGAAAGGTGAGCTAATACCGCATATAGACCGACCTTGGCATCAAGGATGGTTGAAAGCTTTGGCGCTCCGGGATGAGCCTGCGGCGGATTAGGTAGTTGGTAGGGTAACGGCCTACCAAGCCGACGATCCGTAGCTGGTCTGAGAGGATGATCAGCCACACTGGCACTGAGACACGGGCCAGACTCCTACGGGAGGCAGCAGTGAGGAATATTGCGCAATGGGCGAAAGCCTGACGCAGCCACGCCGCGTGAAGGATGACACCCCTCTGGGGCGTAAACTTCTTTTATACAGGAAGAACAACCGGGTCGCCCGGCTTGACGGTACTGTATGAATAAGCACCGGCTAACTCCGTGCCAGCAGCCGCGGTAATACGGAGGGTGCAAGCGTTGTCCGGATTCATTGGGTGTAAAGGGTGTGTAGGCGGAACGGTAAGTCAGAGGTGAAATCCCGCAGCTCAACTGCGGAACTGCCTTTGATACTGCCGATCTTGAGTCCCGGAGGGGTGGCTGGAATTCGTGGTGTAGCGGTGAAATGCGTAGATATCACGAGGAACACCAAAGGCGTAGGCAGGTCACTGGACGGGAACTGACGCTGAGGCACGAAAGTGTGGGGAGCGAACAGGATTAGATACCCTGGTAGTCCACACTGTAAACGATGAATACTCGGTGTCGCCTTCTTTTGAGGGCGGTGCCTAAGCTAACGCGATAAGTATTCCACCTGGGGAGTACGCTCGCAAGAGTGAAACTCAAAGGAATTGACGGGGGCCCGCACAAGCGGTGGAGCATGTGGATTAATTCGATGCAACGCGAAGAACCTTACCCAGGCTCGAACTCTATCGGACAACTCCTGAAAGGGAGCCTTCTTCGGACTGATAGAGAGGTGCTGCATGGCTGTCGTCAGTTCGTGTCGTGAGATGTTGGGTTAAGTCCCGCAACGAACGCAACCCCTATCGTTAGTTACCAGCGAGTCATGTCGGGGACTCTAACGAGACTGCCTGCGTAAGCAGTGAGGAAGGTGGGGATGACGTCAAGTCATCATGGCCCTTACGCCTGGGGCTTCACACGTGCTACAATGGACGGTACAGAGGGCTGCCACCTCGCGAGAGGGAGCCAATCCTTAAAGCCGTTCTCAGTTCGGATTGCAGGCTGCAACTCGCCTGCATGAAGCTGGAATCGCTAGTAATCGCGTATCAGCTACGACGCGGTGAATACGTTCCCGGGCCTTGTACACACCGCCCGTCAAGCCATGGAAGCCTGGAGCACCCGAAGTCCGTGACCCGACCCGCAAGGGAGGGAGCGGCCGAAGGTGAGCCCGGTAACTGGGGCTAAGTCGTAACAAGGTAGCCGTACCGGAAGGTGCGGCTGGACCACCTCCTACAGAGCTTTGATCTCTTTTCGAGCGCTGGAATCGGCCGGGCTCGCTATGCTTCTCTCTTGTTGCCGCTCATGCGGTTGTTCTTTGTGAACGTTTGCCCACGCTCTCTTTGCCTGAGAGCACGCCCAACCAAGGGAGACCTTCCTGGGGCTGTAGCTCAGGTGGTTAGAGCGCACGCCTGATAAGCGTGAGGTCGGAGGTTCAACTCCTCCCAGTCCCACTTCTTCCTCACGGAGGGTCTTGCTTATCGGGCGGGGTTATAGCTCAGTTGGTAGAGCACCTGCTTTGCAAGCAGGGGGTCGTCGGTTCGAATCCGTCTAACTCCACTTTCGGTTCATTGTGGGCTCTGCTTCTGCGTCAACAGCCAAGACGCCTTAGCCCGAACCGATGTTCTTTGACAGTTTGTGATTTTCCGTCGAGTGCATCTCGCATCCGTCCGCAAGGAAGGGTGAAGAGATGACACCGAGCGAATAACGAGCGCAATTTGAGGATCGCCGTGCCTGCAAGACAGCGCATGGCGGAAATATGCAAGAGCGCATGGTGGATGCCTTGGCATGGACAGGCGATGAAGGACGCGATAAGCTGCGATAAGCCGCGGGAAGGTGCAACAAACCGTTGATCCGTGGATTTCCGAATGGGACAACCCAGCAGGTTGAAGACCTGTTATCCTACGCTGAATACATAGGCGTATGGAGGCTAACCCGGTGAACTGAAACATCTAAGTAGCCGGAGGAAGAGAAAACAATAGTGATTCCGTAAGTAGTGGCGAGCGAACGCGGAACAGCCCAAACCGGTCAGATTTCGGTCTGATCGGGGTTGTAGGACCGACATACGGCATCTGCACGTCGAAGTCGAAGCGTCTGGAAAGGCGCACCATAGCGGGTGACAGTCCCGTAGGCGTAAGACACGCAGGCTAGTCGGATTCCTGAGTACCACGGGGCCGGAGAAACCCTGTGGGAAGCTACCAGCACCATCTGGTAAGGCTAAATACTCGTCCATGACCGATAGCGAACCAGTACCGTGAGGGAAAGGTGAAAAGAAGGCCTAGTGGGCCAGTGAAATAGTACCTGAAACCATGTGCTTACAACCAGTCGGAGCCCCTTCGTGGGGTGACGGCGTGCCTTTTGCATAATGACCCTACGAGTTACGCCTCACTGGCAAGGTTAAGGTGTTCAGCACCGGAGCCGTAGCGAAAGCGAGTCTGAATAGGGCGCTGAGTCAGTGGGGGTAGACGCGAAACCAAGTGAGCTACCCTTGGCCAGGTTGAAGCGTGGGTAAGACCACGTGGAGGACCGAACCGGTAAACGTTGAAAAGTTTTCGGATGAGCTGAGGGTAGGGGTGAAAGGCCTATCAAACTTGGAGATAGCTCGTACTCCCCGAAATGTATTTAGGTACAGCGTCGCACGCTGCTACCGGAGGTAGAGCACTGGTTGGGTGCGGGCCCTTCACCGGGTACCAAATCCTGTCAAACTCCGAATGCCGGTAGTCTTAGGTGCGGCAGTAAGGGCGCGGGTGATAAGATCCGTGTCCGAGAGGGAAATAACCCAGACCGACAGCTAAGGTCCCCAAGTCTACACTAAGTTGATCAAAGGGGGTCGGGCTGCTCTGACAACCAGGATGTTGGCTTAGAAGCAGCCATTCATTTAAAGAGTGCGTAATAGCTCACTGGTCGAGCGGCCCGGCATCGAAAATTCTCGGGCATCAAGTGTAGCACCGAAGCTTCGGATTCATCGTAAGATGAGTGGTAGGGGAGCATTCCAGCGGCGCAGAAGCGGTTTCGTGAGGAGCCGTGGAGCTTCTGGAAAAGAAAATGTAGGGATGAGTAACGATAAGAGGGGTGAGAAACCCCTCCGCCGTAAGCCCAAGGGTTCCTGCTCAACGTTAATCGGAGCAGGGTCAGTCGGGTCCTAAGCCGAGGCCGAAAGGCGTAGGCGATGGCAAACGGGTCAACATTCCCGTACCAGTAAGCGGCTATAGGGTTTGGCATGACGCAGGAGCGTAAAGCCCGCAGTCTGACGGAATAGACTGTTGAAGTGCGTAGGGTGGGGTAGCGAAAATGCCCCGCGAAGCCTGAAACACGATAGTGGCATGAACCTTCGGGGGATTGCTTAGAGGCTCCAAGCAAGCTGCCTAGAAAAGTGCCGAACACTGCCTAATACTGCCCGTACCGTAAACCGACACAGGTGGGCGAGGAGAGTATCCTCAGGCGCTCGAGTGATCTACTGCTAAGGAACTCGGCAAATTGGCCTCGTAACTTCGGGAGAAGAGGCACCTGGGCTTACCAAAAAGAGGCCCGGGTCGCAGTAAAAAGGCCCAAGCGACTGTTTAACAAAAACACAGCTCTCTGCAAACTCGTAAGAGGACGTATAGGGAGTGACACCTGCCCGGTGCCGGAAGGTTAAGGAAGGGGGTTAGCGCAAGCGAAGCTCTTGACCGAAGCCCCGGTAAACGGCGGCCGTAACTATAACGGTCCTAAGGTAGCGAAATTCCTTGTCGGGTAAGTTCCGACCTGCACGAATGGTGTAACGACTTGGGCACTGTCTCAGCAGTAGGCTCGGTGAAATTGTGGTCCCGGTGAAGACGCCGGGTACCCGCAGCGGGACGGAAAGACCCCATGCACCTTTACTGCACCTTGGCATTGACATTGACCAAAGCATGTGTAGGATAGGCGGGAGACTATGAAGCGGCGTCGCCAGGCGTCGTGGAGTCACCCTTGAAATACCGCCCTTGCTTTGGTCGGTGCCTAACCCGCAGCCGTTATCCGGCTGGGGAACAGTGTCAGGCGGGTAGTTTGACTGGGGCGGTCGCCTCCTAAAAAGTAACGGAGGCTTTCAAAGGTACTCTCAGCACGGTCGGTAATCGTGCGTAGAGCGTAAAGGCATAAGAGTGCTTGACTGCGAGACATACAGGTCGAGCAGGGACGAAAGTCGGACTTAGTGATCCGGTGGTTCCTCATGGAAGGGCCATCGCTCAAAGGATAAAAGGTACGCTGGGGATAACAGGCTGATCTCCGCCAAGAGTTCACATCGACGCGGAGGTTTGGCACCTCGATGTCGGCTCATCGCATCCTGGGGCTGGAGAAGGTCCCAAGGGTTGGGCTGTTCGCCCATTAAAGCGGTACGCGAGCTGGGTTCAGAACGTCGTGAGACAGTTCGGTCCCTATCTGCTGCGGGCGTTGGAAATTTGAGTAGATCTGACACTAGTACGAGAGGACCGTGTTGGACTGACCTCTAGTGCACCTGTTGTGACGCCAGTTGCATCGCAGGGTAGCTATGTCGGGAAGGGATAAGCGCTGAAAGCATCTAAGCACGAAGCCCACTACAAGACTAGATTTCCCTTATAACCCGTTCCAGATTAGAACGTTGATAGGCGGTAGGTATACGCACAGCAATGTGTTCAGCCGAGCCGTACTAATCGGTTATTAGGTTTCCGCCACCGCTGCCTTTCAGGCGCGGTCTCAAAGAAACCGCTCGGATTTCGCTTCGGCGACGGAAAATCACACTGTCATCCTTTTCCGGGTGATTCTTGCGCGGGGGTCCCACCTCTTCCCATCTCGAACAGAGAAGTTAAGCCCCGCAGCGCCGATGGTACTGCCCTTCGTGGTGGGAGAGTAGGTCGTCGCCCGGTTCTTTTTGCAGCGCCCCGGCTTCCGTTTGGAGGTCGGGGCGCTGCTGCGTTTAAGCGATTCGCACGGAAACTGAAACGCTCACGGCCGTGGCAGGGCAAGTCTCGCTCATTCGCGTGCGCGCTCGGCCCAAAGGGCAGCTTGATCGGGCTGGCCCAGGCGCGTGTAGGCGTCGGCGAGGGTTTGCGCGGTGCCGCGTGCGTTGCGCTGCTGGGCGGCATTGCCTTCTACGAAGATCGCATAGGCTTCTTGGAGCGGCCCGAGAGCGTCGGCGGAGCGGTCGGTGAGGTGAAGGCTTTCGCCGTAGGTGCGCATCCAAAGCGGGTAGACCCATCCCCTCGGGCCGTTGCGGTCTGGGCGGTTGTCGTGGAGCGTTTGCACCGCCGCCGCAGGGTCTCCCGTCTCCATCTCGGTAAGCCCTACCGAGTAGCGGGCGATGATGGTTCGGGCGTCTGTTTCGCCGTAGGCGGCAGCGTACATCTCGTGGGAGCGCTGGTAGGGGGCCAGCGCTTCCGGCTTCCGGTCAAGGTGGTACAGCGTGCTTCCCAGCGAATTGTAGATGGCGGCATGAGTGGGGGACGGGCGCGTCCCGTAGGCGGCAGGGGCATATCGGAGGCACTCTCGTAGGACGGGCAGCGCGTCGGCGTAGTGGTTGGCGGCCATATGGACGCGGGCGAGGTTGTGGAGCGTACTCACGGTGCGTGGATGGGAAGGCCCCAAGATCTGCTCGTAAATCCGTACAGACCGCTGGTAGGCGGGGACGGATTGGCTGAATCGGTTTTTGCTGCGGTGCTCGAAGCCAATAGCGTTGTAAATGGCTGCCGTTACCATATGCTGTTCGCCGCCGCTGGCATGGGCTACGTCGAGTGCAGCGTTAAGAGTGGCAAGCCCTTGATCCCCCTGATTATTGCTCATTTGTAGGACGCCGAGGGTGAGCATGGCGTTTGCGGTTTCAATATGTCTGAGACCGTAGAGCCGGCGGCGCAGGGCCAGCGAACGCTCCGCCACGGACAGGGCTTCAGGGAGGCGATCGGTGGCCCTGAGAAGCAGGGCAAGGTTGTTGAGTGGACTGGTCAGCAAGGTGTGGTCGTCGCGAGGGGCGGCTTCGAAGATGGACACCGCCTCGCGCAGTAGCGGCTCGGCTTCGCGGTAGCGCCGATGGTCGGTGTAGAAGCTGCCGAGAGTGGAGAGCACTGGCACGAGGCGGATGTCTTGCGTGGGTAGGTGCTGCCGACGGATGGCGAGGGCACGCACGAGCAGCGTTTCGGCTTCGGCGGGTTGGTTGCGATCGACCAGTACACTACCAAGGCTGGCCATAGGGAAGGATGCGGCCAGCGACACCGGGCCCGATTGCTGCTGGGTGCGGTCGAGGATCAAGCGGTAGCGGGCTTCTGCGTCCGAAAAGTTGGAGCGCTCACGGGCGAGTTCGGCCCGCTCGGATTCGACCGAAAGGTCGAGATCGGGGGTGAGTTGAGACGCAGCGGTCAAGAACGTGTCGGCCCGGCCCCAATCGCCTCGCCGCCGCAGGGTGGTGCCGATGCGGGCGAGCAGCTGGGCGCGAAGGTCGGGGAAGCGGTTGAGGTTGGGTTGGGCCGCGAGGGCACGCTCCAAGAGGGTATGGGCCGACAGGGTGTCTCCGCCGGCGACGGTGGGGTCGGAGCCTTCAAGCATCGTGAACAAGACGCCCGACGTCGCCTCGGCGCGGTCGCGGGCGGTTTGCGCGTCGGCAAGGGCGCGTTGGGCGCGGAGGCCTTGTGCGAGTGCTACGGCAAGCGCAGCGGCCACCAGCACGGCCAGCACCGAGGCCAGACGGTTGCGCTGCACAAAGCGGGTCGCTCGGTAGCGGAAGGTGGGCGGGCGAGCTACAATGGGTTGCCCGGAAAGATAGCGGAGCAGGTCTTCCCGAAACGCCGCGGCCGAGGGGTAGCGGTCGGCTGGGGCGTCTTCGGTAGCGCGTTGGACGATGGCGTGCACATCGGAAGGCATCGTCGTGGAAGCCGGAACGCCTCCCAAGCGCAGGCCGGTGGCCAGCTCGTGCAGCAGGGCACCAAGAGCGTACACATCGGTGGAGGTGGTAACCGGCTCGCCCCGGCGCTGCTCCGGGGCCGCGTAGGCCGGTGTGAAGGGCGAGTCGCCGCGGGTGATCGTGTCGTCGTCGGTGAGAACCTTGGCGATGCCGAAGTCGAGGAGCTTCACCTGGCCGCTTGGGTCGACGAGCAAGTTGGACGGCTTGAGGTCGCGGTGGACGATCAGATGTTGGTGGGCGTACGCGACGGCGTCGGCGGCATCGACGAGCAGGCGCAAGCGGTCGGGAAGTGGGCGCTCGCGGGCGTAGTCGAGCAGCGGCGTCCCGTCCACATAGTCAAGAACGAGGTAGGGCTGTCCATCGGGCGTGTGGCCGCCGTCGCGGAGCCGGGCGATAGCCGGGTGATCCAGCACCGCAAGGATGTGGCGCTCGCGGTCAAGGCGTTCGGCGCGGGCAGGATCGGCAAAGCGCAAGACCTTGATGGCCACCTGTTGCTCGAAGGCTCCGTCGTTGCGTTCGGCAAGGAAAACGACGCCCATGCCGCCGCGCCCGAGTTCACGCAGCAGGCGGTACGGGCCGAGGGTGGCAGGCGGCGTAGGGGCATACAGGAACAGGTGCTCGGCGTGACGAAGGACGCCCCCGTCGGCCTCGAGAAAGTCTTCGCCGGTCTCCTCGATGCGCTCCAGCAAGCGCACAGCCGCCGTGCGCAAGTCGTCGTCAGGAAGGGCGGCGAGCGCCGCAGCGCGTTCGTCGGCAGGCAGGGCAAGCAGCGTGTCAAGCAGCGGGGCAAGGCGGGTCCAGAGGGCGGCGTCGACAGGCATAAGCAGGGGCTGTTGCCTTTACAAGCGCAACCGAAGCGGTAAAAAGGTCAGGGCGTGGCAAGCGCATCGTACAGCCACGCTTTGGCCTTGAGCCAGTCGCGCTGTACGGTCGAACGGGACTGGCCGAGCGCGGTGGCCGTCTCGTCGAGGGTAAGGCCGACGAAATAGCGCAGTTCGACCACCTGTGCGAGGTGCGGGTCGAGCGCGTCGAGGCCGTCGAGGGCCTCGTCGAGCGCATCGAGACGCTCGTCGAAGATGTCGGCAGGAAGTCGCTCGGCGTGGGTGAGCGAGAGCCGGACGGCTTCGCCTCCGCGTTTCTGGGCACGGTGCTGGCGGGCGTAGGAGACGAGCATCTGCCGCATGGCACGGGCGGCCACGGTGTAGAAGTGGGCGCGGTCGTTCCACGCCACGTCGTCGGCGTTTCCGAGGCGCAGGTAGAGTTCATGGACGATGCTGGTGGCGTCGAGCGTCAGGTCGTCGCGCTCGCGCCGGGCAAAGGCGGCGGCCCGGTGGTGCAGCTCGGCGTAGACGAGTGCGAAGAGCCGGTCGTAGGCCCCGGCCTCTCCCGCGTTCCACGCGTGCAGCAGCGATGTGACAGTAGCAGCGTCCATAATCCAGGAGCACAGGGCAAAAGATACTCGCCGTGTGACCCTCTTGCCCGAAAAACTGCGCGTCTATGGGTAGACCCCTTTCCGCTACCGCTATGCCATCCGCCCTGCTACGCCTCGTTTTTGCCGCGTTGGTGCTTCTTGGGAGCCTCGTTCCGGCGCGTGCCCAAGAGTTTGTCACCGACCAAACCTTCCGCATCCGAACGGGTCAGACATTCAGCGAACCGGGCGTGCGCCGCCTTGACGGAACGCCCGGCACCGTCTACGCGATGGAGCAGGTGGGCAACGATATCTACATCGGCGGGCGGTTCGACTCGGTGGCCAACATTGCTGCCGCCAACATCGCCCGCTACGACGGAGCAACACGCACGTGGCATCCGCTCGGCCAAGGCGTTCTGGGCACAGTGTTCGCTCTCGAATACGTTTACTGGACGGCCCCGTACACCGAGACGCCGGGCGGATACCTGTACGTGGGCGGCGGCTTCGAGCGCCCCGGCTCGCTCCACCGCAACCTCGCTTACTGGCGGCCCGCGTTTCACGCGTGGGGCGATCTCGGCGGCGGCACCGCAACGTCCTACTTCTATGGAGGAGACGATCCCGACCGTAAGCCCGGCGTGTACGCGATCCAGAAGACGGAGATTGGCAACCACGTGTACGTGGGTGGCACGTTCGACCTCGTTGAATACTGGAACGGGCCGGAGAGCCGGTCGCAGGAGTTCACCAACAACCTCGCGGTTTTTCAAGGGCCAAGCGGCCTGCTCGCACCGGCATCCTTCGGCGTGAACGGGAGCATCCGGGCGCTCGAGTCGGGCACGGCCGAAGACGTGGGAGGTACGTTCCGCACCACGCTCACCGTGGGCGGCCTCTTCGGGGAGGTCTACGGCACGGGCAGCGATGCGGCCCAGTACCGGAACATCGCCCGCTACGATTTCCTCGGCAGCCGCTGGTATCCGATGGGGCCTGCGGAATTTGTTTCGCCTTCCGATCCCAGCATCCACGGCCTCGACGGCACGGTGCTGGCGTTCGGTACCTCCCCCTTCACCGGGCGGCTCATAGTGGGCGGACGGTTTGCGAACGCCCACGGCGACAACACGGTGTTCCACGGGCTGGTGGTGTACGACCGGAGCACCGAGGCCTGGACGACGCTTGGGTCTCCCGGCGCGGCCGGGCGGGTGGTGCAGGCCGTGGCTTCCAACGGCACGACGATTTGCGTTGCCGGTGCGCTTCCCCGCGCCAGCCCCGACGATCCCGGCGACGTGGCCTGCCTCGACGAATCGGGCACGCTGCCGCGCACGTGGGAAACCGTGTGGGATGCTCCGGCAGGGACGGCTACGGGCCTCGTCTACGCGATGGCGTTTCAAGACGGCGACGTGCTCGTAGGCGGCCTCTTTGACGACGTGCAGCACCGAACCTTGGCCCTCCGGCAGCCGGTGAACAGCCTCGCTCGCTGGGGCTTCGACACCGAGCAGTACGCGCCGTTCCACCGCGTGACCGGCCTTGCGGGCTACCCCACCGCCTACGCAGCCTCCGACACCAAGATCTACATCGCCGGCATCACAGCCGTCGGAGACGAGGCTACCAACGGGCTTGTGGCGTACGATCCGGCAAGCCGCACCTTCTCCCCGATGGACGTTGGCGTGCGCGGCGCAGGCGGCTTCGCGAACGTCAACACGATGCTCGTCCACGGCGACACGCTGTTCGTCGGTGGCCTGTTCACCGAGACCTACGACGAGGCCAACGGCTGGCTGCCGCGCCGCCTCTTCGCCGCCCTTTACCTGCCAACGAACACGTGGATTCCTACGCCGTCGCTTCAGGAGGATCGTCCGTCCATCGGCGTCACGTTGATCCAGAAGGCCGAAGACGGGCGCATCTACGTCGGCGGGGCGGTGGACGTGTGGGAGGGTGGTCTGCTCAAAGACGGCGGCCTGCTGCGCTGGCGCGGCCCGACGTTCCCGTTCCTACGCCTTGGCCTCGGCCTCGAACGCACCGGAAGCCAAGGCCCGGTGGTGCGCGCCGTGTCGGCCTTCCCCGACGGCACGCTCGCCGTGGCGGGCGCGTTCGACAAGCTTCCGCAGCCGAGCAGCCAACTCCTCTATACCAGCAACATCGCGTGGCTCTACCCCAGTGCCGAGGCGTGGACGCCGCGCCAGGGGGGAACGACGGCGCAAACGAACACGCGCTATGGACCGATCTTCGAGGTGTATGCGATGACCCCGATGGGCGGCATCGGCGAGCACGTGCTCGTCAACGGCACCTTCCATTACCCTTTCAGCAGCGCCCAGCCGCCAGAGACGTGGATGTTTGGCTTGCTCCGCTCGCAACTGACCGGTTCGCAAGGCACCATCTTCCGCTGGACGTGGCCCGGCCCCGGCGTGGGGGGAGCGATCTACCACGCCGTCCGGCGCGGCCAAGAGTGGCTTGTGGCCGGGGAGTTCCACGAGGTCTTCCAGTCCGACGGCACGGCCCTGCCCGTCTCGTGCATGGCCGTGCTCGATCTGTTTGTGATGCGGTGGTTCGAGCCGGAGGATTCGCCCGGCTGCCCCGAAGCGACTCCGCGTGCGGCCCGGCTTCCCCAAGGCGACGCCTACGCACAGAGCACAGCAGGCGTCCAAGCCATCGATCCGTTCGATTACGTCTTCTTGGACGTGGCGCAGATGTCCGTCCCGGTGCTGCCGGTCGAACTCGTCGCGTTCGAGGCGCAAGCCAACGGGAACGACGTGCGGCTGGCGTGGCAGACGGCCTCGGAGACCAACAACCTTGGCTTTGATGTGCAGCACGGGCAGGCCGACGGCGCGTGGCGCTCGCTCGCGTTCGTGCCGGGGCACGGCACCACCACCGAGGCGTACGCCTACGAACACCGTGTGACGGGCCTCGACGCGGGCACGCACCGCTTCCGCCTGCGCCAAACCGACACCGACGGCACGATCCACCACTCGGCAACGGTGACGGTGGAAGTGGGCGGCGACGGACGTCTCGCCCTCGTCCACGCCGGGCCACACCCGACGACGGGGCCGGTGCGCGTGGCCTTCACCGTGCCCGACGACCGCCCGGTGCGGCTGGCCCTCTACGACGTGCTGGGCCGGCAGGTACAGGTGCTCGCCGACGGCGCGTTCGCTCCCGGACGGCACCGCGTGGAGGTGCTGCCCGACGGTCTTGCGGCGGGGATGTACCTCTTGCGCCTCGACCACCCGACCGGCCAGCGTACCCTCCCCGTTGTGCTGCGCTGATCCGTTGGGACGATCTATCCCGGTTCGTATCGGGGGGTACGACGGGTTTATGCCCCGGCTTCCGCTTGGAGGTCGGGGCATTTGCGTTTGGGAACACCCTGTCAGGGTCACGACCCTGACAGGGTGCCCTCAACGTTGCATCCAAGGGGGCGAGGAGCATTTCTTAGGGGCCGGATGCCGTGTTGAAGAGGCTTGGAGCCGTGTTGAAGGGGCCGGATGCCGTGTTGAAGGGGCCGGATGCCGTGTTGAAGGGGCCGGATGCCGTGTTGAAGGGGCCGGATGCCGTGTTGAAGGGACGGTACCTCACGTTGCAGGGGCTTGGAGCCGTGTTGCAGGGGGAGGCATCCCCATCGAGGCGTGTCCGAGGGGCGAAATTCGGGAGGGCATCCCCACCGGAGCCGGTTTCGGGTGCGGCGGTGGGAAGATGGGCCCCGCCTGACGCTTCGCGGACCTGCGGTTCGCGGGGACGACGATGGTGGGACGGTGGGGATCGGAGGTCAGCCGCCGCACGCGAGCCGTCCTCTGAGCGCATCCGAAACGTCAGACGGTGTCGTTGCGAGGAGCGGAGCGACGCGGCAACCTCGCCGTCGTAGCGTCTTTCCGACGAGGGGGGCGTCGGCCTTCGCCCGCCTCGCCGTGACGGGCGGGGATGTCTATTTCGCCAGCAGCCGTAAGCGGCGAGCGCATCGCCCATCCAGTCCCGGCAACCCGTCCCCTTCTTCACCCGATGGGCACAGCCGGGCCACGGCGGCGGCGGTAGTTTGGGGCGTACCATCCGAGACGAACGATGCGCCCGACTGAGCCGGAGATCACCCCCGAACTCGTCCGCACCCACGGCCTCACCGACGAGGAATACGGCTGGATCGTGGAGCGGCTGGGCCGCGTGCCCACGTTCGTCGAACTCGGCATCTACTCGGTGATGTGGAGCGAGCACTGCTCGTACAAGAACTCCATCGCCGTCCTCAAAACGTTGCCCCGCGAAGGCCCGGCGCTGCTGGTCGGCGCGGGCGAGGAGAACGCCGGGCTGGTGGACATTGGCGGCGGGTTGGCCTGCGCGTTCAAGATCGAGAGCCACAACCACCCGTCGGCGGTGGAGCCGTACCAAGGCGCGGCCACGGGCGTGGGCGGCATCCAGCGCGACATCTTTACGATGGGCGCGCGGCCCATCGCCAGCCTCAACTCGCTGCGTTTTGGCGACCTGAGCAACCCGAAAGTGCGGTGGCTGCTCGACGGCGTTGTGCGCGGCATCGGCGGCTACGGCAACAGCTTCGGCGTGCCGACGGTGGCGGGCGAGGTGATGTTCGACCCGGCCTACGAGGGCAACCCGCTGGTGAACGCGATGAGCGTGGGCATCGTGAAGGTGGGCGAGACGGCGAGCGCCACCGCCGATGTGCCCGGCGCGGCGGTCTACATCGTGGGCGCGGCGACGGGGCGCGACGGCATCCACGGGGCCACGTTTGCCAGCGAAGAGCTGACCGAGGAGAACGAGGCCAAGCGCCCGAACGTGCAGGTGGGCGACCCCTTCACCGAGAAACTGCTCCTCGAAGCGACGCTGGAGGCGATTGCGGCGGGCGTAGTGGCCGGGATTCAGGACATGGGCGCGGCGGGCATCACCTGCTCGTCGTGCGAGATGTCGGCCAAGGGCGAAAGCGGGATGGAGCTGGACTTGGAGCACGTCCCCGCCCGCGAGTCCGGCATGACGCCCTACGAGCTGATGCTCTCCGAGAGCCAGGAGCGGATGCTGATTGTGGCCGTGCCGGGGCGGGAAGCCGACCTCGAAGCGGTGTTCGGCAAGTGGGACCTCCACGCGGCGCGGATCGGGCGGGTGACGACCGACGGGTTTGTGCGGGTGCGCTGGCACGGCGAGGAGGTGGCGGCGGTGCCGGCGGAGCACCTCGTGCTGGGCGGCGGCGCGCCCGTGTACCACCGCGACACCCAGCGCCCGGCCTACCTCGACGAGACGACGGCGTTTGACGTGCGCGGCTTGCTCGAGATCGACGCGGCGGGCGCGAAGGCGGCGCTCTTGTCGCTGCTCGGAAGCCCCAACATCGCGTCGAAGCGGTGGGTGTTCGAGCAGTACGACACGATGGTGCGCACGAACACGGTCGTCGGGCCGGGGCCGAGCGATGCCGCCGTGGTGCGCATCAAGGGCACCGACCGGGCGCTGGCGATGAAGACCGACTGCAACGGACGCTATGTGTACCTGAACCCGCGCAAGGGCGGGCGCATTGCCGTGGCCGAGGCCGCGCGGAATGTCGTGTGCGCGGGCGGGCAGCCGCTGGCCGTGACGAACTGCCTCAACTTCGGCAACCCGTACAAGCCGGAGGTCTACTACACGTTCAAGGAAGCGGTCGGCGGGATGGGCGACGCCTGCCGGGTGCTCGAAACGCCGGTCACGGGCGGCAACGTGTCGTTCTACAACGAAAGCCCGCGCGAGGACGGCACCAGCCGCGCCGTCTTCCCCACGCCGACGATCGGGATGCTGGGGCTGGTCGAATCGCTGGAGCACGTCACCACCGCCGGGTTCAAGGCGGCGGGCGAATCCGTGTACCTCATCACGCCCATCGGCTGGGTGCACAAAAACGACCTCGGCGGCAGCGAGTATCTGAGCCACCGGCACGGCCTGACGACCGGCGACGCGCCGCACCTGAACCTGTACGAGGAGCGGGCGGTGCAGAAGATGCTCTTGGATCTGATCCGCGCCGGGCATGTGACGGCCGCGCACGACGTGTCGGACGGCGGCCTCGGCGTGTGTCTCGCGGAGATGGCGCTGTTTTCGGACGGACTGGGGGCGGACGTCACGCTCGCGCCGCACGATCATTTGCGGGTGGACGCGCTGCTCTTCGGCGAGGCGCAGAGCCGGATCGTGTTCACGTCGCGGCTTTCCGAAGACGAAGCCGAGGCGCTCGTGGAGGGGCGCAGCGTGAAGGTGCTGCGGCTGGGCACGGTGACGGACGGCGGGGCGCTGCGCGTCGATCTGGGCGCGTACGGATCGTTCGAGGCGAGCCGCAGCGAGATGGCCGAGCCGTACGACACCGCAATCCCGAAGGCGATGGGCGCGGTGTGACGTTGGCGCGTGCGGTAGAGACGTCCCACTGGGACGTCTCTACGGGGGCGGTTTCCACGAGGGACGATTTCCACGATGGGGATACCGGGCCGTAGGCCGGGAAACCGGCGTGGAGGCACGCCGTTGGAATCCTCAGAACCTCAACCCCGCATCTGACCTATGGCAGACAACGCCAAATACGTCGAAGCGACCGACGCCAACTTCACCGAACTCATCCAGTCCGACAAGCCCGTGCTCGTCGATTTCTGGGCACCGTGGTGCGGCCCGTGCCGGGCCATCGCCCCGACCATCGAACAGATCGCCGCCGAGTACGAAGGCCGCGCCGTCGTGGCCAAGATGAACACGGACGAGAACATGATCGCCGGACAACTCGGCATCCGCTCGATCCCGACGCTGCTGTTCTTCCAGAACGGCGTGGTCGTCGACCAACTCGTCGGGGCCGTCCCGAAGAAGATGCTGGCCGACAAGCTCGACGCGCTGATCGGACAGACCGTCTGAGCGCGCCTGCCCGACGACGATATCAACGGGGCCTGGCAGGTTCGAGCCGAATCTGTCAGGCCTTTTTGCACCCGATGGTTATGGATACGACGCTTTCGATTCCCGATACACTTTCCTTCGATGCTGCCGAGCGCCACAGCGTGGTGATCGTGGGCGCGGGGCCGGCCGGCTACACCGCCGCGCTCTACGCCGCCCGCGCCAACCTCGCGCCCGTGGTGTTTCAAGGGCTTCAGCCCGGCGGACAACTCGTCACGACCACCGACGTCGAGAACTTCCCCGGCTTCCCCGGCGGCATCCTCGGCCCGGATCTGATGATGAAGTTCGAAGACCAAGCCCGCGAGTTTGGGGCCGATCTGCGCTACGGCACCGTGACGCACGTCGACTTCTCGCAGCGTCCGTTCCGGCTTGTGGTGGACGAGACGACGCCGATTTTGGCCGACGCGGTGATCGTCTCGACGGGCGCGAGCGCCAAGTACCTCGGCCTGCCCAACGAAAAGCGGCTGCTCGGGCGCGGCGTGAGCGCGTGCGCCACCTGCGACGGCGCGTTCTTCCGCAACCAAGCGCTGGCCATCGTGGGCGGCGGCGACACGGCGGCCGAAGAGGCGCTCTTCCTCACCCGGTTTGCCTCCAAGGTGTACCTCATCCACCGGCGCGGCGAACTGCGCGCCAGCAAGATCATGGCCGAGCGCGTGATGGCGCACGACAAGATCGAGCCGATTTGGAACACCGAGGTGGTGGATGTCTTGGGCGAGAACGGGGTCGAAGGCCTGCGTCTTCGCAACGTCGAAACCGGCGTCGAGCGCGACCTCGACGTGAACGGCTTCTTCGTCGCCATCGGCCACCAGCCCAACACGTCGGTGTTCAAGGGACACCTGGAGATGGACGCACAGGGCTACCTCTCCACCCGTCCCGGCTCGACGTACACGAGCATCGAGGGCGTGTTCGCGTGCGGCGACGTGCAAGACCACGTCTACCGGCAGGCCATCACGGCGGCGGGCACGGGCTGCATGGCCGCCATCGACGCCGAGCGCTGGCTGGCCGAGCACGGCGAGATCGACGGCGTGCGCACCGAAACGGACTACCACGCCGCGCCTCCGGAGGCTTCAACCGCCCAGACGAACGTCGCCGAGGTCAGCAAAGCCGTCCCAGAGGCACCGTAAGGCGTCCAAACACAAGAAAAACGTCCTCCGCGTACGAAGTTCGCCGTTGAATTGACGTAAACGCGGGTAGACGTTGTACCTTGCCGCCGATTGCGTACACTCGGCGTGCCGGGTACGCCTTGCCTGTCGGGCACGGCCACGAGGCCGGGCCTCCATTCTTTTCTTTTTCGATGACCAACATCTACGTCGGGAACCTGCCGTATACGGCGACCGAGGACGAACTCCGCGATCTGTTCGCGGCGCACGGCGAAGTTTCGCGCGTGCAACTTATGACCGACCGCGAGACGGGCCGCGCCCGCGGCTTCGGCTTTGTGGAAATGGCAACCGGTGGCCCCGAGGCCATCGAGGCGCTCAACCAGTACAGCTTCAAAGGGCGTCCGCTGCAAGTGAACGAGGCTCGTCCGCGTGGCGAAGGCGGCCCGCGTCGCGAAGGCGGCGGCGGTGGCTACGGCGGCCCGCGTCCTGGCGGCGGTGGCGGCTACGGCGGCCCGCGTCGCGAAGGCGGCGGTGGCTACCAAGGCGGCGGCGGCGGCTACCAAGGCGGTGGCGGCGGCTCGCGCGGTGGCTACCAAGGTGGTGGCGGCGGCTACCAAGGTGGCGGCTCGCGCGGTGGCTACCAAGGCGGCAACGGCGGTGGACGTGGCGGCTACCAAGGCGGCGGCCCACGGCGCGACGACTTCGACGGCGACCGGCCGCGCGGCCCGCGCGGCACCGGCAAGCCCGACGCGTTCCGCTACCGCGACTTCGACGGCGGCGAGGACGAATAAGCCACGCCCGCTTGGTCTGCTTAAAGCGATACGCCCCGGCCTTTCATGCGAAGGGCCGGGGCGTTCTGCGATCAACCGCGAAGGGCGTTGCGGAAGATGAACCCGAGTGTCTTGAGCTCGCGCAGGCGGCGCGAGTAGTACGGCCACCAGTCCGTTCCGTAGGGCACATACACCCGCAGGTTGTAGCCCTCGCGGACGATGCGCTCCTGCGTGTCCGCCCGGATGCCGTAGAGCATCTGAAACTCGAACTGCTCGGACGGAATGTGGCGGTCGTTGACGAACCGCTTCGTCGCGTCGATGAGCAGATCGTCGTGCGTGGCGATGCCGGGGTAGCGGGCGTGTTGGATGAGCGCCTGCATGTAGTCGATGTAGCGCGTCCGGATGTCGTCCATCTTCGGGTAGGCGATGGAGGCCGGTTCGGCGTACGCGCCTTTGCAGAGACGCACGCGGGCCTTGAGGGCGCACATCCGCTCGATGTCCTGCGCGGTGCGGTGCAGATAGGCTTGCAGCACCACGCCGACGTGATCGGGGTAGTCGGGGTACACGTCCTCGAACATCGCAAGGGTGCTCTCCGTGATGTCCGACCCCTCCATGTCGAGACGAACGAAGATGTTGTGCTCCTTGGCCACGGGCAGCAGTTGGCGCAGGTTGGCGAGGCCGAAGTCGTGGTCGATCTTCTGCCCGAGCATCGAGAGCTTGATCGAGATGTTGGCGTCGAGGCCGCGTTCGGCGATGACGTGCAGCAGGTTCTTGTAGGCGTCGAGCGCCGAGAGCGCTACCTCGCGCTCGCTCACATACTCGCCCAGCAGGTCGAGCGTGACGTGCAGGCCCTTGCCGTTGAGGCGTTGCACTTCGGGCACGGCCCCGTCGAGGGTTTCGGCGGCCACGAACCGCGAGGCGAGGAAAAACGGCAGTTTCATCGGAGGTGCAGAGGAAGATCGGCGTAAGATCGGAACGATCGGAAGCGCTTTGCCGGGCCGGCTGCGAGTTTCGGATGATGAACGCCCCGAGGGAGGCGCGGAACTGAGACGGAAGCGCGGGTTCCAACCAACGGCCAACCGTCAACCGCGATGAAACTGCTGCACTGCGCCGACTTGCACGTTGGGATGGACGCCCACGGACGGCTCGACCCGTCCACAGGGTTGTCAAGCCGCCTCGGCGACTTCGAGCGCTCGTTCGTCTTTATGGTCGAGACGGCGATTCGGGAAGACGTCGATCTGTTCTTGTTCTGCGGCGACGCCTACCGCACCGCCGACCCGACGCCTACGCAGCAGCGCATCTTTGCCCGCTGCCTTCGCCCGCTCGCCGACGCGGGCATCCCGGTCGTGATGGTGGTGGGCAATCACGACCACCCCGTGTCGTTCGGCCGTGCCTCGGCGCTCGACATCTTCGAGTTCGTGAAGGGCGTGGACTTTATCTTCCGCAAGCCCGATCTGCAAACGTTTGCGACGAAATCCGGGCCGGTGCAGATTCTGGGGATGCCGTGGCCGATCCGCTCGAACCTCGTCAGCCGCGACGAGCACCGGGGCAAGACGCCCACCGAGATCCGCGATCTGATCGAGCAGAAATACGCCGACATCCTCGCCCAGTACGCCGCCGCCGCCGACCCGGCGCTGCCGCTCGTGGTGGCGGGGCATTTCTCGGTGCTCAACGCCGAGATGGGCGGCAGCGAGCGCACGAGCCTCATCGCGCACGAGCCCAAGTTCAGCCTGTCGATGCTCACGCCCGCGCCGGTAGACTACGTCGCGCTCGGCCACATTCACCGCCGCCAAGACCTCGCCAACCCGCATCTTGCCGCCGAACGGTACGGCGCGGGCAGCACGGCGTACGTCATGCCCACCGACACGCCCGTCGTCTACGCGAGCAGCATCGAGCGCATCTCGTTCAAGGAGGAAGACGACGAGAAGGGCTTCGTGATTGTCGAGATCGACCCTGCGCGGGAGCGTCCGCGTGCCCGCTACCGCGCCGTCGACACGCCCGCCCGCCGGTTTGTGACGGTTCGCGTGGACGCCACCGCCGCGCCCGACCCCACCGAGGCCGTTCTGGCCGCCATCGCCCGGCACGACGCGACCGACGCCGTCGTGCGCGTGCAGTACCGGGTGGACGAGGCGCAGGCGACGAAGGTGGACGTGAAGCGCGTCCAAGAGGCGCTGGCCGCTGCGCACGTCGTGGCCGCCGTCGAGCGCACCGTGGAAAAGGCCGAGCGGCAGCGCCGTACCGTCGTCACCCGCGACCTGAGCCTTCGCGACGCGATGGAGCGCTACGTGGCGCAGCGCGACGAGTTGGCGACGGTGGGCGACGCGCTTGTGCGCGAGGGTCTCGCCTTGGAAGCCGAACTCGATAGCGACGGCTGAATCCCAGCGCTTCGGAGGGGCGTTAGACACCGCCTGAACGACGATGCGGCACGGTGCCGCGTCCTTTCTCTTTCCGATTCCTCATGTCCCACGCCCAGCCCGTCAAGGAGCATTACGAGTTCCTCGGCTACGAAACCGAAGCCACGCAAGACAACGCGTTCGTCGCCCGTCGCAACGACCGCTACGTCCTCATCGTCCACCCGTTTGCCGACGGCACGGTGGTCGAAACGCTCTTCCCGCCCGCCGATGCCCCCGGCGACCGCAGCGAGTTCCTCGCGCTCGTCAACCGGATGAACATCGAGCTGTCGCTCACCAAGGTGTTCGTCCTCGACGACGGCGGCCTTGGCCTTCGGGCGGTCTATGTTGGCGAGTACGAGCGCGCCCGCTTCACCCGCTTCGTCGAGGCGTTCGACAACGACTGCGCCCGCTTCTCGCAGAAGGAAGATCTGACGCTCTACCTCAAGTAAGCGGCCCGCTCGGCGCTCTGCGTCAAACCTGTCAGGTTCGGCCGAACCTGACAGGTTTTTTGTGGGCCTTAGAACGGCACGCCGAGGCGGATACGGTAGTACGTCTCCATATCGCCACCCCGCTCGGCAGGCCACGCCACACCCACGGCATGCCCGGCTAAAAGAAGACCTGCGAGATTGACCTCGTTCTTGATCTCGGCACCGTAGCCAAGGCGCGTCGTGGCGTCGCCAAACGCTTCGGTTTGGCCTACCACCGCGCCGTCGGCAAAAAGGGCGAGGCTGGTGGCTCCCAGGCGCACTTGGCCCAGCACCGACGTGTTGAGGTCGCCCAGCGGCATGCGGTATTCGACCGATCCAAACGCAAGGCTGCGCCCCGCTAAGACGCTTGTGTAACCGCGCACGCGGTCGTGGCGTCCGAAAGAGATGGGCAGGTACGATGGAACGCTGTACTGGATTTCGTCGGCGCGGGCAAGGCCGAGGTAGTCTTGCGGGAGGTTGTCGCCGGCCTGCACCGCAACGCGCCCGTACACCATCAGCCGGTGCAGCCCAAGACCGGGCAGGCTGCTGGCAAGGGGCAGGCCGGGCAGGACGGCATACGCTGCTGCGTCGGCGCGTACAAACCGCGCCCGGTTGTCCGTGGCGGCCCCAACGGTGAGCAGCGAGCGGACGCCGTAGCCGTCGAGCGGGTGGACGGCGTTGTGGGCGTAGGGGCGCTCCCGGCGTCGCCCGAAGCCGACGGTAGCTGTTGCTTGCGTGCCTGCCACGGGGCGTGGCAATCCTGCAGCTACGAGCGAATCGGCGTTGAGCGGATCGGCGTATTCCACGGCAAAGCGTACGGCCATTCCTGCCGACGTGTACGGCGTGCGTCCAAGGTTGAAGGGCTGCCGGACGACCACGTCTGCGCCCAGCAGCCGTTCAACCAGCACGCTACCGCTGTAGAGCCGGGCCGATTGCGGGTAGCGGTAGGCGCTCAAGTCCAGCGTGGGGCCGAGCACGGTGTTGCGGTAGGTGAGCAGCGCGAAACTCTCGTCGAGGTCGGCGGGCGTGACAGCCCCGGCAGCGATCAGCTGGTGTTTGCCGAGCGGTTCGAGCCACGCGGTTGCGCCGCCCACGCCCCACACGCCGTTCGAGACGTACGGAAACGGCAGGGAGATGAGGTGCTGCGTCCGCGCCACGCTGTTGTAGCGTCGCCGGGCGGTGATGAGCGACGGATCGGGCGGGACGACGTCCGGCACGGTGCGTGGCGGGCGGTGCGCCTCCCACGCCGTGTACGCCTCCGGCGCGGTGTCCGGAGGCTCTGGGGTGCGCCGCGCCGCGTCCACGAGGTAAGCGCGGTCGCCGCCTTTCGACACGCCGGTGAGCACCACAAGCCGCCCGGCCCGGTCGCCAATGGCCTGCTGCGTGGGCGAGGAGCGGACGGAGTCGGCGAAGGCCGTTGTGCCGGAGGCCAGCCACGCCGTGGCCGTGGCACCCTGCATCGCCGCCGTGACGCGCTCGGGTGGGCTGGGCGTGCCGTCGGGCGCGACAGAAACCACGAACACGTTGGGGACGCCGTCGCGCAGGCTCGTCGTGGCAAGGGCCGAGCCGTCGGCGTTCCACACCGGAGCGCGGAAGTCGTCGTCAGGTGTCAACGGGTTGATACACCCCGATGCCAGATCGACAAGCTGCACGGTGCGGCTGCCGTCGGCGGCAAACACCGCAACCGCGATCTGCTCCGATCCGGGCCGCCACGCCAACCCGGACGCTTGAACGTCGCCGGTGAAAGATGTGGCTCGCGTTTCGACCCCTGTTGTCAAATCCCTGATAACCACGTTGGCCGTGCCGCCTTCGTTCACGACAAAGGCAAGACGCTGGCCGTCGGGAGCGAACGTCGGGAGCGAGGCGCGTCGGTTGCGTGTCAAGGTGCTGATACGTCCGGTTGCGACCTCCACCGTGTACAGGTCGGGGACGATGCTGCCGTGCCGGGCGCGTCCGTTTTGCGCAAACGCAACGGTCTTTCCGTCGGGGGAGACGGCCACCGGCGCTTCGATGGCACCTTCGGCCAGTACGCGCACGCGCTGGCTGTTGGCCACGACGAGCTGCACGACCGGGCGTTCGAGGCTCACGAGCCGTACGCCGATCCACCGAGACGTATCCGGAAGTGGACGAAGGTCGTCGGTGTACTGGCCCATCGCCGCGCCGGGCGCGCTCATGCGTAGCCGGACGCCCAGCGATTCCGGCGGCGCGAGGCCGGCTGCGCGGCTGCCCGCTTGGACGCTGAGGTGTCGCCGCCACCGCGCCGCGAACGCGTCGTACGACTCGCCGCCGGTGGCGTAGCGGAAGGCGTTCTCGAAGTTGGACGCCCGAACGAGGCCGAACAGGTAGGGCGTGCGGTGGTGCAGCAGCCGAACGATGGCCGAGTCGCCGTACTGCTGGGCAAAAAAGCGCGTTTGGCTGTTGCCGACGGCGTAGAGCAGCCGCCCGTTCCAGGTGCTTGCGCCGTCGTCGTAGTTGAGCCGTCCTTCCAGCGCCGCCGTCCGTAGCCACCGCTCGCCGCGCTCGCTGTCCCACACCTCCGTCTCGTACTGGGCGAGGCCCTCGCTCCAGAATCGGGGCAGCGGGTTGGCAAAGAGAAAGCCCGCAAGGCCGATGCCCGAGCGCGTCGCTTGGAGGTGGAAGAGGTGGACGAGTTCGTGGGCGATCACCTTGCGCAGCCACTTGTGGCGGCCCGTCCACACGGCCGCGTGGCCGTTTTGGCGCACCCAGATCATCGTGTAGCCCTCGCCGAGCAGCGGGGTGGCGAAGCCGTTCACGATCTCGTCGGTGTCCGACAGGTAGATTGGAATCCGGCGTCGAAACGACGTTTGGAGGTTGGCCGACAAGACCGCGTAGGTGCTTTCGGCAATCGCCGCCGCTTCGTTTTCAATGCCCGCCAGATGCGCCGGGTAGACGATGCGGAAGTGCGGCGTTTCGGCCTCCATCCATCGCACTTCCGGATGGGTGCGGCCGTTGTAGGTGGAGAAGTCTTGCGCCGAGACCGCGGGCGCGAGCGCGGCAAGGAGCGCGGCAAAGGCAAGCGAACGCATCGGGGAGAAGCCAAGAGGGCAGGCCAGCGGGAGAAACACGTCCAAGAAGGAATCGAAGGAACGCTCCAACACCGCTGGGCGCGAAAAAGGTTACAAGGCGTCGGCCAAGACAAAAATTGCGCAGGCGTCGCGGGTTCGTCACATCGGTTAACACACATCCGACAAGGTTGTGACACACGGTTGTCATGCGGGCGTGTGAACTTAGGGGTGTTACCTCCTCCAACCGTCATGGCCACCCTCTTCCCTGCGCTTCGTCCGGTCGCCGTCGCCACGCCGCCGCAGTTCGCCGAGCCGTCGCTGTGCTACGCCCCGCCCTACGAGACGCCCGCGCACGAAGAGTTCGCGTGGCATGTCATCAAGGTGCTCGACCCCGACTGTGGCCTCGCCGCGCAGATGCCGTTGGTGACGGACGCGGGGCCGGTGTGGGTCGATTTTGTGGTGGAGGCGATGCTTCCCGACGGGCGGATGCGCCGGGTGGGCTTTGAGCTGACCGGAGCCGATGAGGACGAGGCCGCCGCAGCGCTGCGCGACGCCGTGCTCGCCCAGAGCCATGCGCTCGACGCGCTCTACCGCTTCCCGGCGGCGGCGGTGCTTACCCGCGTGGCCGACGTGCTGCTGCTCGTGGCGGGCTTCGAGCCGTCGCTGTTCTCGCTGCGCGGGCGCACCAACCTCGAACGCCTTGCCAGCCCGGAAGCGCTGCTCACGCTCGTGCATCCGTCGCAAGCGGTCGTTGTTCTCGACCCGGCCCCGCCGTCCTGCAACGATGCCGACGTGTTCGAGGACGCGCCGGTGGCCCCTGCGCCGCTACGGTTGGTGCGGCGCAGCGCCGTCCACGCGCTCACTTGGGAGGCTGACTACGCCCGTGCTGCCACGGCCTTCGGCCTTGTGCCGCTTCGTCGCGCGGCCTGAGCCTCGTCACCCCACATCGACGGGTACCCGGTGAACGACGAGGTCGTTCACCACGAACGGGTCGGCGAGGGTCGTCGTATCGCCCAGCTGGGTGAACTCGCCCTCGGCGATCTTGCGAAGGATGCGGCGCATGATCTTGCCGGAACGCGTCTTGGGTAGACCATGGGCGATTTGGATGGCGTCGGGCGTGGCGATGGGGCCGATCACCCAGCGGACTTGCTCGCGCAGCGCCTTGAGCAGCGCGTCGTCGACGACGGTGCCTTCGACGGGGGTGACGTAGGCGTAGATGCCTTGCCCCTTGATCGGGTGCGGGAAGCCCACGACGGCGGCCTCGGCGACGGCTTCGTGCGCCACGAGCGCCGACTCCACTTCTGCCGTCCCGATGCGGTGGCCGGAGACGTTGATCACGTCGTCTACTCGCCCGGTGATTTGGTAGTAGCCGTCGGCGGTGCGGCGGCATCCGTCGCCGGTGAAGTAGCGTCCGGGGAACTGCTGGAAGTAGGTCGCCTCGAAGCGGTCGTGGTCGCCGTAGACGGTGCGCATCTGGCCGGGCCACGAATCCTTGATCAGCAGCAGGCCGTGCGCCGCGCCGTCGAGGACTTCGCCGGTCGTCGGGTCTACGATTTCGGGCTGGATGCCGAAAAACGGCAGACCCGCGCTGCCCGGCTGTTGGTCGACCGCGCCGGGCAGGCCCACGATCATCACGCCGCCGGTTTCGGTCTGCCACCAGGTGTCCACAATCGGGCAGCGGTGCTCGCCCACCACGCGGTCGTACCAGCGCCACGCCTCCGGGTTGATCGGCTCGCCGACGGTTCCGAGCAGGCGGAGCGATTGGCGCGAGGTGCTCTGGACGAACCCGTCGCCCTTGGCCATCAGCGCCCGCAAGGCCGTTGGGGCGGTGTAAAGGATCGTCACGCCGTGACGGTCGACGATCTGCCAGAGGCGGCTGGCGTCGGGGTACGTCGGGACGCCCTCGAAGACGACCTGCGTGGCCGCGTTGGCCATCGTCCCGTAGACGATGTACGAGTGCCCGGTAATCCAGCCGACATCCGCCGTGCAGAAGAACACGTCCGTGTCGGGGCGGAGGTCGAAGACCTGTTCGGAGGAGAAGGCCGTGTAGGTGAGGTAGCCGCCGGTGGTGTGGAGCACGCCCTTGGGCTTGCCGGTGCTTCCCGACGTGTAGAGGATGAACAGCGGGTCTTCGGCGTTCATCGGCTCGCACGGACATTCGGGCGCGGCCTCGGCGAGGGCATCGTGCATCCACACGTCGCGGCCCTCCGTCCAGTCCACGTCCACGCCGGTGTTTTTGACGACGAACACGGTGTGCACATCGGGCGTGCGTTCAAGCGCCTTGTCCACCGCCGCTTTGAGGGCCACGCGCTTGCCGCCGCGCCGGGCCTCGTCGGCCGTTACAACCACCGTGCAGCCGCCGTCGAGGGTGCGGTCGGCGAGGCTGTCGGGCGAGAAGCCGGCAAAGACGACGCTGTGCACCGCGCCGATGCGGGCGCAGGCGAGCATCGCGCAGACGGCGTCGGGGGTGTGCGGCAGGTAGATGGTGACGCGGTCGCCCTTCTTGACGCCGCGGTTTTTGAAGGCATTGGCCCACTTCTGCACGCGCTCCAGCATCTGGGCGTACGTCACGCGCTCGGCCTCGACGGCCGGGTCGTCGTTCTCGAAGATCAGTGCCACGCGGTCGCCAAGACCTGCCGCGACGTGTCGATCCACGCAGTTGTGGCAGGCGTTGAGCGCGCCGTCCTCGTACCAGCGGATCGAGACGCCACCTTGGCCGTCTTCGACAGGGCCGTAGGTCGTGTTCTTGACCGTGGTGAAGGGCGTCGACCAGTCGAGGCGCTGGGCAACCTCGCCCCAGAAGCCGTCGGGGTCCGACACCGAGCGCCGGTAGAGCGCTTCGTAGGCGTCGCGGGATTGGAGACGGGCGTTTTGGCGGAAGGCGTCGGAGGGAGCGACGCGGTCGTGGCTTTGGGAAGCCTCGTTGAGAGAGTCGGCGAGAGGAGCGGTCTGTTCGTCCATAGAGGCGAAGACAACATGAAGGAAGCGGTCTCCGAACCTACGGCATCCCCCAAGCGCTTGCAACCCCTGCGGGTCGTCCGGCGGGAGAAATTTCCTCCTTCTCGGCAGGCGGCAGAGCCTCGCGGCCAGGTCACACCGTCTCCGGGTGCGACTCGATGTAGGCTGCCACGAACGGGCATTGCGCCACCACGGTGAGGTCTTCGCGGGTGGCCCACGCGAGCGCATGGCCGATCAGGGCGCTGCCCACGCCTTGCCCGCGTGCACCCTTGGGCACGAGCGTGTGGGTGAAAGTGACCGTGGAGCCGTCGCGCTGGTAGTCGACAAAGGCGGTGCCCGCTGCGGTGAGGGTCTCGAAACGGGTGGTGGCTTCGTCGTGGGTGATCGTCATCGGGCAAGGGCAGTTCTGAGAAGGAATAGTGAACCCTCGGCCCGGTTCCCGGGGGCCTACCGCGCTTCGGGGTGGTTGTGCAAGTAGGCGATCACAAACGGGCAAAGCGGCACAATGCGGGCATTTTCGGCCTTGGCCCACGCCAACCCCGCCTCGACGAGCGCCGTCCCGACGCCTTGGCCTTCGGCGGCTTTGGGCACGCCCGTGTGGGTGAAGATGACCGTGTTGCCCTCGCGCTGGTACGTCAGCTCTGCCATGCCGGCAGCGGTTTCCACTTCGAAACGCGATTGGGAGGGGTTGTGAACGACGTTCATTGGGGTGCTGGAAAGTGAAGGACAAGGCCGGCCTCGTGGCGCGGATCGCCAAAGGTTAAGGCTCGGGAAAGGTCGCCGCCTCCGGATTCGTCACCAGCCGTCGTCGTCGGGGACGGGGCGGCGGTCGTACTCTACGCGGTACGTTTCGTCCTCTCCGGACGCTGGGGCGTCGAGGCGAGCAACGTCGCGGTGGCGGTGGTTCAGGGCAGCCACGAGCCGCAGCATCCGGCGCGGAGTTACATCTCGACGCGAGAGAAATGTGGATAGATGCGGTAGAACTTGCAGAAAGCATCGAACGGATCTGCTCCCATGTCTGACTTCGGCAAGTTGAAGCCGAGCTTTACTCTCGGGTCGTCTGCCGACTCCATCGTCAGGCGCTCCATAGTGGAGAGCGTAGGCATATCGAGGAGATGAGGGTTCGTGGGGGTAGAACAGAACTCCCAGCCCTCTACGATCTCGACCGTGGCCGTGTCTCCAGGTTCGCAGATCACGACAGTGGCCGTCACCATCGGCTGCCCATCGGCATAATGGGTGCAGAGCGCCCACACCACTTCCCTGTCGCGGTGACTCAGCATCTCGTTCTCGACAGCGAGATGAAGTGCCTGCAGCAAGCTCTTACCGAACTTTCTGCGGGGCATGTCAGCGGCCGTGAGGCTGTTCGGAAAGAGCCTCCCGAGCCGCTCGCGAAGACGTTCCAGCCGCCACTCTTGAATCGTGGGTTTGGTCGCGCGATCGGACGAAAGGTTTCCTATCGCGGGGGCGACCTCGGCCGGATCTGGATCCCCGAGCGAGGAAGGATTGGCATTCAGCGTCACCCTCAGGATGCTTCCGGTCGGCATCACGCCGACAGTCCGTGCGAACCTCTCAATCTGACCTGCGACGGAACTCGGTTCCGTGTAGTCTAGCCACAGGATGACCGGCTTCTCGAAATCGCGAGTATCTATGTAGTCTTCGATCGTCTGGTGGATGCACGTGATGCAGCCGATGGGCTTGTTGAAGTTCTGCCTCATGTGCACGTCTTCCTCTGACTCGAGGCAGAACATCTCCTTGATTCCGATGCGGGCGTGCACCAGCCTGAAGTCCTCCAAGAAAGCCCCACCGAGGCCGATGTATTGGCACTCTTCGAGTCTGAGCTGCGCCGCCAAGCGCGCCAGCAGCGCGAGGAAGAGCTCGCGGTCTACAGACTTGTTTGGACGAAGCCGGTACGGGACAGATGATCCAGTGCTCATGCCTCAGCCCTCCTGCTTCTGGGCTTCGGCTAGGACGATCGAGAAGCATCGGTCCCCGACGATTCCGGGCTTCTTGTCGGGCATGTCGAAGAGCATTTGCGAGACAGCCCTCACATCTTCGATGGTCCGGGAGAATACGATCCGACGGGAGGACGGCTTCTTGTCTGGAGGCGTAGGGACGAGCCCGCGCCTCTTCGGATCGAACTCTATGTACCCATTTTTTTGGGCAGTGGGGTGACGTTCTACGACGGCATCGACCGCCTCGCTCAGTGCGACAGGCCGCGCGTCCTTCCAGTGGACAGACTGTTCTGCGCGCGGGTGATTCTTCCACTCGTTGGTGTAGTCGATCCAGACACGCAGCCCCTTCTTCATCTCTACGAGCGCCTCCAACCACACATCCGACGAGGTGTCGAGCGCTCGCTTGGTCGTGGTGACGGGAAGCCTCTCCGCTCTTGTAGATCTAAATTCCACGATCCCCGTGATGATGGCGAACTGGTTGTGGTAGAGGGGAACCCCGTCTCCCCACCCGGTCAGCCGACTCTTGTCACCGACGATGACTGCACGGTCGTTGCAAAAGACCGTCCAGCCAGCGGTCGCCGAAGAGCGATCATACTCGAAATCGGTCTCCTCGTCCTCGTTCTCGACTATGCTGCGTCCAGTATTTAGGCCCACCGTGATCGATACGGTCACACCGTCGATCGTCTTCTGGAAGACGAAGGGGACAGGGCCTTCCGGATTCTCCGACATCAGGACTTCGACGTGCACGGGATCCACTTTCGCTCCGTTCACGGTGATCTCCATACCCTGCTGCAAGAACAGCGTGAAGTGCTCAGCGATCGACGTTCGGAGCTCGTTCTGGAAGGCTGCGTTCGCAAAATGCCGCGCCACGCTAGGGTAGAGCGAGCTCACGGAAATCCGTGTCCCTGGCTCCCTGAGCGGTTCCCTCTCCTTTGGGGGCGGCTCGATCGGGAGGGGATCCCAGCCCTTGGCCCCGAGCCACGCCGACGTGATCGATACCTCGAACGCATCGTCCTCGTGGAGTGTCTGGACGAGGGAGTCTTCCCCCATCTTGAAGATGGCTCTCTTCATGCCCACGCCGTACATACCGATCGTCTCGCTCTCCGAGTCCCGGTCGTCGTCCGGCTCTCGACCCATCTTGAAGGCATAGTTCCTCGCAATCTCGCGAGGGATGCCACCGCAGTTGTCCTCGATCGAGAAGTTCCCCGCATCGAGTACGATCTCGACACGGTGCTTCGAATAGTCGACCGGGTTACCAGACGCGAGTCGAAGAGCACCGTCGAGAGAGTTGTCTACGAGGTCGAGTATCGCGTCTGCGAGACTGATATCCCGTGTCAGCATCGACACGAAGAACTGTTTCGTAGGGACTGCAACTGCCGAATCTCCAACATGCGGTGCAGGATTCGTCATCGTCATAAGCACAGTTAGACGTGGGGGTTGCTCGTCGATGCGAGGTGGCGAGCGATGCTCCGGCCGATCACACGGCCGAGATCCACCGGCACGGCGTTGCCGATGTGTCGCCCGATCGCGTCGAACGAGATGGGTGCTCCATGTTCGGCGAACGCGTAGGTCTCGGGGAACGTCTGGAGCATTGCGCCTTCGCGCAGGGTGAGGGCACGATCCTGCTCTGGATGACCAAACCGGCCGTTGCCAAACCCGTGAAAGAGCGTCGTGATGGTGGGTGAGGGCTCCGACCACTGCATGCGCCCGTAGACGCTCTTGTAGCTCGCGCCGCTCTCCTTCTTGTGACAGTCGGCACGTAGGTCTTCGGGCCAGTCGTGCCACGTCCCACCAGGCTTCGAGGCCCGGATGCGCTTGAGGTTCAGCGGGCCGAGTCGGCGCGCGCGGTGGAGCGGGTCGTTCGGGGATACCCCTCCACTGTCCACCCTCGGTAGCTTCTTAATCACGTCTTCTACCGTCAGGTACGCATCTGGGGAATGCGTCGGTGGCACAAGCTCCACGCGTCCCCGTTTCGAAGCGAAGAAGACCAAGCGCCGTCGCGTCTGAGGCAGACCGTAGTCGGGTCCGAAGACGGAGTAGTGGCTCGTCGTGTACCCAGCCGCTTCGAGCCTCTCAACGAAATTCTGGAACACCCGCCCTGTGTCAAAGGAGCGCAACTGCACGACATTTTCCATCGAGACGACCTCTGGATCAACCTCTTCGACGAGCGATGCGAAATGGTCGAGGAGCTCCCATTCGCGCTTCCCGTCCGCGATCTTCGTAGGCATCGACGAGTACGGACGACATGGAGCACAACCTACCATGATCTTCGTTGACCCCTGCGGATAGTAGCTCAGCAGGTCACACCCGGATAGATCGGCCACCGACTTGGAGACGAACGTAGCTCCCGCGTTGTTGTGTTCGTATGCGAACCGGCACGTCTCGTCTATGTCGACTCCAGCGGTGACTGAGAAGCCCTCGAGAGCTAGACCGTGTGTGAGCCCTCCGACCCCGCAGAACAGGTCTACGACGGCCATAGGCGTACGAGGGCGAGAGATGGGTTCCAAAGTAGCAGGAAGTGGAGGGGTTTATGGTGTGCTGACAATCACTTGAGGAGGGCAGGCAGGGCCTGCCATACTCTCCATCGGGTTGGAGGTTGTTGCATCGCATAGAGAATTGGGTAGGTCCAGAATGGGTCTCCCGAGTCGAAAGGACGTGTCCTTATAAACCCAGAGAGAGTGTCCCTTTGGCTTGGTCTGAGGATAAGCAGATCTGCGTGCCGCGCATCTGTACGCTCTCCCGGCATAAGCAGAAGCTGTAAATGGGCCATCCGAGCGCTTCCAGCACGCGCCGGACGATGCCGCCGGAAACGGCCGCTTCGTTGGGGTATTCGTTGCGGAGCAAGCGCCCGCGTACGTCGGCAAGATGGTCGGCAAGGGTCATCGGTCGCGCAAATGGAGCGCGTAAGGTAGTGCCGTCGTTCTCGGATTCGTCACCAGCCGTCGTCGTCGGGGACGGGGCGGCGGTCGTACTCTACGCGGTACGTTTCGTCCTCTCCGGACGCTGGGGCGTCGAGGCGAGCAACGTCGCGGTGGCGGTAGGCTGCGACAAGGCGTCCCATGCGCGGGTCGAGGCGGGCGAGGGCGAGGAAACGCGCTTCGAATCGATCGGCGAGCGCGGGGCGGTCGAGGACGGCGCGGACGAAGCGTTCGGCCATCCGGACGGCAGCGTCCACGGTGGACTGTTGGAGGTAGCGGTAGCGCGCGCGCAGGGCGTCGGCGTAGTCGGCCACGGCTTCCACATACACGAGCGATGCCTCAGCGGCCAAGGCGGGGAAGTCGGCGGCGAGGCGTTCGTGCTCGGTGACGAGCCGCCTCGCTTCGGCGAGGTTCGGGCGGTTCTTGGGGCTTCCGGTGCGGGCAAGAAAACAGGTGCGCAGCCGCGTCGTAAAGGTATCCAAGACGGCCTGCGTGTCCACCGCGTCGGAGCCGCCGAGGAAAAGCTCCACGAACGTGCGATTCTGCGCGTTCAGCCTGCACAACTCCACCACAACCTCGCGCAGGTCGTCGGCCTCCAAGTCGGCGAGGAGCGTTTTGAGCGAGGGTTTGGGCATGAAGCGCGCTGGTTGTCGGTAGCCGGTGTCCAGCAGTCAAGCGCCAGAAGCCAGCACCCCGAATCTAACTCAGCACGATCTCCTTGCGCATCCGGGCCACCGGGATGTCGAGCTGCTCGCGGTACTTCGTCACCGTGCGGCGGGCGATGTTGAAGCCCTTCTTCTCCAGCATGTCGGCGATGGTCTGGTCCGAGAGCGGCTTGCTCTTGTCCTCGGCTTGGATGATTCGGTCGATGAGCGCGCGCACTTCCTTGTTCGACACCTCCTCGCCGCTTTCGGTGGCGAGGCCCTCGGAGAAGAAGTACTTGAGTTCGTAGGTGCCAAACTCGGTCTGCACATACTTGCCGTTGACCACGCGGCTCACCGTCGAGATGTCCATTCCGATGCGCTCGGCGATGTCTTTGAGGATCATCGGGCGCAGGTGGCCTTCGCCGTGGCGGAAAAAGTCTTCTTGGAGGGCCACGATGGCGGTCATCACCTTGAGCATCGTTTGGCGGCGCTGCTGGATGGACTGGATGAACCACCGGGCCGCCTCGACCTTGTCGCGCAGGAACGTGCGCGTGCCCGCGTCGAGCCGCGCCGAGGCGTTTCCGCCCTTCTGCTCGCCCGCCATTGCCTCGATCAGGTGGCGGTACTCGCGGCTCAGGCGCAGCGGCGGCGTGTTGCGTCCGTTGAGCATAATCAGAAAATCGCCCTCGTCATCCACCTCCACCGTAAAGTCAGGGACGACGTAGTTGCTCGTCATCTGGAACGCGCCCTCGCCGGGTTTGGGGTCGAGGCGCTGGACGAGGCTGAAGGCTTCTTTGAGTTCTTCGTTTGAGATATTCAGGCGCTGCTTGATCTGGTCGAAGTGCTTCATCGTGAAGGCCTTGTAGGTCTTGCGCAGCATCTCGATGGCCACCGCGCGGCCGGGCGTGCGCGGCGGCAAGGCTTCGAGTTGGATCAGCAGGCACTCTTGCAGGTCGCGCGCGGCAATGCCCGGCGGATCGAGACGCTGCACCTTGCCGAGCACGCGCTCGACGTCGCGCTCGGTGATGTTGAGGCCGTAGTTGAAGAGCAGGTCGTCGGTGATGGATTCGAGCGGGCGGCGGAGGTAGCCGTCTTCGTCGATGGAGCCGATGATCTGTTCGGCGACGAGGCGCTCGGTGTCGGAGAAACCGGCCAGCCCCAACTGGTCGATCAGATGTTCGGTGGCCAAAGAGGTCGATTCGAGCGGGATTTCGCGCCGGTCGTCGTCCTGCTGCATCGAGGGCGCTTTGTAGCCGTCGAGGTCGTCGGAGGCGTTGAGGTACTCGTCCCAGTCCAGCTCGTCGTCGCGGGTGTCGTCGGCCTCTTGCGGAAGATCGTCGGCGCTGGCGTCGAGCGTCTCGGCATCGTCGTTATCGGAAAGGTCGTCGAGTTCTTCGCCTTCTTCGAGCAGCGGGTTGACCTCCATCTCGGCTTTGATGCGCTGTTCGAGAGCAAGCGTTGGCAGCTGCAGCAGCTTGATGTACTGGATTTGCTGCGGCGAGAGCCTCTGCTGAAGCGACTGGCTCTGGCGAAGGTGAAGCATTGCGGGGGGAGTGGGGAAGATGGACGTTGGGCGAGGATGGGTTTGCCATCCTCCATACGCTATGCGCGTTCCTCTTGGCCGAGCGCGTTTCGGCGTTGGGCGAGGGCCGTTTGGAGACGGGTTAGCCACGCCTGGCCGTAGGCGCGGGCAAGCGGCCCTTCGAGGAAATCGGAGAGGCGGACGTTTTCGCGCTGGCCGCGGCGTCGAGCCGGGTCGCACAGGTCAATTTGCTCGTAGTTGACGAGGTCGAGCGCGTCGTCGCCGTGGCCGAGGGTTTGGACGCGTAGCGGGTAGAGGGCGCACGAGATCGGCTTGGGCCAGTCGGTTTGGCCCGCGTGGTAGAGCTTTTCGATGCTGCACAGGGCCACGCCGCGTTCGTAGGCCACAAACACGCACGCCCCCGGCCCGGCGGGGCCGTTCACGCATGCGGTGTTGTAGACGCCGGGGGCCGTCTCCTCCCACGCACCACGATCGGCGATTACGCGCCGAGCTTCGTCGGTGAGCAGGGGCAAGACAAGCGGCACCGCCGCGTCGAGCCGCTCGCGCTCGTCGTCGAGCACCGGCGCGCCCGCGTCCCCCACAAGGCAACACGCGCCCTTGCACGCGCCGAGGTCGCACGCGAATCGGGCATCGACGAGGTCGTCGGAGACGAGGGTATGATCAACCGAGAGCATGGGGTAGGAGCAAAGACGATGCCTTTAAGAGTACGGCACAACGTTTGCGTGTGTCAAGGACGGGCCTTGGCGGTATCGGCAGAACGCAGGTCAAGGTTGAGCGTGGAGTGTTGGCTTGCTGCGTCCACTGACGCACAGTTGTCACGCCAACGGACGTAAACTGTGCGGTCACCCCCCGCTTCTTGCTCCGATGGCTGCCCCCCGAACCGACGACGATCTCGACCGCGCCCTCCGCCCATCGCGCCTTGGCGAGTTCATCGGGCAGCAAAAGATCAAGGACAACCTGACGGTGTTCGTCACCGCCGCCCTGCAACGCGGCGAGGCCCTCGACCATGTGCTGCTCTCCGGCCCTCCCGGCCTCGGCAAGACGACGCTCGCGCACATCATCGCCGAGGAAATGGGCGCGCAGATCAAGACCACCTCCGGCCCGGTGCTCGACAAGCCCGCCACCATTGCGGGTCTGCTCACCAACCTGAACGCGGGCGACGTGCTGTTCATCGACGAGATCCACCGGATGCCTCCCGTCGTGGAAGAGTACCTCTACTCGGCGATGGAAGACTACCGGATCGATATCCTCATCGACTCCGGCCCGTCGGCGCGTTCCGTTCAAATCGCGCTGCCGCCGTTCACGCTCATTGGCGCAACGACCCGCAAGGGGCTGCTCACCGCGCCGATGCGTGCCCGCTTTGGCATCGACTTCCGCTACGATTACTACACCGCCGATCTGCTTGCCCAGATCGTTCAGCGCTCTGCTGCGCTCGTGCGCGTGGCCATTGACGACGATGGGGCCTACGAGATTGCCCGCCGAAGCCGGGGCACGCCGCGCATCGCCAACCGACTGCTGCGCCGCACGCGGGATTTTGCCGAGGTGGAGGGTACCGGGGCTGTTACCCGCGCGCTCGCCGACCGCGCCCTCAACGCGCTCGATGTGGACGAGCACGGCCTTGACGAGATGGACGCGCGGCTGCTGATGACCCTCATCGAGAAGTTTGGCGGCGGCCCCACCGGCCTCTCCAACCTCGCCGTCTCCATCTCCGAAGACACCGGGACGATCGAGGAGGTGTACGAGCCGTACCTCATCCAAGAGGGCTTCTTGGAGCGGACGCCGCGCGGACGCGTCGCCACGCCCCGCGCCTACGCGCACTTCGGCATCGAACCGCCCGCCCGCCCCGCCGACTTGTTCGGCAACTGACCGCTTGGCCCTGCAATGCCCGAACCCGTTGCGCTTTTCCTTCGCCACACCGTCCGAGCGGGGCAACGCGCCGCCGTGCAGGCCGTGTGGCACCGGCACATGGCCCCGGCGGTCGCGACCAACCCGGAGCACCGGGCGTACGCCTATTGCGAAGACGCCGACGATCCGGAGGCCGTCTGCGCGTTTCAGGTCTACGATTCGCCCGAGGCAGCCTCCGCGTTTCTGCGCACCGAGGCGTACGCCGCTTACCTGCGCGAGGTGGAGCCGCTGCTGGAGGGGCCGCCCGCGGTGACGCGCCTCGCGCCGGTCTGGACGAAGGGGCTGGGGTAGCCCTCCGCTCATTCCACGACCACGACGATGCGGCGGTTTTGGGCGCGACCCTGCGGCGTGTCGTTGGAGGCGACGGGCTTGTTGGCGGCGTAGCCGATCACGCTCAGGCGACGTTCGGGCATGCCCTTCTCGACAAAATACCGGGCGACGGCAGAGGCGCGGGCGCTCGACAGGTCGAAATTCGAGGGGAAGCGGTCGCGGATCGTCGGGCCGGGGGGCGTGGGGTCGCCGTGGCCTTCGACGCGCACGGGCGCGGAGGCGGAGTAGCGCGAGATTTCGTAGGCGACGCGGTCGAGGATCGACATGCCGATTTCGGTGAGGTTCGCCGAGGCCGCGGCGAAAAGCTCGTCCACGAAGAGCGTGTCGGTGAACGTCGGGGCGGTATCGGGGCGCACGGGGTCGGCGATAACCGGGCGCGACGGCGGCGTAGTCGGCGGCGTGGGACGCGGTGGACGGGAGTTGAGACGGACGGTCTCGAGCGAATCGCGGTAGGCTTCGAGGCGTTCGTCTTGAACGGTGACGATGGCGACGAGCGAGTCGCGCTCGCGCTCGATGGCGTAGCGGGCGTCGCGCTCGGCGAGCAGTTGGGGAGTGCTGTTCGCGCAGCCGGTCAGCAGCAGAGCCGTTGCGAGGGCGGCGAGTCCAAGGATCCCGGAAGGGCGGGTGGGCGAGGAAAGCAAGCGCATCGAAGCAGGAGGGGGAATCAGTCGGGAAGCACGGCGATGCGCACGCGGCGGTTCTGGGCGCGGCCTTCGGACGTGGCGTTGTCGGCGGCGGGGTAGTAGGCGCTCATTCCAACGGCTTCGAGGTGAGCCGGATCGAGCACATGTACGTCTTGCAGGTAGCGCACAACAGCGGTGGCACGGGCAGCGGACAGTTCCCAGTTGGTAGGGAAGATCGTCCGCAGGCTTGGGCCTATCGGCTGGTTGTCGGAGTGACCTTCTACCCGCACCTGCCGTCCGGGAAAGTCGCGTTTGAGACGCATGGCCACGCCGTCGAGGCGAACACGGCCCTGCTCGGTGAGTGAGGCGCTTCCGGACTCGAAGAACAGGTCGGCGGCAAGCTCTTCCACGGTTTGGCCTCGGTAAGCCTCTTCCTCGATCGCCGTGGGTGGCGGGGTGCGCTGGGCGTCCTCAAGGTCGCGGCGGAGACGTTCGTTCTCGATGCGGAGGCGTTGCAGGTCGTCGTTGGTCGGGCCGGGGATGGGTGTTGCGGTGCTTCGGCAGCCGCCGAGCGCCAGCACAGCGAGCAGCACCGCGACACAGCGGAGGGGGAGGGGCATGGAGGTAGACGAGGGCGGGGAACCGGAGAAGGTACGACACCGAAGCGAGCTGCGGTGATGCAAAACCGTTACAGTTGGCTCGGGGCGGCTTCCCGGTGGATCATCGTGGCGGACGACTGGGCTGTTGGCATCATCACCACGTCGAGCAGGTTGACGTGCGGTGGGCGCGTGACGGCAAAGAGGACGACGTCGGCCACGTCGTCTGCCGTCAACGGGGTGATGTTGGCGTAAACGGCGGCGGCGCGGTCGGCGTTGCCCCGGAATCGGACGGTCGAGAAGTCCGTCTCCACCATCCCCGGATCGATGCTCGTCACCCGCAGCGGCGTGCCGTGCAAATCCATCTTCAACCCTTCGTTGAGGGCGCGGACAGCATGCTTCGATGCGGCGTAGACGGTGCCGCCGGGGTAGACGGTGTGCCCGGCGATGGAGCCAATCTGGACAAGGTGGCCGCGCCCGCGTGCGAGCATCCCCGGCACAACCGCACGCAGAATGTTGACGACGCCCTTGACGTTGGTGTCGAGCATATCGTCCACGGCGTCGACGGTGTTGGCGTACACGGGATCGAGGTCGCGGGAGAGGCCGGCGTTGTTGACGACGATGTCGAGTGCGGCGAAGGCGTCGGGCAGGGTGGTCAGGGCATGCGAGACGGCGTCGGCGTCGCGCACGTCCAGGGCCAGCGGCAGCGTGGGCACATGCAGCGACGCGGCAAGGTCGGCGAGGCGGTCTTCCCGGCGGGCGGTGAGCACGAGCGACGCGCCTGCGGCGGCAAGGGCGCGGGCGCACGCCTCGCCAATTCCCGACGAAGCGCCGGTGACGAGGGCCACGCGACCGGTGAGAGAAAGGGGCATTCGTGTCGTGGAAAAGGACGATTTGGGCGTAACGCGGCGCTCGTCGCACAGGCTCCGGGGTTGAAGCTTGCGTACGAAGCAGCACCGTCGTACGTTTGCGCCCCCCATATCCTCGTAGTCCTCCGTCCCGCGTGGCTTTTCCGTTTCGCCTTCTTGGAACCGTCAGCCTCGGTGCCGTGCTGGCCGTGTCGGCTTCGGCGCAAGGTTTCACCCTCACCCCGATCACCGGCCAGCGCTACGCCTGCACCGCCGGACAGGTGGTCACCTCGGCAGGCACGTTCCCGTGCCAGAACGTCGACCTGATGAGTTTTCTTCCGCTGGCCAGCCTTGGCGGGACGACCAACAGCGGGACGGGCACCGTGGCAAGCTTGGCCACCACATGGGGATGGGCCGATCCCGCGACCGGGCGGGAGTACGCTATCGTTGGCCGTAGCGACGGGACGGCGTTTGTGGACGTGACCGATCCGCTCAACCCCGTCTACCTCGGCCTGCTGCCGCGACCTGCCACCCAGACGAACACCCCGGCCAATGCCGTTTCGGTATCGCTATGGAAAGAACTGAAGGTGCTGAACAACCATGTGTTCGTGGTTTCCGAGGCTACCGGACACGGCATGCAGACGTTCGACCTTGCGCGCCTGCGCGGGGTAACGACGCCGCAGACGTTCACCGAGACCGGGCGCTACACGGGCTTTGGCCGGGCGCACAACGTGCTCGTTTCCGAAGCGTCGAACACGGCCATCGGAACCGGCATGTCCGCCGACGGCACAACCCGGCAGGCCGGTTGCGGGCAAGGCCTTGAGTTTGTGGACGTGTCCAACCCGGCCTCGCCGGTCTTTGCCGGGTGCTACAACGGCCCGGTCGTCAACGGCTCGCGCGGCTACACCCACGACGCGCAATGCGTCGCGTACCACGGCCCCGACACGCGCTACACCGGACGCGAGATTTGCCTGATGGCCGACGAGAAGGTGATTCATATCGTCGACGTCACGCAGAAATCGTCTGTCCAGCTGCTGGGATCGATCACCTACCCGAATGTCTCGTACGCGCACCAAGGCTGGCTCTCCGAAGACCAGCGCTACTTTTTCTTCGACGACGAAACCGACGAGACGAACGGGTTCACCGGCGGGCGCACCAAGACCCTCATCTTCGATGTGCAAAGCCTGACGACGCCGGTGCTGGCGGGGTCGTTTACCGGGCGAACCGGCGCCATCGACCACAACCAGTATGTGCGTGGTAGCCGCCTCTTCCAGGCCAACTACACCGCCGGCCTTGCCATCCTCGATGTGTCGAACCCGACGGCGCTCGCGGAGGTCGGCTACTTCGACACGTACCCGGCCAACGACAACGCGCGGTACGACGGTATCTGGAACGTCTATCCGTACTTCCCCAGCGGCAACGTGGTGGTGGGCGGGATGGACGAGGGGCTGTTTGTGCTTCGGCCCACGGGCCTCGCGGTGGCCACGGCGTCCGCCGAAGTGCCTGCCCGTGTGGCGCTGCGCCTGGCAGGCCCCAACCCGTCCGACGGCGTGACCGAGGTGCAGATGACGACGGAGCGCCCGGCGCAGGCTCGGGTCGCGGTGTTTGACGCATTGGGACGCGAAGTGCTCGTCGTCCACAACGGCACGCTTTCTGCCGGAATCCATCGTCTGCCCGTTCTGGGACAAGACCTTGCTTCGGGCACATACGTCGTGCGCGCCCATCTCGATGGGCATCCGGCGGGCGACATCTCTCTTGTTGTGGTGCGTTAGTTGTATAGCGATGTGAGCCGTAGTTCCCCCCCCTCCTCCGACTTCCGCGCGGTGTTGGTGCCGTGGAGCCGTACACGGCTGTTCGTGCCGCTGGCCACGCCAGCGCCGCACGAGCCGTCGCAGCAGCACGCGGTGGCGCATTACGCCGCGCTGCCCACCGAAGCGGTCAACTCTGTGCTGGCGGAACCTTCCGGCGACGGACAGGCCGTGGCTTCGGCTCCGACCGCGCTTTCGCCCCCCCCGACGGACGTCCGCCGGAGTGGGTGTACGAGACGCATAGCCGTCATCTTTCCGATGCCGCGTTGCTCGATCTGTACGTCTCGCTTCGCGAGCTGGCCAGACCGGTGCGGCTGGAGAGGCAGGAAGGTGTGCTGCGGCGGGAGATTCTTCGGCGAATGCGCGTTGGCGGAGGCTAACCCGCCGTTTGGTCCGCGATGCTCCGCCGTTTTGCTCTTGCCGCTGCGCTGGTGGCCTCGCTCACGCGTTGCGACCACGACCACCCGGCAGTAGCGAGCAACCTCTATGTGATGAATCAAGGCGAGGCGACGGTCTCGGTGCTCGATCCCGAAACCGGGACGCTCATCAAGACGATCCGCCTGTCCGACCTCGGCTTCTCGGCCACCGCCAAGCCGCATTTTGCCGTGTTCGAGTCCGACGGATCGGCGTGGTACCTCAGCCTCATCGGCGAGAACAAGGTCGTCAAGTTCAACGCTGAAGATGCCGTGGTGGGGCAGGTCACAACCAGTCAGCCGGGTATGCTCGCGTTGGGGAGCGGGGCCGCCGCCGGGCAACTGGCCGTCTCCCGAAGCCTCTCGGCGGTGAACCCGCCCGCGAGCGTCGCCATCGTCAACCGCGCGGCGATGCAGGTGCTCGAAGAGCGCCCGATTCCTGGCCCGCATCCGCACGCGCTTGGCAGCGCCGATGGGCGGTTCTTCACGGCCAGCCTGCGCCAGAACGTGCTCGTCACGCTCCGTCCCGACGGCACGAGCGCAACAACGCCGGTCGACGGCGTCGATCAGGGCTTTGCGCACCTCGCCATCGCGCCCGACCATCAGCGCCTCGCCGTCTCCGCCGACCTCACCGGCCTCGTCCACATCTTCCGTATCCAAACCGACGGATCGCTTGCGTCCGAGGGCGCGGTCTCGACCGGTGGGCGACCGTGGCACAGCCACTTCTCGGAGGACGGTGCGAAGCTGTACGTCCCGCTCTACCAAGCCAACACCGTGGTCGTGGTGGACGTCGCCACCCGGACGGTCGTCAAAACCATCACGGGCAACGGCCTTGCCAACCCGTATACGGCGATGCTCAGCCCCGACGGTGCGACGCTCTACGTCTCCAACGCCAACCTCAACGGCGCGTACACGGCCAGCACCAACGGCACGGTCGTGTGGATCGACACGGCCACGGACACGATTGCTCGCGTGGTCGAGGTGGGGCGCTCCCCCACGGGCCTTGCGATGATGGGGACGCACCATTGATCCGCGCCGTCCTCGTCGTCCTTGCGCTGCTGCCGCTAGCCGTGCACGCGCAGCCGTCGTTCCGGCGCGAAGTCGATCCCTTCGCCGTGCTCGACAGCGTCGGAACGCGCTTCGCCCAGCCGTTTCTCGGCGGCTACGCCCGCCCGCGCCCGCACCTCGTCGACCTCGACGGCGACCTTGACCTCGATCTCGTCGTGCAGGAGGCGACCGGGCGGGCCACGCGCTTCGAGAACATGGGCGGCGGCGCGTTTGCGCACCGCACCGACCGCTTCCTCGACGGCCTCGGCGCGTTCGAGTGGCTTCGGTTCGTCCGCTTCGACAACGACCCGTACCCCGACCTGCTGCTCGAACAGCCGCTCGGCTATGTGCAGGCGTGGCGCGGAACGGCCACGGGCGCGTTCGAGCAGGTGGCCGACACCGTGCGCCTTGCCACCGGACGCCCGGCGTTCGTGGACCGCCAGAACCTTCCCGCCGTGGCCGACCTTACCGGCGACGGACGCCTCGATATGCTGTACGCCGCCGTCGACGGCGGCCTCGTCTTTTTCGAGGGAACGACGCCCGAACCCAGCGGCGCGCCGCGCTTTCTCGCGCCCGTCGAGCCGTACCAAGGCATCCACATCGTCGGCGAGTTCGGCAAAGACGCGGGCACGCGCCACGGGGCCAGCGCCCTCGCGCTGCACGACGTGGACGGCGACGGCGACCTCGACTTGCTCTGGGGCGACTTCTTCAACGCCTCCTTCTACCTCGTCCGCAACGACGGCACGCCGCAAACGCCGAGGCTCGTGGTTTCCGGCAACCGTTTTCCCGCCGCGCTTCCGTTCGTCTCCTCCGGCTTCAACGCACCCGCGTTTGGCGACCTCTCGGGAGACGGGATCGCCGACCTCGTCGTGGGCGTGGTGGGCGGATCGTTCGGCCAGAACCGCACCGCCGATCCGCCGCTGTTTCGCTTCGACGGACGCGCCGCGCCCGGCACGTTCGCCGCGCCCGTTCCGCTGCTCTCCACGCTCGATCTGGGAGACGGGGCCGTGCCTGCCGTCGCCGACTTCGACGACGATGGTGTCCCCGACCTGATCGCGGGTACGACCCAAGGACGGCTGCGTGCGTTCGTTAATATTGGCAACACGCTGCGCCCCGTCTGGCAGCCCGTCGCGCTCGATGTGCCGTTTGATCCGAACCGCTACGCCGCCGCGCCGACGATTGCCGATCTCGATGGCGATGGACGGGCCGACCTCGTCGTGGGTGCGTTCGACGGCACGGCCCGCTGGCTCCGCCGCACCGGCGCGTTCCGGTTTGAAGACGGCGGCGTGCTCGTGCAGCCGCCTCGCGCCCAGCGTCTGCGCCCGGCTCTCGGCGATGTGGACGGCGACGGCGACCTCGACCTCGTGGCGGGCGACGCAGGAGGGCGGACGTTCGTCTACCGCAACACCGGCACGCGCACGGCCCCAGCCTTCGCGCTCGTCACCGAAACCCTCGTGCCGCGCTCGCTGCTTCGCTACGCACCCGCGCTGGCCGACGTCACCGGCGACGGACGCGTCGATCTTGCGCTGGGCGTGGAGGCCACCGGCGGCGTCCGCTTCTTCACGCTTCCGTCGATCGATCGCGCCGTGCCGCTCCCCGACACGCTGGAGGCGCTGCCCGGCGCGACGCCGGCGTTTTTCGACGCCGACGGCGACGGCGACCCCGACCTGCTCGTCGGGGCGGACGGCGGCGGGTTCGTGTTCTTTCGCAACGGCGGCGCGTCGAGCGGTGCGGCGGCAGTCGTGGCTGGGGTGCATCCGCAGCCGGCCCGCACGGTGGCGCACCTCGCGTTGACGCTGCGCACGGCGCAGACGGTCGGGGCGGAGGCGTTCGACGTGCTGGGGCGGCGCGTGGCTCGTCTGAACGAAACGCCGCTGGACGGTGGCGCGCAGACGCTCGCGTTCGACGTGTCGGCGTGGCCACCGGGCGTCTACACCGTTCGCATCACGTCCGGCGGGCAGATCGTCGCCGCGGCACGCATCGTCGTGGTGCGGTAACGGGCAAACCGGCGCAACGTAGAGATGCCCCAGTGGGGCGTCTCTACCGTTCGTTGCCGCCCTTCTGGGTCAGAACCGCAGGCGGCGACGCAGCGCCGGGTCGGCGTAGAGGCCGGGGTAGGCGGCGCGGAAATCGTCGCGCAACGTCGGGTCAAGGCGGAAGGCGGTGTCGAGGGCGCGGACGGTGGCGTCGGTGTCGCCTGCCGCGTAAAACGCCTTGGCTTCGCGGAAATGCACGGCCGCGTTGTCCGGCGCGGCGCGGTGAGCGGCGCGGAAGGCGTCTACGGCCTCAGGGAAGCGTCCGGCCTCGAAGAGCGTGTCGGCGTAGTCGAGCCATCCGTCGCCGTTGTCCGGCTCCATCGTCACCACCTGCCGGTAGGCGTCAAGGGCGTCGGCGAGGCGTCCGGCGTTGTAGAGGCTGTCGGCGCGGGCGTAGTGGAATTCCGCGACCTCCGGGTGCAGGCCAAGCGCTGCGTCGAACGCTCGGATGGCGTCGTCGAATCGGCCTTCGGCGTCGAGGCAACAGCCAAGGCCGTAGTGGGCTTCGGCGTAGCCGCTGTCGAGCACCAGCGCGTGGCGGAAGGCCTCCATGGCCTCGCCGAGCCGCTGCTGCTCCTCGTAAGCAAGGCCGAGGTTGTAGTACGTCGCCGCGTCCGGGCCTTCGAGTTGCAGGACGCGCTCGTAGGCCTCCACGGCCTCGTCGAGCTGCCCAAGGTTAGCCAGGACGTTGCCTCGGTTGTAGTGCGCCGACGCGAACGTGTCGTCCACGGCGAGTGCAAGGTCGTAGGCGTTGAGGGCTTCGTCAAAGCGTTCGAGCCGAGTAAAGACGATGCCCTTGTTGTACCACGCATCCGCCGAATACGGCTCGTGGTCGAGGTGACGGTCGTAGGCGACGAGGCTGTCCTCGTCGCGGCCCATCCGGTCGAGGCAGAAGCCAATTTCGTAGTAGACCTCCGGATGGTCGGGGTCGAGGTCGGCGCAGCGCTCAAACGCTTGAAGCGCCTCGTCGAGCCGGTCGGCGCGCTCGAACGTGAGGCCAAGGTTGAATAGGGCGTCTTCGTGTGTAGGTTCGAGCGCGAGGGCGTGCTCGAAGGCCTCCAGCGCCTCGTCGGTGCGGCCGAGCAGGTCGAGCGCCACGCCCCGGTTGACGATCACCTCCACGTCGTCGGGGAGGAGGGTGAGCGCCCAGTCGTAGGCCTCCAACGCGTCGGTGTTGCGGTCGAGCGCGCCGAGCAGAATGCCGCGCCGCATCCACGCCTCGCCGTCGTGCGGGGCGCTTTCGAGCAGGCGGTCCACCACGGTCAGCGCATCGTCGTAGCGTTCTTGCTCGTAGTAAAACGAGGCAATCTCTTCGAGGTCGTGCGAGTCGAAGTACGTCGCCTCGCCGGACTCGTAGGCTGCCACGAGGTCGCGCAGGCGCTCGGCATCGGCGTCGTCGGTATCGTCGTAGTCAAAGTCGAACAGCCCCATCGGCGTGCAGAAACCGTAAGGTGGTGGGAGAGATCGAGGGAAACGATGCGGCGGCGAAAGGTTGCGAAGCGTGGGCGAAAGGTTGGCCAAAGGTAGGTGGCGCACGCATCCGAAACAAGACCGTTCCACAAACCGGATGCATAACCTCTCCCCGATGAATCCGCCGGGGGTCTTAAGCCGTTTATTTTGAACGGTCCCCACGCCTTCTTCGATGTCTTCCTCCGCCCCGCTTCGGCTTGTTCTGGCCGACGATCACGCTTTGTTTCGAAGCGGGCTTCGTTCTCTGCTTGAGCGTACCCGAACGCTCGCCGTGGTGACCGAGGCATCCAGCGGACGAGAAGCGCTCGAAGCGGTGGCGAAGCACGACCCAGACGGCCTGGTGTTGGATGTGCATATGAAGGATATGCTGGGTACGGCGGTGATGCAGCAGCTGCGTGAGCAAGACGTCCGGGTGCGCGTGCTCGTGCTCTCGGCGCACGCCGACGTGCCGTACGTCGAGCAGATGGCGCGGGCAGGAGCAAACGGCTACGTCACCAAAGATCGTTCGCCGCTCGATATCGCCGAAGCCGTTCGGCGCGTGGTGCAGGGCGAGGAAGTGTGGCTCGTGCCGCAGCCGCTGGCCTCGCCGCTGCTGGTGCTCCACGAACGCGAGCGCCGCGTGCTGGTGCTGCTCGCCCAAGGCCTCTCCAACGATGCCATCGCCGCAGAGGCGGGCATGGCGGAGAACACCGTCCGCAACCACCTCACGGCCATCTACGAGAAGTTGGGCGTGGAGGGTGCACGCGAGGCCATCGCGTGGGCGTGGCGCAACCGGGTGATGGAGCCGTAACCGTTTGCCCATTCTGCCCTATGCGTACGCTTACTGCTTGGATTCGCGGATTGGCCGTCGGGCTGGCCCTGCTGGCCGCCCAACCTGCTGCTGCGCAGCCCACGCTTGCGCTACCGGATTCCGCACGCCCCGGCCCCGGCCAGGTCGGTTTCCGCGACTCGCTCCGTTACCACAATCCGACGACGGGCAAGTGGGTGTTTATCTGGGTCGAACACCTCGGCAACGGGCAAGCGCGGATCGTGCGCCGGGTAGGCGATGCGCCGCCCGACACCTTTCCTACCACGACGGCTGAACTGGCCTTGCTGCCCGACATCGCGAACACGGATTCGATTGTGGTCACGCGGTTCGCGGTGGGCGTCAAGCACGGACGAGTCTTCTTCGGGGTGGAGCAGGCGTGGCCGCAGGTTCTGGCGGGCACGTTTCTCCTGCTGCTGGTCGTCGGGGGCGGATTGGCGCTGCGCCGCAGCCAACGCCGCACCAAGGTTGCCGAAGCCCAGGTGGCGCAGCAGTTTCAGACGGCGCTCCACGTTGAAAAAGGCCACGAGGCCGAGCGCGGCCGGCTCGCCCGCGACCTGCACGACGGACCGCTGCAAGACCTCGCCGCCGTGCGGATGCGGCTCTACTCGGCCCAGAACCTGCCGCCCGAAGTCGTCGAAACGCTCGACGAGGCGCTGGGCCACATCGCGCAGGTGCTGCGCGGCCTCACCGACGACTTGCGCACGCCCTTGCTGCACGAGGCCGGGTTGGCGACGGCGGTGGAGACGATGGCTCAGCGTCGGCATCCCGAACTGATCCTTGATCTTGGTTTCGACGATGCCGTCACGCCGCCCGATCCGCTGGGGGCAACGTGCTTCCGCATCGTGCAAGAAGCCCTTGCCAACGCCGTCCGCCATGGCGACGCCTCAAACGCCCACGTCACGCTCGACCGCGTGAACGGCCGCTGGGATTTGGCGGTGAACGACGATGGAGGCGGCTTCGACCTTGGCGGTGATGCGCCCGACTTTGCGGCGCTGGAGAGCGAGAGCCACTTTGGCCTCGTGGGCATGCGCGAGCGCTTGCTTGGCGGCACGTTGGAGGTGACAAGCACGCCGGGGCAGGGCACGACGGTGCGGGCGACGCTGCCCGCCAACACGGCGTAGCGCTTTTTTTTGCGCGGCGGTTCCGTAGCTCGCCGCCGCCCGGCACGTCAGGGGTGTCCACCTAACCCCCTGCTGCCATGCGCACGCTTCTGCTGCTCCCGCTCCTGTCGCTCACCACCGCTGCCGCTGCCCCCCGCCCCGCGTCGCTCCCGGCGCTGACGCCTGAGGTGCAGGCCCTCGCCACCACCTCGGAGTTGCCCGAGGGCCCGTGCTGGAAGTATGTCTGCGAAGGGAGTGTCTGCTTCTGGGTCTTTCTGTGTGGTGCGAACTGAGTGACGCGACGACGGACGCGCACGCCCGGCCAGCCTATGCTGCCGGGCGTGCGCGCGTTTCGTACCTTCGGATCCGCTTTTCCGTCTTCGCCCCCGCCCCATGTTCATCTCGTTTGAAGGCCTCGACGGCAGCGGCAAGACAACCCAGATCGAACGTCTTCACGCGCGCCTCGAAGCCGCTGGGAAGACCGTGGTGCGCGTGCGCGAACCGGGCGGCACGGCGGTCTCGGAACGCATCCGCTCGCTGCTGCTCGACCCTGATGCGCCGATTGTCCCTCGGGCCGAGCTGCTGCTCTTCTCTGCCGCCCGCGCACAGGTGTGCGACGAAGTGATCCGCCCGGCTCTACGCAGCGGCGACGTGGTGATTGCCGACCGCTTCTTCGACTCCACTACGGCGTACCAAGGTGGCGGACGCGGACTAACCATCCCGATGCGCCGAGAAAGGCGGAAATACACTTTCCCTGAACTACGACAACTCCACGAGTTTGCCACGGGCGGTTTAACGCCCGACCTGACCGTCTACCTCCGCCTCGACCCGGAGACGGCGCTGGCTCGCCGCCGTGCCCGTTCGGCCACGGACGACCGGATGGAGGCTTCAGGGCAGAAGTTCTTTGACCGCGTTGCAAAGGCGTACGACACACTGGCGGCCAGCGAACCCGAACGGTTCGTGGTGCTCGACGCCGCGCTGCCCGTCGAGGTGCTGGCCGAGGCGATTTGGAGGGACGTACGCCGCGTGGACGGAAACCTCGGCGGGGCACGTCGGTAGTCCGTACGCAGTCTCCTTCCCGATGGAACGCCCCTTCGTCGCCCACACCGAACAGGCCCGCGAGGTCTTTCGAACCTTCTTGCGCGAGCGCGGGCAGCGCCAAACGCCCGAGCGCTTCGCGGTCTTGGAGGCGCTCTACCACACCGGCGACCATGTGGATGCCGACGCTCTCTACCAGCATCTGCGCGACGAGGCGGATGCGTCGGTGAGCCGCGCCACGGTCTACAATACGCTCGACCTGCTCGTGGAAGCGGGCCTTGCCACGCGCCACCAGTTCGACGGCTCGCACGCCCGCTACGAACGCGCCTACGCCTACGCCCAGCACGACCACCTCATCTGCACCGACTGTGGGCACATCTACGAATTCTGCGACCCACGCCTGCACGACACCCAGCAGATGATCGGCCAGATTCTCGGCTTTGCCGTGGCGCGCCATTCGCTTACCCTCTACGGCCAGTGCCGCCGCGAGGCCTGCCCCAATCGCACCGAATCCGACAACGCGTGAATCTCTCCACGGTTGAGCCTTGACTTCGAGGTTTTCCACGTCGTTCTTTGTGTGTGGATAACCGTTTGGCTGTACCTTCCATCGTCCCGTCTTCCCGATGCGTCGTTTTGTCCCGCTCGCTGTGCTGCTTGGCCTCGCCGCTCCGGCGTGGGCGCAGGACGGCGTGCGCCTCGGCACCTACCGAGCGCAGATGGAAGCCAGCGCGGCGCGCATCGAGTGGCAGATGGAAGCCGAGCCGGGCGTGGTCGCGTTTGACCTGCGCCGCCGCACCGCCACCAGCAACGGCGCGTTCGTGACCGTGGCGACGCTGCGCCCGCACGGCGCGGCGCGGACGTACGAGTATGTGGACGCGTCGCTCTACAAGGGCAACGAGATGGCCCTCGCCGAATACCAGGTCGAGGCGACATTTGCCGGAGGCGCACGGGTCGTGCTCTTCAGCGCACCCGTCAACTACACGACCACGAGCATCCGCCGCACCTGGGGCAGCATCAAGGCGATGTTCCAGTAAGGGCCGGCCCTCAACGTCGAATCGTGTCGTTGCGAGGAGCGAAGCGGCAACCTCGTCGTTTGAGCGCCTCAACGGCGAGACGGCTTCGCGCCGCCTGCCATGACGAACCCTGTTGAGGGTAGGCTCTAAGCGCTGCCGTACCTTGGCGCAGTCGATTTTTTCTGCCCGTGCCTGCCGTTCCGCTGCTCTCGCCCGCCCGCGTGGCCCGCACGCTCGACCGCCTCGCCTGCGAAGCCGTCGAACGCCTGCCCGACGCCTCGGCGCTCGTCGTGCTCGGCCTTGTAACCCGCGGCGACGCCCTCGCCGCCGATCTGGCACGTCGCATCGGTGCGCTTGTCGGTTGCGATGTGCCGGTGTTCGCTCTTGACGTATCGGACTTTCGCGACGACCGCCCGACGGAATCCGGCACGCGCCCGCGGCCGACGTTGGGCGTAAGCCTCGCCGGACGCGACGTGCTGCTCGTGGACGATGTGCTGCACACGGGCCGAACCGTCCGTGCTGCCCTTGACGCTGTTGTGCAGCTGGGCCGTCCGCGCTCCATTCGCCTCGCCGTACTGGTCGATCGGGGCGGGCGCGAGTACCCGATCCAGCCCGACTTCGTGGGCCGTGTGGTGGCCGTGGACGTTGGGGCGCGGGTGGTCGTCCGCGACGATTTCTCCGTCGAGGTGCACCCGTAGCGCTACTCCGGCTTCCAGCGGCGGTGGGCTTTTTTCTCCGCCTGCTGGCGCTTGGCGTCTTCGCGTCGGCGGCGGCTTCCGGCCGTGGGCTTGGTCTTCTTGCGCGGCGCGTCCACATGCGCGAGCCGTTCGAGGCGGCGGCGAAGGTCGGCAAGCGCGAGGTCGCGGTTTTGCAGCTGCGACCGCTCGCGCCGCGCCACCACAACGATGCCCGTGGGCAGATGCCGCATCCGAATGCCGGTTTCCACCTTGTTGGCACGTTGCCCGCCGCTGGTGCCCGCCCGCAGCGTGTCCACTTCCGATTGCGCCAGCAGCGCCACGTCCGGCTGCCGGGCGAAGGCGGCGTAGTCGGACGGCGAGAGCGGCGGTACGGCGTCGGGCGGTTCCATCGGGGCGCGAGGGGGGAAGGTGGAACCTAAGGCATGGCGTAGGTTCCAGCCCACCGCCTCCAACCGTCCACCGATGCGTCGCCTCGCCGCCGCCGGGTTCGCCGGGATGGAAGTGCCGCTTACGCCTGGCACCGCTGTCCGCTCTGGCGCATCCACGAAACCCACCACTGCCACGACGGCGCGCACGCCCGCGGCCCGTTTGAACTCAACGACGTTTCCGTCGGGTTTGCCGCCGCGTCGATGGGGGCCGGGCGGCACGACCCGCTGGCCAGCCCCGCTTTCCCGATTGGCCTCGGCGTGGCGTTCTACGGTGGCGAGCACTTTGTCCTACACGGCCGCTACAAGACGGGTTTTCAGCGCAAGAAAGCGCCGGATGGGCGTCCGTAGAGGCGTCTTATTGGGACGTCTCTACAGCGCCCGTTTGGTGCCGGCCGCCACATAGAGCGTTCCGCCGAACGTCTTGGCCGGGGCGTTCAGGTCGGTGCGCGACACGTCGTCGAGCGCGGCCTCCAGGAGCGTCCACGGGCGGCGGTTCAGGTCGGCGCGGGCGATCTTCTCCACCAGCCACGTCTGGAAGCGGCGGCGCTCGGCGTGCACGTCCAGCAGCACGAACCGCCCGCCGGGGCGCAGCGCGTCGAGGGCGCGGGCGAAGGCGGCGTCGGGGTCGGGCAGGGCGGTGAAGGCCAGCGTGGCCAGCACCGCGTCTACGGGCGGATACGCGGCCGCCGTGGCGTCGGCGTGGACGAGCGCGGCCTCGAGGCCGAGGCGGTCGGCGCGGGCGCGGGCCTTCTTCAGCATCCCCTCCGACGCGTCGAGGCCGACGACGCGTCCGGCTGGGCCAAGGCGCTCCGCCAGCCCGTCGAAGTTTTGCCCTGTTCCGCACGCAAGGTCCAGCACGGTCTGGCCCGGTGCCAGTCGCAGCGCGTCGAAGGCCGCCGGGCGGTACGGGCGGTAGAGCGCCTCCAACTGCGCGTCGTAGGTGTGGGCGAAGACGTCGTACCAGCGCATGGGGAAAAGGGCCGAAGGAAGAGGGCAAGTTAGGGACGGCGGCGTGGCTTCTGTGGAGCTCCCCTCTTGCCCCTCGGACGTTAGGCCTCCGACTTGGGCAGCCGAAGGGTGAAGGTCGTGCCGACGTTTTCTTCCGTCTCGAACGCAATCGTGCCGCCGGATTCTTCGACGGCTTTCTTGGCGATGGCGAGGCCGAGGCCGGTGCCGCTCGTTTTGGTGGAGAAATTGGGTTCGAAGATGCGCGGGCGCAGGGCTTCGGGGATGCCCACGCCGGTGTCCTCGACCGTAGCGACGGCGTCGGGGCCGTCTGCCATGAGCGTGACCGTGACGCGGCGCTCGTCCCGGCCGTGGGTGGCCTGTACGGCGTTTTTGACGAGGTTGATGAAGACGCGCCGCAGCTCTTCGTGATCGGCTTCAACGAACAGCGACGTATGGGGGAGGCGAAGATCGATGGTGGCCGAGGCGTCTTCGTCATGCATCAAGTCGGCGGCCTCTTTGGCGACCGCGCGGAGGTCGAGGCGTTCGACGCGGCGTCGAGGTAGGCGTCCAAAGGCGGAGAAGTCGGACGCGATGCGGGTGAGCGCGTCGATTTGCTCGAGCAAGGTGGTCGTGACGCGCTCGAAGAGGCGGTCGAACTTGACGGCGTCGCCGTCGTGTTGGGCGCGGCGCAGGTGCTGCACGCTGAGCTTCATCGGCGTGAGCGGGTTTTTGATCTCGTGGGCCACCTGGCGGGCCATCTCGCCCCACGCGAGCTGGCGTTCCTGCTGGGCAAGGCGCTCACGGCTCTCGGCAAGCTGCGCCTGCATCGCGTTGAAGGTGCGGCCGAGGTCGCCGATCTCGTCGCGGCTGGAGACGCGCACCGGGCGGTCAAATCGCCCGCTGCCTACGGCCTCCAGTCCTTCGCGGAGTTGGCGGACGGGCTGGGCGAGGGCGCGGGCGAGCAGGGCGGCGGTGGCGACGAGGGCGACGAGCAGCAGCAGCAGCGAGCCGAAGAGGTAGGCGAGCATCCGGGCCTGCTCTTCCTCAAACCGTTCCTGTTCGGGCAGCGTCGGGACGGCCAGTACCGCGCCGGTGCCGTCGGCGGCGTCGGGAAGGGCGCGGAAGCCTACGCGGTAGCGGAACGTGCCGAGGTAGGCATCGGCGGTGGCGAAGCGGTCGCCGTCGGCTTCGAGTCGGGCGGCGGCCTCCACGGGTAGGCGCGGGTCGAGCAGGCCCTCGCGGGCCAGCGTGGGGCGGGTGGTGCGTACGAGCGTACGGCCTTGGTAGACGCTCAAATCCACGCCGACGCGCCGGGCGAGCGAGTCCAGCGGGACGCGGCCGAGCACGTCGGCGGCGGTTTCGCCGGGACGGGCGGCAAGCACGAGCGCGTCTTCGGTGCGCTCGAGGCTGCGTGCGAGCCAGTCGTTCACCGCCCGTTCGTTCTCGCCGGTCACCACGCGCACACCGACGAAGGCCACGGCCACCACGGCGAGGCCGCCCACAGCGAGGAAGGCGTCGAGGACGCGGTCTTGAAAGCGTACGCGGCGGTAGGGCAGCAGGCCGCGTCGTCGCCGGATGATCAGCCCGACAAGGTAAAGGACGGTGGCGAGCAGCGTGCCGGCCACGAGCACGCGCAGGCCGAAGAACAGGTGGTCGAAGACGGTGAAGGCCGGGGCACGCACCGCCACGACGGCAGGGGCATCGGCGAAGCCGGTTGCGGACGACGGGGCATGCCGGACGTAGAGGACGAGGTCGCGCCGCCCGTTGTCGGTTTCTGGGCGAAGGAGTCGTGGGGCAGCGGCGAGCGCCTGCGTCACCGCATCGTCAAGACGATAGTGGCCGAAGTCGCGGCCTTGCCCGCGCACGAGCACGCCTCCGCGAAACAGGGCGAGGGCGAAGTCGCCGGGGCCGTCGTCGGTGCCAGCGGGGAGGAGCACGCGCGGGAACGGCGTGCCGAGGCCGGTGGCCGAACGCTGCGGTGCGGCGCGGGCGGTGGCCCATCCGAGGCTGTCGGGTAGGGTGACGAGGCCGAGCGTCTGGAAACGGTCGTCCTGCTGCCGCCCGGTGAGCGGGACGATGAGCGGCGCATCGAGGCCGTCGGAACGAGCGTCGGCCATCGAGCGGAGCAGGTCGAACTCGTCGAGGTCGAACGTGTCGGCGTCGGCACCGGGGAGCGCACCCTCGGCGTAGCGCCCGGCGAGGTGTCCGTCGTGGTCGAACACGGCCAGTCCGACTTCGTAGGTGCCGAGCGTGGCGAGCAGACCGTCGCGGGCGAGGTCGGCGGCGCGTCGGTCAAGGCGGGCGCGGCGGGCGTCGGTGGCGGGCAGCGCGAGCAGGCTTTGGACCGAATCGTCGTTGGCGGCACGGGCGAGCGTCTCGTCGAGGGCAAAGACGAGGCGCGGGTCGCCGGCGGCTTGGTCGAAGGCGCGGGCGGCGTCGTCCATCTGCACGAGCCGTTGAGCACGGAAGCCTTGGTAGAGCAGTGGGTAGAGGCCGGCAGCGAGCACGAGCAGCAGCGCCAGAACGCGCCGCACGGTGAGGCGGCTCCACGCCAGCCGGTGTGTCCAGCCGAGGGCGGCGAGGCCCGTCGCGAGCGCCACAAGCGGGAGCGCCATCGCAGGCACGCGCAGCAGCAGCGCGGCAGTGACAAACGCGGCGAGGCCCGCTGCTGCCGCGTGCGTTGGATTCGGCGCAGCGCGTCCAGCCGTCACCGTCGCGTCTACCACAAGCACCATCGCCAGCGCGAGCACGAGCAGCGCCGCCTGCACAGCGGCGGCGAGCGGTTCAGGCATCAGCCCCGCGCGGGTGAACAGGTCGAGTGTAGAGTCGAGCACGGAGCGTTCGGCTACACGGGCCACGCCTGCTGTGAGCGCGGCCGCCAGCACGGCGAGCGCGACCACGCGCAGCGGCGCGCGGTTCGACCGGGGGTGTGGGCGAACGCTGCGGGAGACCACAAGCGCCATCGTCAGAACGGCCAACGCCGTGAGCGCGAGGTCGCCGACCGAGCGGAACAGGCCCCCAAAGCCGCCCACGGCGTAGCGAGCCGGGTCGAAGAACGGGGCCAGCGGCCCGTCGACGAGCCAGCGCCCCGGCACATCGAGGGCGAGGGCCGCGCCTCGCCCGGCAGCCACAAGCATTAGGCTTAGCACGGCGGTTGAGGAGCGTCGCGTGCGCCGCGCATGAGCGAGGGCCATCGCGGCCATCCCAAGCAAGGCCAGTACGCTCCAGAACGCGGCCACATTGGCGCGGCGCTGTCGAAGGGTGCGTGCCACAGCTTCGGGGGTAGGCGGCTCAAGGCGCAGTCGCCAGCGTTCGTCGAGGCCAGGAAGCCCCGGCGAAAGCCCCTCGTCATCGAACACCAAGGCGGCACGCACATCAAACGGGCGTCCGGCGTCGGCGATGCGGTCGAAGGCGTTGAGGTAGCGGTTTTGGACGTACGGTGTGGCCCGAAGCGTCGTGGCCGTGCGCACTCGCCCGGCTACGCCTCGGCGCTCCACCACGAGCACGAGACGCCCGTCGGGCGTCTCTGCGAGCGCGGGCGACGTTTGGGACAGCGTCTGTGGAATCGTTGCTCCACGCCAAACCACCAGCGTCGTATCGCGCCAGATCTCCACGTCGGGGGGGGCGTCGAGCACGTCCGGCGATCCGGACCCGGCGTCGTGGGCAGCCACCCGGTCGAGGAGGGCATCGTCGATCTGCGCCGATGCTTCGGTGAGCGCCCGCCGCACCTCCGGATCGTCCAGCCACGCCTCGGCCTCGTGGTCAAGGCGGGCGGCCTCGGTGCGCAGCAGCCGGCCCACCGCTGCTCCGGCGTGCTCAACGCGGGCCGTGGCTTCGGGCTTTGTCTCGGCCACCGGCAGCCGCACACTCGCCCACGTCAGTGCCGCCAGCACCCCCGTGAGCAGGGTCAACGGAAGCATCCGTCGCCACATAGGCATCGGCGGGATGGCGGGCACGGGCACGGTAAAAAGGGCAAGATAGCCGGGTGCGGGCAGGCTCCGGTCATTCGAGGCGGCCGCGTTCGATACGCACTTCGCGCAGGGTGCGGCGAGCCGTTCCAGACATCAGCACGCGCACCACATACGTCTCGCCGTCGCTAACGTAGCGCCCAGAGGCAAAGAGTGCCTCACCGCCGGTTTCGCGAGGGTAATCGAGAGCGAACCGGTCGGCCGGATGGTCGCGAAAGAAGCGGGCGAAGACGTGCCGAGCCTGTTCACGGCTGTACACACGGCTGTCGCCGTCGAGCGACACCAGCACGCGGTCGGCGAGACCTTGGGCGAGGGCGTCAGCGTCGCCGCGCTGCATAGCCGAGGAAAAGGCGGCGAAGGGCGAAACCGTCGTCTGGGCCACCGCGGGGCGTATCGCGACGGTCAAAGCCGTCGCCGGAACGACGGTCAGCAGCGCGAGCAGGCGAAGGACGCGGAGCGGCATGGCGGATGGCGGGCGGGTGCAGACAAAAGAAACGCAAAAACCCGTCCGTCGCGCGTACAGCTGGCCGGTTAGGCAAACCGTTTGGCCAGCTCGTCGGTGGAGAGGCGCACGAGCGTGGGGCGTCCGTCGGGGGCTGCCATCGGGGCTTCGCAGGCGAAGAGTTGGTCGATGAGCAGGCGCATTTCGGGCTGGGCAAGGCGCTGCCCGTGGCGAATGGCCGAGCGCCGGGCGATGGCGCGGGCGAGGGTGTCGCGGTGCGGCAGCCGCAGGCGCTCGCGAAGGGTGCGAAACTGCTCAATCAGGTCTTCAAGGATGGAGCGCTCGTCGCCGGCCCGCACGTCTGCCGGGACGCCGCGCACCACCACCGTCCGACCGGAGAAAAACTCCACCACAAAGCCGAGCGCCACGAGGTCGCCTTGCAACTCTTTGAGCAGCGCCAGATCGGGGGCGGCAGGCTCGAAGGTGTGCGGAAAGAGCAGCTGCTGCGACAGGCCGAAGCCGCTTTCCAGCGTTGCCCGGGCTTTTTCGTAGAGGATGCGCTCGTGTGCCGCCCGCTGGTCGAGCACGAGCAGGCCCGAACGAATGGGCGTGACGATGTATGTGTCGTGCAACTGGAACAGCACGGCCTCGGGGCCAACGCCCTTGGCGTCGTGGGCGGCGTTGGCATTGGCATCGACCAGCGGAAGCATCATTTCCTCCTCCAGCACCGTTGGATCGGGTTCTGGAAGATGGACGATGCGGCCTTCAAACGACGCGTCGAGCTGTGGAAGGAGAGCGTCGGGCGTCGGGGCAGGGCCGAACATTGCCGCCGTGCCGAACGCATCGCTCGTGTGCCCCGCCGGGGCCGCGCCGAACGTGGCGGCCAGCGGGTCGGGGGGAAGCTCGGGTACGAAATCGGCATGGGCAAGGGCTTTGCGCACCACCGCCCGCACCAGCGCGTAGACGCCGCGCTCGTCGTCGAACTTGACCTCGGCCTTCGACGGATGGACGTTCACGTCCACATGCGCCGGATCCATCTCCAAGAAGAGGGCGAAGAACGGATGCGTGCCTTCGGGGATGAGACGCTCGAAGGCAGAGGCGACGGCATGGTCGAGGGGACGGCTTTTGACGACGCGGCGGTTGACGAAAAGAAACTGCTCGCCTCGCGACCGTTTGTGCCGCTCGGGGCGTCCGACAAAGCCTCGTATCCGCAGGTACGTCGTCGTTTCCGCCACCGGCACAAGAGCGTCGTGGAGGTCGTGCCCGAACAGGTCGGCAATGCGACGCGCGAGGGCCGCATCGTCGTCGTCGTCGGGGTTGGCCATCAGGCGGTAGACCTCGTCTTCGTCGTGCCGCAGCGTAAACGACACGCCGGGATGCGAAAGGGTGAGCGCCTGGAAGGTCTCGAGCAGGTGGCGGTACTCGGTGGCCGGTGTTTTGAGGAAGGCTCGCCGAGCGGGGACGTTGAAGAACAGGTTGCGCACGGCGAGGCTGGTGCCTACGGGAGCGCCCACCGGCTCGGCGTCGCGGGCGAGGCCGCCGTCGGCGACGACCCGTGTTCCGGCCTCGTCGGTGGCGCGTCGGGTGCGCAGTTCCACTTGGGCCACCGCAGCAATCGAGGCCAGCGCCTCGCCCCGGAAGCCGAGCGTGCCGAGCGCATCGAGGTCTTCGAGGGTGTAGAGTTTGGACGTGGCGTGGCGTCGAAACGCCTCGGCGGCGTCGCTGCGGCTCATGCCCACGCCGTCGTCCACCACCTGCACGAGCGTCGATCCGGCACCTTTGAGCAGCACGTCCACCCGTTCAGCACCGGCATCGAGGCTGTTCTCGACCAGCTCTTTGAGCGCCGATGCGGGGCGCTGCACGACCTCGCCCGCCGCAATTTTGTTGGCGAGCGCGTCGGGCATCACGCGGATCAGACGGTCGCCATCAAACACGGACACCGGCAGCAGGGGAAGGTTCGTTCGGTGAACGACGTCTTCGGCGGTTCGTTGCGCGTTGCCGAAAGTGGAAGCGCCGCCGAAGGCTTTACCAGCCCAGCCAGAGGGCGAACACGACGTAGGCCAGCGGGACGGCCACGAGCATCGCGTCGAAGCGGTCGAGGAAGCCGCCGTGGCCGGGAAGCAGGTGCCCCGAGTCTTTGACGCCCGCGGCTCGTTTGAGTCGGCTTTCGGCAAGGTCGCCCAGTTGGCTGACGATCCCGGCGGCGAGCGCGGCCAGCAGCATCGCGCCCCACGGCACGCTCGGCAGCACGCCCGACGCTTTGAACGCCGCCGCGGCCGCCACGGCCCCAATGGCTCCGCCGATGGAGCCTTCCACCGTCTTCTTGGGCGAGACCTTGGGGGCGAGCGGGTGCTTTCCGAACGCCCGTCCCGTGTAGTAGGCCACCGTGTCGGTGGCGAAGACGAGCGTCATCACGGCCATCGTCAGCCAAAAGCCCTCGCCGCCACGGGCGAGCGCGTCGCCATCAAAGGCCCGCGCGGCGTCGAGGCGCAGCGGGAGCAGCATCGCCAAAAGGAGCGTCGGGTAGACGATGCCTCCGGCGGTGGCGGCAAGGTCGAGCACCGGATGCGAGCGTTCGTCGCGGAACGGGACGGTGCAGAGCGCGGCAACAACGACGGCGATGCCAAGGGTTTCGGCAGGCGGCCAGATGGCGCGTGCGGCCAGAAGCCCCCCGGCCACGAGGCCGAGGCGGGTCATCGGGTTGGTGCCTGCGGCGCGGCAGAGGGCGTAGAATTCGGCCTGTGCGAGCACGCAAATCGCCACGACAAACGCCGCAAACGCGTAGCCACCAGCCCATGTGGCTGCCACGACGAGCGGCAGAGCCACCAGCGCCGTGAGCACGCGGGTCGTGCTGGACGACCGGACAGGAAGGGCCGCCGCGTCGTTCATGCCGCTGGTGCGTCGTCGTCGGGCACGTCCAACGAAATGGACTCGCTGCCGCTGTCGGTTCGGGCCTCGTTCTCCGGTGTGGTGGCGTCCGGGGCGAGCGGGTCGGCGGCGAGTGCGGCCGTTTCAAGTTCGTCGTCGGAGAGGGCAGGCGTATTCACGAGGGCGCGGGCCTCGTCGGCGTAGGCCTTGGGCACCATCACATGCACCTGCGCCAACTCGCCTACGGTGAGGTTGAAGGCGTGGTCGCGCTGGGTGTGGACGACCGCCGCAATCCCGGCATCGGCGAGGCGGTCGCGCACGAGATCGGCCTCGTAGTCGGTCGTGGTCGAGAAGACCGAGATCCAGTCTTCGGCGGTGTAGGGCGTGTCCATCGGGGAAGGAGAAAAAGCAGGAGGGAAGGCCAACTGGAAGTTACGCGGCGGGAGCGGCATCTGTCGCAGTGAGTTGGCGAAGCGCCCAGATCGTCACGACCATCCCGGGCACGACCAGCCAAGCGCCGCCGGGCAGCGTGCCGGGGTCGAAGCCGCGCCACGCCAACACAATCAGCGTGGCGTTGTAGGCAAAGTGCGCCGCGACGGCCGGGCGCAGGCGCTGCGTCGTCCAGACGGCGTAGGCGAGATACATGCCCACCACGGTGAGTGGCAGCAGGTGCGTGAAGCGCAGGTGATAGAGGCCAAAGGCAAAGCCCGATAGCACGATGGCGCTCGCGGCCGTGCCGCCCGCTTCGAGGCGGCGCTGCACATAGCCGCGAAAGAACAGCTCTTCGCAGACGGCCGGGACGACGGCCAAGAGCAGCAGGTTTACCGCGAGCGGGCCGGAGGAGAGGACGGTGGAGAACAGCGCCTCCTGCACCGCGTCGGCTTCGCGCAGGTCGTTGGGCATCGGCAGCGCCGCGTTGAGTCGTCCAAGCAGCTGGACGAGCGGCAGCAGCCCCATGATGCCCATCATGGCCCAGCCAGCGCCTCGCCACGGTGCGCCGTCGTCGCTTTCAAGGCGGAGGTAGCGAGGGGCCGTCGTGTCCTCGTGTGCCGCCAGCCACCACGCAAACGCGCCGAGACCGCCGATCTGCCCGATGGCGTTCGCAGCGAAGACCGGCCAGGCGTAGGCGTGCGTGTCGCGGTCGAGCGCAATCGCTTGGAATGCCGCACTGCCCCAGAGGTCGTAGAACACGCCCATCAGCAGGAGCAGCGCAACGGTGTAGACGATTCGGTAGGCTACTATGCCGCCCACGATTAGGGGCACCACCCCACGTCGGGGGCGACGGGCGGAAGCGTCGAAAGGCAGGACGGGAGGAGGCACGAACGGGGAGCAGAACGCCGCAAAATACGGCGCTCCGGTTGCGTCCCGTCGTTCAAGTGGGGCACCTGCATCGCTCCTTCGCCGGGGTTTCGCGCAGTTGACGGTTCGCGCTGCTGTATATTGATCGCCTGCGTGCCCGTAGCTCAGCTGGATAGAGCGTCGGATTCCGGTTCCGAAGGCCAGGGGTTCAAATCCCTTCGGGCACACTCCCTGAAAACCGCCTCCCAAGGGCGGTTTTCACATTTAAGGCCGCCGCGGAGCTAAAGAACAGAACGTGCGCGCTGCTGAATGGGTGTGCGAGTTGTATACTGCAATTCGTGATGGTCGCTGCGCCTCTTTGTCTCTACAGACGCGGTCAATGCGTTCGGCTTGTTGGCTTTGAGTCGAATGCGCGTGCCGACGATCGCAGCGCTGTCCTTTCTCGCTTTGCATTCGCTTGAATCAATGCCCGCATCGCTCCCATCGCCTCAGTCCGATGTACAGGCGTATCGTCGCATGATGTGGAAGATCTTCGGGATGGGCGTAGGAGGGCTGCTGTGCTTGGGATTAGCCTTATGGATGCTGACAAGGGATAAGCCGAACGTTGGCTCTACCCCAGAGACGGAAGTTCCTGCGGCCTCAGGCCTGACTCCTGTTGCTCCTGTGCCAGAGATGCCCCCAACGGTCTACACGGGTGAAGTATTTGAACTGGCCGGCGTGACAATCGGGCAGGCTTTCAAGGAGGCGCAAGCTGCCCTCCAGCCGGGGGCGACGGCGGTTGAGAACAACGGAATGCCCCCCACGATGTATGGCGAGATCTATATTCGCCCCGAAGGCCGTGTCCACATTTATTCGAACCTTTCAGAAGGCGGTGGTGGCCCTGAAAGCCGTTATGTCAGCACCATCGTCGTAGAGCGTACAGCGCCTTCGCTTGGGGTCAATAGCGTTCAATCGCTTAATGCCCAATACCGCACCTCGCTGGCGCGTCAGTTGGGGCGTGGCGATACGGAAACCCGCACGCTCGGCCCCATCCGTATCCGGGAGACGACGTGGCAGAAAAGCAATGTCACGATCACCCTTACCTACGAAGAGGAAGACGGGAAGCCATTCTCGGCCAAAGTTAAGGCTGAGGCGTCCTGACCGTCGCTTTATCAAGGTCATTCGCATCGTTTGAACAATGGGTTGGAGAGGCACGTTACGCGCCATCAACGCGGCCAACCGCCGCAGCGCCCGTGCGGCGGATCAACGCCGCCGTCAGATTGAGATGCACCGACGTGCGCAAGAGAAATATCACGCACGTCTAAGCGCAGACATGGAGGCCGAAGACCACACCCTTCTGGTCGAGCAGTTGCGCACGATGCACTGCGACTGCGGCCCGACTTGGGATTGGCAGGCGCTGGCCCGCGAAGCGCAGCCTCTTCCGCTGCCGGTTCAGCAGGAAGAGGCTGCCATGCTTCATCGTGCGATGAACTACGAGCCGTCGAGGTTGGACAAGCTGATACGGCGGTCTGAAAAGATCCGGGCACAACTTTTCGACGAGGCCAAGGCTGCTCGTGAGCGGGATGAGCAGCGGGCGGCGGCAAGCGCCTCCCATCACGCAGGGCGCGTACAGGAATGGCAGGAGCGCAAAGCCCTCGCCGAGGCCATTCTGGGCGGCGATCCCGAGGCCATGGTCGAAGTCGTTGAAGAGAACAACCCGTTTGACGAAATCGCCTTCCTTGGCAGCACCATCGAGTTGCGCAAGAAAGAGGGCAAGTCGTTCGAGCTTGACCTGCACACGCGAGGCAGTAACGTCATTCCTACCGAGATCAAGACGGTCACGCAAGCTGGGAAACTGTCGGTGAGAAAGATGCCGGTGGGGCAGTATCAAGAGCTGTATCAAGACTATGTCTGCGGCTGTGCCTTTCGTGTGGCGCGGGAGATGTTTGCGCTCCTCTCGCTTGATGACGTGTATGTGACGGCCTACGCCGATATGCTCAATCCGGCTACTGGGCATATAGAAGAGACGCCCGTGCTGTCTGCTCAGTTTATGCGGGCTACGTTTGAACGGCTGAGCTTTGATCGCCTTGATCCCAGCGATGCCCTCGTCAACGTTCGCCATGTGATGGACTTCAGAAAGACCAAGGGCTTCGCCCCCATCATCCCACTTGTCCCGTAGGTCGTTTCGATGCGTTGCCTCTTCGTTCTTCTCTCGCTTCTTTTTTCTGCTGCTCCCGCATCGGCACAAACCGTGCGCATTACCGTGCAGTGCGATTTCTACGAACGCCCTTCGGTGTCGTCCACGCGCCTGGGTAGCCTTTTTCCGGGGAATACCGCCACCCGATTGGGGGCGACGGGGCGATGGCTACACCTTCGGCGCAACGGCCAGACCGGCTACGCGATGGCGTCCTGTGCTTCCGGGTCGGTAGGAAGAGCTTCGCCAAGCGCCTCTTCCCCAAACACGCCTGAGTCTCGGAGCAGCGGGAACCGGGTGTACCGCGTGGGCCCACGCGGCGGCTGCTACTACGTCAACGCCCAAGGGCGGCGGGTGAACACCTCCCGCACGAATTGCGGACTGCCAGCCCGGACCGCGGCCCCGTCGCGGACGCGTTCCACGTCCCGCTCCCGTCGGTCCTACTCAAGCGGGCGCAGCGGCTACATCACCGGCCCGCGTGGCGGGTGCTACTACATCAACAGCAACGGCAACAAGACGTACGTCGACCATTCGTACTGCGGTCGGTAAGCGGCTACCGGACGGTTTCGAGGGCGGCTTTGGCGCGCTGTTCGAGGCTCTGATGGTAATCGAACGCGCTGTCTTCGGCGAGGGCGGCGTTGAAGCGACGTCGGGCGTCGGCCTTGCGCCCAGCCTTGGCGTCGAGGGTGCCGAGGTAAAACTGCGACCACGGCGCGTAGCCCGCGAGCGCGTCGGGGCCGGGAGCGGCAAGAACCGCTTCGAAGGCGCGGCGAGCGTCGGCGGCGCGCCCGGCATCGTCGGCAAGGGTGCGGCCCAGCCGGTAGTTGGCCTCGGCACGGTTGGCGGGCGTGGCGTCGGGGCGAGCGAGGACGGCGCGGAATCCCGCTTCGGCGTCGGCGGCGCGGTGGTCTTCGTAGGCGCTTTCGGCCTCCAAGAGCGCCTTCTCGACGTCGGTCATGGGCGCGGCGATGAACCGGGCCGCGTAGCGCACGGCAGCCTCTTCGTTCTCGGAGATGCGGGTTTTGCGGATCTGACGAAAGACGGCAACGGCCTCGCTATGGCGTCCTTGCAGTTCAAGGGCCGTTCCAAGTGCGCGTTGGGCTTGCGCCCGCAGCGACGGCCCGCGCAGGCCGCGCAGGTACGCCCGCGCCTCGCGCTCGGCGTCGGCAGGGCGTCCGGTTTTGAGCAGCGCGTCGGCGAGGTAAAAATGGGCGAAGCGGACGGCCGCGACGTCGGGGCGGTTGCCTTGCTCGACGGTTTGGGCCAGGATGGGCAGGGCTTGCGAGGCACGCCGGTCGCCAAGCAGGGTATAGCCAAGAAGCAGCCCCGTGAGTGGGCTGGCGGGTTGGGCCGTGCGCAACGCCTCGGCGCGGGCGCGTCCGCCCTCGCGGTCGTCGCGGACGGTGAGGTCGAGGACGGCAAGGGCGAGGTTGGCCTCGGTGGCGCGGTAGGTTCCGTGTTCGGCGGCGCGAAGCATCCGCGCGCGTCCACCCTCGACCGACCCTCGGAAGCCAAGCAGCCGCAAGATCGTCTGGTAGGTGCGTGGTGCCGAGCCGATGAGAAACTGGATCAGCCCGAAGCCAAGGTCGGCATCGGCCACGGATGGTGTGCCGCTGGTGGCCTTTTCGTAGCCGTTGTAGGCGTCGCGTCCGGCGAGGGCGGCGCGGAGCATCTGTTCTTTGCGGACGGCCACGAGCGCCCGAAGAAGATCGGCCTCGGCCCCCATCGTTGAGCGCCAGCGGCTGTCGGGCAGAGGAGCGAGGGCGCGGTCGAGGCTGTCGGCGCGGCGGGCGAAGACGGCGAACTGGGCGTCGTCGTCTTGCAAGAAAGCGCGGTAAAGGGCAAGATGGGCGCGCGTAAGTAGTGCCGCGGGTGCCCCGTCGGGGCGGGCCTGGAGGCGGCGCAGCACGGCCTCGGCATCGTTCAGCCGCAGGTCGATCAGCGCGGCACGGCCCTCGTCAAGCAACGCCCGCGACGAATCGGACGTCAGCAGCATCGCCGTCCCGACGGGCTGCGCAGCCAATGGGGACGCGGCGATGAACAGGGCGACGAGCAGGGCGACGGGGCGGCGGAGCATCAAGACAGACGAGGAGGACGAGCGGAGAAACGGGAGAGGTAGTGTTGGACGTACATCGTCCAGCCCCGCGATGCCTACAAGCCCCGCGAAGGCTCACACGACCGTTGCACCGGCGGTCAGGGCGGGAGCGTCATCAAAAAATGGGAGAGATCCAAAAAGGACGCCACCAGCGCCCCGACGAGCGTGGCGGCGAAGTTCACCGTGTCGTTGGTCATCCAGCGCCAGCCGCCCGCCGGTTCGTTGGGGAGGCCATCGGTGGTGGGTTTTTCGGTGAGCGTGCCGTCTGCGCAGCGGAAGCGCCGCTGCACCGTCGCGCCAAGCAGGCTGTCGAACAGCGATCCGGCGAGGCCTGCTGCGAGCGCCACCGCCGTCCATGCCGCGAACGTGCGGAGCGGATGCGCCGCCACCGCTCCGAGTTGTCCGAACGTGACCGAGCCTGCAAACGGCACCGCCGCCTCCAAGCGGATCATCGCCAACCCGATCCACGCGAGCGTCCCGACGACCGCCGCCCCGGCCAGCCCGCCGAGCAGCCCGGCTGCGGAAATGCCACCGGACGTTCCGGCGGGTACCTTCTGTCCGGTCGTTACGAGCCTCGGCGTGCCGCCGAAGCGCGTGCCGATCTCCGTGCCCCAGGTGTCGGCGGCGGCGGCGGCGAACGCGCCCACCCACGCGACGAGCACCAGCGGCCCGTGCCCAAGGGCAAGCGCGACAGCGGCCACGAAGCCGTTGGCGGCCACCTGCGCGGCGTCGCGGCGGTGGCCCTTGTCGGCGATGGCGTCGACGGAGGCGCTGCGGCGGCGGTTCCAGCGCGAGAGCAGGCTGGAGAGCACGAAAAAGCCCGCGCCGGAGAGCAGGTAAGGCCAGCCGCCCTTGAGGAGTACGAGCCATGCGAACAGCCCGGCGGCCACGGCTCCGCTGCCGGAAAGCCAGCGCAGCCGGTACGCCGCGCCCGCAAACGCCAGTGCGCCGACGACCGGCATCCAAGCCCACGCCGCATCGGGGAGTTGATACCGAACGGCCATCGTTACAAGCGCAAAATAGACGCCGAGCACAACGAACAGGTTGTCCCAGCCGCGTCGCCCCAGCCATTCGCAGGCCGTCGCGACGGCGGCAGCGGCGGCGGCGTGGGCGAGCAGCGGCGGGTAGGGCGGCCCGACGCCGTCTCCATTCGTGGCAAGTCGCGGTGCAATCGGCCCGCCTTGCGACGCTTGCCAGAGGAGCAGCCCGGCAAGGCTTGTGGCGAAGGCGACGACGAAGAACGCAGCGGAGCCGGCCCACGACTTCGCGCTGCCGTGCCCGTAACGTCGCCCGACGGCCCCAGCCACCGGATCGGCCAGAGCGAGGATCGTCCACGCTATCGTCCACGCGGTGGCGGTAAACCCGGTGGTGCGTGGTTCAAACAGCACAAAGGCGAAGACGAGCGCCAGCGGCATGGCCACCGTGCCGTAGCTGGCGGGGCGGGCGGCGTGGAGCGCGTCGAGCTTGCGGTGCCGGATGGCCCAGAGGTTGACGGCGGCGAAGACGAGCGCAAGGGCCATTGGGCCGAGCGGCGAGGCGAACAGCCACGGCACCGCGGCCACGGCGAGCGCCGTCAGGACGTGGACGAACGTCCGTGTAGCATCGGCCGAGACGCCGTTTTGGCGCAGCAGCATGGCCACGGCCACGAGCAGGCCAAGCCCTGCACCCATCGCGAGCGTCAGCGCGGCGTCGCCGTAGGGCCACAGGGGCATTAGAGGGCCTGTGTATTCCAGCGCGTACCCGTGCAGCAGGCTTGGGAGCGTCATCGCACCGCAAGGTTCGGCGCGAGCGGCCCGGCCACCAGCGTTTCGAACTCTTCGCGGCTCCGCGCGCCCACCTCCTTGGCCACGATCGTGCCCTCGCGGTCGATCACGAACGTCGTCGGCAAGTAGTCCAGTCCACCCGCCATCGGCCCCGTGAGCGCCTCCGGCCCGCTCACCCGCCCGACGGTCGTGCGCAGCGGCAGCTCGCGCAGGAAGGCCCGGACGGTGTCGGCAGGCTCTTGCGTGAGCGTGAGCACGACGAGGCCCAGCGGCGCGAGCTTGTCGTTCAGGTCCGAGAGCGCGGGGAGTTCGTGGCGGCACGGGCCACACCACGTCGCCCAAAAGTTGACAAGCACGACCTTGCCGCGCAGGTCGGCGAGCGACTCGGTGCTTCCGTCGAGCAGCGTATAGCGAAGATCGGGGGCCGGGGTGTTGGGCGTGGCCGACGCCACCGGGTCGGTTCCGGCGGGCGCGGGCGGGCGTTCGCCGGCGGCAAGGTCGGGCACGGCCGGGGGCCGGGTTGCTTGCCACACCAATGCCGTCCCTACGAGCATCAGCGCCGCCGCGAGCACCGTTTCGAGGCGCGGAATCCGCCCAGACGTGCGGGCCGTCCGCAACGCAAACGCGAGAAGTGCGGCCCCGGCTACGACGAGCACGGCGGAGAGGGCAAAGACGAAGGCAGGCGACATACGGCGAGAGGCAAGAATGGAAGTGCGAACGTCGGACGCCATTTGGAACGTGGCCCTTGCCCTTGGTTCCAGCCCGAAGCCCGCACGCCCCCGTCCGCCGAAGCCGACAGGGGCGCGAAGCACAACCGAAAGCTGGAAACCAGCGCCCGACGGCCTTACCGGTTCAGCGCAATCAGCAGCGAGAAGCGCAGTGTCCGGTCAAGCGGCGAGTCGGTGCCGAGGCCGTAGATGTACGAGAAATCTGCCCCCACAATGTTGTAGCGCAAGCCTGCGCCGAGCGTGAGGAACTTGCGGTTGCCGTTGTACGGATTCTCGTAGAAGCCGCCCACGCGCATCGCAAAGAGCTGGTTGTACCAGTATTCGAGGCCACCACCGATGGTGATCTGTTGCAGCGCCGACACCTGCTCGGGCGTTTGGGCTCCGTCGCCGTCGATGTCTACGGTGAGCGTCTTCCAGCTGGAGAAGAGCGCCTTGAAGGGCGAGTCCACGGTCGTCACGCGCTGGTCGAGCGAGCCGTTGCCGTCGCTGTCCACCGAGTCGGACGTGACGTGGTAGAGCTGCTTGTTGAAGTCGACAAGGGCGTTGACGCGGTTGAACTCGTCGAGATCAAACGTTGCGCCGAGGCCGAAGCGGAGGTTGGTCGGGATCGGGTTGTCGCTGCCCGCTTGGCCGGTGTAGTTGATCGTCGAGCCGAAGTTGGCGAGGTTCGCGCCCGCCCGGAACGTCGTGTTCATGCCGCCCATGTCGAAAGGCTTGGAGCGGTAGATCGCGCCAAGGTCCACGGCGAAGGCCGTGCCGGGCTTGTAGGTCTGGCCGCCCACGGTCGTGCCGGAGGCAAGGTCGGAGTTGATGTAGCGCACCGCGCCGCCAAGTGCGAGGTTGTTGGACAGCTCTTTGCCGTACGAGAGGCCGACGGCGAGGTCTCTCGACTGGATCTCGTCGCCGATATTGGTGCCGTTTTCGTCGGTCGGCTGGAATTTGCCGAGGTCGAAGTAGGTGATGTGTGCGCCGAGGGTGCCAAGCTTGCCCATGTTGTACTTGACGACGCCGTACTGGAAGGAAAGCCCCGCGTCAAACTGGGGAAGCCACTTCGAGTAGGTCAGGCCGAATTCGGTACCTTGCTGGAAGCCAAGGCCGGCAGGGTTCCAGAAGACCGCGTTGGCGTTGTCGGCAAGCGCCACGCCCGCGTTGCCCATGCCGCCGGCGCGGCTGTCGGGTTCGATCTGGAGAAACAGGACGGAGGCCCCGCCCACTTGGGCGAGCGCCGCCGGAGCGGCCAGCAACGAGAGGGCGGCAAGGCCGGTGCGAAGAGAACGGGTCATAGGAAAAGGACAGGGATGGTCAAAAGCAAGAGGACGTGTTCTGTCATCGGACGATGGCAAGGCGTTCGATAGCCTCGGCGGTTTGGGCCGTGCCGTCGTCGTGGGTAGCAGTCACGCGAACGCGGTAGAGGTATACACCGGGAGCCAGCAGAGACCCATCGGCGTCGCGCCCGTCCCACCGAACCGTTACACGCCGCGACGCCAGCGTGCCGCCGGGCAGCACCTCGTCGGTGTCGAACGCCCGCACGAGGCGTCCGGCGAGCGTGAACACGCGCACGTCGGCGGTGGCGGTGGTTCCGGCGGGGAGGTTGTGTTCGAAGGCGATGCGTGTGGGGCCGGTCGTCGGGTTGGGGAAGTTGGCGACGCGGGCAAGCGCGAGACGTTCGGCTTCGGCGACGGAAAAGTCGAGGCTTGTCTCGCCGGAGTTGCCTACCGGATCCCATGCCCGCACGGTCAGCTGTCCTGCGCCGTCGGGCAACTCCGGCAACCGGTACACGACCTCGCCGGTCTGGTAGCCTCCGGTGGCGCGGTAGAACGGGGCGAGGTTGACGGCCTTTGTCTGGCCGCCGACGGTGTAGGTGAGCAACAGCTCGTGGCCTACGCCAGAGCCCAGGTTGATGCCGCTCTGGTCGGTGAGGCGGACGATCAGCGTGGACGTGCGGCCGATCACGCCGCCGGAGACGAACGTGGTGTCGCCGAGGTAGGCGCGCAGGCGCGGGCCTTCGTTGTCGGCGATGGGGTTGGGGTTGGAGCCGCCCACACGCACCGTGCTTGTCTCGCCTGCTCCATCGGTCTGGTTGCCTTGCACATACGCGGCGATGCGGCCGCGGCGGTTGGCGTAAGCGATGTCGCGGGGGACGACGAACTGCGCGGTGAATCGCCCGCCCGTCACCGGCACCTCGCCGCGCCACATCCGCTCGGAGACGGTGTAGGTGGGCGAGAGGAAATACTGGCGGTACGGAATGGCCACCTGCCGGTCGGCATCGTAGGCGGTGACGGTGGCCGTGCCGGAGAACGACGGCAGCGGGTTGCCCCGTGGGTCGCGCACGGAGCCGGTGACCGTCACGAGATCAAGTGCGCGTAGCGGCACGGCGAGGCGGTCGGCGAGCGAATCGGGAATGGCCGTTACGTCCACGCCGTTCACCGTTTCGATGATCGCTTCCAACGGTGGCAAACCGAAGCGCAGCGACGGGTCGCCAAGGAGGTTGAACTTGCGCCCGTTGTCCTGGTAGCCAACGGCGTACTGCTTGGTGATCAGGATGGCGTCGCCGAGGCGCGGCGGCAGTCCGGTGGTTGTGTCGCGGCGGACGAGTTCGAGGTTGAAGCGACGGTTCAGGCCGGGGTTGAGGTTCGTCGAGTCGCCGGAGGTGTAAACGAGCCGCAGCGTCGAGAAGGCGGCGATAGCTCCTCCTGCTGAAGCGGTGGTGACGAGTTCGGCGGCGGACTGCCGGTTGTCGATGTCCCACCGCCCGAACGAGCAGGTGGCCGTCACAAACACGGGGAGCCGGTCGAGGTTGTCGAGCAGGCCAATGTCTTCGCGGGAGAACAGCGTTTCGTCGGCGAGGGCGTTGGGGCTGCCGTGGCCGCTGTAGTTGAACACCAGCGTGCCGTCGTTGAGCGCGTCGAGGATGGCTTGATGCGCGACCGGCACGGTATAGCGCACGCTGTACTGGCGGGCGTAGTTCATCGCGTAGATCTTGCGCAGGTTCAGCTCCGGCGTCTGCGTCTCCACGATGTCGCCCACATCGTTGGCGTTCTTGGCGTGCAGGTCGTTGTCGGTGGCGGTGCCGCTGGAGCCGCGCGGCCCGTCGTCGGCGGCGAGGGTGTACTGCGTGCGCCACGCGCCGTGGCGCTGCGGGTCTTCGTAGGCTTGGATTTTCGCCACAACGGCCTCGGCGTCGGCGCGGGTCTGGACGTTGAGCCGCCCGATGCCGATGTCCACGCGCTCGGTCACGCCGCTGCTGTACGACCATGTGCCCTCGTTCTCGTCGAGCAGGCCGAAGTAGTCGTCGGAGGTGTAGGAGGAGAGCGGGCTGAACGTCTCTTCGGTTTCGAAGGGCGGAATCCAGTTGGCCAGAAGCGTCTCGCCGCTGCTGCCGATGCGGCGGAAGTTGAAGTGGCCGTCGCCGAAGAACAGCGCGTAGCGCAGGCCGCGTGTGCCCGGCGCGGCACGAAGGTAGAGCATGCGCAGGAAATCGCGGAAGGCGCGCGGATCGGCGATGCCGCCACCAAACTCGTTGGCGATGGCCTCGGCGGTGGCGACCTCGACGCGCAGCCCTTCGGCGCGGCGCAGCGCGGCGAGCTGCTCGGCGTAGGCGCGGAACGTGTCGGGCACGACGACGACGAGATCCGGAGGCGTAGCGATGCCGTGCAGGTTTTGGGCTGCCACGCGCTGGGCCGTGCCGGTAAGCCGCCGTGCGCCCGCGTCCACAAACGCGACGAGTTCGCGTGCGCCGCCGTCGGTTTGCACGCGGTAGCTGCTGCCGACGGCTTGGACGGCCAGCCGAACCGGACGCAGCGGGTCGGTCACGTCCCACACGTCGGGGGCAGCGGCAAACCCGGCGAGGGCGTAGGACGCGGCGCTGCCATCGGCGGGCGTGGCCCAGCGGAGGTAGCCGCTGGAGGCTGTGAGCGTCTGGGGGTAGAAGGCGCGCAGCCAATCGAACGCCAGCTTGTTGTCGCCCCCCGCGTAGGTGCCAAAGCGCCCGGTGAGCGCGCCCGTGCCCGACGGCGCGAAGGCAAACGCGGTGATGAGCGGGTTGGCCACTGCGGACTCGGCGCTGGCCGAGACCGCTCCAAACCCGCTGGCCTCGTGGAAAACGGTGCCGCCTTGCTCGAACCGCACGGTGGCCGTCGGGGAAAAGGCGAGCGTTCGCACGACCGGACGGGCCACGACGTTGATCGCGCCGCCCGCGTAGCCCGTCAAATCGGACAGGCTCAGAAGGGTGAACGCGCTTCCGGGGTCTTGCGGGACGCTCGTCCACGTCAGGCCCGACCCGGCGTCTTTCGACCAGTTGATCACGTCGAAATCACGGACGGCCCGCCCGGTGGCGGTGGTCGCATCGGCCATGGACAGGCCGGGGAAGGCCGCCTGCGTCAGCGTTGCCGTGGGCGCTTCGCCGATCTTGAGGTAGACGTAGGTCTGCGTCGAATACGGATTGGTGGTGTGCGCCCACGCGCCGCGTTCGGCGCGCCAGGTGACCGGGCCTTGCAAAAAGAACGTCACACCGTCGGCGTCGGCAAACGAGCCGTCGCCGCCGCCGGCCACCCGCGTCGGCACCTCGATGAGGTCGGCCTCGCGAGAATCGGCGTTGGCGGCGGGCACAGGGCGTCCACCGTTGTGGAAGACGCGGATGCGGGCCGGGTCGATGCTGGTGGGGGTCAGGCCCATCGCGCGTAATGCCTGCGCGTCGAGGCGATAGATGCCCTCCTCGGTCACCGGAATCTTGAAGACCGTTCCGTCGGCCAACACGCTTTTCGTGACGGCGAGGTGCGGAAACGGAACCGCCACGTCCACGCTTGTACGCACGCTGGTCGCCCGGCGCGTCGCCGTGCCGTAGCGGACGTTTAGCACCAGCCTCCGGTAGCGGGTGAGGCGCTGCGTGGCGTCGTCGTAGGTGAGCATCCGGGCCGTGAGGTCGGCCACAGGACGCCCGCGAAACAGGCCCGCCGTGCCAAGACGGGCGGCAGAACCGGCAAGGCTGACGGCGGCGTCGGGGGCGGCAGACAGCGTGAGGCTTTCGGTTTCGGCGCTCTCCACCGCAAGCGTTGGCGTGGCGAGGCCGGGCAGGTCGAGCAGGTCGGCAGCCTCCACATCGGCACCCAGCGTCCGGGCCGTCTCGGCGGTGAGGACGCGCACGCGTGCGGCTTCGACGGACGTGGCCAGCGGCGCGGGCCAGTCTACCGTGACGGCGAGGCGGATGCCTTCGGCGGTGCGTTCCAGCACCTGCACCCGGGCCGTCTGGCCGAGGGCCGACGTGGGTGCGAGGCACGCAAGCGCAAGCAGAACGTGGATCGTTCGACGCATCGTTTGGGGCTAACCCCCTGTTTCCGTTGACCGTTGGAAGAAGAGCCGCGAGACGCGGCAGTGCGGTAACGAGAAGGCGATAGGCGTACGAACAGGCAGAGACGACAGAAACAGGCGGGCAAGCCGTGGTATCGGCAGGATACGTCGCAACGTAACGTTTGGCTCCCGTTTAGGTGCCAAACGGTGGATCAAGCAGCCGCCAGCCGTACCACGCCGCCGCCGAACGGTACGGGCGAAACGCCTCGCCGCGCTCGCGAAGCTGCTTGGGCGTGAGATCGGGCGCGTCCCACAGCCGGGCGTAAGCAAGGCGCACGGCGTAGTCGTCCACGGGCCACACGTCGGGGCGTCCGAGGGTGAAGAGCAGCAGCATCTCGACCGTCCACGGCCCGACGCCACGCACCAAGACGAGCCGTCGGATCACGGCCTCGTCGTCGAGCGCGTGCAGGTCGTCCAAGCTCGGAACCGTCCCCTCCATCGTCTTGCGGGCGAGGTCGTGCACGGCAGCCGTTTTGGCCCGCGACAGGCCGCACGCCCGCAACGCTTCTTCCGGCTGGTTGAGCAGGGCAGCCGGGTCGGACGCGCCGCCTTCGGGGGTGCCGAGTGCCGCCAGCACGCGCCCGTGGATGGTGGCGGCGGCTTTGCCGTTGAGTTGTTGGTAGCAAATGGCCCGCAGCAGCGCATCGAAGGGCGTGCCGCCGCGGGGGACGTACGACGGCGGCCCCACGGCCTCTACGATGGGCACGAGGCGCGGCTCCACGGTCACGAGATGGCGGGCGGCGGCGGCAGGGTCGTAGCCGAGCGGCACGGCTCCCGCGCCCAAGGCCGCCGAGCGTTCGGGCATCGGGGCGTCAGGCATGGGGGGCGAGGGTTCCTCGCAGGTCCGAGAGCGCACGCAGCGCGGCCGCCAGGTCTTGCGACGCCTCGGCAAGGTCGGCGATGGAGGTTTTTACGAGGTCGTCGAAGTCGTAGGAGGGTGCGACTTCGGCGAGCAGCTGGGCGTTGCCGGCGATCACCGCCAGCGAGCCCCGGGCATCGTGGAGCAGCTGGCGAAGACCGGCGTCCAGTCGGTCAAAACGGTCGTCCATCGCGGTCGGAGAGAATGAGAGAGCTACCGTCCGAGTGGAGCGGTTTCGGTGGCAACGAGGCCCCGGTCGGTGCGGGCTACGCGGGCGGTTTCGGCGGCGGAGTCGTGGCCGAAGAAGAGTGTCCAGCCGGAACGCTCGGCCTCGTCGAGGAACGCAGCCTTCTCGTCCATCGTCACGAGCGGGCGCACGTCGTAGCCCATCGTCCACGCCGGGGCAAGGTGGTGCTGGGTGGGCAGCAGGTCGGCGACGTAGGCGACGGTGCCGAGGCGCTCGCCGCCGTCGACGAGCAGGATTTGTTGCGCCTCGGTGTGGCCGTCGAACGTGCGGGCTTCGATGCCGGGAAGGATCTCGCCCGGCCCGTCGTGCAGAACGAGTTGCCCCGACGCGGCCAGCGGGTCGAGGTTCTCGGCGAAAAACGAGGCGCGCTCGCGGGGGTTCGGATGCGCGGCCCAGTCCCAGTGCCGCCGCTGAACGTGGTGGCGGGCGTTGGGGAAGGTGAGCGCCAGTCGGTCGCCGTTGCGGGTGGTGCAGCCGCCGACGTGGTCGAAGTGCAGGTGGGTGAGGATCACGTCGGTCACGTCAGCGGGTGCGAAGCCGGCGGCGCGGAGCGAGCGCTCCAGCGTGGCCGTCTCGTGGTCGATGGCGTAGAGGTCGGCGAAGCGGGCGTCGTACTTGTGGCCGAGGCCGGTTTCGATGATCACCAGCCGCCCGTCGCCCTCCACGAGCAGGGAGCGCATCGCCATCGGGATGCGGTTGCGGTCGTCTGGGGCGATGCGGCGTTCCCACAGCGGACGGGGGACGACGCCGAACATGGCGCCGCCGTCGAGGCGGAACGTGCCGGTTTCGAGCGGGCGAAGCGTGTTCATCGAGCAGGGGGAAGGCCGTACCAAAATATTCACCCCGGCAAGGTACGAAGCGGGGGAGTGGGGCGTTTTTGTTCGCCGTACAGGGGTGCATCGTACACAAACCTTTGGAAAGCCGTACCTTCGCCGCCTCCATCCATCCCCAAACCTCTTCCCCCTTATGACGCGCCTTCGTACTTTTGCGCTCCTGCTTGTCGCCCTTGCGTTTGCGCTCCCGGCGTCGGCCCAGAACGCCGCCCTGTCGGGCACCTACACCCTCAACCAGCAGGCGAGCGACAACGTGAACACGGCCATTGACGCGGCGGTGCGCCCGATGAACGCCATCCTCCGCCCCATCGCCCGCGGCCGGCTCCGCTCCACCAACCAGCCGTACCGCCGGGTGGTGATTGCCTCGCAAGGCAGCCAGACCTCGATCACGACCGACAGCCGCGCTGCCATCCTCACGCCGTCCAACGGCAACAGCGTCCGCTGGCGTCGCGAAGACGGTGAGACGCTCAACGTCTCGACCTCGTGGCAGGGCGACCGCCTCGTCCAGACCTTCCGCGCCGACGACGGCACGCGGGTCAATGCGTACCAGATGAACGCCAACGGCACGATGACGATGACCGTCACGATCACGTCGGGACGGCTGCCGCGCCCGCTCACCTACCGCCTCGTCTACGACAAGCAGTAACCGGCCCATCGGGCTCTTTCGCGGGCACGCTCGGATTCGTCCGGGCGTGCCCGTTTGCGTTCGGAGCGCTGGGAACAGGACGCCCGGTGGCGGTTCTACCGATGCCGCCTCGTTGCACCTATGCCGCCGCTTTCGCAGACCTTCGCCGTGCGCCACATCGAGTCGGGGGTGAACGGACGGCTCACCGCTCCGGCGTTCCTCGACCTCTTCCAAGAGATCGCGGGCAACGACGCCGACCGGCTTGGTTTCTCGCTCGACGCGCTCGCTCAGCGCCGCCTCACCTGGATGCTGCTGCGGCTGTTCGTCCGCTTCGACGCGCCGCTTCCTCGGCTCGGCGATGCGCTCACGCTCACGACGTGGCCGTCGGGCCACAACGGCCTCTCGGCTTGGCGCGACGCCGTCGCGGTGGACACCGACGGTCAGGCGCTGGCACGGGTGACGACGCAGTGGGTGATCGTGGACCTCGACCGCCGCCGTCCCACCCGCCTTCCCGACGACCTCTACGGTTTCGAGCGCCCCGACCTCGGACGGCTCGACCTGGCCGACACGCCGCCCACGGCTCCGGAGACCGTGACCGACGCGGCGCAGGTGTTCGTGCGGCGCTCCGACCTCGACGCCAACCGCCACGCCAACAACGCCCGCTACGTCGAATGGGCGCTGGAGCCGCTCGCCAACGGCTTCCTCGACGCGCATCGCCTCGCCACGCTCGACGTGCTGTGGAAGGCCGAGGCCTTCCGTGGCGACCGCCTCGAGGCCATTGCCGGCCCCGACGCCTCCGGAGAGCCGCTGGCGTTTGCGCACGCTGTCGCCCACGCCGACGGCCGCACCTCGGCGCTGGTGCGTACCCGCTGGCACACGGTCTAATGGGCGTTCACCCGCTCATTCAGCCGGTCGCGCACGGCGGGCCACTCGTCTTTCAAGATGGAGAAGTAGACGGTGTCGCGCAGGAAGCCGGTGTGGGTGCGGGTGTGGCGGCGGAGCGTGCCTTCTTCGACGGCTCCGAGCGCCGCGATGGCCGTGCGGGAGGGCACGTTTCGGGCATCGGTTTTGAGCTCGACGCGTTCGAGTCCGAGCGTGTCGAAGGCGTGGGCGAGCATCAAGCGCTTGGCCTCGCGGTTGACGCCGGTGCGCTGGTGGTCGCGCCCGACGAACGTCCATCCGATCTCGGCCCGTCCGTCGGGGATCGACACGTTGGCGAAGCGGGTCGAACCGATCACCGTGCCGTCGGGCAAACAGGTGGCGAACACGAGTGCCCTTCCGGCGGCCTCGTCGGCGCGGGCGAGCGCCATCCACGCGGCAAAGCCTTCGGACGTGTCGGCGGGGCGCGGGACGAACGTCCACAACTCCGGGTCGGAGGCGGCGGCTTCGAGCGCGGCGAGGTGGCGGTCTGCGAGCGGTTCAAGCCGCACGAGTCGGCCGACGAGCGTAACGGGCGGGAAAGCGGGCATCGAAAAGGTGTAACGACATTGATGTCAATGCATTGACAAGATTCGATTTGGCCGCTTACAAATGGGCCGCAGCGGCGCATTTGAGGCGCATCGGGTCGAAGAGGTCGGCGTCGGCGGGGCTGGCCACGCCGCTGGCGAACTCGGCGAGCATCTGTCCCACCCGGAAGCCGTAGGCGAGGCCGTGGCCGGTGAACCCGGCGGCGAAGTAGGCCCCCGGCAGGTCGGGGATCGGCCCCACGCTCGGCAGGCCGTCGGGCGAGAAGCCCATCGTGCCGCTCCACCGCCGCGTCACGGCGAGGCCCTCGGCCTGCGGAAAGTGCTGGGCGAGGTAGGCGTGCAGGTCGCGCTGCAGCGCCTCGGTGACGGCGTCGTCGTAGCCGACTTCCGCCTCGGCGTGCCGGTGCCGTGCCCCGCCGAGCAGCAGTTCGCCGGTGGCTTTTTGACGCAGGTAGAAGTAGCCGTCGTGCGAATACACCGGCGCGGGGAGCCAACGCGGACGCATCGGCTCGGTGGCGAGCATCTGCGCCCGCACGGGCCGGACGTAGGCAGAGAGCGCGGGCACGAGCTGCGGCGCGTAGGCGTTGGCCGCGAGCACGAGCGCGGCGGTGCGCACCCGGCGGCGCGGCGTTTCCAGCAGGAATCCGCCCGGTTGGGGCGCGATGTGCAGCACCGGGTGCTGCTCCTCAAGTGCTGCGCCGCTGGCTTCGGCGAGTGCTCGCACGAGCCGCACCGGGTCGAGCATGCCGCCGGTGGGTACGAGCAGGCCGCCGTAAAACCCCTTCGAAGATGTACGCTGGGCAACATCGCCGGGGGGCAAGTAGGAGCTGGGCAGGCCTGCCTCGTACATCAGGCGGGCGGAGCGGCGGAGGCGGTCGTCTTCCTCGGGCGTGGCCGCAAGCGTGAGGCTTCCGGATGCCTCGAAGCCGAACCGTTCGGGTGGAATCGCCTCCAACAGCCCGTCGCGTGAGGCGCGGGTGACGGCCCAGAGCCGCCGCGCCCGCTCGTCGCCGTATCGCTCTACGTCGGTGGCGAAGTCGCTCGTCACGCCTTGCAGCACGAACCCGGCGTTGCGTCCGGTGGCTCCAGAGGCGAGCAGGCCGCGCTCAAACAGCGCCACGCGCAGAGCGGGGTGCTGTCGCCGGAGCGCGTAGGCCGTGCTCGCGCCCACGACGCCGCCGCCCACGATGGCCACGTCGCAGAAGCCGTCGGCGTCGCGGTGGTCGGATTGCCAGAACGAGAGCGTGGACATCGGGGGAGAGAGGTTACGGGTTGCTGGCTTCTGGCTACGGGCTTTTGGCTGTATGCTGGAGGTCTTGGGGGTCTGGCGTACAGCCTATGGTGTCTCTTCAGCGTCGTCGTTCGAACCTCGTCGCTCGCCGTTCAGTCATCGACGCGCACCACAACGCGGCCCTGCACTTGCCCCTGCGTAATCGTCTCGGCCCAGCGCGGCACGTCGTCCAAGCGAATCGTCGTTGCCAGCGAGGCCAGCAGGTCGCGGTCCACCCGTTCGGCAAGGGCTTGCCACGCCTGCTGCCGCAGCGAAGCCGGGCAGGTGTTGGAGTCGATGCCGAGCAGGTTGACGCCGCGGAGGATGAACGGAAAGACGGTGGTGACGAGGTCGGGCGACTGCGCGTTGCCGCAGGCGGCCACGCTGGTGCGTGTTTGCATCGACGCCAGCACGGCGGCGAGCGTCGCCCCGCCTACGGTATCGACCGCTCCACCCCAGCGGCTGGCTTCCAGCGGACGGTGTGTGCCCGCGCCCAGCGCGTCGCGCCCGATCACGTCGGCTGCGCCGAGGCGTTTCAGGTACGCCGGGTCTTTCCCCGACGAGGCCACGACGCGGTGCCCGGCGCGGGCGAGCAGGTGAACGGCGACGCTGCCCACGCCGCCGGACGCGCCCGTCACGAGCACGTCGCCCGCGTCGTCGGGATAGCCTGCGTGGTCGAGCGCCAAGACGGCCAGCATCGCCGTGAAGCCCGCCGTGCCGAGCGCCATCGCCTCGAAAAGCGAGAGGCCGTCGGGGAGACGGACGAGGTGCGCCGCGGAGGCGCGGGCGTGGGTGGCGAAGCCGCCCCAGCGGTTCTCGCCCGTTCCCCATCCGGTGAGGACGACGGCATCGCCGGGCGCAAAATCCGGACTTTCGGACGTCTCGACCGTCCCAGCGAGGTCGATGCCGGGGACGAACGGAAACGCGCCGCGCACGATTTTGCCCTTGCCGGTGACGGCGAGGCCGTCTTTGTAGTTGAGACTTGAATAGGCTACGCGGATCGTCACGTCGCCGTCGGGGAGTGCGTCGCGGTCGAAGTCGCGGATCGCGGCCGGGCCTTTCGGGCCGTCGAGGAAGAGAGCGCGGGGCATCGGGGCGGGTATTCGTGTCAAGATACCGCGCCGGTTTGGCCGCGCGTAAACGCAAAGCGCCCCGACCTGCGTCGCAGGTCGGGGCGCAAAGAGAGCGTTGGCTCAGAGCGTGCGCGAGGCACGCGCCGGGTCAGTGCTTGGCAGCGCTGTCGAGAGCGTTGGCGGCGCCTTGGAGGGCGTCGGCGGCACCGGCCGCAACCGAGTCGGCGGCGGCACCGATGGCGGCACCGGCGCTGTCAAGGGCAGCACCGGTCGAGTCCATGGCAGCCTGGATGGGCGAGCTGATCTTGCTGATGGCCGAGATCGTCGTGCCGGCGTACGTGTACGAGACAGAGTCGCTCGTGGCGATATCGGCCGGCCATTCCAGCTCGTTGGCGAGCGTGTACTGGGTTTCGTCGATGGTGACGGTCTTGGTCGTCGTATCGACGGCGCTGACGACACCCTTGCCGTCGTGCGAGGCTTCCTTGCAGCCGGTGAGCGTGGCGCCGCCCACGAGGGCGAGCACGGCGAGAGCGGAGACGAACTTCTTCATCTGCTTAGGAGAGTGGTGTGAGGGGGTGGGTGATGACCATGGGCACTCCGGGTTCCCCCATCGTGCAAGGCCAAGATGGGGATTCCCAACGGGTGAATACAAGGGTTGTTGGTGTGCAAACGATGAAGCCACACAACATTCTAAAAAGCCTTGGCCTTAGTCCTCCGCCCTTGTTTTTGAAGGTGTTGGGAAGCCCATGAGGCGATCAAACCGATAGGTTAGTGCCGGCGCGGTGGAGTCGCCGGGGGGCTTCCCGTCGAAGCGGGCGTTTTCGCCGTCAGCGGCCACGATGAGGCGGCCGTGAAGACGCTGGGGCGCGCCGGTACTGTCGCGCCATCCGGCGGTGAGTTCCATGACATAGCGCTGCTGGATGCGGTCGTAGCGCCAGCGCACGCCGGTGGCTTCGGGAGCCGTTCCCACCCGGTAGCGGGCCAGTGTGCGGGCAAACGCATCGGCAAGGGCCTGCACGTCGGCGAGGCGTTGGGCGCGGGAGCGCGGGGCCAGCACGAGCGTGTCGGCAGCGAGGGCCACCGATCCGGCACGCAGCTCCACGCGGACGCGGACGGTGTCGCCGTAAAAAAAGCGGTCGTTGAAGGCCAGCCAGAAGGCGTCGTAGCCGCGCTGGCCGGGAAGGGCGACGGTGCCCGCCGCGGAGCGCAAGGGCACGTCGAGCATGTGGGGAGCGGAGGCCTCGTCCACGGCGATGTGCAGACGGGCATTGCCGGGTGTGCGGCCCCGCAGCGTCTCGTAGCCCTCGCCGTGGGCGCGCAGGCGTTCCACACGCCATGCGAAAGCATAGGCCAACTGGTCGGGGTCGCCGTGGGCGGGATACGTCACGTCGAGACGGCTGCGGAAGCGTTTGGGGCTGGAGCGGAGCGCGTCCTGCGCGCAGGCGGGGGCGCGTTGCGCGGCAAAGGCGCAAACTTCGACGAGGAACGAGCTGTCGGACGGCAACTGCGCGTCGGGGAGGCGCACGAGCAGCGGGCCTGCCCCGCGAGCGCCGCCGTCGAGCACCGTGTCGCGCCCGGCAAATACGAGCACCGAGAGGCTGTCCACCTGTCCGCCCGACACCGTAGGCTGAACGTAGAGCGTATCCCACCCGGCGCGACGTAGGCCGGTGGAAGTCATTCGAAGGTTTCGCGTGCACGACGTCAGTAGTGCCGCAAAGGCCAATACGGGAACGCAGGTAAGGGCTGCCCGTCTAAACCAAGGAGTCATAGCGTATCTTGGTTCGGAAGCGCTTTTCTACTATCCATTTCAACATCTGCCATGGAAACCACCGCCCTTGCCTCGCCGACGGAAACGGAAGACTTTCTGCCCATCAACGGTACGGATTACGTCGAGTTTTACGTTGGCAACGCCAAACAAGCGGCGCTCTACTACGCCCACTGCTTCGGCTTTGCCATCACCGGCTACCGCGGCCCCGAAACAGGCGTCCGCGACCGGGTTAGTTACCTCCTTCAGCAAGGGAAGATTCGTTTCGTCCTCACCGCGCCCCTTCAGCCCGAAGGCGAGATCGCCGCGCATGTGGCGCTCCACGGCGACGGCGTGAAAGACCTCGCGCTTTGGGTGGACGATGCCTGCGCCGCGTTTGAGGCCACCACCAGCCGCGGCGGCGTGGTCGTCCGCAAGCCCGAGGTGCTGGAAGACGAGCACGGACAGGTTGTCGTGGCGGCCATCGGCACCTACGGCGACACCGTCCACACCTTCGTCGAGCGGAAGAACTACACCGGCCTCTTCTTGCCCGGCTTCCGCGCCTACGACAACCCGTACTTCACCGCCGAACCCATCGGCCTCAAGTACGTCGACCACGTCGTCGGCAACGTCGGGTGGGGCGAGATGAACCGCTACGTCCAGTACTACGCCGACGTGATGGGCTTCAAAAACCTGATCTCGTTCGACGACGAAGACATCTCGACCGAATACTCGGCGCTGATGTCCAAGGTGATGTCCAACGGCAACGAACGCATCAAATTCCCCATCAACGAGCCTGCCGAGGGCAAGAAGAAGAGCCAGATCGAGGAGTACCTCGACTACTACCGGGGCGCGGGCGCGCAGCACATCGCCGTCGCCACCGACGACATTCTCGCCACCGTGACGGCCCTCCGCAGCCGGGGCGTCGAGTTCCTCACCGTCCCGACGACCTACTACGACGACCTCGAAGAGCGCGTCGGTAAGATCGACGAAGACCTTGCGCCGCTGGCCGAACTGGGCATTCTGGTGGACCGCGACCCCGACGGCTACCTGCTCCAGATCTTTACCAAGCCCGTCGAAGACCGCCCGACGGTGTTCTACGAGATCATCCAGCGCAAGGGCGCGCGTTCGTTCGGCAAGGGCAACTTCAAGGCCCTCTTCGAAGCCATCGAGCGCGAGCAAGACCTGCGCGGAAACCTGTAAAAGGAGAGTTGAGGGTTGGGAGTCGTCAGAAGACGCCTCCCGCACGCTCTGACGACTCCCCGCAGTGCCCGCAGGGCACGTCCAACTCCCCTTTGTCGATGCCGCACTATGTACGGATGGGGCGCGTGCCCCACAAACGCCACACGCAATTTCCCCGCGAGGATGGCGCGCTCCACACCGAAGAGGTGATCGGAGCCGAGGGGTTTTCCGGCCTCCAAAGCCTCGCCTACCACCTGCACCCGCCCACGCTGGTGGACGACATCGGCGTGCCGGTGGACGTGCGCGTCGAGTATGTGGACGAGCCGTTCCTCCGCCACCGCCACTTCAAAGGCCTCGACGTGGCCCCGCACGGCGACTTCCTCTCGGGCCGCGTGGCGATGCTCGGCAACGACGACGTGGTGCTGTCGGTCGTCGCCCCCACCGAGGCGATGCCCGAGGACACGTTCTACCGCAACGCCTCGTGCGACGAGCTCGTGTACGTCCACGACGGCGAGGGGCGCGTCGAGACGCCGCTGGGCACGGTGCCGTTCGTGAAGGGCGACTACGTCCACATTCCCCGCACGCTCACCCAGCGTTGGGTGTTCGACGAGGGCGGCGTGCAGCCACGCCTGCTGGTGATCGAAGCGCCGAGCGAGTTCCACCCGCCCAAGCGCTACCGCAACGGCTTCGGGCAGCTGCTGGAAAACTCGCCGTACTGCGAGCGCGACTTCCGCCCGCCCACCGAGCTTGTGACGAAGGACGAGGCGGGGCGCTTCACCGTGCTCATCAAAAAGCACGGACGGCTGTATCCGTACGTCTACCGCTATCACCCGTTCGATGTGGTCGGGTGGGACGGGCAGATGTACCCGTACGCCATCTCGATCCACGACTTCGAGCCGATCACCGGGCGCGTCCACCAGCCGCCGCCGGTGCACCAGATGTTCGACGCGCACAACTTCGTGGTGTGCTCGTTCGTGCCGCGGATGTTCGACTACCACCCGCAGGCCATCCCCGCGCCGTACAACCACTCGAACATCGACTCCGACGAGGTGCTGTACTACGCCGAGGGCGATTTCATGAGCCGCAAGGGCATCCTGCGCGGGTCGTTCACGCTCCACCCCGGCGGCATCGCCCACGGCCCGCACCCCGGCACCACCGAGGCGAGCATCGGCAAGACGGAGACGCACGAGCTGGCCGTGATGGTGGACACGTTCCGCCCGCTCAAGCCGACCAAGGCCGCGCTGGGCGTGGAGGACGACACGTACGCGTTCTCGTGGCAGCCGGAGAAGCACGGCCACCCGCTCCCCGACGCCGCCCCCGTGCCGCCGGGCGCGTCCGGCGACGGCGCGATGACCAACGCCAGCCCCGCCGACGCCGCGCGGTGATCCGGCAGCCCGTCCGTGTAGAGACGACCTAGTGGGTCGTCTCTACGGCGTCGTCACGGCACGTATCCGTGCGCCCGGTACCGTTCGATTTCGCCCACGCTGCGCTTCGAGGCCTGCGCCGTCTGGTACCGGACAGTCCGGGGCCCGCCAGTCGCCGTCGATAGCGGCGCGGTAGAAGCCCGCGCGAGCGAGGAAGCGCTGCGCAAACGCGACATCGTCAGGGAAGAAGGGACGGCTCATATTTTTCTGACTATAGATTAAATATAATTAACTATAATTTTGAATACCGAAAATACGATTTATTTAATCAGCTACAATTATGAACCAACATTGAATCTAGATCTGAATTCAGGTCGTTTGTTATGCATATCGGTGAATCACTATAAGGGAAAAGTGATGTTATCATTATAGAATAAGATGAATCTGTTATGGTGGGTCCGCACGAGGTGCTGTAAGCGAATGTCCTGTCTATTCTGGTCTGTGAGCACGACTCGACAGATTTATCGCATTCGATCCTGTTAAACGACATGCACCCTTGAATATCTATAACATGACTTGACAACATGCGTTTAGTTTTGGAATCAAATACAAATCTACCTAGAACAAATTCGTTATTTTCTCGGCTGCAGACGCCAGAAACTCCGCCTATTTCATATGAAGGGAAATCTATCTCTGCATTTACATAAATTCTCCCTGACCTTTCTTTGGCTATAATCTTGCCTATGTGAAAAGGGCCTGGATTGTTGTATTTATAATTATCTAGATTAAAAATCTCCTTTTTAAGATTTATTCTTAAAACTTTATTATTAATCGTGAATACAAAAATGCTATCTATTTTGTACAAATCAATACCTTCACTTGCTAGGCTGTCTGAGTATGATTTATATTTGCTAATCATTATGGAATCCTCGCTGCTGCAAAAAATTTTTTCTATATAAGTATGTGTTTCATTATTTGCGATCGATATTTGATCGTTTGCGGATCTCGTCTCTTTGTTTGTGCAGGAAAAAAGAAACATAAACATGAAAATGATATATATATTCATCTTAAATATATGGTGCATCAAGATCGGCATGGATCAGGAGTTGAGATTAGGTCTATCCGTATTGGATGGATAATGGATGACCCAAAATCCATCAAACGGAACATAAGTAATCCAAGTCAAAAAGTCAAGGACCTCGTGTTGGCATCGGGAAATTCCCTGTCACGCCTTAGAGAAGAGGGCCTTGCGTCCCCTTTTGGAGAACGTGTAAGGTTGGGATTTTCGGGTGCCCTTTTTTTGCCCGCACGACAGGTCACCTTGGCAGGGTGGACCGCGGCACATATCCATGCGCCCGGTACCGTTCGAGCGCCGCGCCGAGGAGGTCGGCGAGGGCGTCTTCCTGCGCCGCGTCGAGGGATTTGAAGGCGAAGCACGACTTGCCCGTCATCCGCTTCCGGAGCGCGTCCGGCACGGCGTCGAGCAAATCCGGATCGGTGTAGACCGGCATCAGGTGCAGCGCCACGCCCGTGGGCTTGCGCGTGACGGAGCCGAAGAACAGCGGCGTCTTGTTCGTCTGGACGTGCGGCGTGTCGAGGTAGTACTCGTCCGGCGTGTCCGTCTTCACGACGAGGCCGGTGGCGTGGCGTTCGAGCAGGGCGCGGAGGGTGTCGAAGGCGTCGGGCATCGGCGTACCGGGAGAAGGACACGTCCAGAGTACCGGCCCTCGATGACGGCCCATCGTCACCCCCGATCACGTCGGGGATGACCTACGAAAATAGGTGACAGTCCTTCAGCCGCGTGTCACCATGTGCGCCGGAGCGGGTGGGCCTCGGTGTTGAACACGACGGCGTCGAGGTCGAGCGTCTCGGGCGGCGAGAAGAGCAGGTAGAAGTACTTGAACGTCTCGGCGAAAAGAAAACTCTGCTGCTCGTCGGCCTGCGCCTTCGTCACCACGCTTGCCAGCGTCGCGTAGCCCGCGTCGGTGCGGCAGTGGCGAACGAAGTCCTCGAACATCGCCGCGCCCATCTCGACGTAGCGCGGGTCGCCGGTGGCGCGGTAGAGGTAGTAGGCCGACTCCACGATCTCGGGCCGCAGCGGGTAGCCGGGGCTGGTGACGGCGTTGCTCGCGTAGTCGAACCGTTCGGGTTCGATGCCGTGCAGCCGCCACATCCGGTAGGCCGAGGCTTGGAGCCGCCGCGCCCGGCCCACGTCGCCGTCGAGCACGAACACGCCGGGCAAGAAGGCGTCGAGCGCGCCGAAGGTTGTGGACGTGCGCTCGCCCGTGTCCATGTCCACCACCGCGTACCAGAGTTCGCCGGGCACGCTCGTCGTGTCGGCGACGTAGCGGTGCAGCGGCCCCCGGCTCGTCTCCCACATCCGGCGGCAGTCGGGGTCGCCGAAGAGCCGGTCGCACTTGAGCAGGTACTCGTAGTACGAGTCGATGCCGCCGGAGACGTGCGAGCGCCGCCCAACGTACTGCCCGCTGCGCACGTCGATGCGGTTGCCGACGAGCCCAAGGGCGGAGCGGGCGTCGAAGGTGGCCACGAGCGCGCGTTTGGCCGTGTCGTAAAACACCGGGTCGCCGGTGAGCCGCGCGAGCGTGCCGAACTCCAGCAGCAGCGTGCCCGTCTCGGCGGGGTTGGAGACGGAGTCGCGGACGGCTCCGGTGCGGAGGTTGACGTAGCGGTACGGGAGTCCGGTGGGCGTTTGGAAGGCCGGAAGCAGCCGTCGCCCGAGGTCGTGGGCGAGGTCGAGCATCCGCCGGTCGCCGGTGAGCTGGTAGGCCGAGAGCAGCCCGCCGAGGTGGCGGATGGTGATCTCGAAGACCTGCACGTCTTGGTCGTGGTCGAACGTCAGGTTGGCGGCAAGGAACGCCCGGACGCTGTCGGCCTCGGCATCCAGGCCCATCAGCTTCATCGTCGAGAGGGCGTCGACGGGCGTGAAGTAGATCGGCTGGGCGTACCAGTTGTGGCCGGTCTTCGAAAGCGGGCGGAGGTCGTCGTAGCCCGAGGCGTAGCGCCGGTAGCCGCGCCAGGCGTGCAGAAACTCGGCCTTCACGCGGTCGGCCAGCGCCCGCGTGTCGAGGCTCGTTTGGGCCGAGGCGGCAGCGGGCGCGGTCGGACGCACCGTTTGGCAACCGGCGGTTCCAATCAGCAGGGCGAGCGCGGCAAGGCGGAGGACGGCGGACATCGGCGCGGAGAAGGAACGCCGCACGATACGAAAAACCCTGCCCGCACCGAGGATGCAGGCAGGGCAACCGACCAAACGTACGGTGGCGGTTACGGCAGGATCAGGCCGCCCGGAGACGTCCGCTCGCCCGGCTTCGCACCGCCGCCGATCGGTTTGCCGTCGGGGCCGAGCAGCCCGGAGCCTTGCGGCGGCTGCGGCGGAAGCTGGCTCGGATCGACCGGCACGAGCAGGATGTCCATCACCACGCCGTCGGGCGTGACCTCCACGACCTGCGCCGGGAAGGTTTGGCCGTCCGGGCCGTTCATCATCAGCTGTTCGCCGACCTGCGGGTTCAGCTCCGGCGGAAGCTGCTCCTTCGGCACGGTGATGCGCTGCACCGGCGGCGGTGCCATCAGCATATCGACCACATACACGTCGTCGCGGATTTCGACCACCGTCGCCGGGAACTGGCCTTCCGGCGTGTTGAGCGTGAGGTTCTGGCCGACCTGCGGCGGCGGGCCGCCGGTAAGCTGGTCTTTGGGGATTTCGACGCGGCGCACGGGCGGCGGCGCGGCCAGCACGTCGAGCACGACCACGTCGTCGCGGATTTCCACGACGATGGCCGGGAACGAGCCGTCGGGGGTGTTGAGCGTGATCTGCTCGCCGACCGCCGGAAGCTGAGCGCCTTCAAACTGGTCTTTCGGCACCTCGATGCGCTGCACCTGCGGCGCTTGCGCGGCCACCTGCTGCTGGAACGCGGCGGCGTCTTCGTCGGAGAGAATCTCGACGAGCGCGATGTCGAACGTGAGGTCTTCGCCTGCGAGCGGGTGGTTGCTGTCGAGCACCGCCGAGTCGTCGGAGAGGGCGTAGATGGTGACGGGGAAGGGCTGGCCGTCGGGCGTGCCGATCATCAACTGGTCGCCCACCTGCGGCTCCCGGTCGGTGGGGAGGTCGGCGCGCGGGACTTCCATCAGCAGGCTGTCTTGGTGCTCGCCGTAGGCGCGTTCGGCAGGAATGGTGACGGTCTTTTCGTCGCCAACGTTCATGCCGAGGACGGCGTCGTCGAAGCCGGGGATGACTTGGCCCGCGCCGACGGTAAACGTGAGCGGTTCGCGGCCTTCCGAGGAGTCGAAGACTTCGCCGCCGTCGAGCGTGCCGGTGTAGTGAATGCGGACGGTGTCGCCCGCCTTGACCTGTGCCATAGAGAAAAACGTGGAATCGGGTTAGCCCACGTTGCACCGTCTACGGCCCGTTCGGTTGCGTTGCCGGCGGCGTTACGGCTTCGTACCGGCCGCGTGCCGAACTTGGACCGAGACGTCCCCGTTGTCTTGACCTCCCCGTTTATCCTGTTTCGACTATGGTTCGCACCGGCTCGGCCGTCTGGAACGGCTCACTCACCGACGGCTCCGGCCGCCTCTCCACCCAAAGCGGCGCACTCGACGCGCTGCCCTACTCGTTCGGCACGCGCTTCGGCGACACGCCGGGCACCAACCCCGAGGAACTGCTCGGCGCGGCGCACGCCGCCTGCTTCTCGATGGCTCTCGCCAACGCGATGAGCAAAGCCGGGCAGCCGCCCGAAGCGGTCGAGACGACGGCGAAGGTGCACCTCGAAAAGGGTGACGCCGGGTTCTCGATTCCGAGGATCGACCTCACGACGGCCGTCTCGGCACCCGGCTTCGACGCCGAAACGTTCGACCGGTTGGCGATGGAGACGAAACAGGGCTGCCCGGTGTCGCGGGTGCTCGCGGGCGCTGAGATCTCGCTGACGGCCACGCTCAACGGCTGACCTACGCCGCCGGCTCGAAGACGAGGCTGGCCGAGTTGATGCAGTAGCGTAGCCCTGTCGGGCGCGGGCCGTCGTCGAAGACGTGGCCGAGGTGCGACTTGCATGTGCCGCAGTGCACTTCGGTGCGCACCATGCCGTATTCCCGGTCTTCGGTGGTGCCGAGGTGCGCGTCCGGGAGCGGCTGGAAGAAGCTGGGCCATCCGGTGCCGCTGTCGAACTTGCTGGACGAGGCGAACAGCGGCGCGCCGCACACCACGCAGCGGTAGACGCCTTCGCGCTTCTCGTTCCAGTAGGCGTTCATGAACGGCGGCTCCGTGCCGCAGCGCTGGGTGACGTGCTGCTGCATGGCGGAGAGTTCCGCCACGCGGCGGGCGAGTTCGGGATCGAGGTCGGGCATCGGTCTACAGCGAAACGTTGAATCCTGGCGCGATGAACGGAACGAGCCGGTTTGGTTCCGACGGCTTGCCTCTGCCCGCCGTACCTTCCTGCACGCCCACACGCCCCGCCCGATGCCTGAGTACCCGTTCGGCCAGAAGATCGTCTACACCCCCGATCCGCAGGCGTTGGCCAATAGCCGGCTTGCCGCGTTTATGCAGCGCTATGGGGTGCTCTCGTACGCGGCGCTGCAAGAGCGTTCGACCGCCGACGTGGCGTGGTTCTGGAACGCAGTGCTCCACGATCTCGACGTGCAGTTCTACACCCCGTATACCGCCGTCTACGAGGACACCGGCGACCCGGCGTTTCCGCGCTGGTGCGTGGGCGGGGAGATGAACATCGTCCACAACCTACTCGACAAGTGGATGGCCGACGAGGCCGCTCGGGCGCGCGTGGCGCTGCGCTGGGAGGGCGAAGAAGGCTCGACGCTCTCGCTCTCGTACGCCGACCTCAACGCCGAAGTCAGCCGCTGCGCCGCCGCCCTCCGTGCCGATGGCTTCCGCCCCGGCGACGTGGCGGGGCTGTTCATGCCGATGACGGTGGAGCTGGTCGTGGCGTTTCTGGCCGTGCTCAAGGTGGGCGGCGTGGTGCTGCCGCTCTTCTCCGGCTACGGCCCGGAGGCTATCGCTACCCGCCTTGCCGACGCCGGGGCCTCGGTGCTTTTTACCGCCGACGGCACGCTCCGGCGCGGCCAGCCCCGCCCGATGAAGGACGTGGCCGACGAGGCCCTCCGCGCCTGCCCGACCGTCCGCCGCGTTGTGGTTCAGCAGCGGGCGGGCCTGCACGACGTGCCGATGACGCCGGGCCGCGACGTGTTCTGGACGGACTTCGTGGCGCACCACCCGCCGTTTGCCGCCACCGAGCGCACAAGCGCCGAGGCCGTGGCCTTGCTGCTCTACACCTCCGGCACCACCGGGCAGCCCAAAGGCGTCGTCCACACCCACTGCGGGTTTCCGATCAAGGCGGCGCAGGACATGGCCCACGCGATGGACGTGAAGCCGGGCGACACGGTCTTCTGGCTCTCGGATATGGGCTGGATGATGGGGCCGTGGCTCGTGCTCGGCACGCTTCTGCTTGGCGCGTCGATGGTGATCTACGACGGCGCGCCCAACGCGCCCGCGTCGTATGCCGACGGCCCGGCGCGGCTCTGGGCGCTGGCCGAGCGCCACGGCGTGACGCACCTCGGCGTCTCGCCCTCGCTCGTGCGGGCGCTGATGCCCTACGGCCCGGAGCCGGTGCGCCGCGCCAACCTCGCGGCGCTGCGGGCGCTCTGCTCCACCGGCAGCCCGTGGGACCCCGATGCGTGGATGTGGGCCTTCGAGCACGTCCTCACCCGCCGCAAGCCCATTCTCAACTACTCCGGCGGCACCGAGGTGTCGGGCGGCATTCTGTGCGGCAACCTCTTCACCCCGCTCAAACCGTGCGCCTTCTCCGGCCCTGTGCCCGGCATGGCGGCCGATGTGGTAGACGCTGCGGGGGAATCGGTACGCGGCGAAGTCGGCGAACTCGTCGTGCACAAGCCGTGGATCGGGATGACGCGGGGCTTCTGGAACGACCCCGACGGCGAGCGCTACCGCCAGACCTACTGGAGCCAGCACCCGGGCATCTGGACGCACGGCGACTTTGCGGCGGTGGACGAGGACAGCCTCTGGTACATCCTTGGCCGGTCCGACGATACCATCAAGGTGGCGGGCAAACGCCTTGGCCCATCGGAAGTCGAAGCCATCGTCAACCTTCATCCGGCGGTGCGCGAAAGCGTGGCTGTGGGCATCCCGGACGAGATGAAGGGCGAGGCGGTGGTCGTTTTTGCGGTGCTCGACGAAGGCGTCGAACCCTCCGACGACTTGCGCGAGGCGCTGCTCGATGCCGTCGCCGACGGCCTTGGCAGGCCGCTTCGCCCGAAAGAGGTGCGCTTCGCAACGGCCATTCCCAAGACGCGAAACGCCAAGGTGCTGCGCCGGCTCATCCGGCAAGCCTACCTCGGGCTGGAACTCGGCGACACCACCAGCCTCGAAGATCCAACCACGGTGGTGGCCATTCAGAACGCGGTGTGACCGTCAGCGAGCGACCGAGAGGGGCTGATCCGCGAACGAACGGTTGAGCGCATTCCAGAAATCCGAACGGCGGGCCAGTTCGCTGTAGTCGGAGACAAGCACCGCGCCGGACGTGCGCAGCGTGGCGCGTACGGCAGCTTCGAAGGCGACGGCATCGGGGAAGGCCCGCACCTGTATCGAGGGCACCACGCGGGTTGTGCCCTGCACCCGAGCGGCCACGGTGCGCAGCAGCACGGTGTCGGCGTGCGCAAGCGCTACGGGCATTTCAGGCACGAGAACGTCCACCAACCCCGTCACGCTTTTCTCCCGGTACATGGGCGTCGCCCACGAATAATCGGCCTGCGGATCGTAGGCGACGGCCCCCCAGTTGATGCCCACGTCGGCGGCGGCGGCGTAGTCGGCAGGCGCGGTGAGGCCCAGGGCGGTGGTGGGGCTGACGCCGCGCACCAGATGGCGGGTGGCCTCGACGAAGGTGCGCAGCGAGAGCGCCCGCCATTCGAGCCATTTCGGATAGAGCGGGCCGGGAAGAAACCGACCTTCCGAACGGGCCAGCACATCGGACGGCCAGTTCGCTACGGGCACGCGGAGCCATTGCTCGAAGGCCTCTCGGGTTTCGGGGGAGAAATCGGAGGCGCGGCTCTCGAAGCGAACGCGATCCAGCAAGAGGCCGTCGGGACGGTAGCGTCCTGCCACTTCCGCCACGATGGCCAGCGCTTGGTTGCGCACGTCAGGCCGGACAGGGTTGGCGTAGGCGACGTCGGTCATCCGGTCGGGCGAGGCAAGGCGGAGCGAGGAGCGGGTGATGCCGTCGGGGTCTATCACCGTGGTGGCCCACGTTCGGTGCAGGCCGTAGATTGGTCCGGAGCGGCGGGCGTGGTCGCCGTCGGCAAAGACGTTCAGGGCGAGATGGACGCGCAGCCCCAGCTCTCGGCCCACGCGCACGGCATCTTCGGCAATGTCCCAGTCGGGCAGGGGCGTAAAGCCGCCGGAGGTGGTCAGGCGCGTGGCAACGCGGCTGGGGTAGGCCACGTCGCCGCCGTAGGGCTTGATTTCCACCACCACATCGGTAAAACCCGACGCGGCGATCCGCGTCAGCCCCGCGCGGAGCCGTTCGGGGCTTCCCAAGGAGTCGAAAAGGGCCTGCGTGCCGATCCACACCGCCCGTGCCGACACGGCCATGGGAGCGGGCCGCTCGAAAACGGGACGCTGGAGCAGCTGGGTGGGGTGGCAGCCGGCAAGGGCGAGCACCAAGGCAAGGGCAGCGAGCGGACGCATTGGGAGGAGGACGACGACGAAGGTTAAGGCAAATCCGCCTCCGCCGTTGTCCCATTCGTCGCCCCCAGCGGCGCGTCACCGCCCCACTTCGGTGGGGAAAACGACGAGGCTTTCGTTGCCATCCGGCCCGATCGCCGCCACGCCGAAGAGGAAGTCGTCGATCACCACGTTCTCCAGTGTGAAGCGCGTGCCGCCGTGCACGACGCGGCGGTGCGTCCACTGCGGCTCGGTGGTGTCGCGCCAGTAGAGCGCGTAGGCGACGGCGTCCGGCACGGCGTCCCAGTCGAGCGTGGTGCTCGCGCTCACGGCCCCGCCGATGCGGACGCGCGCGGGCGGCGGCGGCGCGCTGGCCAGGCTGGCGAGCACGACGGCGTTGATGCCGGTGAGCCGAGCGGCGTAGGCGAAGTCCACGAACTCCACGGTGTCGCCGAAATGCCGCCCGTTCTCGGTGCGCAGGTCTTGGTGCTGGCGGTCGTAGTGCTCGTGCGTCTCCATAATCCGGACGCCGGGAAAGCCTTGGTCGTTGAACGGGCGGTGGTGGCCGCCGCGCCCGAAGCGGTCGAGTCGGTAGATCATCCGGGCGTCGAGATGGTCGAAGTACGCGTCGGCGAGGCGGTCGACGTAGCGGGCGAGTTGGCGGCTCGGGCCGTCCACTTCGCCGCCGTAGAAGCGACGGCTGGCGCGCTGGCGGTCGGTTTCGGTGACGGGCGTGGGCTCGGAGAACACGCGGAACGTCTGGTTGGAACACAGGCCGGAGATGCCGCAGGTGTTGCCGATCATGTCGTTGTTGAGCACGCCGAGGACGTTCCAGCCCTCGTCGGCGGCTCGGCGGGCGAGGTGCTGACCGCCGAAAAGGCCCTGTTCTTCGCCCGAAAGCAGCGCGTAGACGATGCTGTTGGGGAAGCGGTAGCGGGTGAGCACGCGGGCGGCTTCGAGCACGCCCGCCGCGCCCGAAGCGTTGTCGTTGGCTCCCGGCGCATCTTTCAGCGAGTCCACGGCGGCTGTGCCTCGGCTGTCGATGTCGCCGGACATCACCGCGTAGTGGCCGGGGCGCTCGGTGCCGCGCTGGATGGCGTAGACGTTCACGATCCAGATGCCGCGCGGAATCCGCTCGCCCGTGCCGCCGGGAACGTAGGTGCGCTGCTCGACCACTTCCAAGCAGTTGCCGCAGGCTCGGCCGATCTCCGCGAGTTGCGTCTTCAGGTAGCGCCGTGCCGCGCCGATGCCGCGGGTGGACGAGACGGTGTCGGAGAACGTGTTGCGCGTGCCGAAACCGGCCAGGGCGCGGATGTCGCGTTCAATCCGGGTGGCCTGCGGGGCCGCGGCGACGGCGTAGAGCCGGGCGTCGGGCGGCGGCCCGGCGGTCACCGTGGCCTGCGGAGCCGCGGGGGGCGGCGCAGACAGGGCGGCGGGCACTTGCGCGGCGGCGGTGGAGGCCGTGGCGACGGCGAGGGCGGCGAATCGGAGCAGGGGGCGGTGCATCGTTGAGGGAGGCGTCCTCCCGCAAACCTACGGCGCGCGGTGCTTCCTCTTGGCGGTAGATTGCGCGGCTTGCCCCCACGCTTGTGTCCGATCCGTCCTCACGCCCGTTGCCGCCGTCGGTTCGAACCCTCGGCTGGGTGTCGTTCTTCGTCGATTTGTCGAGCGAACTGCTCTACCCGATCCTGCCGTTGTTTCTCGTCACGCTCGGCACGCCGCTGGCCGTGGTGGGGCTGATCGAGGGGCTGGCGGAGGTGACGGCCGGGGTGGCGAAGGGCTACTTCGGTGCACTCTCCGACCGCCTGCGCAAGCGCCGGGCGTTTGTGACGGCGGGCTACGCGCTCTCGGCGCTCACCAAACCGCTGCCCGGCCTCGTGCCTGCGTGGTCGACCGTTCTCGCGGCGCGGGTGCTCGACCGGGTGGGCAAGGGCCTGCGCACGGCCCCCCGCGACGCGCTGCTCGCGGCCTACACGCCGCCCGAACAACGAGGCCGCGCCTTCGGATTGCACCGGGCAATGGACACCGCCGGCGCGGCGCTCGGCCCGCTGGCGGCGCTGGCGTGGCTGGCCGTTCATCCGGGCGACTACCGCCCGCTGTTCTTCGCGGCGTTTGTGCCCGCGCTCGTGGGCGTGGCGCTCACCCGGCGCATCCCGGAGGTCACGCCGCCTCCGCCACCCGATGCTGCGGCCCCGGCCCGGCTCTTCGACGTGTGGACGGAGGGCGGCGCGGCGTTTCGCGCCCGGATCGTCTGGCTTGCGCTCTTCGCCCTCGGCAACGCCTCCGACGTGTTCCTGCTGCTGCGCATCCGCGAGGGCGTTGGGCCGGACGGCGCGACCGTCGGGCCGTGGCATCTCTCCGGCGACGTGGCGGCGCTGGCGGCGTATGTGCTCTACAACGCCGTGTTCGCCGCGGCGGCGTATCCCGCCGGGGTTTTGGCCGACCGTTGGGGACGGCGCGGGACGCTCGCCGTGGGCTTCGGTTTGTTCGCCGTGGTCTACGCCGGGATGGCCACTTCGTCGTCGATAGGAGCGTTTGCCGGGTGGATGGCGCTCTACGGCGTCTATGCGGCGCTCACCGAGGGCGTGGCGAAGGCGTGGGTGGCCGACGTGCTGCCGGATGCGCTGCGCGGGCGCGGCCTCGGCCTCGTGGCGAGCGCGACCAGCCTGGCCGCGCTGCTGGCCTCGACCGTCACCGGGGTGTTGTGGACGGCCCGGGGCGCGACGCTGCCGTTCGTGCTCTCCGCCGCCGTGGCGCTCGTCGTGGCCGTGGGGGTGGCCGTCACGCCGTCGGTTTCGTCGTTTTCCCGCCGCGCACGATGAGCAGGCTGGCGGCGGCGTTGCGGAACAACCCCTCGTGCCGCCGCCCGAACAGCGTCGGGCGCAGGCCCCACGCCTCGTCGGCCCCGACGATCACGAGGTCGTAGCCGCCCGTGCGGGCTTCGTCCACGAGCGCGGCCTGGGAGTCCGCTGCCTCCACCACTTTCAGCAGCACCTCGCCGAAGCGTTCGCCCGAATCGCGCAGGCCGCCGGTGCCGCTGCCGGGCGTGACGACGTGCAGCAGCGACACTTCGACGCCGTCGGTGTGGGCCAAGCGCTGGGCGATTTTGAGCGCGGCGCGGTCGTGCGGCCCGCCGGCGTAGGGCACGAGCACGCGCCGCCACGGCCCAGCGGTGCGGTTCACGAGCACGGCCACGTCCATCGGCGCGCGGCGGAGCACGTCGGCCACCGTGCCGCCGAGGATGCTCTCGGAGAGCACCGGCTGGTGCCAGCCCATCAGCAGCAGGTCGGCGTCGCGGGCCTCGGCGGTGTCCACGATGTCGGTGCCGATGTCGCGGGAGGCGAAGGCGAGGGTTTTGACGGACAGGCCGCGCGCTTCGGCGGCGGCGAGCGTGGGCGCGAGCGGGTCGGGCGCGTCGGGCGAGGTCGGTTTGAGCGCGAGCGCGTCGTCCACCACGGGCCGCAGGTGCAGCGTGACGTACTGCGCGTCGGCGGGCGGGACGATGGCGACGGCGGCGGCCAGCAGATCCGGCCCCGACGACGGCAGCGCCACGGGCATCAGCACGGTGAAGCGGTCGACCGCGCCCTCCGTCCCGTCGGCGCGTTGGGCGCGGATCATCCGGGCGGGCATGATCCGGTCGAGCGCGGGCGTGGTCATGAACGTCGTCGCGATCGCCATCAGCACCATCATCACGAACAGGCCGGGCGAGATCACGCCCAGTTCGAGGCCGACGGAGAGGAACACCAGTTCCATCAGCCCGCGCGTGTTCATCAGCACGCCGAGAGCCGACGCTTCGCGCCACGGCAAGCCGCTCCACCGCGACGCCGTCGCCGAGCCGATGAACTTGCCCGCCACGGCCACGGCCAGAACGGCCAGTGCGTCCAGCCACATCCGCGGCTCGTTGAGCAGGCCGATTTGCGTTTTTAGGCCGGTGAACGCGAAGAACAGCGGCAGAAACAGGACGACCGTGAGCGACTCCAAGCGGGTGGTGAGCGCGTGCACGAAGCCATGCTCTTTGGGCATCACCGCGCCGAGTACGAACGCGCCGAAGAGCGCGTGGACGCCGAGTTCTTCGGTGGCGAACGCGCTCAGCAGCAGCAGCACGAGGATTAGGCCGAGCAGGTCGTTGGACAGCCGCCCCCTCGAAGCGTACGCTTTTTCGAGCCGCCCCAGCGCCGGGCGCAGCAGCAGCACCATCGCCAGCGCGTAGACGGCGGTGCCGCCGAGCGTGACGATCAGATCCCGAGACCCCGACGCCGTCGCCACGGCGGTAACGAGCGCCAGAAGCGCCCACGCCAGCACGTCGGAGGCGGCGGCGCAGGCCACGGCAATCGTACCGAGGCGCGTCGAGAGCAGGTTGCGTTCGGTGAGGATGCGCGCCAGTACGGGGAAGGCCGTCACCGACATCGCCGAGCCGATGAACAGCGCGAACGGCCAGAACGTGACCGGGCGGCCCGGCAGCCCGGCTCCGGCGTGGTGCTGGAATAGGTACACCGACAGGCCGATGCCCAGCGCAAACGGTACGGCGATGCTGGCGTAACTCGTCACCACCGCCGTCCGCCCGTGGCCGCGCATCGTGGCGGGGTCGAACTCCAAGCCGATCAAGAACATGAACAGGATCAGCCCGATCTGGCTCAGCACGTTCAGGCTCGGCAGGCTCTCCACCGGAAACAGCCCGGCGTAGAGCGCCGGGGCGACCGCGCCGAGCAGCGACGGCCCGAGCAGGATGCCCGCCACCATCTCGCCGACCACCTGCGGCTGCCCAATCTTGCGGAACGCGATGCCCACGAGCCGCGCCACGACGAGCACGACGGCGATCTGGAGCAGCAGCAGGGCGAGCGGGTGCATGCAAGAGCGGGGGTAAGCCGGGGGTGTGGGCTTGCGGCCAACCGTCGCAAGATATGAAGTCCCCGTGAACGCCGCGGCGCGGCAACGGTGTAACCTTTCGCGCTTGCGTTCCGTCTTGCCCCGTGGTACTTTCCCCCGGCACGCCCCCGTCTCCCATGGCCACGCTCCCTTGCCCCCGCTGCGGCCAGCCGCGCTCGGCCCACACCCCGTGCCCCCACTGCGGCGCCCCGGGCCTGACCACCGACATTCCGCCGCTGCCGGACGTCGCGATTCCCGACGAGGCGCCTTCGTCCACCGTGCCGGCGCTCGCGGCGGCCGAGCGGCCCTTCGCGCCGTCCGTCGTCCACCGGCAGCCCTCCGACGCGATGGGTCGCGTGGGCTACCTCGTGGCCGCGGTGCTGTCGGCGATCGCGCTGGTCTTTTTCTACGGCGCGCTCTGGGGCGGAGACAACGACGCTCCTCCCGAGACGCCGACGGAAGAGGTCTTCGACGTACCGCCCCCGGAACCGCCCGATGCGCCGCTTCCGCCGGAGCCGCCTGCCGTGCCGGAGTTGTCGGACACGCCGCGCCCGCCGGGCATGTCGGACAGCGACTGGGAGGAGATGCAGCGCGACCTCCGCGAGGCCCAGCGCGACGTCGAGCAGGCCGCCCGTGAGGCCCAGCGCGAAATCGAGCAAGCCGCCCGCGAGGCCGAACGCGAGGCCCGCCGCGCCGCCGAAGAAGCCCGCCGCCGCTGAACCGCGCCGGTTGGAGCGTCAGAAGCAGCCGCAGTCGAACGTCAGGATCAGGCCCGCCGAGCCGGTGAAGCCGGTCAGGTTGGCCTTGATGCCCTTCGATTCGTCGGACGTGACGGAGCCGGACGCGTATTCGCGCCCAAGGTAGTTGACGTAGTTGTTGGCCAGCGTCTCGTTTTCGAAGACGGGAACGTCGTAGCCCACAAACGCCCGCCCGCGCACGCCGATGCTGCCGAACGTGCCCAGAACGACGTTCGCGCTGACGCCCGGCCGGATGCCCATCGCGTCGCCCGAGAACGTTGTCGTTTGGGTCTGGCCCGCCGTCGAACCGCCGTTCACCTGCCGCAGCATCACCGACGTTTTGCGCCAGTGCACGTCGAGGTGGGCGTTGACGGTAAAGCGCTGGTAGGCGACGGCGTCGGCCACCGAACCCTGCGCGTTGATCGGGTAGCCGCTCTGGATGAGCAGATCCTCGGTGCGCACGTCTACGGTGTGCGTGCCGCCGTTGTTGAACGTGGCGGTAGACGAGCCACTCATCGTGCTCTGCCCGAGGCCGAACATGCCGGGAAACAGCCAAAGCGTGTACTCCTCGCCGGTGAGCGTCGAAACGCCCTCGTGCGGCGTCTGCAAAAGGGCTGTGTTTTGGGTGTTGTACGACTCGAAGTAGCCGTCGAGGGCGCTCGTGCGGTGGGCGGAGAACCCCGCGCCAATGCAGCCGGAGACGAGCGGGGCGAGGGCGAGAACGGGCAGCAGGCGTTTCATGGCCGAGGATGGGTTGCTGTTCCAACGGTACGACCGCTGGCCTCCGCCAACCCTCCCCCAAATGGAGGATATTGCGGCCGAACGGGGTGGCGTGCGCGGCGTTCAACGGACAAATACCGCCTCGTGTGACCGACGACCTTTTCGCCCCGATCCCGCCGAAAGCGCCGCTGGCCGACCGGATGCGCCCGCGCACGCTCGACGACTTCGCCGGGCAGGCGCATGTGCTCGGCCCCGGCAAGCTGCTGCGCCGCGCCGTCGAGGCCGACCGCGTCACCTCCGTCATCCTCTACGGCCCGCCCGGCATCGGCAAGACGACGCTGGCGCGGATCGTCGCGGCCACCACGAAGAAGCACTTCATCGCGCTCAACGCCGTGCTGTCGGGGGTGAAGGACATCCGCGACGCCATCGCCGAGGCCCAAAACCGGCGGCGGACGAACGGGCAGGGCACGATCCTGTTTGTGGACGAGGTTCACCGCTTCAACAAGGCGCAGCAGGATGCGCTGCTGCCGCACGTCGAGAACGGCACGGTCACGTTCGTCGGCGCAACGACCGAGAACCCGTACTTCGAGGTCAACAAGGCGCTCGTCTCGCGCAGCCGCATCTTCGAACTCCACCCGCTCACCACCGACGATTTGGTCGGCGTGGCCCGGCGGGCGCTGGCCGACGTGGAGCGTGGCTACGGACATCTCAAGGTGTTGATAGACGACGACGCACTCGACCACCTCGTCTCCACCGCCAACGGCGACGCCCGGAGCCTGCTCAACGCCCTCGAACTGGCCGTCGAGACGACCGGGGAAACGACGGAATCGTCGGAAGACGCGGGAGGTGAAGAAGATCAGCACATTGATAATGTAAAGAAGTATCAGGATATTGATATATCGAACAGCGAACAGCAGCGACCCTACGTTCGCATCACCCGGGCCGTCGCGGAGGACTCGATCCAGCGCCGCGCGGTGCTCTACGACAAAGAGGGCGACGCCCACTTCGACATCGTCTCGGCGTTCATCAAGAGCCTGCGCGGCTCCGACCCCGACGCCGCGCTCTACTGGATGGCCCGGATGGTGTATGCCGGCGAAGACCCGCGCTTCATCTTCCGGCGGATGGTCATCTTCGCCAGCGAAGACGTCGGGATGGCCGACCCACGGGCGCTGCAAATTGCCCTCGCCGCTGCGCAGGCGTACGACTACATCGGGATGCCGGAAGGCCGTTTTCCGATGGCGCAGGCGTGTTTGTACCTCGCCACCGCGCCCAAGAGCAACAGCGGCTTCGCCTTCTTCGACGCCCTCGCGCACGTCGAAAAGGAGCAGACCGCCGACGTGCCCAACCCGCTCAAAGATTCCAGCCGCGACAAGAAGGGCCTCGGCCACGGCGAAGGTTATTTGTATCCGCACGCCTACCGCGACCACTACGTCGCCGAGCAGTACCTCCCCGCCGAGATGCAGGGGTTGTACTTTTATCAACCTTCTGATATGGGCTACGAGAAGACCGTCGCCGAGCGGCTCGCCTACTTCCGCCGCCGCGACGAAGACGAGAGCGTCGTCAAGCGCGCCCAGCGCTATGGGCAAAAAGAGAAGGACGAGGTCCCGGAAGAGAAAAAAGCAGAATAAAGGGAGAGAGGCCTACTGGCCGAGCAAGACCTCTTCGGCGAGGCGGTGCCCGTTGCCCACCGCCAGCGGCGCGAACAGCGCCACCGCGCCCACCACCGCGCCCACAAGCGCCGCCAGCCCCACCGGGTGCTTCGCTTTCCCAAACCATCCGGACACGCGCAGCAGCGACCGATTGTAGACCGCGCCGAACAGACCGGCCAAGACGCCGACGACCACGAAGAACGGCAGCGCCTCCAGCGGCGGCGTTGGGTAGGACGGGACGGTGAAAACGGGGAACGGCCCCGACAGGAACCGGGAGACGACGTTGGCCGCCGCCGCCGCCACGAACGCCGCGCCGAAGACGATGGGCCGGAAGTCGCGCTGGACGTCTTCGAGCACGAACACGAGGCCCGATAGCGGCGCGTTGAAGGCCGCCGCGAGGCCTGCGCCCGCGCCCGCCGCCGTGAGCGTGAGGCGTTCGCGGGGCGGACTGCCCATCCGCCGCGCCACCTCGTCGCCCACCGCGCCGCCCATCTGCACCGTCGGGCCTTCGCGCCCCAGCACCAACCCGCCACCGATGGCGAGCACGCCGCCCACGAGCTTCACCGCGAGCAGGCGCATCGCCCGCATTGGGCGGAGCCGCAGCAGCACGGCCTTGAGATTGGGGATGCCGCTGCCCGCCGCCTCCGGCGCGAACCGCCGCACCAGCCAAACGGCCAGCGCCGCCGTGGCCGCCATCGTCGCCACCGGCGCGAGCCGCAGCAGCCCGTCGTGCGCGTGGCTCCACACCAGCAGCGCGTCGAGCGCGTTGCCCGCCCCGGTTAGCAGCATCCGAAACACCGACGCAAGCAGCCCCGAAAGTGCGCCCACGAGCGCCGCCCGTGGGTACATCCGCCGCCGCTGCCGCGCCACGTCGAGGTAATCGTCCAGCTCCGACCGCCGGTTGCGCAGCGTTCGCAATCGCACAAGGCGCAGATACCGTTCGGGCGTGAGGGCCACCGACGCGAGGAAAAGACGACGCCCAACGTAGCCGCGAAACCGTTCAGCCGCCGTGAAGACGACGCAAGGCTCCGGCGAAGCCGTCAGACCAGCACGTCGCCGGTCATGTCGTCCGGAATCGGCAGGCCCATCAGGCGGAGGATCGTCGGGGCGACGTCGCCGAGCTTGCCGTCGCGGGGCGGGGCCGTCACGTCCGGGTGGACGATCAGGTGCGGCACGAGCGCCAGCGTGTGCGCCGTGTGGGGCGATCCGTCGGGGTTGCGCATCTTGTCGGCGTTGCCGTGGTCGGCCAGCACCGTCACGGAATAGTCCTTGGCGAGGGCCGCCTCGATCACCCGCTCTGCCGCCTTGTCCACCGCCTCGATCGCCGCCACCGCCGCCTCGAACACGCCCGTGTGCCCGACCATGTCGGGGTTGGCGAAGTTGAGCACGACGAGGCCGAACGGCTGCCCGTTCGCGGCCCCCGCTTCGATCTGCTGCGCCACCGCCTCGCCGAGTTCAGGCGCGGACATCTCCGGCTGGAGGTCGTACGTTGCCACCTTCGGCGACGGGATCAGCACGCGCTCTTCGCCCGCAAACGGGTCTTCGCGTCCGCCGGAGAAGAAGAACGTGACGTGCGGGTACTTTTCCGTCTCGGCGGCGCGGAGCTGCGGCAGACCCGCTTCGGCCACCACCTCGCCGAGCGTGTTGGTCAGGTTCTGCTTGGGGAAGACGACGGGCAATCCGAAAGCGTCGTCGTAGTGCGCAAAGCCGACGATGTCCACCTTCGGCAGCACCATCCGGCGGAAGCCGTCGAAGTCGCCCATCAGAAGCGCCCGCGTGAGCTGGCGGGCGCGGTCGGCGCGGAAGTTCGTCCACAGGATCACGTCGCCGTCTTTCACGAGGCCGCGCTCGTCGATCAGGCGCGGGGCGATGAACTCGTCGGTTTCGCCCGCCGCATACGCCGCCGCCACCGCCGCCTCTGGCGTCTCGAACCGTTCGCCCACGCCCTCGGTGAGCAGCCGGTACGCCCGCTCGACGCGCTCCCAGCGCTTGTCGCGGTCCATCGCAAAGTAGCGCCCGACCACCGTGGCGATCTTCCCGACGCCAAGGGCGCGGGCTGCGTCGTCGAACCGCTGGAGATAGGACCGTCCCGCCGCGCCAGGGTCGGTGTCGCGCCCGTCGGTGAAGGCGTGCACCCACACCTGGTCGGGGCCGAGGCCCTCGCGCTTGGCCAGTTCGAGCACGGCGAACAGGTGGCCGATGTGGCTGTGGACGCCGCCGTCGGAGAACAGTCCGAACATGTGCAGCTTGCTGCCTCGCGCCTGCACCGTCGCCACGGCCTCGCGCAGCACCGGGTTGTCGTAGAACGAACCGTCTTCGATGGACGCGTCGATGCGCACGAGGTCTTGGTAGACGACGCGCCCCGCGCCGAGGTTCATGTGCCCGACTTCCGAGTTGCCCATCTGGCCCACCGGAAGCCCGACGGCCCGTTCCGACGCCCGAAGCCGTCCCCACGGATGCGAGGCGAACAGGCGGTCGAGGTACGGCTTCTTCGCCGCGTCGATGGCGGAAACGGACGGATCGTCGGCGAGGCCGTAGCCGTCGAGGATGACAAGCAGGTGAGGCATAGGGGAAAACAGCGAGGTGCGAACGTCAAACGTAAAGACGACCCACCGGGGCGTCTCCCGTCGAAGGTCGAACCGAAACGGGGCGAGATGGATGCCGCGTTGAGGAGAACGTCGCGAAATTTGGCCTTCGCCCCACGTCCTACCCCACCCGCCAGTCGCGCACTTTGCGCGTCGAGCGGCCCGTCTTGGCGTCGTAGACGGTCATCGCGCCGGTAAACGGATCGGCCAGTTGCTCCGTGCCGTGGCGGTCGGTCTTGACCTTGGGCACGTCGAAATACCGTCCCGACGACGGCGAGAAGTAGCGGCCTTGCTTGGCGTCCAGCCCGTCGAGCGGCGGCGGCAGCGCTTGGAGCGCGTCGAAGAACGGGCACATCGCCGTCAGGGGGCAGGCGTCGCAGCGCGGCGAGCGGGCAAGGCAGGTGTAGCGCCCGTGCAGGATGAGCAGGTGGTGCGCCTCGTTCCAGTCTTCGGCGGGCAAGACCCGCGTCAGCGCATCTTCCACCTTGCGCGGCGTGTCGGCACGGTCGGGCACGAGGCCGAGGCGGTGCGCCACGCGAAAGACGTGCGTGTCGACGGCCAGTGCGGCCTCGTCGAACGCGACGGAGAGCACCACGCTGGCGGTTTTACGGCCCACGCCGGGCAGCGCCTCCAGCGCGGCGCGGTCGCGCGGGACGTCGCCGTCGTGCTCGGCAACCAGCCGCTGCGCCAGCCCGACGAGGTGCTTGGCCTTGTTGTTCGGGTAGGTGACGGAGCGGACGAGCGCGAACACCTCCTCGACCGACGCCTCGGCCAGCGCGTCGGGCGTGGGAAAGGCGTCAAAGAGCGCCGGAGTGACGAGGTTGACGCGGGCGTCGGTGCACTGCGCCGACAGCACCACCGCCACGACGAGTTCGTACGGGTTCCGAAACGCCAACTCGGTTTCGGGGCGCGGAATGTGCTGCCGTAGCGTTTCTACGACGGCGCGGGCGCGGGCGGTGCGGGTCACGGATCGAGGAGATGGGAAGACAAGATCGGAACCGAACGTCCCTTCTCCACCGACGTTTGCTCCTCGACGTTTGCTCCTCGACGTTTCCTATGCGCCGCCTGTTCGCCCTGCTGACGTTGCTTCTCGCCGCCGCCGTTCGTGCGCAGGATGCGCTGCCCGACGTGCCGCTCCCGCCTCCGGCCTCCACCGACACGGCCTTTGTGTCGATGATTACCGTGCTGCCGGGCGAGCCGTCGTACGCCCGCTTCGGCCACACGGCGCTGCGCGTGTACGACCCGGCGCAAGGGTTGGATCTGATGTACAACTACGGCACGTTCCGCTTCGACGCGACGTTCTTGCCCAAGTTCGTCTACGGCGCGCTCGACTACGAACTGTCGGTGGTGGACTTCCCGCTGGCGCTTCGGCACTACGCCACCGTCGAGGAGCGCGGGGTGATCGAACAGCGGCTTCGGCTGAGCCGGGCGCAGCAGGACCGCCTCGCCGCCTTCCTCGACTGGAACGCCCGCCCGGAAAACGCCGCCTACCGCTACCTCTTCCTCGACGACAACTGCACCACCCGCGCCCGCGACGCCGTCGAGCGCGTGCTTGGGCAGCCCATCGGTGGAACGACGGTGGGCCGAGACGGACATCCGACATACCGCGACCTGCTTCACCCCTACCAAACCGGCGCACCGCTCTTGCTGCTCGGCACCAACCTCGGTCTTGGCGCACGGGTGGACGAATCGGCGTCGCCGCGCCACGCGCAGTTCCTCCCCGACGTGCTGATGCACGACCTCGACGCGGCCACCCTCGGTGGGCAGACGCTTGTCTCCCGCACCGACACGCTGGTCAACCTGCCGCGTCCGGCGGAGACCGCGTTTCCGTGGACGTACATGCTAACGTTCGGAGTCTTGGTCGCCGCCTTCGTCCAAACGCTGCGCACGCGGGCGGCTCCGGTCGTGACGCGCTTCGACCGGGCGCTCTTCGGCGCGACGGGCGTGGCCGGGCTGCTCCTCGCGTTCCTCGTGTTCGTATCGCTCCACGACGTGACGCGCCCCAACTGGAACCTCGCGTGGGCGCTTCCCACGCACCTCGTCTACGCCTTCGCCGCCGGGCGCGGCTACCGCTGGCTCCGCCCCTACGCCTTCGCCGCCGGGATCGCGACCGCGTTGTTCGTGCTGGCCGCGCCGGTGCTGCCGCAGGCGATCCCGCTCGACATTCTGCCGGTCGTGGCGGCGCTGGCGCTGCGGCTGTTCGCGCACGCCGGAGCGCTGCCGGGGCCGCGTCCGGTCGCCGCCTAATCTGTCAACCTTCGGCGAAGGATAGACACACGCCGTCGAAGTCCGTATCTTGACCGTCCTGTCCGACCGGGGGCAGGCGCTTCCCTGTGAAGCGATTCCCTTTCGGGATGTAGCGCAGCCCGGTAGCGCGCTTCGTTCGGGACGAAGAGGTCGTGGGTTCGAATCCCGCCATCCCGACCCTTAACGGCTCGTCTGCATGGTCAGGCGGGCCGTTTTGTTTTCGACGGATTCTCCGTTCGGAAGACGGCGCTTCGGGATGGAGCAGGCAGAGCGTGGCTACGCTGCGCCCGTCGCAATGGCCGATCAGGGCCGAAACGGCGAAGGCGGGACGGGTGGTGCGTCTACGGCATCGTCGAGAGGCCGACCGGCGGCGCATGTTCAACGTGCGCGCGGTTTCTGCGCGTTGGCCCAACCGACTCCGTCGTGCCCAAAAGCAAAGACGCCCCGCTCGCCGAAGCGACGCGGAGCGTCTTGGGGTGCCCGGGACTGGACTCAATATTGTGTTTCGCTGTGCGCTGTCTCGCGGCACAACACGCCAAAAACGCCCAAAAACGCAGGAATTGAAGACAGACCGCAGCACGACGGCGCATCGTAAGACCGAAATTGTTGTACCCATTGTTGTACCCATCGGTCCTTCGTCCCCGCTCTCATGACGTCCTTTCGCCTCGTGCTCCGCACCCAGAAGCGCCGTGCAGACGGCACCTGCCCCATCCTCCTGCGCATCACCGAGCAGCGCAAGCCCCGCTTCGTCTCCACAGGCATCGCCGTTGCCGACGCCGACTGGAACGACAAGAAGCAAGAGGTGCGGCGGAGCCACAACCTCGCCTCGGCCTACAACCACCGCCTTCAGACCTTCGTCAACGACGCACAGGCCGTAGCGCTCGATGCGCAGAACGCCAAGCGGGGCGGATCCCCGGCGCTTGCGGCCATCGCCCAGCTCAAAGGCGGTCCCACGACGGATGCCTACGCCTTCGCCCTCGATGTGGCCGAACGCCTGCGCGTGCAAGGTCGGTTCTCCGGGTGGAAACGGACGAAGGTTGTGGTCCAAAAGCTCAAGGAGTTCCGGCGTGGGCAACCCCTGAACCTTGAAGACATCGACGGGGCGTTTCTCAGCCGCTTTGAACAGCACCTTCGCACGGCGCATGGCAACGGCTCTTCGACCATCTCGAAGGACTTTCAGATCTTCCACCGCATCATCAAGGAAGCCATCCTCGCCAAACTGGTCGAAGCGCGAAACGACCCGTTCCTTGGCTACCGGATTCCGGGGGGAAAGCGGTCCGAGAAGACACGCCTGCGGTGGGAGCAGATTCAGACCCTCGAAGCCCTCTCTCTCCCTCCCGGATCGCCGCTCGCCCTTGCCCGGGATGCCTTCCTCTTCTCGTTCTACTGCGCGGGCATCCGCTTCGGCGACCTGTGCCAGCTTCGCCGGAAGAACATCGAAGGCGGACGCCTCCGCTACCAGATGGCCAAGACCGGAAAGTCCCGCTCGATCAAGATGCGGCCCCAAGCCGAGGCGATCCTTGCCCGCTACCACAGCGCGAATGCGGGACGCGACGATCTTCTCTTTCCGATCCTCGACGCCGGGCGCGACTACGCCGACCCCATCTATGTGCGGCGCTGCATCGGGTCGAAGAACGTGGTGGTCAACAAGAACCTGAAGCGCCTTGCCGAGCGTGCGGGGATCGAAGAACACGTGTCGTTCCACGTCAGCCGCCACAGCTTCGCCGACTTCGCCCGCCGCCAAGGGGTGAGCCTCTACAACATCCGCGACATGCTGGGCCACCACAGCCTCAAGGTCACAGAGCGCTACCTCGAAGACTTCGACCAAGGCTCAATGGACACGGCCTACGAGCGGATGTTTGGAGTAGAGGGTGAGACAACTACACTCCCCGCTGATCTGTGACGCCTAGTTGAAAGGCACGTATAAGACGCGGCCTCTCGTCCCGCAAAACGTGGCGAGACGCCAGCACCATATCCCACACGACATTGGCTTTCAGCACGTGCCCGGGTTGTCCCTCAAGGTCAGCGGACACGAGGCCTTGTGGCCGCGAAGGACGAGGGTTACCCTCCCCTCTTCGACTAACGGTCGAGTGAGGAGGCAGAAAGTGCCAGCGCTCAGCCGTGTCTACTACGCAGGCACGCCGTCATTTTCCAGAGAGTGCCTTCGAGGTGGTGGACTCAAATTGGCTGGTTCAATACAGTTCATCCTTAATGTCATCGAGCCGATCTCGCGCATCCATTTCGTGTTGACGGTAGGCGCGCAACATCTCCTCTTCGCTGTCCTGCCGCCTTCGTTCCTCCATTGCCAAGGCGCGGCCTCTGGCTCGATGCTTCTCCCGCCATGCCTCATTGTCGGCGCTCACGATCTTGATTGCACCATAGACTGTGAAAGGGTTACCGATAAGGAAGGCCCAGCGAACCCAAGGCGTGTCGTAGAGGACATGGACGCCCTCAGATAGGACGGCTCCAACTACACCAATAACGCAGATCCAGACCGCGACAACGAATATCCACTTCATAGCAAAAGGATTGGGTTGGGATGAAAGATGTGACCCTTCAAACCTGAGCGGATTGAAAAAGCCCGTGGAGGCCGCACCAAGAGCGTAGCCTTTCAAGTCCAGTCGAACAAAACCGAGTACCCTATAATGTCTCTAGTGGAGACATTGATCCGCCTAGCCTTCCCCCTCTCATCTGCAAAAGGGAAGAAGGCTCATGGACAGGTTCGGCGAAAAGCTCCGTGCACTCCGGATGCGCAAGCGGCTCACGCTCGAACAACTGGCCTCGGCGCTGGGCTACAGGGCACACGGCTACCTCAGCGAGATCGAGTCCGGCAAGAAGATCCCCACCGCTGAGTTTGTCCTTCGTGTAGCCCGCTACTTCAGCGTCACCACGGACGAATTGATGAAAGATGAGCTTGATATCTGCTCATAGAGACTCAGAAACGGTAACTCGTTGCGCCTTTTTCATCAACGCAGAGGGCTGACGCCGGGCTCCAATGGAGCGTGCCGAGTGCGCCGTGCCCTTTTCAATGTGGGCCTTCGGGCGTGGAGGACGTTGTCCTCGGCACTTCTGTATTTATCTTAACTTTGCCCGGAAGCGTTGTGACGGGGGTTACTGGTCTATGCACGCCCCATCGGAGGACTTATGGAATACCCAATCCTACAGGACGAAGAAGAGAATGTGCCGCTTATCCTAAAGCGCTGTGCCTACTATGAGGACATCCAGCTATGGAGTCCGCATAGACTTGACCCGCGTGGTTGGTTGAATAACTTTTTGACCGAAGAGCTTCCTTATGCCTACGACCTACTCAAGGCATTTCTGTACTACAACGAAGTACTATCTACCGAATTACTCACTTCAGCTTTTTCGCGACTAACTCCATACGTTACAGATGTAACATCATCAGCATCAAAAATCAATGATGATTGGAGAAACTTCGTTGAACGGGCTGTCGTGACGCTGGTGACAGGTGAGACGCCAAACCCATCGGACAGCGGTTTTGGGTTCGTAAGACGTGCAAGGGATGTTTTCGGTCTCGAAGAAAATCAACTTCGGACTCCTGACATTGCGCTACAAGAGATATACAAGGATTTTCTAGAGAAACGACCTCAACGTCCCATAGTATTCACGGACGACTTTGTCGGCAGCGGTAACCAGTTCATCGAGACGTGGGAGCGACAGTACGAAGTAGGCAAAGGGACAACGCTATCCTTCTCAAAAATCGCTGAACAACTCGGGGGATTCTTCGCCTACTGCCCGCTGCTGTGCACTGTGTCTGGTGCAAGGGCGATTCGGCGTAAGTGTCCAGCTGTCCGTCTCAGCCCTGCCCACATTCTTACCGAAGCCTACAACGCACTCGATCCGTCCTCAACAATTTTTGCACCTGAACGACGCGCGACGGCAGAAAACGTCCTGTACCAAATTGCTCTCCGTTCGGGGATGCCCGATACAAACGGGTCTGATGTGAATGACTGGCGCGGCTTCAGTTCACTCGGCCTCTGTGTCGCCGTTGAAGATTCAATACCAGATGCTTGTCTTGGGGTTTTCCGTTGGAACGGCCCGGGATGGACACCTCTTTTTAAGAAGCACTAACTCCTATGGAAGATAAATCAAGCGCGAATGATTTAAGGTCCCGAATTACACGCCTCTTCGCCTACAAGGCGGAGTGGCTCGGACATGATTTATTCGACTTGTTTACTCAGCCCAGGTATTTTCCCGGACTCGAAACAAACCAATCCTGTGTACTCGTAGGAGGCAGGGGCACTGGCAAAACCACTGTTCTTCGAGGCCTTTCTTACGAAGGACAACGCACTCTACGTGATAGCCCGGTCGAAGAATGGTCATACTATGGCCTGTACTATAAAGTTGATTCGAATCGCATAGGAGCCCTGCAGGGGCTTGGCATGAACGACGATGAATGGAAAAGGCTTTTTGGTCATTACTTTAACTTAGTCGTAAGCAGCCTTGCAGTTCGTTTTTTGCAATGGTATAATTTAAATACAAATTTTGATGTTGGACTTGAAGATCTGGAGTCGGACGAGTGGCGACAATTTGAACAGTCTATTTCTTTAGAAAAAAGCAGTAACATACAAGATCTTGGTCAAAAAGTAGAAAAGGCCCTGATAGCGTACGAACTATATGTCAACAACATCGACGACGAGGCACGACCCGTGCTTTCTATTCCAGGCGCACCTCTAGATTATTTATTCGATGCAATTTCCAATATCCAAGGACTGAGCAGTAAAGAGTTCTATTTGGTGATAGATGAGTACGAAAATCTCTTGGACTACCAACAACAGGTCGTCAATACACTTATAAAGCAGTCAGCCGGGAAGCCATATTCCTTTAAGGTTGGTGTTCGAGAGTTTGGATGGCGCGTGAAGTTCACCATAGACAGGCAAGAACTACGAGATCCAAGTGATTATCACATGATTGATATACATCATGAATTAGATTCTGGGCGATTCGATGATTTCGCTTTTAAAATATGCAATGACAGACTGCGCAAATTATCAGAACAAGGGCTTAATGTTAATGAATTATTCATAACAATGCCATTTGATGAAGAAGCAGAGGCGCTCGGGGTGGCAGACTTATGTGACAAAATCATGAATGATTACAGGGATCAAATTAGCTCAGAGTATATAGATATGTTATCATTAATAGCGCCAATGCGCATTTGGTTTGCTGTAGAGTGGGCAAAAACAGCAGGTGAAGATCCCATTGATGCTCTTATTAAATTGGCACAAAACCCTGACGCAACAAAAACTAGGTTCGATAACTATAAATATGCATCTCTGTTCGCGTTAAGAGGAAGAGGGGCGTCGCTCCGAAAATACTATGCCGGGTGGAGTACTTTCGTTATGCTGTCAGCTTCTAATATTCGATTTCTCCTTCAGCTAGTTGAATTTAGCTTGGTTGAGCATATTGGGCAAAACAAGAGCCTGAACGAACCGGTAGGAGCACTGGAGCAAACAAAAGCTGCTCGAGCAGTCGGCAGAGCCAATCTCAAAGAACTTGAGGGGGTAGACGTAGAGGGACGCCCAGAGGGAGGACGAATCGTGGCACTACTTATGGGCTTGGGGAGGCTCTTTGAGATATTTGCACGAGAACCTTTTGGTCACGCACCAGAAGTTAACCAGTTTTACGTAGATGAGCCCGAGGCTGATCACGCTGAGACTATTCCCCTCGAACAGGTAGATCGGCTTTTGAAAGCTTCTGTGACGCACCTCGCACTTGTGAGAACAGCGGCAAACAAGTTAGGTCGTGAGGATCCGCGTGCATTTGATCATGCTATTCACCCGATTTTCAGCCCGCTCTTCCAATTTAGTCATCGCAAGAAAAGAAAAACCAAACTGAGTGTCGAGGAGCTTCATGGTCTAATCAACAACTCAAGAGAGACATTTGATCAAGTTCTAAACAGGCACAATCGAGGAGAAGAACAAAACGATCAACTTTATCTCTTTTGAAGAAAATGCCCTTTGACAGTAGAATCATCTCGTATCCCCAAAGAAGCCTTTCCTTTAGGCCAACACCAACCAACAGGTTTGAAAATGTGAATCTTTTTACACCCGAATCTGGGGCAGTGTATCTATTTGCTTCTGGAACAGAGGAGAGGAGCCAGCATGCTGATCGATGGCCTGCGGATTATAACATAAACATGATTCCAGTTACTCGTCAAGACGCGGATGATTTTGCAGTACTAATAGATGGTACCACATACAGTATTAGCCTTAGAAATCCTCGACAGATACAGGCATTAATCAACAGATTCAAGGACAATCCATTTTATATTGACATAACAGGTCTTTCTCATCATGTATGGGCACCGGTTCTTTCGGCTGTTGTGTCAACTTCTAGGTCCGTGAGAGTTGTTTATGTCGAGCCAGTGAAATACATCACTAGCCAAGAGCGATATGATTTGAGCGAGCGAGTCTTGGGCCTTCATCCCCTGCCCGGATTTGCAGCTCTTAGTATAACTGACGATGCTAACATTTGCCTAGTACCTCTCCTTGGATTTGAAGAGGATCGATTTTTGTATACCAGAACAAAAATCGATCCTCCAGCCAACAAAACATTTCCCATTATTGGCGTGCCAGGATTTCTACCTGACTATCCCTTCGTCACATATCATGAGAATAGTGGGGCGCTAAAGATGGATCGATCTTGGACACGAGCAAGGCATGCGGATGCTAGTTGTCCTTTCAGGCTGTTCTATGAATTGGAAGATCTGGCTGCCAGGCATCCTCGTGATGTGCTCAGAATTGCCATGCTTGGAACAAAGCCCCATGCTCTTGGAGCAGTGATTTTCGCTATTGCGCGGCGGAATGCTGAGCTCGTCTATGACCACCCGGTCCGGAAGCCCGGACGTACGGATGGTTCGGGATGGATCTACGTATATCATGTCTCTAGCTTCGCCCCCTTAGTCGATGCTATTAGAAGCCGCCGCCGAAACGATCTGTGAGCGCACGTGACCAACACTTCACTCCCACATCGCTTGCGGACGAGATGGTGGGAATTGTTGAGGAGAAGCCTACGCTTGTAGCTGATTTTGCTGCAGGTGAGGGTGAACTCCTCCTCGCTGCAGAGCGACGTTGGGGGGACATAGATATAGTTGCCCTAGATCTTGACCCTATGATGAGCAGTGCCCTGATGCAGCGGCACCCGTCTTGGGAGGTGTTAACTGGCGACTTCACCAGTGACTCATTGATGACCACCTTGCCCTCGCTACACAGAATCCGAGGGCAAGTATCATTGATTTTATTAAATCCTCCTTACTCATGCCTAGGAAGCACCAAACATACTGTTAATTTTTACAATAATATTATACATTGCAGCTTGGCACTTTCTTTTATAATTCATGCATCATCTTACTTATCTGACTCAGGGACACTGGTGGCCATCTTGCCATATGCGTGTATACATAGCGAAAAGGATAGATTAGCTCGTTCACTGTTGGGAGATAAATTTGATGTAACCATAGAATCTATTTACGAGAGAGGTGCATTTCCTAGTTGCACACCCCGAACTGCACTAGTCAAATTGTCGCCTCTCGACAAGGCCGCGCCTAGCACTTGCGATTGGCGACACAAAGACCCGGCACGACAGGCAAATATTGGCATATCTTCACTCAAGAACAAAATTAGAATAAAAATACACAGGGGTCAAATCTCTGTTTTTGCCGCAAAGATCATCAAGGAGGGCCACCCCTTGATCCACACAACTGAACTTAGAGGAAACACAGTCTTAACTTCACGCTACATGGCACCCCCTATCGGCAAGTTGATTGCGGGGCCTGCTGTGCTTTTTCCACGTATCGGGAAACCTTCACCAAGCAAAGTTGCTGTCCTGAGTGACGAAAGATCCGTTGTTCTTTCTGATTGTGTAATTGCTCTTTTATGTCAATCGAACGATGCGGCTCAAGAGATTTACAAATCAATTACATCAAATTGGGATTTTTTTTCGGATAGTTATGGCGGAACTTGCGCACCATATATTACAATTAAATCCGTCACTGAAAAGTTGGTCGGATTAGGATATTCGATTGATAATGCTTAATCAGTTGTAGGCATTTTGAATACCAAATACCAGGTAATTATTTATAATTATTTTTTACTCCGCCCTCATAATGTTCTATTTAATAAGATATATGAGGGCGGAGATTCCGATGCAATTTTCTCACAACGATCCCAAAGAACCAGTCCGCTCAGTTCCGGTGCTCGTGGGCGTAGCGCAGCAGGCCGGAGGTGAAGGCGTCGTTGTTGGCGTAGTCGGCGGCGGTCATCTTCTCGTTGTGCCAGAAGACGTTCGTCCCCGCGTTGAAGAAGCCGTAGAGCGTAGCCTCCTCGTGCTCGACGTAGCGGGCCATGATCTTGCCCTTGATGCCGTCGCCGATGCTGGGGGCGAGCTTCCACACGCGCCTCAGCTCCTCGTCGGTCATCGGCACGTCCTTGAGCTGGCGAAGCGCCCTCGCGAAGCGGCCAAGGCTCTCGGGCGCACGGTGCACCACAGACAGCCCCGCTCGCACCACATCTTTCCAGTCGTCCTCTTGGCTCTCGCCTTGCGTGTGCTTGAAGGCAACGCGGGCGAAGAACTCGCCGGAGAGCGCCCCGTTGTCGCACGCGAAACGCTTGCCCATCAAGGCCGTCTCGAAGCGCCACGAGCGGTCGTAAGACGAACGGGTCACGAGGCTGAGCCCCACGCCGTCGCCGTCGCACACGTCTTCCTCGATGCCGAGAAAGTCGATGATATGGGCAAAGCGCGCGCCGTCCCAGAAGATGCGGCTCTCCCGGAAGGGCAGTCCGCTTCGCTGGGCCACCTCAAGGGCAAGCTCCCGCACCTCCTCGTTCGTGAGCAGCAGGTAGTTGGCCGAGACATTGCCTACGACCCGGAAGCCGCTCTTCTCCGAGGCGTCTTCGATCTCGACGGCGTAGCCTGCGAGGTTGCCCGTGTAGGACGAGTGGGTTGGGACTTTGACGATGGGCACGAACGGGCTGATGCGCTCCTTCGTGCGGTTGATCGTGATGCCGTCTGCCTCGGTCGGCGCAATCAAGCCGATGTCGCGGTGGGCGATCTCCCCCGTGCGCGTGCCCACGACAAGGGCGGTGGTAAGCGCTGGGGCTTCCGTGCGGATGTTCAGGTCGGTGTTCATGGTAGGTAGAAAGGCAAAGGAAAAGGGGAAGCCGCACGCGGTGGCGACTTCCCCGGTCCGGGAGTGGAAGGAAGGGGCACCGCCTTATGCAGGCCGTGCCGAGAAGGGCGATGGAGGTGGCACAAGGAGCGTCGGTGCCTGCGGTGCTCCGGGATGGGAGAACGGCGACGCGGTGGGTTGAGGTGCCGTAGGCCGGGCCTCGCCAAGCGGCGTGAAGCCGCAGCGCCGGATGGCCTGCTCCAGCGTTTCGTCGGCGAAGCGCACGATGACCTGCTGGCGGATTGTGGTCACCTTGCCCGTGCTCTGCGAGACATACTCGTGAGGCTCGAACGTGGCTTCTTCGAGCGAGACCTCGGCGCTGAGGTCGCTGCCGACATAGGGGCGAAGATCGTCGGGCGAGGCGCGAAACCAGTAGACCGTGCCGTCGTCGCGCTTCTTGCCGTAGAAGGTGCGGCTCACGGAGGACGAGAGCAGGCCGCGCTTGAACGAGACGCGGAAGTAGGCCGTCCCGTGTTCGTCGCACTGCACGTCTCCCACGTTGACAAGGGTGACGCAGGGAAGGGTAGCGTTCATAAAAGGATGAGGTTGAAGGGTGGAGGCCTTTTGCTCACCGCGAGCCCACCCGGGGGTGGTTTGAAAAGCCAAGCGCCGCGCCGCGTTTTACGGGGTCTGACCTTCGCGCCCAGAAATTTTTTCAATTTTTGGGGACGGGTTTCTACGCGTCCGTCATGGGGGTCTTTTGTGGACTAGGGTATAAGAGTCGCTCTTTCCTCTTTCCCGTCAGCCGCGACTGAGGAGAGCAAAGAGATTGAGGTTCTCTCCTGCACACTCAATCCCACAAGCTGTACCGATCGTTAATTGTGCGGTGTACAGAAGTCAAGTAAATCTTTGCGTCTGCTTCGCAACAAGAGGGCAGGCGATGTAAACGGGACAGGGGTTCAAGTCCAAAGGGTCAGGGGGCCACGCTCGTTGAGAGCTGAACCTCTGAACCCTTGACCCATATCCACTCACGGAGCGGCCTTTCCTTACCCTTCAGAGGCCAAACCTTGCTCCTTTTCCGCTCCCAGAGCATCAAGAGGGATGAAAGAGGGAGGTGCTGGTGATATGGGGGCGTCGAAGCGAGATGAAGTCCCCCTGCTATGTTGTTGGACGGTCTGGTCTGTCCAGTCCACTGGAGCACTCTTGGGGTCCAAATCCTCAGCTTTGATACGGTCAAACCGGATCTCTTCCCTTTCCGGAAGCGCCCATCGGACCACCTTCCTGTCCGTCTTGAGGGACTTTACGTTCAACTCTTTTGCTGCTCGTTTGAACGTGGACTCCGAGATGCCACGCTCTGTGCGCAGGTTGTGAAGCATGCCTAGATACTGCGGGCCACCCGCAAGATGCTCTTGAAGGAAGGCTTTCGCTTCTTCAAGCTTCTCGGCAGGTGGGGCGGCTTCTTTCTTGCCGTGTCCCTGCACAAGGTCGTCTGCGCTGAGGGCTTCGGTGCCCAGCCATACCATTGTGGGAGGGCCGTCACCATCCGGCAAGATTTTGAACACCCAAGATGGCGGAAGGGGGCCAATGTTGCACTTCGTGGCTGCAAGGACCCGCCTTCCATCATCCGCCTTGGTCTCCGGGTCTTCCGACTCGGGGTGTTTTCCAACGTGGTAGACTACACGGGCGGCACCGGAGATGGCTACCGATCCTGCTCCCCGGTAAAGCCCACTTTGGACGCTCGACTTGTTGAGGTGGCGAATTAGTATGATCGTAGCGTCCTCCGTTTCGGCAATCTCGATCAGAGAAACCAGCGCTTTACGCACTTCTTGGTCGTTGTTGGCGGAGATGCCTTTTCCAAGGAAGGCCGTTAGGGGATCGATAATGACGAGCTTCGCCCCTACCTTCCGGATCATCGCACGCAAGCGCTCTGCGTACTCTGGAAAGGCAATTTGGGCGTTTTCTTCCTTTGTATGGAACGGGTTGTAGAGAAGAATGCGGTCGAGGTCGGCACCAGCGGCAGCGAGGCGGGGCCTAATGGTGTCTCCGAGACCTTCTTCCGCCGTCAGAAGAACCACTCCTCCAAGCGTACCAGCGCTTCCGTCAGGCATAGATCGCCCCGTACTGACAGCCGCAGCAAGCCATCCAAGGAGGAAGGTAGACTTGCCAACGCCGGGATCGCCTTCCACAATTACAAGCTTCCCAAGTGGGATATGCTTCTTCCAAAGCCACTCCATCTGCTGAGATTCGACCTCGGAAGCACGTTGCCCGAGAGATGGAGCGAGCCCCACGGTAAGCGCTGACTTCGCCATCTCCTTAAAGCGCTCGATAAAATGGGGCGGCGCGTCCTCATGCAGTGCTGCAAGGGTGGACTGAGATGAGGGAACGCGCATCGAGCGTAGCCTACCAGTCCACCCCAAGGAGTAAAGGTGGGCTCGAACGGCTTCTTCGAATTTCCTCCGGTAGGAGGCTTCGTGCGGGCTGACGAGAAAGACGCTCTTAATCCCAGCAAGACTTTCAACGCTCAGCGAGGAGATGCCCTGTTTAGAGGTAACGGCTACAGCGTTGAAGTCGAGCGCAAGAAGCACTACGCAGTCGAGTTCGTGCGTCGTGAGGAAGAGCGTGGAGGGGTTTCGGCGCAGTTCTTCGACTTGGCCAAAGAGTTGAGGAAGTTCGGAGACTGGCCATACCGCAGCGTCTTGATCAGGAGGGACGGTGATCTTCCGGTGGCTTCCGTCTGGGTACGCGACCTCAACGCTATTCACAGCATTGCAAAAACCGTGCTGGGCAAGGAGTGCCGGGGTAAGGCCTGCGAAAGCAGCAAGGTCAGCGACGGTGAGACATGGAGAGGTGTTCATGACTGCCCCTCCCCCGTGATCGGGTTGGGCCGTGCAGCCTTTCGCGCTTGAACGCTGGCCCCCTTGAGGAAGGCATAGACAGCCTCGCTTGGGTAGAGGATCTTGCGCCCGTGCTTGCTGAAGGCAAGCTGCCCGGACGAGCGCAGGTGCTGGAGCGTGCGCCCGCTCCAACCTGTTAGCTCCATCACCTCTTCTTTGGTGAGGTAAGGCTTCTGCGTGGCACGACGCAGGAGATCGGGAATCGCTCGGGCAATTCCCTCTTGGACAGCCGAGGCGACAATGCGCTCGATGTCCTCAGTCTTTGAGATTGTGAAGTCCAAGGTTACGCAAGAAACTGAATACAGCTGAACTGCCGATCCAGTGATAACCTCGCTTATGCCAGCCGTGGGCGCAAAGCAAAATGAATGCGCCTAATGCGCCCAATGCACCCTCATCGATATGCACCTTCTCCAGCCCACACCAGAATCGTTCTGATTGAGGGGATTCTAGTGTAAAAGATTCCCTTTGATTTCATTCTTGAATCATAGGCAGCATGTAGGGTCTTGATGCGATCTTTTCTGCTGCCCAAAGGCATTGAGGCGCTTATCTCTTTCCACATGAGCACGGTCTCTGATCTTTGCTCGTGGCTGAATCCACGACGTCTCCCATCGTTCTCGTGCACCTGCCTCCGCTTTACGGGCCTCTTTCCGATCTCTTCTTGGGTTGCCGATGCATAGCTCTCAAGTTGGTTGGCCCATTCGTGAAGCCGCTGCACAGCAACGGCGGAGCAATACAGAGGCAGCTCACTCTGGACGCGCTTCCTTTGGTCAGCAAGGAAAGCGGAATACCTTTGGTAGATCTTCGCCGCCTCGTCCTCGCTCTGACAACCGGAGAATGCAGCATGGATCAGGTCACGGAAGGTCTCTTCCTCTTGGTCGAGGTGCCAATTGAGCCTTTCCTCTAAGGACTCAACTACTACCTCTTGACCGTCCCAAGATGCATGAAACTTGGTGTCTGATGAGTAGTGGCCCTCCTCAGCTTTCAAACCCGCCTCCCACTCTTTGATTTTTTTGACAAGGTTGAGTCGGGAGACCCAGTCGGCAAGATGCTTTGGGATTGTTGTACCCATGTTGTACCCCTAAATACGCAAGTCCTTGCAAATCAGGGACTTGCAAGGACTTGGAGTGCCCGGGACTGGACTCGAACCAGCACGCGATTGCTCGCACCACCCCCTCAAGATGGCGTGTCTACCAATTTCACCACCCGGGCAGAAGTCAGTCAATCTTGGTGATCCCGGCAGGGCTCGAACCTGCGACCCGCTGATTAAAAGTCAGCTGCTCTGCCAACTGAGCTACAGGATCGGGCCTCGCGATCAGCAAGGACACGCAGAATACGGCAAGGCCGCGGCGGTGCGCAAGCCCTGCCCTGTGAACCGTTGGTGCAGCCGCACGCGTTGCGGGACTTTCACGGGCGCTTCGTCGGGCAGGCCGAGTACGAGCGAAACACGCCGATTCGTTGTTCCGTACATCCTCGGCTTGCGTCGTTTTCGGGCTACGCAAGCGCCTTTCGAACGAGGAGCCGAGCGATGCCACGCGCGACGCCTCACGTTCTTTCTCAATACCGCGAAGACTCACGCTGAATGCGGCCCCTTCCCCGAGGAAGGTGGACGCGCGCTAGCGGCTGACGTAGTGAGCTGAAGGACGCGAAATCGCATCGCGTCCCTGCCCTCCGATGCGTCAGGACTGCGGTTGTATGGGGGCGCCCTCACCCGGCGCTCGTTCCTGTACAATGTTTCTCCGTCGGTGGCACGGCGGGGGGTGCTTATCTCGGAGGGTAGATCCCATGCATGCTCTTGGACGCCAGATCTTGGTCGAGTTCTACGACTGCGACCGCGACATTCTCACGCAAGGCGATGCCGTGCGCGACCTGATGATGGAGGCCACGCGCCAGTCCGGCGCGACCATCGTCACCGACACGTTCCACTCCTTCTCGCCCCACGGCGTCTCGGGAGTGATCGTGATCGCGGAAAGCCACGTCGCCATCCACACATGGCCCGAATACGGCTATGCCGCCGTGGACATCTTCACCTGCGGCGACACCATCAACCCGTGGACGATCCAGAAGCACCTCGAAGAGGGCTTTTCGTCTCAGCGGGTCTCGTCGATGGAAATGCGCCGCGGCCTCTTCCCCGACGCCGTGCCGCACAAGCCGGTCGGGTTCGACATCGGGGCCGACCCGGTGCTCAACTGAGGCCGTTGCCGGTGGGCTTTGGAACGTGCGCCTCGGACAGCCGTCCGGGGTGCACGTTTGCGTTTCGGGAAGACCGTTGATGGGCGGCTCGTGCCCAACCGTCAACCGCCAACGCCCACCGTATCTTCCCAGCCGTCTTTTCTCAACCCTCCGCCGCCCTATGTCTGCCGAAGCCAAAACGTCGCTCTTTCAGTTCACCGAGTTCTGGGATGGGCGCTCCGGCATCTCGTTCGGCGTCGAAGGGTTGTTGATGAGCGAAGAGAGCGAGTTCCAGCGCGTCGAGGTCGTCAAAACCGATGTGTTCGGCAACCTGATGCTGCTCGACGGCCTCGTGATGCTCACCGAGCGCGACGAGTTCGTCTACCACGAGATGATCGCCCACCCGGCGCTCTGCCTCCACCCCAACCCCAAGCGCGTGCTCGTGATTGGCGGCGGCGACGGCGGCACCGTGCGCGAGGTCGTGAAGCACGGCTCGGTCGAACACGTCGATCTGGTTGAAATCGACGGTCTCGTCGTGGAGGCGTCGAAGCGGCACTTTCCGACCGTGGCCAGCGCCTTCGACCACCCGAAGCTGGGCTTGAAGATCGAAGACGGTCTGGCGTTCGTGAAAAACGCTGCGCCGGGATCGTACGACGTGATCCTCGTGGATTCCACCGACCCGGTCGGTTTTGCCGAAGGCTTGTTCGGGCGGGCGTTCTACGAGGACTGCGTCCGGGCGCTCGGCCCCGACGGCATCCTCGTCTCCCAGACCGAAAGCCCGTTCGACGAGCGGTTTCAGAGCCAGATTCAGGCCGCGCACCGCACGCTCGGCACGCTCTTTCCGCATGTGGCGCTCTACCTCGCCAGCATCCCGACGTATCCGATGGGCACATGGAGCTTCGTGATGGCCTCGAAGACGCGCCGCCCGGCAGAGGATTTCGACGAGGCCGAGGCCGAACGGCGGCTTGCACCCTTCGCCGACGGGTTGAAGTATTACCGTGCTCCGCTTCACCGCGCGGCCTTCACGCTTCCGGCCTTTGTGAACCGCCTGTTCTAACGTGCGCCGCCCGAAGGGCGAGGTTCTCCTGCGGACGTTGCCCTTTGGACTTCGAACATCGCCCTTGTCCTCGACCAAGCTCTTCTCCGATCCCGTCCACGGCTTCCACGCCGTCCCGCGAGCGCTGCTGCCGCTGGTGGACGCGCCGGAGGTGCAGCGGCTGCGGCGCATCCGGCAGTTGGGCGTGGGCTACCTCGTCTTTCCGGGAGCCGAGCACAGTCGTTTCGGGCATGCCCTTGGCACGATGGCGCTTTTGGGCGACGTGTTGACGTCGCTCGAAGCCAAGGGCGTGCGCCTGAGCAGCACCGAGCGCTTGGCCGCCCTGGCGGCGGCATTGCTGCACGACGTGGGCCACGGCCCGTTCTCGCACACGCTCGAGCACGGCCTGCTCGCCGGCGCGCCGCACGAGGCGATGAGCCGCGCGCTGATCGGGCGGATGCAGCGACGGTTTGCCGCCGAAGGCTCGCCGCTGGCCGAGGTGCTCGCGCTCACCCGCCGCATCTTCGACGGCGCGTACGAGCGGCCCTTCCTTCACGACCTCGTCTCCGGGCAACTGGACGTAGATCGGCTGGACTACCTCCGCCGCGACGCCTTCTACACGGGCGTGGTGGAAGGGCAGGTGGGGGTGGATCGGCTGGTGAAGACGCTGGCCGTCCAAGACGACGGCGCGGGCGAGCGGCTCGTCGTGGAGGCCAAGGGCGCGTACGCGGTGGAAAACTTCCTCAACGCCCGGCGGCTGATGTACGGGCAGGTGTACCTCCACAAAACCGTGCTGGCGGGCGATCAGGTGCTGCGCGCGGCGCTCGCCCGCGCCAAAGCGTGCCTTGGCGATGCCGAGGTGGCTTCGGGAACGTCGGATGCGCTGCGCTTTTTCCTCGATGCCGCCGCGCCCGACCTCGGCAGCCCGGCGGTGCAGGAGGCGTTTCTCGCGCTCGACGACGCCGAGGTGACGGTGAGCCTCAAGCGCTGGCGGCGGGCTTCCGACCCTGTCTTGGCCGATCTCGCCGGTTCGTTTCTGGATCGGAGGCTTCCGGCGGTAACGCGCCTTCCCGCTGTCCCGGACGCTGACGAGCGGTGGCGCTGGGTGGACGCGGTGGCGGCGCACCTTGCGGCGCAAGGCATTGGAGCAGAGCACGCCGCGTACTACCTCGCGTTCGGCGAGACCAAGTCTACCGCCTACGACCCTGACGTCGGTGCCATCTGGGTGCTTGAACGCAGCGGTTCGGTGCAGCCGTTCGTGGGCGAGCATCTCGGGACAGGGGGGAGCGGCCGGGGGGCGTACGTCGTCCATCCCAAAGGCGTTCGGCCCGCAGCGGATACCGCCGGGGCCGAAGAGTAAAGCCGATCGTCGGATCAGATGTAGAGGTGCGGGCGGAGCTTGTCGAGCGTCTTGTCGCCGATGCCGCGCACGTTGTTGAGTTCGTCCACGCTGCGGAAACGCCCGTGCTCACGGCGGTAGTCGAGGATGCGCTGGGCCATCGCCTCGCCGATGCGGGGCAGCCGTTGCAGTTCGGCAGACGTGGCGGTGTTGAGGTTCATCCGTCCCGCAAAGGCCGGCTTGCGCTGGCTCCGGCGCTCGTGCGCGGTGGGAGCCTCGGTAGCCGCAGCCGCTTCGACGGCTTGGGCAGACGACGCTGGCAGCAGCGCGGCTACGGCTTCCACTTCGATCGGCGGCTCGGCGGCCACGGCGGCGCGGGCGCTGTCCTTCACCGCTTCCACCGACGCGGCAAGGACGGTCGGTGCGACGGCGCTGCGCACGGTGAACGTGGCATGCGCGTTTTGCTCGGACGCAGCAAGCGGCGCGGCGCTGGCCTTCTGCACCGACTGCGCACCGAGGCCGACAATAGCCAAGAGCACCAGCGTGGCGAGGGCGTTGAGTTCGGCGCGGGTGAGCGCCACGACGGTCTGAAGGCGGTAGAGGGCGGTCATCGGTGGAGTAGGCTTGGCGGTGGAACGAGATGCGGTTCGCCGGGATAGAGTCGCACGCGCGCGCCGCATACCCTCGCGCACGAAATATTTTGGCGGCGTTGGGGTTGACCCCACGCCGCCCGCTTTCCGTCCCAATGCATCGTCTCCTTCCGTTCGTCCTCGTTTTTGCGGCCGCCTGCGCCGCTCCGAAACCCGCCACCGACTCCGCCGCCCCGCCCGCCGCTTCGGCGGAGGAGCCGCACGACATGGCCGGCTCGATGCACACCGAGCACGCTGCCGACCGGCCCACGCCTTCGGGCGCGGTGCAACCGCCTCGGGTGCCAGTTGTCGGCGAGACGGTGAACTACATTGGCTCAAGGGGCTACTACGCCCGCCCGCGCAGCCGGCCCACCCGCGCCGGGCTGATCGTGGCGCACGAATGGTGGGGACTGAACGACAACGTCCGGCGCATGGCCGACCGGCTGGCCGGGGAAGGGTACCGCGTCCTCGCCATCGACCTGTACGCCGGGATGGTCGCCACCCGCCCCGACTCGGCGGCGGGCCTCTACCGCGCCGCCACCACCGACCTCGGCGGGATGCGCGACAACCTCCAGCGGGCGTACCGTTGGCTCACCGGCCCGCAGGGCGGCGCGACCGGAAAGGTTGGGGTTCTCGGCTGGTGTATGGGCGGCCTCGTGGCCATCGAGGGCGCGATGACGCTGCCCACGCAGCTGGACGCCGCCGTGATCTACTACGGCGATATGTCCGGCGCAACCGTCGAACGCCTCCGTCCCATCCGGATGCCGATTCTCGGGCATTTTGCCGAGCAAGACCGCGCCATCCCGCCCGACAGCGTCGCGGCGTTCGAACAGCGTCTTGCCGCTGCCGGACGCCCCGCCGACCTCACCGTGTACCCCGGCGTGGGGCACGGCTTCGCCAATCCGACCGGCCAGCGCTACGATGCCGCCGCCGAGGCCGAGGCGTGGACGAAAACCGTCGCCTTCCTCCGCCAGAACCTCCTGCCCACGCCCGCCCGCACGACGCGTCCGCGCACGACCCGCCCGCGCACCACGCGTCCGCGTGCCCGCCGCAACTGATCCGATGACCCACGACGCCCTTCGCCGCGCCGCGATCGCGCTGCCGCACGCCACCGAAGACCAACCCTTCGGGCCGCACAACGTGGTGTTTCGCGTGGGCGGCAAGATCTTCGCCCTGCTCGCCCTCGACGCCTTCCCGCCGACGTTCAACTACAAGGGTGAGCCAGACGATCTCGTCGACCAGCGCGAGCGCTACGCCAGCGTGTCGGCGGGCTGGCACATGAACAAGCGACATTGGAATACGGTCGTTGCCGACGGCGAAGTCCCCGCCGACGACCTGCGGGCGTGGCTGGCCGAGAGCCACCGCCTCGTCCACGCGTCGCTGCCCAAGGCCGTCCGAGCGGCTCTGCCGTTGTGACGCGCCGCGCCGCTTCGCCTGCCCCGCTCGACGTGCGGCTGCTCGACAACCACCTGCTGGTCGTTGTCAAGCCTGCCGGGCTGCTCGCTCAGGCCGACCGCACCGGCGACCCGGACGTGCTCACGCTCGGCAAGGCGTTCGTGAAGGCGCAGTTTCAGAAACCCGGCGACGTGTTTCTCGGCCTTGTCCATCGGCTCGACCGCCCGGTTTCGGGGTTGATGGTGCTGGCCCGCACGAGCAAGGCGGCGTCGCGGCTCTCGGCGCAGTTTCGCGACCGCACGCTCGCCAAAACGTATGTGGCGGTGGTGGAAGGGCGCTTGGGCGGCTCGGGGACGATGGAGGACTGGCTGGCGAAGACGAACGAGACGGTGCGCGTGGTGCGGGCCGGCGCGCCCGGAGCCAAGGCCGCCCGGCTCCGCTACGAGGCGCTCGCCCACGCCGACGGCTTGACGCTCGTCGGCATCCGCCTTGACACCGGGCGGGCGCATCAGATCCGCGTGCAGTTCGCATCTCGCGGGCATCCGCTGGCCGGCGACCGGCGCTACGGCGCGTCCCGTGGCTGGCCCGGCGGCCTCGCGTTGCACAGCGCCCGTTTGGCCTTCGCCCACCCGACCCGACCGGAGGCCGTCGACGTGCGCGCAGCACCCGCGTGGCCTGCGCCATGGGGCGAAGCCGCTGCCGCGTGGATCGCTGCGTTGCCAAGCTCCGACGGCTAAACCGCCCCGATTCGTGCAGGGTGGATGAAAAACCCGGTTGGGGCGGAGCCTTCAACCCCCCTTCGTAACCCGTTTCGTTACTTGACTAGACCGGGGTAGTGCTGGAAGGTCTTCTGTGGCTTCCCCTCGTTAGTCTCCTCCGCCCGGACGTCTGTTCGTGATCGCTCCTGACTCTACACATCGTTTGTATGCTCGCCCCGCCGGCCGCGTCGGTGTGGTGCTGCTGACGGCAGGAGGCCCCGACCGAGGCGAGGAGGTGGCCGCGTTCCTGCAGCAGCGGCTGCGCGACCTGTGGCGCGTGCGTTTTCGGTGGCTCCCCGACCGGTTGTGCTGCGTGGTTGCCCGGTTCTGGGCGCGCCGCCGTGCGGCCTCGCTGGCCCAAAGCCTCGCCCTTGTAGGCGGTGCCGTCCCCGAAACCCGTCTTCTGGCGGAACTGGCCGAGCGGGTCGAAGAAACCCTTGCCGAGCACCACCTGCATGTCGCGTGGGAGGTCGTTTCGGCGTCGCGCTACGGTGCATCGTCGTTGGATGATGCGGCCGCTCGCCTTCGAGAAGCCGGTGTGGAACGGATTGTGGCTGTGCCGCTCGTGTCGATGTGGACGGAGGCGCTTTCCGGAATGCTCGCCCGTGTGTGGACCGATGCGCAGGCCCTTGCGCAGCTCGGCGCGGTGCCGACGATGTGGGTGCGCGGCTTTGCCGACCGCGACGGATACGCCGATGCCATCGGCGAGCGCATCGCCGAGGCGATGCAGCGTTTTCCGCGTGCCGTGCGCCACGACGTGCAGGTGCTCTTTGCCGTCCACCCCGACGGGCAGACCGGCGGCGATCTGGCCAATTCACCGTTTCAGACCATGGTCGAGCGGGTGGCCGAACGGTTGACCCGCCCGTCGTATGTCGCGGTTGCGCCGGTTTGGGGGGAGAGCCGAACGTCGTCGTCCGCCATGTCCGACGAGGTCGCGCGGCTGGTCCGCGAGGGTGTTCGGCATCTCGTTGTGGTGCCCATCGGGTTCGTGATCGATACGATGGACACGGTCTACGAGCTGGATCTTGTTCAGCGCCAAGAGGCCGAAAGCCTGGGCGTGATTCAGTACGAAGTAGCCGCCGCCCTCAACCTGCACGAAGCGTTCGTGAGCACCTTGGCGTCTGTCGTCTGCGATGCGGCCGGAATGACTACCGCTGCCGATGTCGCCCACGCGGCGTAGCAACCTCATGCCTCCCGCCACCGCCGTCCTGCTCCCTCTCGCCGCCGTTGCGCCCGGCACGCCGGTGCGCGTGGTTGGTGACGATCCGCGCCACGCCGACGCGCTCGCCCAACTCGGCCTTGCGGTGACGTTCGACGGGGCCGCTCCATGGGCTGTGGCGTGGCGCACGCTCGACCGTCTCGGCGATGACCGGCTGCGCACGCTGCGCGAGGCGCTGCTTCCCGGCGGCTGGATCGCTGTAGCCGTGGCCTCCGATACGGCGTCGCCAGCCGATCTCGTGATACGGATGGAAGACGTCGGTTTGGCCCTCGCCGCCGCCCCCGCCGCCGAGGCCGACGCCGATGGCGTGCGGGTGGTGCGCGGTCTGTTCCGGCGCGTCGATCCGGGCGTGATCGCGTGATCGGCCCGTCTTCCCTCCACCTTCTCCCACCTCGTCCCGTCGTCGCCCGTATCTTTGCTGGGCTACTCCCGATCCTTTTTTCCCAATGGCAGACACCAGCGATTTCCGCAACGGCCTCGTGCTGCAGTGGAACAATGACCTCTGGCAGATTGTCGAGTTTATGCACGTCAAGCCCGGCAAGGGCGGTGCGTTTGTGCGCTCGAAACTCAAAAACATTCGCACCGGCAAGGTGGTGGACGAAACGTGGCGCGCCGGCGCGCCTGTCGAAACCGCCCGCGTGGAACGCCGCACCTACCAGTTCCTCTACGAGGACGAGATGGGCTTGCACTTCATGAACACCGACACCTACGACCAGATTATGGTGCCGAGAGACGTGGTGCCGGGCCGTCCGTACCTCAAAGAGGGCGGCACGATTGACCTGCTCGTCCACGCCGAAACCGAGAAGGTGCTCAACTCCGAGATCAGCCCGTCGGTGGAACTGGTCGTGACGCAGACCGACCCTGGGATGAAGGGCAACACCGCCACCGGCGCGACCAAGCCCGCCACCGTCGAGTCGGGCGCGACCGTGCAGGTGCCGCTGTTCATCAACGAGGGCGACGTGATCCGCGTCAACACCGGCGACGGAAGCTACATCACCCGCGTCTCGGCGGCCTAAAACCGCGTCGTAGCCTTGCAAGGCACACCCGCGACCGGGCGATTCCGCCGTGTCGTGGCCTGAGCGACGAGAAAGTCGCACGGACACCCGTCCTGACAACCGGGTGAGGGCTAACCGCCCGCCCGGTTGTTTGGCGGAAGTGAACACCGTAAAGCTGTAATCCCTCGGTGTTGAACAGGCGATAGCGAGGAACGATGTCCCGTTCGTGCGTATCCTTGCGATTGTCTCACCCACGTTTCCGATGAATCTGAACGACATCAAAGACCTGCTGCGGACTATCGCCGAGAGCGGCATCGAGGAGGTTGAGGTCGAACAAGACGGCACCCGCGTGGTCGTGCGGCGCAGCGGCGCGACCGTCTCGATTGCGCCTCCGATGGCCGGAATGCCGTACGCGCCGCCGTCGTATGTGCCGTACGCGCCGCCGATGTCCACACCGGCGTACATGCCCCAGCCCGTGCCGTACACGCACTCGCCCACGGGACAGCCCACGCCGATGGCGCACGACGGCACCGAGATCGCCACGCCGCCGTCCGCTCCTGTCGCGCCCGCGGCGGCTCCGCCGCCCGCTGCGCCGGGCGTCACGCTTCGTGCCCCCATCGTCGGCACGTTCTACCGCAGCCCGTCGCCCGACGCGCCGTCGTTCGTTGAAGTGGGCACCAAGGTGGCCAAGGGGCAGGTGCTCTGCATCATCGAGGCGATGAAGCTGATGAACGAGGTCGAGGCCGACGTGGCCGGCACCGTCCGCCAAATCCTCGCCGAGAACGCCCAGCCCGTCGAGTACGACCAGCCGCTGTTCGTCGTCGAACCGGACTGATTTTGCTGGTGGGTGATGGGTGCGCGCCCTGTGGGCGCGGGGAGTGGTCAGAAGGTCGAAGCTGTGCTTGTCTGACAACCCGCCGCGCCGGAGGCGCGTCCCCACGACCAACTTCCCCGTTATGAAGAAAGTCCTCATCGCCAACCGGGGCGAAATCGCGCTGCGGGTGATCCGAACGTGCCGTGAACTCGGCCTCAAGACGGTCGCCGTGTATTCCACCGCCGACCGCGACAGCCTGCATGTGCGCTTTGCCGACGAGGCCGTGTGCATCGGCCCGCCGCCGTCGCGCGAGTCATACCTGATGCCGGATCGGATCATCGCCGCCGCCACCGTTACCGGGGCCGACGCTGTCCACCCCGGCTACGGCTTCCTCTCCGAAAACGCCGCCTTCGCCCAAATCTGCGAGGAACACGGCCTCACGTTCATCGGCCCCAGCCCGGAGGTGATCGTCAAGATGGGCGACAAGGCCACGGCCAAGGACACGATGCGCGCCGCGGGCGTGCCCGTCGTGCCCGGCTCCGACGGCATCGTCGAGGACGAGGACGAAGCCCTGAAGGTCGCCCGCGAGATCGGCTTCCCGGTGATCGTCAAGGCCAGCGCGGGCGGCGGCGGGCGCGGGATGCGTGTGGTCGAGAAGGAAGAAGACTTTGGCCGCCACTTCAACGCCGCCCGCTCGGAAGCGGAAGCCGCCTTTGGCAACGGCGCGGTGTACGTCGAGAAGTTCGTCACCAAGCCCCGCCACATCGAAATTCAGTTGCTCGGCGACGGCGAGACGGTGCTGGCCTACGGCGAGCGCGAGTGCTCGATCCAGCGTCGTCACCAGAAGCTGCTCGAAGAAGCGCCCAGCCCGGTGCTCACGCCCGACCTGCGCCGCCGGATGTGCGAGGCCGCCATCAAGGGGGCCGAATCGGTCGGGTACAAGGGCGCGGGCACCATCGAGTTTCTCGTCGACGGCAACCTCGACTTCTACTTCATGGAGATGAACACCCGGATTCAGGTGGAGCATCCCGTGACGGAAGAAGTGACGAACACCGACCTGATCGAGCAGCAGCTGCTCGTGGCGATGGGCGAGAAGCTCTCGCCGATGCCCGACGGGTCGAAGCTTGTGCCCATCGAGGGCCACGCCATCGAGTGCCGCATCAACGCCGAAGACCCGTTCCGCGGCTTCGCGCCCAGCCCCGGCACCGTGACGGCGCTGCACACGCCCAAGGGCCGCGGCGTGCGGGTGGACACGCACCTGTACGCGGGCTACCGGATTCCGCAGTACTACGACTCGATGATCGCCAAGCTGATCGTCCATGCCGAAACCCGCGAGCGGGCCATCGCCAAGATGCTCCGTGCGCTCGACGAGTTCGTGATCGAAGGGGTCAAGACGACCATCCCGTTCCACCAGCAGCTTCTGCGCGATCCGCGCTTTGTGGCCGGCGACTTCGACACCAAGTTCCTCGAGACGTTCGAGCTGACGGTCTGACGGCCGGCTGTTGGCGCTGCGGGACTGGCCCCGTATCTTCTCCTCGTTCGCCCTTCTGCTGCTCGCACCTCTACTATGGCTTATCCTGCCGACCTCCGCTACACCCGTGACCACGAATGGGTTCGCCTCGATGCCGACGGGCAGACGGCGACCATTGGCATCACCGACTTTGCTCAGGGCGAACTCGGCGACATCGTGTATGTGACGATGCCCACGGTGGGCGCGACTTTTGCCGCGGAGGAAACGTTTGGGGATGTCGAGGCCGTCAAGACGGTGAGCGACTTGTTTATGCCGGTGTCGGGCACCATCGTCGCCGTCAACGAGTCTCTCAACGATGCGCCGGAGGCGGTCAATACCGATCCGTACGGCGACGGCTGGCTCGTCAAGATCTCGCTCGCGGATTCGGCGGAACTCGACGGCTTGCTCTCGGCCGAAGATTACGCCGCGCATGTGGGGTGAGACGGTTCGCTCTGTTGGTTGGGAATTCGGCCGCGCCCGGTTCTTGGCCAGAGAGGCTCCGTGAGGCGGCCCGACCAAGGACGAAGAACCATACCATGAACAGTCCCCGTCCCAACCCTAACGTCTACATCGTCCTTGGCTCGGTTTTCCTCGTGCTGGCGGCGGTCAACGGCTACCTTGCGTGGATCAGTCCGGCCGAGTCGCGGGCGATGAAGGTTGGCGTGGCGGTCGTGTTTGCGGTGCTGGGCGTGCTGCGGATCCTGCGCGGCATCACCGCCAAACGCCTACCGCCGTAAGGTTCGCGGTGTGCGGTGCCACGCGGCTGGTGGTGTAGTTTCGGCACGGCCGCAGAGGTCGCCGCCCGATAGTCGTTTTTGCGCCGATGTTCGCCCGCTGGTTTCTTCTGCTCCTTGTCGCCGCGACGGCCGCCGTACCTGGGAGGGCACAGCCAACGTCCGACACGCTCCGTGCCGATCGTCTGGACGTAGACCGTGCGGGTGTTCCGCTCGACAGCGGCGTTCTTGCCCGCCGCGATTCCATCGCGCGGGCGCTCGATTCGGTGGCGGTTGCTGCTTTGGCCGACACGTCCGACGAGGCGATGCCGGAGCAGGAGGTTGCCGGTACGGACGTGCGGCTCTACGGGCGCGAGATCTTTCGCGTCTATGGTGGCCTCGGTGCCCTTGATGCCGAAACGCGCGCCCGTCGCATCGGTGAACGCCTCGATGCCCTTGCGCGGCGCGAGGCCTTCGCCCCCGATTCGCTGCGCTTGGTGGAAGGCGCTTCGCTCACCACCGTGCAGGTCGGAGACCTCATCGTGATGTCCGTGACCGATGCCGACGCTGCTGCGCAAGGCATAACGCGGGCGCAGGCGGCGCGCTACTACGCCGAGCGCATTCGCGACGAAGTGGCACGCGTGCGCGAGCGCTCGACGTTTCGCAGCGTGCTCGTCAACAGTGGGATTGCTGCTGCGCTCATCCTGCTGCTCGGCGTGCTTCTTGCCGTGCTGGGGCGCCTGTTCCGCCGGTTGGATGCCCGATTTCTCGATCTGCACCAGCGGCGACAGCTTGCGATCACCGTGCGCAGCGTTGAATTGGTTCGGGGCGACCAGGTCGCCCGCGCCGGGCAGGGGCTGCTTGGGCTGCTGCGGCTAACTCTCTCGCTCTTCCTCGTCTATCTCTGCCTCACGACCGTTCTCGGCCTGTTTCCGTGGACGCAGGATTGGAGCCGGATGCTGCTCGGCTACCTGCTTTCGCCTGTGCGGGCGTTCGTTGGTGCCGTGCTCGGAGGCTTGCCCGACCTCTTCGCCATCGCCGTGGTGGTGGTGTTGGTGCGGTGGGCCATTCGTGGCTCGAACTGGCTGTTCCGGCAGGTTGAGGCCGGAGCCTTGTCGCTGCCCGGCTTCTACGCCGAGTTTGCCGAGCCGACGCGCAAGATCGTCCGTTTTCTGCTGTTGCTGCTGGGCGTCTTCCTCGCCTATCCCTATACCCCCATTGCCGACAGCAAGGTCTTTCAGGGCCTCACCGTCTTCCTTGGCATCCTGTTCTCGCTCGGCTCGTCCACCGCCATCGCCAACGTCGTGGCCGGGACGGTGCTCACCTACACACGCTCGTTTCAGGTGGGCGACCGCATTCGTGTGGGCGACACCGTGGGTGACGTTGTGGAAAAGACGTTTCTCGTGACGCGCCTGCGTACGTCGAAGAACGAGCTGGTGTCGGTGCCCAACTCGACCGTGCTGTCCGGGCAAGTGACCAACTATTCGGCGATGGTACGCGATGGTGGAGCCGTGGTGATCCACACCACCGTCACCATCGGCTACGACGTGCCGTGGGCCATCACCGAGCGGTTGCTGCTCGACGCCGCCCGCCGCACCGAAGGTGTCGAGCAGCAACCGCCGCCGTTCGTACTGCAAACGGGCCTCGGCGACTTTTCCGTCGCCTACCAGCTCAACGCGCCCACGCGCCAGCCGCAGCGGATGCCGGCGATCCTGTCGGATCTGCACCGCCACATCCAAGACACGTTCGCCGAGGCCGGGGTGGAAATCCTCTCGCCTATCTACGAAGCGCACCGCGACGGCAATGCTCCGACGCTTCCTCCGCCCGCATCGGCCTGAAGGGCATCTCCTTCGCGGCGGCTTCAACGACGGCGTGCGACCCAACGCGGCGCTGGGCCGTTGACCGACAAACCCCCGGATGGATGCTCCCGCCGCACGCTCCCGCGCACGAAACGCTCGTCGTCCTCGACTTCGGCAGCCAATTCACCCAGCTCATCGCCCGCCGCGTGCGCGAAGCTGGGGTGTACGCCGAAATCCTCCCCTGCACCGCGCCGCTCGCCGATGTGCTCGCCCGCCAGCCCGTGGGCGTGATCCTCTCCGGCGGCCCGGCGTCGGTGTACGAACCCGGTGCGCCGCAGCCTCCGGATGGGCTGTTCGACGCCGCCCGTGCCGACGGCTCGCCGCTGCCGGTGCTCGGCATCTGCTACGGCTTGCAGGCGATGGCCTACGCGCTCGGCGGAACCGTTGAGCAGGCATCCAGGCGCGAGTTCGGACGGGCGCATCTCGTGGAAGAGGCCGACGGCGACCCGCTCTTCGACGGCATTCCGCTCGGCTCGACCGTCTGGATGAGCCACGGCGACCACCTCGCCCGCCTCCCCGACGGCTTCCGCGTGATCGCCCGCACCGAGAGCGCCGTGGCCGCATTCCGCCGCGACGGTCGCCCGCACACGGGCGTGCAGTTCCACCCGGAGGTCGTCCACACCGAACACGGGGCGCGGCTGCTCGCCAACTTTGCCCTCCGCGAGTGCGGGGCCGCCGGCGACTGGACGCCCGCCGCTTTTGTGGAGGAGCAGGTGGCGCAGATCCGGCAGACCGTGGGCGACGAGCATGTGCTGCTCGGCCTCTCCGGCGGCGTCGATTCGTCGGTGGCGGCGGTGCTCATCCACCAAGCCATCGGCGACCGGCTGACGTGCGTGTTTGTCGACAACGGGCTGCTCCGGCAGGGCGAGTTCGACGAGGTGGTCGGGACGTTCCGCGACCATTTCGGCATTCGCTTGAAGGCCGTCGATGCGCGCACGCTGTTTCTCTCGCGGCTGGCGGGCGTGGCCGAGCCGGAGCAGAAGCGCAAGATCATCGGCGCGGCGTTCATCGAAGCGTTCGAGCGGGCGACGGTTGAGATCGTGGACGAGCTGGGCGTCCGCCCGGCGTTTCTGGCGCAGGGCACGCTCTACCCGGATGTGATCGAGTCCGTGTCGTTCACCTCCGGCGCGCCGTCCGTGACGATCAAGAGCCACCACAACGTGGGCGGGCTGCCCGAGAAGCTCGGCTACCGGCTGCTCGAGCCGTTCCGGGCGCTGTTCAAGGACGAGGTGCGGGCCGTGGGGCGGCTCCTCGGCGTGCCCGAGCGCATCATCGGGCGGCACCCGTTCCCCGGCCCCGGCCTCGCCATCCGCGTGCTCGGCGACGTGACCGAGGAGAAGCTGGCCGTGCTCCGGCAGGCCGACGCCATCTGGACGGACGAACTGCGCACGAGCGGCCTCTACGACGACGTCTGGCAGGCCGCGTGCATTCTCCTTCCGGTGCAGAGCGTGGGCGTGATGGGCGACTTCCGCACCTACGAGAACGCGCTGGCGCTGCGGGCCGTGACGAGCGTGGACGGGATGACGGCCGACTGGGCGCGGCTGCCCTACGACTTCCTCGCCCGCGTGTCCAACCGGATCGTCAACGAAGTGCGCGGCATCAACCGCGTCGTCTACGACGTGTCCAGCAAGCCGCCCGCCACCATCGAGTGGGAGTGAGCGAGGCGCCGATGCGCGCCTCGCTCGGGCAGCGTCACAGCGTTAGGTGGTGATGGACGAGCACACGGACATCGTCCAGCGCGGCGAGGATCGCGGTGCGGGCGGCGGCAGAGAGCGCCGCGTCGATGCGGTTGTCCATAACACCTCCACGAGTTAGGTTGGGAGGGCGATGGTACGACGTATACCGCTCAAATGCAACCTGTGCCCTAAAAATGCCCCGACAGAAGGTCGGCGGACGGCCACAATGGAGTTAGCATAAGACACATCGCTTGTCGTGCAGGAGGTTGCCTCCGCGACCGCGCTTGCACGCCAAGGGCAAGCACGCATGCTTTACTCGCCGTTGTTCTTCTGCTTTCGCTTCCTATGTCCCGTCCCATCAGCCTCTTCTCCGGTTACGACCAAGCCGAAAACCGGGCCACCAACTACACTACGCTTCTGCTCAAAATGCTTTACGAGGCCAGCCCAGCCTTTCTTGGCGACGCGCTCGATGCGCTCACGGGAGGGGCGCTTGCAGGCCGCGTGGGCGTGCGCTTCAGCCAGCAGCAACGCTTCGCACGGAGCGTCCCGGACGCGGTGATTGCGCAGAGCGCCTTCACGCTTTTTGTCGAGACGAAGACCAGCGATTGGTTCTACGACGATCAGCTTCGCCGCCATCTCGAGGGCCTTCGCGATCTGCCCGGAGACAAGGTGCTTGTTGCCCTGTCGAACTTCGAGGACGATCAGCCCAACCGGTTTGAGCATCTTGAATCGAGCGACCTGAAGATCGTGGCGACCAGCTTCGAGACCTTCGCCGACGCGCTCTTGAACCTTCCCGGCCTGCCTCGCCCCCTTCTGGACACCGTTCAGGAATACCGCGCCTACCTGGACGAGTCGGGCTTTCTTCCGCGCTGGCGCACCCAACTCGACGCCTGCAACTGTGCCGGCAAGCGAGAAGAGCAAATGGAGCACGGCACCTACCTTTGCCCGGCGTCAGGGGGAGCCTACAGCCATACGCGAAGCCGTTTTTTTGGTGCTTACTGGGACAAAGCCGTCCGGTTGATTGCGGATCTGCGAGCCATCGTCGTGGTGGACGTGGACGGGGGCGGAAGCGTTCAGTTCGCCAACGTGGACACGCCGCACGACGATCTTGTGCAAGAGGCTCTGGGCAAGAAAGCGGCCACGCGCCCGGACATTGACTACGCGGTGCGCGTCTTTTTGCTTGGCCCGCTGCACAAGACCGATTTCCAGAAGGACACGCCCCGAGGCATGATGGGCAGCAAGCAGTACTTCGACCTTGACGCGTACGGCTTGGCCGATGTGAAGGATGCCGCCGAACTGGCCGAACGCTTGCGTGGCAAGGCGTGGCAGGCCGACCGGCGCGGGTAGCCTTCGCCCCACGAAGCGCATCTTCCATCTCGGCGCGATGGGATAGGGGAGGCATGGCGATATTGGCGGCGTCTCTTTCGCCGTGCCCCGATGCGCCGCTTCGTTTTTCTCCTTGCTCTGCTGCTTCCGTTGGCCGCGTCGGCGCAACCGTTGGGAGATGCCCCGGTGGGACGTCTCTACGCGGGCTGGACGGTGCGCAGCGCGGACGGGCGCGTCGGGCCGCTGCCGATGGCCGTGCCGGGGACGATCCATCCGTCGCTCGTTCGGGCAGGCGTGATCTCCGACCCGCTCTTCGGCGCGAACGAGCAGGCGGCGGCGTGGGTGGACACGACGACGTGGGTCGTGGAGACGACGTTCGACGCGCCGCCGATGGGCGATCCGTGGCTGGTGTTCGACGGGATCGACACCTACGCGGACGTCTTCCTCAACGACGCGCCGCTGTTCTCGGCCCGCAACGCCTTCCGCCCGCACGAGGCGAACGTCCGGGGGCGGCTGCGCCCCACCGGCAACCGCCTCGTGGTGCGTTTTCGTCCGACCGTCCGCGAGGCCGAGGCCGCCGCCCGCGCCTACCCGATCCGCCTGCCCGAAAGCCCGCGGGTGTTCGCCCGCACGCCGCAGTACCGCTTCGGCTGGGACTGGGGGCCGCGCCTCGTCGGGGCGGGGCTGCCGCGCCCGGTGCGCCTCGAAGACCGCGCCCGGCTGCACGCAACCGGCCTGCACGCCGACGTGCAGCGGCTGACGAACGACCGGGCCGACGTGTCGGTGCGGACAATCGTGCGGACGAGAGCGCCCGGCCCGGCGACCGTCCGGGTGGCGCTCGGTGGACGCACTGTGGCGACGCGGCGCGTCGCGCTTCGCGCCGGGGACAACGCCGTGGCGGTGCCCGTGGTCGTCCGCAATCCCGTCCGGTGGGAGCCGGCCAACAGCGGCCGGCCCGGAGCGCCGCATCGCTACCGGCTGTCCGTGACCGTCGAACAGGGCGGCGAGGTGTGGAGTCACACGCAGACGCTGGGGCTGCGCACCGTTCGGGTGGATCGCACCGGCGGCGGCTTCACGTTTGTCGTCAACGGACGGCCCGTGTACGCCAAGGGCGCGAACGTCGTCCCGATGACGCTCGTCTACCCGGCCACGCGGGAGCGCATCGAGCAGGTGCTCGGCGCGGCCATCGACGCGGGGATGAACACGGTGCGCGTGTGGGGTGGCGGCGTCTACGAAGACGACGTGTTCTACGACGTGGCCGACAGCCTCGGGCTGATGGTGTGGCAGGATTTTATGTTCTCGTCCGCCTTCTATCCGTCCGACAATGCGTTCCTCGACGAGGTGCGCCAGGAGGCAGGGTATAACGTCCAGCGGCTGCGGCACCATCCGTCCGTCGTGCTGTGGTGCGGCGGCAACGAGGTGCGCGAGGGCTGGTTCAACTGGGGCTGGCAGCGTCAATTGGGCTACTCGGCGCAGGATTCCGTCCACGCGTGGCGCGGCTACGAGCGGCTGTTCGAGGGTGTCTTGGCCGAGGCGGTGGCGCGGCACGCGGGCGGCGTGCCGTACTGGCCGAACTCGCCGAGCCACGGCTGGGGGCGCGACGTGGCCTACCGCGAGGGCGACGTGCACTTCTGGGGCGTCTGGTGGGGACGGATGCCGTTCGAGGCGTACCGGCGGCGCGTGGGGCGGTTCAACAGCGAGTACGGGATGCAGGCGTACCCGGTGTGGAAGACGGTGGAGACCTTCGCCGACACGCTCTCGGAAGCCAACCCCGCCTTCCGCAATCATCAAAAGCACCCGACGGGCTTCGAGACGCTGCGGCACTACGCGCTCCAAACGTTTGGGCGCGGCGACACGCTGGGGCTGGATGCGCTGCGGCGGGACGACCTCCCGGCGTACGCCTTCCTCACGCAAGCGATGCAGGCCGAGGGGATCGGGATGGCGCTCGAAGCGCACCGGGCCAACGCTCCGCGCACGGGCGGCAGCCTCTACTGGCAACTCAACGACGTGTGGCCGGTGGTGTCGTGGGCCAGCGTCGATCATTTCGGGCGGACGAAGCCGCTGCATTACCGCACCCGCGTGCTGAACCGGACGGTCGCGCCCGTGGCGGATTCGACGGGGATCGTACGGATTGCGACGGATACCATTGCCGCCGCCCGCCTGATGGTGCAGGTGGACGTGTGGGACGGTGCGACGGGTGTAGAGACGCCCCAATGGGGCGTCTCTACCACGGCGGTAAAAACGGTTCGCGTCCCGTCCGGTCCGGCCTCGACGGCCGTGCCGGGGCTGCGGCTGGCGGCGGGGCAGGTGGCCCGCGTGCGGGTGACGGACGCCAACGGACGGACGCTCGCCGACACGCGGGTGCTGCGCGACGGGGCGTGGCGGCTGCCGATGTACGATCCCGGCCTGCGGTGGACGGTGGACGGACGAGCGCTCGTCTTCACCGCCGACCGTCCGGCGCTCGGCGTGTGGGTCGAAACCGTCGAAGGCGTGAACCTGTCTGTCAACTACATCGACGTGTGGCCCGGCGAAGCTCGACGCCTCGTGCTGCCGCCCGGCGTCGATCCGGCGCGGGTGCGCGTCCGGTCGCTCCACGACCTCTGCTTGCGCTGACGGCGGCGCGGGCCGCCTTGAATCGGGGCGATCTTATGTCCGTCTCCCATCTTACCTCCGATGCTCGACGTCCTCGCTCGTCTCGTTGTTGCGGCCACGTCGCTTTACCTCGTTGGACTGGGTGTGCTTGCGCTGGCCCGCCCGGACCGGGTCGAGGTTTTTCTGCTCCGTTTGGCTCAGACGCCCACGGCGCACTACGCCGAGTTGGCTGCGCGGGCGGTCGTCGGGGCGGCGTTCTGGGCGGCCGCCGACGCGTCGCATTTTCCTGAAGCGTTTCGGCTGTTTGGCGGCGTGCTGCTCGTCACCACCGCCGTGCTGGCGCTGCTGCCGTGGCGCGTGCACCGGCGGTTTGCGCGGCGCACCGTTCCGCGCGCCCTTCGCTTTGTGGGGTGGATCGGCGCGGCCTCGTTGGGGCTGGGCGCGGCAATGATCTACGGCGTGTGGCCCTGATGGGAGGCGTGCATCCCGATATTGCGGCATTCCAAAACGTCTCCCGATGCCCCGCCTCCTCCTTGCTCTCCTCGTCGGCCTCGCGGCCGCGTTGCCCGCGTCGGCGCAGTGGACGCGCTACGTCAACGTCTTCACCGGCACCGGCGGCACGGGCCACACCTACCCCGGCGCGACCGCGCCGTACGGCCTCGTCCAACTCTCGCCCGACACCCGCATCGACAACTCGTGGGAATCGGCGGCGGGCTACTTCTACCCCGACAGCCTCATCTACGGCTTCTCCCACACCCACCTCTCCGGCACGGGCGTGACGGACTACGGCGACGTGATGTTCATGCCGCTCGTGGGCGACACCGCCACGGTTCCGTCCCGCGTTCGGCAGCGTTTCTCGCACGACCGGGAAGAAGGCGCGCCCGGCTACTACGCCGTCACGCTCGAAAACGGCGTCCGCGTGCGCCTCACCGCCACGCCGCGCGTGGGCGTGCAAGAGTACCGCTTTCCGCGCGCGGGCATCGTCCACATCCTGCTGGATTTGAAGCACCGCGACGAACGCTTGGGCACGCGCGCCGTCTTGTCGGACGACCGCCGGGCCATTTCCGGCTTCCGCCGCAGCCGGGCGTGGGCGCAAGACCAGCGGATTTTCTTCCAGACGGCGCTGTCCAAACCGTACGAATCGGCCATCGTCAAGGCGGATTCCGTCGGGGCGACGCATGTGCTGCTGCGCTACCGCGTGCGTGCGGGCGAGACGATTGTGGTGAAGACGGCGCTGTCGTCGACGGGCGAAGACGGCGCGCGCCGCAACCTCGCCGCCGAGATGCCCGGATGGGACTTCGAGGCGACGCGCCGGGCGACGGATCGGGCGTGGAACCGCGAACTCGGACGCATCGAGGCGACGGGCGGAAGCCTCAAAGACCGGCAGAACTTCTACACCGCCCTCTACCACACGATGATCGTCCCGAACGTCTGGAACGACGTGCAGGACGAGCAGGGCAACCGGCGCTACCTCGGGCGCGACGGACGCGTGCACACCGCCGACCACGACGTCTACACCGTCTATTCGCTGTGGGACACGTTCCGCACGGCCCATCCGCTCTACGCGCTGATCGACCCGACGCGCAACCGCGACTTCGTCCGCTCGATGCTGCTGCAGTACGAGCAGTCGGGGCGGCTGCCGGTGTGGGAACTGTCGGCCAACGAGACGAACACGATGATCGGCTTCCACAGCGTGCCGGTCATCCTCGACGCCTACGTCAAGGGCATCCGCGGCTTCGACGAACGGCTCGCGCTGCGGGCGATGGTGGACGCGGCGAAGACCGACGTGGCGGGCGAGGGCGCGTTCTACGCCAACGGCCTCGTCACCGCCGACGACGCGCCGGAGTCGGTGTCGAAGACGCTGGAGTTTGCCTACGACCATTGGGTGGTGGGCCGGATGGCGGAACTGATGGGCGAAGACAGCCTCGCCGCCGCCTTCTTCCGCCGCAGTTTGGCGTACCGCGACGTGCTCGACCCCGAAACCCGGCTGATGCGCCCGCGCCGCAACGGTGCGTGGCTCGTGCCCTTCGACCCCCGCGAGATCTCGAACCACTACACCGAGGCCAACGCCTGGCAGTACTCGTTCTTCGCCCCGCACGATGTGTACGGGCTGATGCAGACGATGGGCGGTGCTGCGGCTTTTGAGACGCACCTCGACAGCCTCTTCGCCGCCCCGAAGGAACTGCTCGGACGGCACCAGCCCGACGTGACGGGCCTGATCGGGCAGTACGCGCACGGCAACGAGCCGAGCCACCACGTCGCCTACCTCTACAGCCACGCGGGCGCGCCGCACAAGACGCAGCGGCTGACGCGCACGATCCTCGACAGCCTCTACGCGCCCACGCCCGACGGCCTGCCCGGCAACGAAGACTGCGGCCAGATGTCGGCGTGGTTCGTGATGAGCGCCCTCGGCCTCTACCCCGTCGCGCCGGGCGACCCGACCTACACGCTCACGACGCCGCTGTTCGACCGTGCGGTGGTGCATCTGGAAAACGGACGCCGTATTGTGATTGAGGCCGAAGGGCCGGGCCGGTACATCGCCGGTCTGACGGTGGGCGGCGTGGCGCGGGACGCCGTGACGCTTCGCCACGACGCCCTCGCCGCCGGGGCGACGCTGCGGTTTGTGCGCTCGGCCACGCCCACGCGCTGGGGCCACGCGAATGCGCTGACGTGGGTGAACGACGACACGTTTGTCGGTGCGCCGGTGGTGAGCGGCGACGCAAAGCGGTCGTTTGAGGGCAGCCAGACCGTCGCGCTCGCCAGCGCCGCCGGCACGACACTGTGGTACACCCTCGACGGCACCGCACCGCGTCCCGGGTCGGCCTTGCGCTACGCCGAGCCGATTCGACTCGACACCACGACGACGCTGCGGGCCGTGGCCGCCGACGGGGCCGGGCACGTCTCGGCCGAGATTCGGGGCACGTTCATCGAGCGGCCCAACGCCTACGACGTGACGATCCTCTCCACCCTCCGCCGCCCGTACGATGCGGGCGGGCCGCGCGGCCTCACCGACGGCATTCACGGCACGACGATGTGGCGGGCGGGCGACTGGCACGGCTACCAAGGCCAAGACTTCGAGGCCGTGATCGACCTGAAGACGCCGCGCCCCGTGCAGGCTGTGCGGGCAGGCTTCCTCCAAGACGTCCGCTCGTGGATTCTGATGCCGCGCACCTTCGCCTTCGAGACCAGCCTCGACGGGACGACGTGGACGGCGGGGGGAACCGCGACGAACGCCGTCTCCGAGCGCGATTACACGTTGTCCACCCAGCGCCTCGCGGCCCGTCGCGCCGCGCCGGTCGTGGCGCGGTACGTCCGGGTGAAGGCCGTCAACTACGGCGCGTTGCCGCCGTGGCACCTCGGCGCAGGCTACCCGGCGTACATCTTCGTCGACGAAATCGAGGTTGAGTAACAGCGGAGCGGTTTCTTCAGAGGCTCAACGCTTCAAGCTCCGGCGACACCACCGTCCGTGCCGCTCACGCCGCCGCGACCGTCAGCGTGGGCAGTTGGCGCGGCGCATCGTGAAGGCTACCGTGAGCAGTTGCCACGGCCCGCCGGGCGTACGGGCGAACTGCATCGCGTCGATGCCGCAGTGGCTGAATTGGTCGCCAATGTGGAAGGTGTAGGGCATCCAGACCGTCGCCAGCGGCCCGTCGATCTCTACCCGCAAGGGGCCACTGGGGCGTTCGTGCAGCACCTCGGTGCTGGCCCCGATGCTGCGTATCCACCCCGATGCCTGTATCCGCTGCACCCGTCCGGTTGAGTCGACGACGATCAAATCGGCTCTTGGGTGCAGCACGGCGCGAAGAGCGGTGGTGTCGCGGGTGGCCATCGCGTCGAACAAGCGGACGGCCGTAGCCACGACGGCCTGTTCGTCGGGCGAGGGTTCGGCGATGGAACGGGGGGCAGTTGACGGGCGCGGGGTCGTGCAGGCGGCGAGGGCCAGCGGCACGGCAAGGGCAGCCGCCCATCGATTAGGTGAGGCGATCATCGGACGGAGGTAGGATGGGGAGGGCCAGCGGAAGGGTCAAGATGAACGTCGTGCCTTCGTTGGGCGTGCTTGTGGCTCGAATGGTGCCTCCGTGGCGCTCGACGATGCGGCGGCATACGGCCAAGCCAATGCCCGTGCCCGCGTAGTGCTGCTTGGCGTGCAGCCGCTCGAACGGCGCGAAGATACGTTCGGCGTACTTGTCGTCGAAGCCAATACCGTTGTCGCGTACGAAGAGCGACGTCATCGGGATGCTCGATGGCGTGAGTGTGGCGTCTTCGGCCCAGATGGTCACGCGGGCAGGCTGGTCAAACCGGCGAAACTTGACGGCGTTGCCAACCAGGTTCTGGAACAGTTGGTGCACCTGAACGGGGTCGGCCATCACCACGGGCAGCTCCGGGGACAACTCCACCACGGCAGCAGCCTCGTGCAGCGCCACGTCGAGATCGTCTAGGACATGGGCAAGGATTGCGTGGAGAGAAATCGGCTCCGGCGGACGGGCCTTGCTCGTCACCCGCGAAAACGTGAGCAGGTCGGAGATGAGGCGGCTCATACGGGTGGCGGCATCGTCCACCCGTTCGAGGTAGTGACGCCCCTCGTCGTCGAGGTGTGACCCGTAGTCGGTCACGAGCAGATTGGAGAAGGCGCGGATCTTGCGCAGCGGCTCTTGCAGGTCGTGGCTGGCGACGTAGGCGAAGTCTTGAAGCTCGCGGTTGGATCGTTGCAGCTCTTCGGTAAGGCGCTGAAGCCCCTCGTAGGCGTCTTGGAGCTCGTGGGTGCGCTCGTCTACCGCCACGGCGAGCCGTTCGTTGCTGGCTGCCATGCCTTCCTGCTCGATCTGTTGAAGGGTTAGGTATTGCTCCGCTAGCCGATACAGGAACCCCACCATCACAAGGCCCAGCAACGTGGTGAGCGCAATCGTGCCCATCAGGCGGTTGACGCTGGCCTGAGAAGCCGCGCTGCGCACCACCAACAGCGCTTCTTCGGCGCTGGACATTTCGTCCACGATGAGCCGTACCCGAGCGAGCAACGTTTGGCCCCGGCGGTCGGCCATATACGGCTGGGCCGAGGGCAAGCCTCGCAGCCGGCTCAGTTGCACCACCGAATCCAGGCGGGCGTACTTGACCGTCGCGGCTTCGCGCAAGAACCTCGCTCTCTGCTGCTGTTCCGGGTTGTCTTGGGTGAGCGCTTCAATGCGGGCAAGGTGCGCATCGAGCGAGTCTTTGGCGCTGTAAAACGGCGTGAGGGACTCGGCGTGGCGGGTGTAGCCGTAGATGAACTTGGCCGCCTCGGCATTCACCAGCGCGCTGTTGAGGCCGCGCAGCTCGGAGATGATCTGCTGGGTATGCACGACCCGCTGCTCGTTCTGGATCACCTGCGACGTAGCCTGCCACGACACGGCAGCGCCCGCCAGCAAGGCCAGTACGATAAGCCCAAAGACAATGAGCAGGCGGCGCGTGGTCATGGCGGCGAACAAACCCTGTAAGATAGCGTCCTGCTCCGCGCAACTTTTCCGACGCTGCCCGTACGAATCGAGATCCTCTTCCCGTTGGGGAAGAAGAGGCTGGGGAGCCTCTTGGTGATGTGATGGAGAATCCGCTCGGGTGTGCCGCTGGCCGTCCGGGCGGATTCGTTTTTTACGCCTTCCGCCGGTAGGTGACGAAGGCAAACCCCGGCCGCCCGTCCTCCGGCGGGTGTACGGTGCGCGCCGTCTCCTCGAACACCGTCCCGACGAGGTGGGCGTATGGCGGGAAGAACACGTCGCCGTCGGGGGCACCGTCCACAAGCGTGAGTTCGAGCCGGTTGGCCAGCGGGAGGGTTTGGGTGTAGATCGTGCCGCCGCCTGCCACGATCAGCACATCAAGATGCGCCAAGGCCGCGAGCGCCTCGTCCAGCGAACCGTAACGCTCCACACCGCCGGGCAGGTCGTCCATCGGGCGATGGCTTACCACGACGGTCGTGCGGCCCGGCAACGGCCCGCCGAACTGGTGGACGAGTGCGTCGTAGGTGCGCCGCCCCATCAGCATCGTCTGGCCGAGCGTGTGGCGCTTGAAATGCTTCAAGTCGTCCGGGATATGCCACGGTAGGTCCAATCCTCGCCCAATCACGCGGTTTTCGGCTCCCAGCGCGGCAATCAAGACGATCTCCTTCGGTCGCGTCCGCTCCATTCAGTTTCTCGGATACGCCAAATCGGCGGCGCGGATGCTTCGCTCCCACAGCATCGTACCGTCCACGCCGTAGGTGCGCATCGTGAGGGTGCGGTCGGTGCGCGGGCCGGTGAGCGTGAGCGTGCCGAAGTTGTGGGCGGTGACGAGCGTTCCGGGCACGCGGGTGGGGCTGTCCACTTCTTGGGGCGCGGGGCGGCTCGTTCCGGCGGTGAGGCTCGACGAGGTGAAGTCGTAGAGCGGGTACGCGCCGTCGCGGTCAAGGCGTTGCAGCTCGGTCATGTGCCGGTCGCCGCTCAGGAACACGACGCCGGGAATGCGCCGCCGGGCGATTTCGTCAAACAGCCGCTGGCGCTCGCGGGCGTAGGTGGCCATCGTCTCGTAGATGGCGACGGGGTTGACGACCTGCCCGCCCACGACGACGAACTTGAACGGGGCCTTGCTCGTGGTCAGCGCGTCGATCAGCCACTGGAACTGCGCGTCGCCGAAAAACGCCTTCTCCGGGTCGTCCGTTGGGTAGCCGTCGGGGGCGCGGTGGTAGCGGTCGTCGGTGAGGAAAAACTCGGCGTCGCCCACCTGAAACTGGCCGAACACGCCGGGGGTCTCGGGCAGGCCGTACGACAGGTTGGCCCAGTAGCGTTTGAACAGACCAAGGGCCGCGCCCTTTTGCACATACGAACGGTCGGCGTCGTTGGGGCCGTAGTCGTGATCGTCCCAGATGGCGTAATGGGCGGTGGCGGCCAGCAACGGTTGCAGGTCGGGGAGGCTCCGGGCGTGTTGGTAGCGCCGGTCGATGCCCTCGGGCGTCCACCAATCGACTTCGCGGGTGTAGATGTTGTCGCCCATCCAGACCATCGCGTCGGGGCGCATCCGGGCGATGGTCTGGAAGATGGCGTAGTCGCTGCCGTAGGGCGTGCCGGGGCGGTCGTAGGCGGCCTCGTTGATGTAGGCGCACGAGCCGATGGCGACGGTCACGGTTGGCGGATCGGTGCGCCATTGCCACAGCGGCTGCGTGGCGATGACGGTGGCGTACGGGCGTGGCATGGCCCGTCCGTTCACCACCAGGTCGTAGGCGTAGCGCACGCCCGGTTCGAGGCCCGACACGGGCAGGTGGGCGGCGTAGCTGCCGTCCGCCGTGGTCTCAACCGCAGGCGTGACCGTCCACGCGCCGGCCGTGCCCTCGGCGCGGTAGCGCACCTGCACGCGGGCCGGGCCGTCGGTCTGCGCCCACAGCATCGCGTCGCGCTGCGTCACATAGCCGAGCATCGGCCCGGAGATCAGTTGCACGGCCGGGCGCGGCGTCGAGGCGGTGGCGCGGGAGCGTGTTTGCCCGGCGGCGGCGGGCGCGACCAGAACCAGCAGGGCAGCGGCGAAAAGCGGACGAAGCGGCATCATCGAACCGAGGGGCAAGCCTCCAAGGTACGACGATGCCGCTTCGCGCTTGTGCGGTCGATGCCGTCTAAACGCAGCGCGGCCCGGCGCTGCACGAGGCAGGCCGGGCCGCGACGGTTCAATCCAACCGTCCGGTCACTTCACCTTGAGGCGCTGGCCGGGACGGATGTTGCTGTCCGACAAGCCGTTGAGGCGACGCAGTTCCGCCACCGTCAGGCCATACCGTTGGGCGATGGCCGTCAGGTTGTCGCCCGAGCGTACGGTGTGCGTCGTCGGCTGGGCCGCTTCGCGGGTGCGCGTGCTGCTGCGGCTCGTCCGCGCCGAGGCGGGCGGAGCCGTTAGGCGCAGGCGCTGGCCGCTGCGGACGGCCCCGTTTTCGGGCAGGTTGTTCCACTCGCGCAGGTCGTTTACCGAAACGCCGGTCTCTTGGCTGATCTGCGAGAGCGTCTCGCCACGGGCCACGGTGTGCGTTGTGCGCGTGCGCGTGGTGGACGCTTCGCGGGAGCGCGTCGGGGCGGGCGTGGTCGCTTCGGGCGTCCGCGTCGCGCCGTAGATGACGAGGCGCTGGCCGCTGCGCACCGACGAGCTGGACAGCCGGTTCCATTGCCGGATCTGGCCCATCGTCACCCCGTGGCGCTCGGCGATCCCCGACAGGTTGTCGCCGCGCTGGACGGTGTAGACGGTGCGTGTGTTCGAAGGCCGGGCGGCTTCGGATTCGCGGGCACGCTCGGCTTGGCGAACGCGGTCGGCCTCGCGGGCACGGGCGGCTTCGCGGGTGCGGGCAGCCTCGGCCTCGCGCCGGGCGGCTGCCACGCGGGCAGCCTCGCCGTCGCGCTCCGACACGGTCGTTACCGGCACGTCCGGGCGCGGCGTTTCGGCCGTGCGTTCGGATTGCGGCGCAGGCCGCGGGGCAGGGCGCGCCGTCCGGCTCGCCACCGTCCGGTCTGCCGGGCGGCTGCCGATGTTGCTCGTGGCGATGCGGGTGCGCGGGCGTACGGTGTAGCGCACCGACTGTACACCGTTGACCGACGCCGAGGCTACAGCGGTCGAAGCCACGGGAATCGTCAGCCGCATCCCCGGCTGGGCTTCGCCCGTCGGAAGGTTGTTGCGGTTGCGCAGCGCTTGCTCGCTCACGCCGTACTGGCGGGCGATGCGGGTGAGCGTTTCGCCCGATCCAACCGTGTAGTCCGTCTCGGCCACCGTCGTTTGATCGCCGGGGAGGCCGGTGTAGGCCGTCTGGAAACGCGAACCCGAACCCAGCGGGAGGCGCAGCGCGAACGTGCCGTTGGTGGCCGGAAGCTGCGGGCGGCGAAGGCTCGGGTTGAGCGCCCGAACCACGTCCTCGGTCGTTCCGGCCATCTCCGCTACGCGGGCGAGGCTGAGGCTTCCGCGAACCGGCACGACGTCGTACTCAAAGCGCGGGCCGGGAGTCGGCGCGGCAATGCCGTCGATGTCTTCGGCGTTGGAGACCACCAGCGCCGCCGCGATAAACATCGGCACATAGTTGCGCGTCTCGCGGGGCAGGTCTTGGTAGATGTCCCAGAACGTCGGGTTCTGCACGCCCCGGTTGCGGGCCGCCGAAAGGGCGCGGTTGATGCAACGCGGCGAGCAGTTGTAGCCCGCTATCGCCAAGTGCCAGTCGTTACCGTACTGGGCATAGAGGTCGCGCAAGTGGCGAGCGGCAGCACGGGTGGACTGTTCCGGGTCCATCCGCTCGTCCACATACGTGTCCACGTTCAGGCCGTAGCCTGCGCCGGTGGCGCGGATAAACTGCCACATGCCCACGGCCTGCGCCCGCGACGTGACGCGGGGGTTGAGGCCGGATTCGATCATCGCGAGGTACTTCAGCTCGTCGGGCACCCCTTCCTCGTGGAAGATCTGCTCGATCATCGGGAAGTACGTCTCGGCGCGGTTGATCCAGCCGTTGACCGTGCGCTCGGGCGAGCGCAGCAGGTACGCGATGGACGCCTCCACGAGCGGGTGGCGCGTCATCGGGATCGTCGCCTCGGCCACCGGCCGGAGGTCGGGGAGGACGACATCGGCCAGCTCGGGGTCGTCGAGCGCGTCGTTGAGTTCGGCGAAGACCTCGGCCCGAAGCTCAAAGATGTCGCCGCGCTGCACGGCCAGATCGTCGGGCGAGACGTGGTAGTAGCGCTCGTATTCGGTGACGAGGCTGCGGTAGATCTCGTTGAAGCGTGGGCCTTGGGCGCTCTGGCGGATGCCGTCTTGGCGGGCAAGGCGCGACAGGTCGGCCATGGCCAGTTCAAAGAGTCCGTCCACGGCTTGCCCGTCGTTGCGGGCTTGGGCGGTGAGAATGTCCGACTGGTACCGGTAGAGGCGGCTGAGCCGTTCGAGTACCTGGCTGTCCGAGAGCGTCGTGTCCTGCTCCGCAAGCGTGGCGGGAGCGGGGCGCGAGGCCGTCTGAACGATGCGGGTATTCGCCGTCGCGGTCGACTTGGGGGCCGAGCGGACGGTAGCGGTCTGGCCGCAGGCCGACAGCAGCAGGAGGGCGGCGGGCGTCATCACGGTGGTGAGCGCGCGCAGAACAACCTTCTTTTGCACGAAGCCTGAGGGGTTTAGCTTGGAATAACATTGCGCCGTAGAAGCGTCCGATGGACGTCGCAAGCGCGCGAAGTGCGACCAGAACGTTACGAACTGAGGGCTTCGGGTGCAACCCCTGTCCGTGTCTTTTTGGTCACAGATCAAGAAGATCGGCGCGTAAGTGCTTGTTCTGTAATCTTTTCGGGTGGATTCTTCGCCAAGCCTTCCCGGCCGGAATTCACGCAGCGCCTCCGTTACCTTTCGCGGCCTCCCGGCGAAGCCCGGCGTTCCGCACGGCCTACGCGGCGTCGCACTCCACCGGCTGCGCGGTCAAGCGGGTGTACCCGCTCCACGCCCCGGCGGCACGTTGCAGCGTCGGCTCGCTTTCGTTTTGCGCCGCGAGGGCAGGGGGCAGCAGCGATCGAACGGTTGCGGCTGCAAGGACGTCACGCCTCGTCTTCGGCGTATTCGGACATCGGCGGGCAGGTGCACACGAGGTTGCGGTCGCCGAAGGCGTCGTCCACGCGGCGCACCGTCGGCCAGAACTTGGCGGCCCGCACGTACGCCGCCGGGTACGCGGCCTTCTCGCGGCTGTACGGGCGCTCCCACGCCTCGGCCAGCACCATCTGCGCCGGGTGCGGCGCGTTCTTGAGCACGTTGTCGGTGCGGTCGGCCAGCCCGAGGGCCACCTCCTGAATCTCGGCGCGGATGGCACGCATCGCCTCGACGAAGCGGTCGAGTTCGGCCTTGGACTCGCTCTCGGTCGGCTCGATCATCATCGTGCCCACCACCGGCCACGACATCGTCGGGGCGTGGTAGCCGTAGTCCATCAGCCGCTTGGCGCAGTCCACCTCGGAGATGCCGGTTTGGGCCTTGAGCGGGCGCAGGTCGAGGATGAACTCGTGGGCGCACCGGCCCTGCTCGCCGACGTACGCGATCTCGAAGTCGCCCTCCAGCCGCTTCATCAGGTAGTTGGCGTTGAGGATGGCCGTCTGGCTGGCCGCCTTCAGCCCTTCGGCTCCCATCATCGCGATGTAGGCCCACGAGATGAGCAGGATGGAGGCGCTGCCGTAGGGCGCGGCGGAGATCGCGGGGATGGCCTCGCTGCCGCCTGCGTCTTCCACGGCCACGCTGCCCGGACGGAACGGCGCGAGGTGCGCCTTCATCCCGATCGGCCCCATGCCCGGGCCGCCGCCGCCGTGCGGAATGGCGAACGTCTTGTGGAGGTTGAGGTGGCACACGTCGGCCCCGATGTCGCCGGGGCGCACGAGGCCCACCATCGCGTTCATGTTGGCACCGTCGAGGTACACCTGCCCGCCCTTGTCGTGGACGGCCTCAATGACCTCGCGGATGCCGCTCTCGAACACGCCGAACGTGCTCGGGTACGTCACCATGAGCGCGGCGAGGGTGTCGGCGTACTTGTCGGCCTTGGCGCGAAGGTCGTCGAGATCGACCGTGCCCTGCGGCGTCGTCTTCACCGGCACCACCGTCATGCCCGCCATCACCGCGCTCGCCGGGTTGGTGCCGTGGGCGCTGTCGGGAATGAGGCAGACCGTCCGGTGCGATTCGCCGCGGCTCTGGTGGTAGGCGCGGATCACCATCAGGCCCGCGTACTCGCCCGACGCGCCGGAGTTGGGCTGGAGGCTCACGGCGTCGAAGCCCGTGATCTCGGCGAGCCAGTCCGACAGTTCGCCCATCATCCGGTGGTAGCCCGCCGCTTGGTCTTTGGGAACGAACGGGTGCAGGTTGGCGAACCCCGGCAGGCTCACCGGCAGCAGCTCCGACACGGCGTTGAGCTTCATCGTGCACGAGCCGAGCGGGATCATCGAGTGGGTGAGCGAGAGGTCTTTCTTGCTCAGGCCCGTCAGGTAGCGCATCAGGTCGGTTTCCGTCCGGTGCGCGTGGAAGACGGGGTGCGTCAGGTACGCGGTCGTGCGCGGCATCGGGCCGTCGTAGCCGGAATCCAGCCCATCGGCCCAGTCCTCGGCGGTCTGCTCGGACTCCGACGTTTCGAAGACGGCGAGCAGCGTATCGAGGTCGTCGAGCGTCACCGTCTCGTCGAGCGCGATCCCGAACGACCCGTCGTCGAAGGCGCGGAGGTTGACGCCGTTGAGGTCGCACGCCTCGCGCACCTCGTCGGCGGTGAGGCCCTTGGGCTCCACGCGCAGCGTGTCGAAGAACGCGCCGTAGCGGACGGCGTGGCCGGCGGCTTCGAGGCCTGTTTTCAGGGTCTTGGCCGCGTCGTGCACATACGTCGCAATCGCCTTCAGCCCGTCGGGGCCGTGGTAGACGGCGTACGCCTGCGCCATCACCGCCAGCAGGACCTGCGCGGTGCAGATGTTGGACGTTGCCTTGTCGCGGCGGATGTGCTGCTCGCGGGTTTGGAGCGCCATCCGCAGTGCCGGGCTGCCGTCCTTGTCCACCGTCACGCCGATGATGCGTCCGGGGATGGTGCGCTTGAACGTGTCGGTGGTGGCGAAAAACGCAGCGTGGGGGCCGCCGTAGCCCATCGGCACGCCGAAGCGCTGGCTCGACCCTACGGCCACGTCCGCGCCCCACACGCCGGGGGCGTCGAGGAGCGTGAGCGTGAGCAGGTCGGTCGCCACCACCACAAACGCGCCCGCCGCGTGGGCGGCCTCGGCGAGGGCGCGGTAGTCCACCACCTCGCCGTCGGTGGTCGGGTACTGGAGAAGCACGCCGAGGGTGTTGTCGTCAAACGACACGTCGTCGTCGTCCTTCACGTCCACGGTCAGGCCCATCGGCGCGGCACGGCCCGCCACGACGTCGATCGTCTGCGGGTGGACGCGGCTGGACACCACAAAGCGCGTCCGTTTGGGGCTTTGCCGGGCGATCATCAGCATCGCCTCCGCCGCCGCCGTGCCCTCGTCGAGGAGGCTGGCGTTGGCAATGGGCAGGCCCGTCAGGTCGGAGACGAGCGTCTGAAAGTTGAGCAGCGCTTCGAGCCGTCCCTGCGCAATTTCGGCTTGGTAGGGCGTGTACTGGGTGTACCAGTTCGGATTCTGGAAGATGTGCCGGGCGATGGGGCCGGGCGTGACGGTGCCGGAGTACCCTTGCCCGATGAACGTGCGCCGCAGCTCGTTCATCGCCGCGTAGCGCCGCGCCTTGGCCAGCAGGTCTTGCTCGGAGAGCGCGTCGGGTAGATCGAGCGCCCGCCCGAAGCGGATGCCCGCGGGCACGGTCTCGTCGGCGAGGGCGTCGAGGCTGTCGGCCCCAACGGTGGCGAGCATCTCGGCGAGATCGTCGGCAGACGGCCCGTTGTGGCGGTCGGCGAAGCGGTCGGGGTGCGTCAGGCGCATAGAATAAAGGAGTCCGAAAGGCAATCCTTCGCTACGATTGGGAGCGAAGGCGAGGGCGGTGGGGCAGGTCGCGTGCGCCAACCGAAGCGGCCCCGGCCCGGTTTCAATCGGAAGCGCTTCCGAGGGGCGTAGCGCTGGCCTTGAGAGCCATCCGGCGAGCGCTTTGCATTCCATCGGCTTAGAAGGCGGAGGCTTTCGCACAAGGCCGTAGCACGCCGGCGTGGTGTATCTTAGACGCCTTTCGCTGTCCGCATGCTGCGTTCCATTTCGGCACGTTTCAACGTGGACGGGGTGGTGCGGCGGCTGCGCACCGGCGATGCCTTCCGGGTTCGATGACGTTTGTCCTTCCGCTTGCCCACGGCCGTGCGCCGCTCAACGCCACACCGATGACCGTCGCGCCCGACGGGCCGCTCGCCCGCGTTGGCGCTCTCGTCATGGGGATTCTCAACCTCACGCCCGATTCGTTCTCCGACGGCGGCCAACTGGTCACGGTGGACGACGTGCTCCGCTGCGCCGAGCAGATGCTCGAAGACGGCGCGGCGATGCTCGATCTCGGCGGCGAGTCCACCCGCCCGCGCGGCACAGCCTACGGCGCGGGCGCGGCGGCGGTAGACGTGGACGAAGAGATCCGGCGCGTCGTCCCAGCGGTCGAGGCCATCGTGCAGCGGTTTCCAGAGGCGATCCTGTCGGTGGACACCTACAAGCCCGCCGTGGCTCGCGCCGCGTTGGAGGCCGGGGCGCACCTCGTCAACGACGTGACCGGGCTGCGGCTCTTTCCGGAGATGGCCGCCGTGTGCGCCGCCGCCGGGGCGTCCGTGGTCGCGATGCACTCAACCGGCGTGTCGGGGCAGATGCCGCATGTGGCTCCGGCCAGCGACATCGTGCAGACCGTCGGCGACGCGCTCGAAGCCGCCGTGGCCGCTGCCGAGGCGGCGGGCGTGCCGGGAGTGGCCGTCGATCCGGGCTTTGGCTTCGGCAAGACGCCCGACGACAACCTCCGGCTGATCCAAGCCACGCGTTCGTTCGTCGAGCGCTTTCGGCGGCCCGTCGTCGTAGCCGTCTCGCGCAAAGCGACGGTGGGCATCGTGGTCGGATCGTCCGATGCGCCTGCGCCGGTGGACGAACGGCTGTTCGGCAGCGTCGGCCTCGCGCTCGCCGCCGTGGCGGGCGGCGCGTCCATCGTCCGCACCCACGACGTCCGCCCCACCGTCGAGGCGCTCCGGGCGTTCGCGGCAGGCTGGGGCGGATGAGACCTATCTTGCCCTGTCTTTCTTACGCCCGGTTTTGGACGCGCTTCGCTGGCTGCTCGCTCAGGTTCGGATCCTCGACGTGGTCGAGGTGGCGTTCGTGGCGTGGCTGCTCTACCGCCTCTACCGGCTGATGCAGGGCACCATCGCCGTGCAGATCTTCTTCGGCATCCTCGCGCTGCTCGGCATTCAGGCCATCGTGACGGCCCTTGACCTGACGATCCTCAGCGCCTTCTTCGATGCCTTCTCCAGCATCTTCGCCATCGCGCTCGTCATCCTGTTCCAACCCGAACTGCGGCGGCTGCTGCTGATCGTCGGGCAAAACCCGCTCATCCGGCGCATTGTCTCGAACGTGCAAGCGAGCCGCATCGACACCGTCGACCTGCTCGCCGACGCGACGCTGACGATGGCGCGCAAGCGGATGGGGGCGCTGATTGCCGTAGAGCGCACCGCCGGGCTTCGGCAGTACATCGAAACCGGCACGCGCCTCAACGCCCACCTCGACGCCGACCTGCTCGTCACCATCTTCTACGGCCAAAACCCGCTCCACGACGGTGCGGTGATTGTGCGTGGCGACGTGATCGAGGCCGCCCGCTGCATCTTGCCCGTGACCCAGCAAGACCTCGATCCGCATCTCGGCCTGCGCCACCGTGCGGCCGTAGGCCTGACCGAACAAACCGATGCCGTATGCCTCGTGGTGTCGGAAGAAACCGGTGCGGTGTCGGTGGCGGTCGGCGGTGTGCTCACACGATTTTCCGGCGGCGACGGCTTTCGTCGGTATTTGGGCGATGTGATGGGCACACGGCTTGAACCGGCGGAAACGGTGGCGGTTGAAGGGTAAAGCGGAGCTGCCGGCTTCGGCCGGTTGTGCGTTCAGCCCTCGGCCTTCTCTTTATCTCTTTTCTTGCCTTCCCGATGCTTGCTCGCCTGGCGCTTCCCGACGAACGCGGCTACGACCGCCGCCGCGCGGCCCTCGTGGAGGCCCTGCGCACGAAGGGCATCGTGGACGAACGGGTGCTGGACGCCGTTCATCGTGTTCCGCGCCACCTGTTCGTCTGGGACAGTCAGCGCCACCTCGCCTACCACGACGTCGCGCTGCCCATCGGCCACGGCCAGACGATCTCGCAGCCGTTCACGGTGGCCGTCCAAACGGCGCTGCTCGACCTTGCGCCCGGCGACCGCGTGCTGGAAATCGGCACCGGCAGCGGCTACCAAGCCGCCGTACTCGCCGAACTCGGCGCGCGCGTCTACTCGGTAGAACGCCACGCCGACCTGCTCGCCCCCACCGAGGCGCTGCTTCAAACCCTCGGCTACCGCATCAAAACGAAGGCCGGCGACGGCTCGCTCGGCTGGCCCGAATACGCGCCCTTCGACGCCATCGTCGTCACCGCCGGAGCCGTCGGCATTCCCGATGCTCTGCGCCGCCAACTCGTCACGCCCATCTCGGGCGTCCGGCGGGGCGGGCGGCTCGTCATTCCCGTCGGCGACGCCAGCGGCCAGACGATGCGTCGGCTTGTTCGTACCGGTGCGGATACCTTCGACGACGAAGCCTACGGCGATTTTCGTTTCGTGCCGTTTGTGCAAGGGTAGGCGACAGGCACGGGCGAAACTCCCTCCCGAGGCTTTTCGTACGCCCCACGCGTTACCGCCTGTCTATGAAACGCCTACGTCCGGTCGGTGCGCCGCGCACGCTGTTTGTCGCTACCCTTGGTGGCCTGCTTGCAGGTATGGCCCTTCCCGCCTGCCGCCCATCTGAACCCGCGCTCTCCGACGAAAAGGGCATTCGAACCGTCGTGGCCGAGGTGGGGCCGGGGCGCTATGTGATCGAAGACGAGCAGGTGGTGGATACGCTCACGTCGGTGGTGGTGCGCAACCTCGACGGCACCACGCGTCGCATCGACGACCCCGCTCAGTTTGCCTCGTTGCTCGCTCCGCCCGACAGCATCGCCGCGTTTCAGGCCCGCGCTGCGGCAGATTCCATGCGCGGCGGCGGCGCGTCGTGGGATGCGCCGCCCGCCACCGACGAGCAGGCTCGCACGGGCCACACGGTGCACCGGGGCGGGATGCCGCTGGGGACGTTGCTCTTCTACACCCTCGCCATGAACGCGTGGCGGCCTGCCGTCTACCGTCCCATGGCCGGATACAGCGCTCCGCCGGTTGCCTACCGCTCCGGGGCCGTCCGCGACGAATCCCGCAGCAGCGGCTCGGTCTACGCGTCGTACGTCCGGTCGGGGCGTGCGGCAGGTGGCTACGACGATGCCGTCGCGCGGTCGTCGGCGCGGTCTCGCGCCAACCGTCCGTCGGGCGGTCGCTCCGGCTACGGTCGCTCCACATGGGGCCGTGGAGGCGGCTAACGGTATGCTCGATAGCGTCGGCCTTCTAAGCGTTTCGGTGTGGGCGGACGTGCAGGCGCGGTGGCCGGAGATGGCCGCTGCCGCCGAAGCGCAGGAGGCGGTTTTTCCTGCCGGAAGCTGCGACGCTGCCCGCGCTGCCGCTGTCGAACGTCTCGTCCAAACCTTTCCCAGCCTGTCCGTAGCTGCTGCCCGTCACGTCGTGGCGCTCGTGTCGGCGGTGGCGTAAAAGGTGCCCGCCGGTCTTCCTTTCTGTTCCTGTGATCCCCGCTCCGATTCAGCTGCGCGACCTCTGGCCGCTTGCCCCCGACCATCTCGACGACGCCGGGTGGGGCTGGCTCTACCGCGAAGCCGGGGCCGGGTACGTCGCGCCCGAGGCCGTCCGCGTGCGCGAAGAGGACGCCGATGCTCTGGCCGAAGCCGCCGACGTGCTCTACGATCTGCTGGTGGAGACGCTGGACGACGTGATCGCCGCCGACCGCCTCGCCACGCTCGGCCTTCCCGAGCGCACCCACCGCCTCGTACGTCATACATGGGAGGACGAGCGCCACTGGCATGTGCTCTCCCGCTTCGATCTTTCGGGTGGCCTCGATGCGACCGCGCCCAAGCTGCTCGAACTCAACGCCGACACGCCGACGATGCTGCCGGAAACGGCCATCGTCCAATGGGCGCTTTTGAAGGCGAACCTTCTCGACGAAGCGTCGCAGTTCAACCTCGTCTACGAGCGGCTCGTGGACACGCTGCGGCACTGGCGCGGCCTCTGGCCCGATCTCGCCCCGCATCTCGCCGCCGTCTACGCCGCCGCCTCCGACGAAGACGCAGCCAACGCGCAGGTGGTGGCCGAAGCCGCCCGCGAAGCGGGGTTCACCGTCGCCCACGCCCTTCCCATTGATGCGCTCACCGTCTCGCCCGGCGAGGGCGTGTTTGTCGAACACGACGGCGCGTGGACCCGCCTCGATTTCGTCTACAAGTTTGTCCCGTGGGAGTGGATCGTGGACGACGAGCCGGAGCTGTTCGACCTGCTCGAAGGGTTGATCCTCGACGATCTCGTGGCCGTGGCCAACCCGCCGTATGCGCTGGCGCTGCAATCCAAGGCGCTCCTCGCCGACGCGTGGGAACGGACGCCCGGCCACCCGTACCTGTTGGAGGCCCATCGCACGCCGTTTGCCTCGCCCGAAGGCACGGTGGAAAAGGTGATTCTGGGGCGCGAAGGGGCCAACGTGCGCATCATCGCCCCCGACGGGCAGGTGCTTGCGGATGTCGACGGTGCCTACGCCGATCAGCCGCGCATCTGGCAGGCCTACCACCCGCTCCCGCAGGACGCGCAGGGCCGATCCTACCAAGCGGGCGTGTTCTTCTCCGGCGAAGCGTCGGGGTTGGGCATTCGGCGCGGCAGCCTCGTGCTCGACAACGGCGCCGAGTTCGTGGCCCATCTTGTGGAGTAAGTTGGAGGCGGGCGCTCGGCTTGCCGCCGTCGCCCGTTGCCCTCCGCCCGTCCCCCTCTGCTATGCTCACGCTCTACTGGGTTGCGTTCCTCGTTGGCGGTACGCTCGTTGCCCTCTCGCTCTTTGGCGGCCACGATGCTTCCGGGGGCGACGCCGGCTTTGACGCAGGGGGGCACGATGTGGCGCACGACGCGCCGGCGGTGCTCGTGGACGGCGGCGAAGTTGAGGCCGAGGGCGTCGGGTTCTCGGACGTGCTGTCGCTGCGGTTTGTTTTCCTCTTCGCCGCCTTCTTCGGCCTCACCGGGCTGCTGATGCGGTTTGCCGCAGGCGTGGTGGAGCCGCTCGCCGGGGTAATCGCGCTCGTGATGGGCGTGCTCATCGGGCTGTTCGGCAACGTGTTCATCCGGCGCGTGGGGCAGGCCGAGGTGTCGAGCGCGGCGCAGCAGGCGGACTTCGAGGGGAAGACGGCGCGGGTGGTGCTGCCGTTCGGCGGGGCCGACCGCGGCTCGATCACGCTCGTCTCCAAAGGCCAGCGGTATGTGCTGCCCGCCCGCGCCTTCGGCGGCGTCGAGCGCTACGACCGGGGCGAAGACGTGGTGGTGGTGCGCCTCGACGGGCGCGTGGCCGAGGTGCTGCGCGTGGGCGGCCCCACAGCCGACGACGAGACGCTGCCGACATCTGCGCCGCCTGCCCGGCTGGTGTCGGCCTAAGGCACGGCTTCGGGCGCGTGGCGCGGCGTGGGCGATCCGCCCGGAACGGTTCTTTCGGGCGGTTCTGCCGGGGGTGTCGTATCTTCCTTCATTCCACCTTCGCGCGCTATGCCCGTCCTCATCCTCACGGCCATCATTCTGCTGGCCATCTTCGTCGTGCTCGGCCTCATCAAAGCCAACCTGCACGTGGTCGCGCCCAACGAGGTGCTCATCTTCTCCGGCAAGCAGCGGAAACTCCCCGACGGCTCGTCGGTCGGTTACCGCGTCATCAAGGGCGGGCGCGGCTTCCGCATTCCGATCATCGAACGGGTGGATCGGCTCGATCTCACGACCGTCCCCATCGACCTAACGGTATCGAACGCCTATTCTAAAGGTGGCATCCCGCTGCAAGTCCGTGCGATTGCGAACGTGAAAGTGGCGGCGACCGAGCCGGAGCTGAACAACGCGGTGGAGCGGCTGCTCGGCAAGAGCCGCGAGGAGGTGATGATGATCGCCAAGGAGACGCTGGAGGGCAACCTGCGCGGCGTGCTGGCGCTGCTCACGCCCGAGGAGGTGAACGAAGACCGCCTCAAGTTCGCCAAGGAACTGCTCGAAGAGGCCGACCAAGACCTCTCCGCCCTCGGTCTGCACCTCGACACGCTCAAGATCCAGTCGATGGACGACGACCGGGGCTACCTCAACGCCATCGGGCGGCAGCAGACGGCGCAGGTCATCGCCGCCGCCGAGGTCGTGGAGGCCGAGCGGATGGAGCAGGCGCGGACGGCGCAAGCCCGGGCCAACAAGGCCATCGCCGAGGCCGAAAACGAGGTGCGCATCACCAAGGCACAGCTTTCTGCCCAGTCGGAGTCGGCCGAAGCGCGGGCGTCGGTGGCGGCGCAACTCGCGCAGGCCGAAGCCGAGCAAGCGCTGGCCGAGCAGCAGATCGCCCTCGCCGAAAAACGGCAACGCGCCGACATCGTCGTGAAGGCCGAGGCCGAGCGCGTGGCGTCGGAGGAGCGGGCGAAGGGCGAGGCCGCGCGGGTGTACGAGCAGGGCAAGGCGGAGGTCGAGATTCTGCGGCAGAAACTGACGCTGTGGCAGGACGCCGGCCCGGAAGCCGAACGCCTCTTCCTCCTGCAGATGCTGCCCGACATCATGCGCGAGGTGCTCAAGACGGTGGAGGGCGTCAAGATCGACAAGCTGACCGTGGTGGACGGCGGCTCCGGCACGGGGGGCGTTCCGGCGGTGCTGCACCAGATTGCCGGGGCCACGCCCGCGCTGCTCGAAAGCCTGAAAGCCTCGACGGGCATCGACGTGGCAGCGCTGCTCCAAGGCCGGGCCATGCCGCCCTCGGCAGAACGCGGGCTGGCCGATACGCCCGTGGTGGTGGTGAAACGCCCCGACGCTTCGTCTTCGTCGTGACCCACCGCTTGGCGAGGTCTGCTGCGCTGGCACGGGCCTGGTGCCGTGCCGGGACGCCGCCCTCGCCAGCCCGTCCCGCGTCGTCGTGGGCGTTCTCCGCTCCTAATCCTTCTGCCGTCATGCCGTTTGGACGTTCGTGGGACGACTGGATCGCCGACTACGGCAAGAGCCACCAGCATCCCGTCAACCGCCTCACCCACACCTTCGGCATCCCGATGATCGCCGTGTCGATCCCGCTGGGCGTCGCGTCCATCTGGCTGCCTGTTCTCCGGGGATGGGCGCTCGCGCTGTTCGGCGTCGGCTGGGCGCTGCAATTCCTCGGCCACGCCGTCGAGGGCAAGCCGCCGGAGTTTTTCAAGGACTGGCGCTACCTGTTCGTGGGCCTTCGCTGGTGGGCGGCCAAAGTCTCCGGCAAGGTATGACGACGGCCTCCGACCTGCTCGCCGCGCTCCACGCCCGCGCCAACCCGAAGCGGGCCGATGCGCTGCAAGGCTTTTTCCAGACCGGCCCCGGGCAGTACGGCGAGGGCGATCGCTTCCTCGGCCTGCGCGTTCCCGACGTGCGGGCGGTGGCGAAGGAGGCGAAGGCGTTGACGCTCGCCGACGTCGAAGCGCTGCTGGATTCCGAATGGCACGAGGCGCGGCTGGCGGCGCTCGCCGTGATGGTGAACCGCTTTCCCAAGGCAGGCCAGGCAGACCGGGAGGCGATGGTTGCGCTCTATCTGAGACGAACCGACCGTATCAACAACTGGGATCTCGTGGACGTGTCGGCACCGCACATCGTGGGGGCGTACCTGCTCGACCGCGACGACGCCCTCGACGTGCTCGAACGCCTCGCCGCGTCGGAGAACCTGTGGGAGCGGCGCATCGCGGCGGTGGCCACGTTCGCGTTCATCCGCCAGCGCGACGTCGTGCCGACGCTCGTGGTGGCCGAAGCGCTGATTGCCGACCTGCACGACCTCGTCCACAAGGCCGTCGGGTGGATGCTGCGCGAGGCCGCGCTGCGCGAATCGGCCGCGGTGGAGGCGTTTTTGGATCGCCACGCTGCTACGATGCCGCGCACGATGCTGCGCTACACGCTCGAACGGTTTCCCGACCCGCTGCGCCGTCGTTACATGACGATGCGGGTGTCGTAGGTTAGAGGCAACCCCGCTGCAAAAACCCATGGCCGACGAACCCGCCTTCTCGCACCCGACCCGCACCTACGAACGCGACGGCCTGCGCGTGCTCTGGGAGCCGCGTCTGTGCATCCATGCCGGACGGTGCGTGCAGGCGCTTCCCGACGTGTTCAAGCCGAAGGACAAGCCGTGGGTGCAGCCGGAAAACGCCCCGAGCAACGACGCCGTGGCCGATGCCGTGCACCGCTGCCCCACCGGGGCGCTGCGCTACGAACGCACCGACGGCGGCGAGGCGGAGGCCGAACGGATGCCGGAGCCGCCGTTTGCCGTGCCCTACCAAGACGGGCCGCTGCTCGTGCGCGGCGTCGTGGAGGTGCGCGGCCCCGACGGCGAGATCCAGCGTCGGGTGGAGCGGGTGGCGCTCTGCCGCTGCGGCGCGTCGGAGAACAAGCCGTACTGCGACGGCTCGCACCACACCGTTGGGTTCAAAGCCGACGGCATCACGGGCGTGCCGAAAGACCTCGGCTAAGAAGCGGGGGGATCGATCCTACGCTTCCACTTCGAGGCGGTTGAAGAAGTAGGAGACGCTCCAGTACGCGAAGTACGGCAAAGCCAGCCCACAGGTGATGAGGCTAAGCAGAGATAGCCCAAGGGCCGTGACGAAATAGTCGCCGAAGCTGCCGGTTAGTACGATGCGCTTGTTTCCGATATGTAGTCGTTTGAAGAAGTAACTTGCCTGCCAGTAGATCATGTAGGGCATGGCAAGGCCAAACGTGATTGCAGTGAGCAGGGAAAGCCCAAGAGTCGTGATGAAGTAGTCTCCAAAATTGCCGGTAAAGGTGACCTTACGATTAGGGGCAAACCCAGTTGGAAATGCGTAGGTGGGTGGGGCGGCAAGTGGGGGGGGCGGTGCTGTCGAAGAGGTCGGCGAGGTCGAATGTGAAGCGTTCACGGCAGGTGCCGTGCCATACAAGGAATCGTCCAGTCGGTCGGGTGGTGCGCCGGTTTCTGTGGTTTGCGGGCTGGCGGACGCAGCAGGCGGATGCAGAGGGGCAGAAGCGCCTGCACCGGGCATCCATGTGTGCTCGTCAGGATTAGCGGACGGGATTGAGTAGGCGGAAAAGAGCGAGCCCAAGAAGAGCGAACGTTGGGGCCCATCGGTGTAGGCGGCCTGCTCGAAAGCTTCAGCGAAGGTTGGGTCGTGGGCGTAGGCGCCCACAATGTGCAACTGTACGTCGTCGATCAATCCGTAGGCACGGAGTTGCTGGGCCACATCGCGCAGGTGGTCAGGAGAAAGTGGCATAAGAGCGTGTGGTCTATGATCGAGCTGTAGAGTTAAGCATCAGGATGTAGCAAGATGCATTTACCGGTCCACTTAAGCCACGCGGACGGTTTTGCTGGAGCCGCCGAACAGTGCGGAATCGGCGGCAAGAAGCTATGCGGCCACATAAAGAAGCCTTGCGGTCGTGAAACAAACGAGCACACCCAAACAGGCTAGGCCAAACGCGTAGACCGTCTTCTCCATTGATGGCGGCCTTGGTGCAACGGAGAGATGGACCGCAGGTCAAAGGAGAAAACAGGTGGGACGGAAGAGTTACGCCGATAGCCGCGGCCCCTCAGCGCGGGGGGCTTCACCCAGTGCGCCAAGGGGCCAGTCTGTTCAGCTGTTTCCATATAGCCGCTGCCACTTGCGGCGCACCTCCGCGGCGGTTTCTCGGTCAGTGTTACATGTGACGGTTAGCTTGCCGCAGACGGGACATCTGGGCGGCGAGCACTGCCGATCGCAGCGTCCGCAGTATTCAACTTCGCGAGCCATAGCGTTGGAGCAATAAAGGTAGATTAGAGCTAAATATCAGGCCGGGCGGTTGCGTATAATGGTGGCCGAGACAACAGTCTGTGCGACCTCGCCAGAGATACCAAGCTTAGAGACGATCATCTCGATGAAAGCCTCTTCTTCGCGGCTGACGATGCCGTCGGCAAGGACAATGTCAACGGCGAAGGCAAGGGCAGTCTCGCGTTGCGGCATCTTGAGCGCCGCGCCCGCTTTGTCAATGGCTTGCTCTACACCCAAACGGTGTGTCATGTCGTCGGCGAACTTGATAAGCGCATCGTCGTCTTCGGCGCTGTTGTGGGCGAAGACGGGGCTGCGTGCGCACATCGACTTGACGCGGTAGTATTCCTCGTCGTCGACCTCGCCGTCGGCCTTTACAGCGGCCACAACGATGGTCATAATGCCTTGCTGAATGGTGAACGTAGGTTCAAACGAGGAGATGAGGTTTCCGAACAGTCCCATAGGAGCAGAAAGGGATAAGGGTTGGGTGGAGAGAGCGCTTAGCGGGTAACGAGCCAACGTCCCTCTCTTCGGACGATCGGCACGATTACGTCAAGTGGCAGGGTGAGACTTGCCCCAAAGGCATTGATGCGGGCTTCGCCCTTCACCTGCACGTCGGCATGGTCGACTTCGTGCCGGAGAGCGCGGTAGGTGAGGTGTTGGATCTGGGCATGGACTTCGCCATCGGCAAGCGAGGCCAGTTGGACAGCCTTGAAATGCAAGGCCATCAAATCCATAGCCTCGCCGTGAGCATCCTTGTCAACGACCCGGTTCAAAGCGGTCACATTATGCTGGACAGTGGCCTCAAGGGCACGTTGGACGGCATGTTCGGGGCTGTTGCGTGAGCTGCATGCCGAACCCGCGAGGGCAAAGAGCAGCAACGAGAGGTGAAGGCTGCGGGTGTCCATAAGCGTCAGGACTTTATGCTTTTGGAAGCAGAGCCTGTTTCGGCGTCGCCGGTGTCGGTTGAAATAAGGGCCACTTCAACACGGCGGTTGCGCAAGGGCGCGTCGGTGCGGCCGGATGGATCGACGAGGCGGCTCGTGCCGAGGCCGTGGGCGCTCATGCGGGCCGGGTTAATACCTTGGCGGACGAGGAAGGCCATGACGGCGTCCGCACGAGCTTGGGAAAGTGCTTGGCCGCCGCTTTCGGTTTCCGACGGGTCTACATGACCCATTACCACGACGCGGGTAGTCGGCTGGTCGGCGAGGTTGTCCGAAATCTGCTGTAAGTAGTCGAAGGATTCGGGCAGCAGCTCGGCCCTGCCAGGGGCAAAGAGCTGAGGTCCGCTCACGGTGACCAGCGTCGAGTAGGTCTCTTCGCTTCGATGCACGGCGGTGCGCACGAACACGCCACGGTTGTTGGTGGCAGAGGTCTGAACGAGGCCGCCGTTACTTTGGGCGGCTTGGAGACGCGCTTCAAGTGCAGCAAAGCGCTGCTCAAGGGCGTAACGTTGCCGGTGTGCCTGCACACAAGCATTGTAGCCAAGCGCACCTCCGGCCATGCCACCCACGGCTCCGCGTGCAGCGCGTTCGGAGTTGCTGCTGCCTCGTCCAGCGGAAAGCATGCCTACCAGAAGACCTCCCAGCACGCCCTGTGCCACCTCGGCGCGGCAGGCAGAGAGCGACGGGCTGCCCGCCCGGGTCGAGGCACAACCGGGAAGCAGCACAAACGATGAAAGGGCCAGCAGGCCAGCAGAGCGTATACGCATAGCGGTGGGTCTAAAAAAGGGCTAATTGGAACATCCGGCCAGCACCTGGCGCAGTCTCGACAATTCGTCGAGACAGGCCGCTTGTTTGATCGGTTCGGTTTCCCTGGGGCAGCGGTTCTCCTGCCGCTGGATCTGCCGGGCGACGGCAGCCGCGTCGACTGCGCAGGATGGGCGGAAAGTGGGTGTTTGTGTGGATGAGGTCTGTGCTTCGGCAGCCCGTTTGAGGTCTGCCTGTGATGGAGCCGTGGATGCGTGAAGCGCTGGTTTAGACGAAGACTCCGATGCATACGCCCGCCCTTCGGCCGACACGCGCACCGCTACGCGGGCGCGTGAGGCCACGGCGGTGTTCCCCAGCGAGGCAGGGACAAATCGTGTGTTCTGCACCGCGGCAATAGCCGCGGTGCAAGCGGACGACGTTCCGCTGCACCGTTCGACAGACTCGACCGCGCCGTTGGTGCCCACCACCACATCCACCTGCACCGTTTCGTTACGTCCTATCTGTGCCGAACTGGCTTGCACGGCGCGCTGCGGGTGGGCGGGGCGGTGTACTTCGGACGAGGCATAGGTGCGCGAGCGGTCTACCGTCGAGGCTGGGCTGGGCGATGCGGGCGCGGAGGGGGAATCCGGTATGTAAGTCAACGATGCAGGAGCGTGCTCTGGAGCAGCGGCGCTGGCTACATAGGCTTGGCAGTCCGGGTGCAGATGGGCCGAGGCATAAGGTGCGCCTACCACGCCCGCGGCCGACACCCAGCCCCGCGCTCCATTGTAGTCGACTTCGGCCCAGAGGGCATTGCTCTCGCAGTTGGCGTACCACTGCACAGGATGCAGCCGTGTTGTCCGCCCAATGCGGGTCACCACATTGGAGCCTTCCGCCGTAGGTGCATCCCGAAGGTTTACGAAGTCGCTCGTCACTTCGATCTGCTCGGCTGAGCGGTCGATGGGACTGCCATCGGAAGCTTCCACGGCGGGTGATGCCGTGGACGTAAAGACATCCGTGGTGTCTGACGACGGTGTACGAATGGAGGGGTCGTCTCGGCTCATGGCGAACAGGCCCACAACGACGAGGAGCGTGAGCACCCCAAGGCCTCCGAACAGTCCTATGCGACTCTTGCCGTCTTCCTTGCCTTTCGAATCGTTCGGAAGACGCAGTTTATTTTCCTCCCTTAGGTCTCTGTTGTCCCGTTTCCCGTCGTTCTGCTTGCCCTGTCGTTCCTCCGTGTTTGAGATCCATGTGGTGCTGCTTAACACCGCTGCAGATGCCGTCAACGGAGGGGCAGCGGTTTTTTCTGAACCAAACCCATGTGCGCGGAGCTGGGCATAGAGGTAGTCGGCCGCTGCGGCTTCGGAAAGGCCTTGGTCACGGGCGGCGGCGAAGTACGCATAGGACTCTTCTGGGCGGAGCACACCCTCGCTGAACGCTCTACGGAGCAAGGGGGCGAGGTACTGCGCAGCCTGCTGCTGCTGCCGGGCATAAATCCCGGCGGCTTCGCGGTTAAACGCTTCTACGGTCAGCCAGCGAACCCCTCGGAGCATCTGCGCCGCCGATCCATTGGCGTTAGGTGTCTCGCCAACAGCAGGCACAAAGCGCCCCACGTTCAGCCCTAAACGTTCAACGAGCAAAGCTGCAGCCACATCCTCCGCGATTCCGTTCTGAGCCGCGAGGGTAAAGTACGCGTCGGTCTCATCGGGCGTTAGGATGCTATCGATGAGTATTTGCTGGAGCATTTCGTCCAGCACCACACCAGGATCGAGTGGTGGTATGGTGAACGAGGCGTTCTTCGACCATGCAACGACAAGCGCCTGCACGGGCGATGCGTCGTCTGGAAGGGGCTGTATGGGCAGGTAGCCTTGTCCGACGAGGTGGCCAACGAGCAGTACGGCAGCATCGTCGCGGGAGAGGCCGCCTTTTGCCGCGTTGTCCAGAATGCTGCGCGAGCGGTCGGGAAGGACATCTTCACCGCTGCGCAGATAAAGCTTGATCGCTCCTTGGAACGCCAACTCGCGTGTTTTGCCGATCGCCCCACCCAAGATGCGACGTATGTTTTCTGGGGAAGCCATTGCGGCTACGCGCTCGCGAATCAGCAGAGCGAGGTCGTCCGTCGAAAGGGTAGCTGGTTGAGAGCCCTGTTCGTGTTGCTCTTCAGCCTCACGCGTCCACGCCATGGCCAGTTTTCCGGTTGGCCCTGGCCTTTCCGGGCCGAGAGGACGGTAGCCCGCAGCAACAAGATGCTCGACCAGCAAGGTCGCCCCCTGCGCTTGTCCGATGCCCACCTCGTCGGCGATATTCAGAGCGTGCTGCAGCACTTCGATCGACACGGTCGGATTCAACAGCGCCATCTTGACGAATGGCGCAAAGTCCATGGCAGCCTTTTGGCGTTGAGCCTCGTCAAGCGCGTGGGCGATGGCTCTGCGCTTATCGTCTGTGGCAAGGGTGGTGGCAGCCTGCCGGGCATCGCCTGCGAAGGCGCGAAGGCGATCTGTGTTGCCGCCCGCGTACCGTTTGGCAAGGCGTTCTCCCACGGCCGGATCGTCTTCTGCCTGCTCAACGGTTTTGCTCCAGAACTCGGCGATGAGGCTACCGTGCGCCCGCACCATCGCGTCGGAGAGGTGGTCGAGAGCGGCACGGTCGAGGTAGAGGCGCTCAAAAGGGTCTTTCGAGCCAATCGTTTCCCAGTCGCCACCGCGCGTGTAGGTCGGGGGAAGGGCACCCTTGAATCCGCCGCGGCGCGTCGTCTGCGCAATGCGCCCGGCAAGCGTCTCGGCGGGTTGCTCGTCGTCCACCGGTTCGGGTGCCGGGGTGGTGGCCTCGTTGCCGGTGGTCGAAGAGGGAGGCACGGGAGCAGCCGTCGTCATGTCGCCGGACGGGACCTGCATGTCGGCGTGAACGCCGACGGACTGCACGGTTTCGCCGGAGGCGATCCACGAGCCATCGCTTGCGGCAGGCACCGCGCGTAATTCGGAGGCCCCTGGCGGCGGGGGCACCGACCGAGGCGCACCGGGTGCCGAAGATATGACTTCCGGGGACGGCGGAGGTATGGCACGGGGCTGAGGCACCGCGTCCGGGCTGGACGGAAGGTAGGCGTCGTCAGACATAGCGGCGGGCGAAACCGATCAGGCCGCACCGGGGGCGGGACCGAAGTGAGGTGGAGGAGTCTCCCAGATGGAGCCGTCTTCTGTGGTTGAGGCGTGTTTTTAGGGGCGCTCCGAAGTGCGCGGCGGCAGCTACAGGTCGAGAGGAGCGGATGGATTCGCACCGGAGGAGCCTTGCGGGCGGGACTGGCCGTTATCCGGGGAGTCGTGTAGGCGTACGCGGCGTACACGGGCAGCCAGTTCGGCAAGGTGCGGAGCAAACAGGTCGTTGCGGATGATGAGCTGCCGCGTCACCGGTTCGCCGCTGGGGGAGCTGACGAAGTGGACATGGGCGGTGGTGCGTCCATGCGGGTCGACGGCAACGACCACCGTTACCTCGCCCTCGGGGTTGCCCAGCTCGAGCCGCCCGAGAAGAATGCAATCGTCTGGATTGTCGGACTCGCCGACGTAGAGTTCAAGCACCGCGTTGGCCCCGGCTTTGAAACGCTGCTCGGAGCGAGTCGGGAGAGGCGCGTTCTTGCGAATGAGCGGGCGCACAAAGTCGAGGTCCATCCCCTCCATGCGCTTGCGTAGCTTGACGCCAAGCGTACCCCACATCACGTCTTCTACAAGGTCGGGACGTTCGGCGTAGCGTCCGGCTCCTACAGCCACTGCCGTGTCAAAGTCAAAACCCTCTGGGGGATGGCGTTGCACATGTTTGCCCGTGAGCGTGGCCAGGAGATCTGGAATCATCGGCATGCGGCAGGAACCGCCCACCATAACGACCTCGTCGACGTCGGCCCAAAGCATTTCGCGCTCGGACCCGTCGGGGGTAGGAAGGCGCACACTCCGGCGGGTTCGCTCGCAGATGGCACGCACGCTTGTGAGCAGATTCTGCGCGCGGCTTTCGAAGTAGAAGGTGTTCGACGAGAAGTCGTAGGGATTGACATCATCCGGGCGGCGGCGCATCACGGACACGCGTACGGCTTCGCCGTCGGGTCGCGTCACCACGATCTCGGTTTCGTCGCGGGTCGAGAGTCTGATTTTGGCGCTGGTGGCCTCGCGGCGCAGGCGCACCTCGTAGGCGGGTGGCACGGCCTCGCCCCGGTTGAGGAAGCAGACAGCGCGTAGATGATCTTCGAGCGGTTGGTCGAAATCCTTGCCGCCAAGTCGCGGGTTGCCGTCGGACGCGAGGACCTTGGACGAGCCGTCGGGCATCAGGTCGAGGATCGTCACGTCGAAAGTGCCGCCGCCAAGGTCGAACACGACGAGCCGCCGCCGCCCGCTGGCATTGGGCCGATAGGCAAGGGCCGCGGCGGTGGGTTCGTTGAGGATGCCTACCACGCGCAATCCGGCGATCTCGCCCGCCTGACGGGTTTGCTCACGCTCGATGTCCTTGAAGTAGGCAGGCACGGTAATGACCGCGTCGGGCACCACATGTTCTTCGCTCCAACTCTCCGGGAGCTGCCCGGTGCGGGCGGCGTGGCGAAGAGCATGGCGCTTGAGCGCACGCAGCAACAGGGCTTGCATGCCTACCGGCCCAAAGGCGTAGCCGTCGTAGCGGTAGGGCGCGGTGTCGGGGGCATCGGGGGCATCGTAGAGGTGCGGCGGAATCTCGGCGGGCTTGCCCATGTCCCGTTTGATGTAGTCGACGAAGCCGCCGGGTTTTTCTTCCTCACGTCTGTAGGCAGCCATTCCCACCCAAGCCTCGTGCCCATCGAACCAAAGGACCGAGGGCACGAGCGGACTGTTCTCGGCGTCAAGGGCTAAGCTGGGCCAGCCACGCTCGTCGAGGAGCGAGACGCACGAGAACGTGGTGCCAAGGTCCATACCAAGTCGCATAGCAAGATGGGCTTTGACTGTGCTGGGCGAAGGGATTAGCCGCGCTGGGCGACCACGAGTTCGATCAGGTGTCGTGCCTCGGCGATGAACACGGGTTCGACGTAGCGCTCGCCTTCGGGGCGTCCCTGCATCTCGACGTAATCATCTTTGGCTCTGCCTGTCACATGCAAGCGCGTGCCTTCGTCGGCAGGCATACGAGTGCTGGCGTTGAGCAGGCCGGCACGTTCGCCGACTGCGTTAAAGAGCTGCACAAAACGCACAAAACGCTCGCCAGAGATCGATTTAAGGCGTGTACTTGTGGCCGTGAAGAGCTGCGACGGAGTGATTTCGTCGAGCGGCCCTAAGGTGGTGCCATCGGTGAGCGCGACGGTTTCGCCGCAGACCACGCCCATCGAAGTGACAACCTCGGCCGCACCTTCGGGTAGATCAAGTGCGAGGTCGTCGAGATTCATTGATGTGGCCGTGCTGGTCGGCGCGATGCCTCCCAGGGCTCCGTCGGCAGGCTGGCTGCTCTCGACTATGTTCGACACTACAACCCCACCCGCCGCCTCGGCCTTGGGCGCGTGCGAGAGTACCTGCACGAGACCAGGTAAACGATTCGGGTAGCCGTAGTCGCGCAGCGACAGGTGCAGCAAGCCATTGAGCAAGCCTGCCGCCATACCACCGGGCGAGTATTCGCCCATGTCTACCCAGCCGAGTAAGCGCGAGGCGTTTCCACCCCAGTGCAAGCTGATGCCGCGCTCGGCCAGCTCGGCGGCCAGTTCAGGAGCCAGACCGCTGCGGGCGGCGGCGGCAAGGATGGCCCCAACATGAAAGGCAATTGCCCCGAATTGTAGGGCGATCAGGTGGCGCAGCGGCAGCACGTCCGAGCCTTGGCCGTAGTCGACGAGGCGGGTGCGGATGTCGCGATCTTCGCGGCGTAGCACGAGATTGAAGAGCGCACCGAAACGTTCGTGGTTGGTGCCTGCTTCGCGCAAAGCGGCGACAGCTTCCTTGCTGAAAAGCAGCTCTTGCAGCCGCGGGCGCTTCTGAACGTAGAGCGCAATCTGGCGACCGGCAAGACGCACCGACGTGTCGTAGACGATGTCGTCGCGATAGATGAGCGCAATGTCGGACGTGCCGCCGCCTACGTCCACGCCCACCGCTCGCTGGCGCTCTGCGCGGTAGCGGGCATCCACGTCGTCGCTGGAAAAGTACTTAGCTGCGGAAAAACCCTCATTCAAGAAGACCGGCTTGTGGAGGTCGGGACGGCCGTCTCGATCCGAGGGTAAAAGGGCGTGGTCGCCTACGTCAATAGTGCGGTCAAAGACTTGTCCATATTCCATCTGCAGCGTCTTCTTCTCGGCGGCGGAGAAGCTCTTGGGGTAGGTGCAGCGCAGGTGGACGGTGTGGTAGCGTTCCTTGGTGATGCGCAGCAGCAGCAGAAACAACAGGCTCTCGAGAAATTCCTTGGTGACGCGCCGCTGGTCTTTTTCCCACTTGAGATTGTCGCGCCACGTCGACGGCCAGAGGGCATAGGTGTCGGGAAAAACAAGGCCGTAGTCGAGCAGCATCCGGCCTTTGCCGAGCGCTCGTCCAGTGTCGTCAATCGTGACATCGAGGAGCGTCGAGATGGGAAATTCGACGGTCTCATTGGGCACGAGGAACGCGCGCAAAAAGGCATTTCGGCGGATTTCGTGCGCAGCAAGGGGTGCGGTACTTTCCCCCTTGGGGCGCGAGAAAACGGTGAATGGCCGCAGAAATGCGGGGAAGTCCATTTTCCACGCCTCGGTGGGGCTGGTGTTGACCTTGCCGTAGACGTTGGTGTTGGACGTGCCAAAGTCGATGCCCACCGTCACGGTGTCGCGCAGACCAGCCTCGTCGAAGGTATCGCGCGGAGTGAGCAGCAGGCCAAGGGACTTGGCCGACCGAGCTGAGACGATTGCAAGGCCGTCAGGGAAGGGATCGTCGCCGAAAAGCTCCGTGATCTGGGCCGTCTCCTCTTTGCCGTTGAGCAGCCGGGTGCGGCGTCGGCTGGCTTGCTGCGCCTTGGGCGCGAACGGGAGCACAGCAACGTGGTCGGGGTCGCTGGAGGCGAGGTAGTAGCGCCGCCACGTCTTGCCGAGATAGCGGGGAAAAAGATCGATTATGGGAAGGTCGCTGCGCGTGAGCAGGCCGTCGTCACCCAGGCTCTCGCCCTCACGAACGACGCGGTAGCGGCGATTTACCTGTACGAACGTCCGTGCTTGGGCCGCGCGGGCTGTGGCTGCGTCGCCCGTCAGATCGGTGCTGGACGAGCCCGGTGCGCCGATGGGCAGCATGAACGAAAAGAGCACCTCGTTAGGGCTGATCTCCTCAAATCGCGGCCGCAACACCTTAACGATTTCCTCGGGCGTATAGAACTCGAGGATCTCCTTGCGGAAGGGTAGCAGATACTCGCCTCCGCCGTTGGAGGCTCGCTCGTCGGGCGCGGTAACGTGATGCGGCCCTTCTTGGGGGCCAAGCAGCACGTCTGTGAGGAAGAACTTCTCCGGGCGTATCCACATCACGCCCTGCCGGGAAAGGTCTTGCCCGCCAATCGCCGTCCCAGAAGCGTCCTTGAAGTGCGCCTGCAAGATGGCGCGCACGTCTTCTCCAAGGCTGCTGCGGCGAATCGGTCCCCAGATCTTTACGGCATCGGTGAGCGTGTCTTCGTGAATGACGATTGCGCCCACAAGGGGTTGTGCGCCCAGCGTGCGCAACGGGGCTGGGCGATCAAACTGCAGGAAAATGGTGCTCTTGCGTCGCCAGTCTCCGTTGTCGTCTTCCACGAGAGAGGACAAGAGATGCTGGTATACTTTGTAGCGGCTGAGCGGCGACCAGCTCTGGGCGGTGATGCCCACAGGATTAGCAGGTCGCTTGACTTCGGGTGCATCGATGGGGTCGCTTTCGGGAATGCCCAGCGTGCGCAGCAGGTCGGCGCGCCATTCGCGTAGCAGTGTGCCCAAGTGCTGTGCTGGGCCTGCGGTGCCCAAGAGCGGATTGAGGGCCGTCACAAGGCCGTCTACCCATTCGGCCAGCATCAGCAGCGTTTCGGGGTTCGTCGGCGGCTGGAGCCGCCCGCTCGCGTCGAGCAGTTCCTTGACGGTGTCCCGGGCACCTCGAAAATGACGCTCGTAGCCGATGGCCGGGAAGACGAGCGATCCAGGCGAGAGCGCACCAATGGGCTTTCCTGCGTAGGTGATGAGCAGCGCGTCGGTCCACGCGTAGGGTGTACCCTGTTCAAGATCGATAGCACTGGGAGCGAGGCGGGCGAGTGCGCGCACAAGGGGGGTGCCGGCGTGGCCGTTGCCTTGCTCGCGCAGGTCGACGGGCACGAGCGCCACGTCGTAGCGTAGCACGGTGCGCAGGGCCAGCAGGCTCAGCAGGCCGCGCCACTCCTGCACGGCTTGGGCGTGCAGCGGGTGCATAGGCTGGAGCATCGCCTGAAAAAGCACCGCTCGCGCCCACACATCGGGCACGGCCGAAATTCCACGCGAGGCCGCGGTACCATCCACCGCGATACACTTCTCCGCCGAACGGATCAGGCTCAGGTTCTCGTTTTTCCAGAACGCGTCGCGCGTAGTGGCGGGAATCTCGTCCCGTTCGAGCGTGGGCAGAAAACGGTGCGCCATAAGAAGGAGCAGGCGAAGGGCGGCGAAGGAACGGGTTAGGCCGAGGGGCCGGACGCCAGGCGGTAGTTGGCGCGGGCGAAGGTGCGGGAAGCCTTGTGGAACAGGTTGACGAACCGGTCGCTGTTGCTCACCGCGTCGGTGGGCTGGTTGCGCACGTCCGTTTGATCGAGGACGTTTTTGAAGACCGAGAAGGCGTTCTGCGGTGCGGTATAGGTCACACTGGTCAAGCGTACACCGGTGCCAAGGGACGAGGTGCGCTCGGCAAGAGCCACCACCTGTCCGCCACGAGCGAGTGGGTTGGTGGTGATCTGTGTGCGGTCAAAAAGCTTCACATGGGCCGGGTCGCTATCGAGCGCGGTTATCCAATCGAGGTAGAGCCGCAGGTAGGCGGCGAGGTTGTCGAGGGGCTGACGGTTCAGGCGTGGGTCTTTGGTTTTGTCGTGCCCAAAGCCCATCAGGCCCTTCGGGTAAAAGTGCTCGCGATGCCACACGTCGGCGAGGTCGCCCGGTGGCTGGTCGAGGACATTGAGGGCGTAACCGAGGTAGGCGTGAGCGAACGTGGTGAACGTGGCGATCTGCTCCTTGACTTGGTTGAGATGCTCCTGGAAGCGCCCCTCGTCGCGCGAGGCAGGCAGGTCATCCCACGAAAGTTGGGCGCTGGCGCGGCTGGCATGGAAGACGACGGGAGAGGCCGGCTTGGGCGAGCGATAGAAGTCGAGCGCAGCGAGTGCGCCGACGAGTTCGATGTAGTGTGGGGCGTTTTCCTGCGTAGCGTTGCCCGCGCTAAAGGCCCCAACCGGCTGTGCGAGGCTGTCACCCAGCAGGTACACGTCATCAAAGGCGAGCGGCTTTTCGGCGTAGTAGTCGAGTGCAGCCTTAGCGGCAATCGGGAAATCGGCCGAGGTGACGAACATTTGGCCGTCGTGGTCGCTCGTTGGAGGGGGGACTGTGAAGTACGGGAGGACAAGAGCACTTCCGAGGCGAATCTTGCTGCGCCCGCCGCCAAGGGTGACGCGCGGGTCTTGCTTGAGCACGGCGGGGTTGCCAAGCGTGGGCAGGCCGGCTGCCCCAGTCCCGCCGAAGACCGACCCGGCGAGGAAGACTTGTACTTCTCCCTCGGTCTGGGCGGTCTGAACATCGGTCCAGAAGGTGCGCCACGGATCGTCGGTGCTGGGAATATCCGAAAGCACAACGGCTCCTATGTTGGGGTGGCCCCGGAAGCCTTGATCGAGCGGAGTGTTGAGTTCCGTGGGCGAAAACAGGGTCTCCGCAAAGCCCGCGAGTTCGGGTTGCTGACCTTGTAGCGTCGAAAGGTTCAGATGGGCACCAAGGGTGACACCCTTGGTCTGGAAGACGTGCCAAACGAAGGGGTCGGGCAGCGTGACTTGGGTGCTCAAAAGGTCAACCGACGCGTCGGCGCGGTCACGGATGGAATCGCGAGCGGCTTTGTAGGCGGTAGCGAGCGCTTGGGTGCGGGCGAGGTTGCCGTTGCCTTGGTCTGGATCGATCAAGAAGAGAGTCAGGTGCGAGGGGCCTAGGCCCGCGCCGCAGAGGTGCAGGAGCGCTTCGGCCAAGCGCGCGCCTGTGCCTCCAATCCCGATGTAATAGTTGCGCATCGCAGTAGACGGCCTGAGAGCCGAAGGACGGTCGGAAGAGACGACGGACAAAGCCTCAGCGGCGGCCCATCACGGTGTTCATGACTTGGGTGGGCGACCAGAGCAGCGAGCTGATCCAAAAGGAGAGCCATGTGACGAGCGTGACGGCTACGAAGAAGACGAGATAGTCGGTGGCGGCCAGTTGCTCGCTGCCGAAGAGCAGCACGAGTGCCACTATAGCTACGAGCGCAACAGCGAGCGAGACGACGAAGAGAGTCGTCCAGAAACGGCGTGCTTCGGGTAGCTTGGCTGCGACGTTGGGCTTGGCTCCGTACGAGAACCACACCGCCGTAAGCACGAAGCCGAGCGCCGCTGCAACGGTGAGCGCGAGACGAAATGTGCCGATGAACTCGTCCACCGTCATCTGAGCCAAGCTCACGTTGTCGCCCATCCAATTCGCCATCAGGATGCCGGTGAGGAACCACATCAGGCCCGATAGCGCAAAAGCAAGCAGGTAGTTGAGCGGAGCGGTGCGCATAGCAATAGGAAGGAAAGTGACAGAGCAGAGACTGCGCCAAGCGGCCCCAGAACAAGCGGGGAAATGTTGCTTTGGAAGGCCTTGGGTTAGTCCTTTTTGTTGATATCGATGATGGCGGCAGCTACGCGTGGGGCATGTACGGTGGCCGAGGCCTGAACGAGGTCGGCTACGAACCGGTCAAGGTTGAGCGTACGGTTGGCATCGGAGGCGGCTGTGGGGTTGGTTGAGGAAAGTGTTTGCACCCACGCAGGAACGGCCTGCCCATCAAGATCAGAGGTCTCGAAGACAAGCAAGTAGGTGTAGTGGCCTTTCGGTTGATCGATGTTTACATCGAGGTCGAAAGCGAGCGCGCCTGCGCCGTCGGCTCTAGGGTTTGAGAGACGGATCTCGTCGGTCGCCACGCTGTCCGTTCCGGTGGCGCGAAAGGCTTTCATCACGAGCCGGTCGGCCACCAGCGGAGCTGCATATGGGGACAAGTTGTAGGAAAGGCGCCCTGTTAGCCGCCCACCCGTTTCGCCGGGCCTAACAGTGAAGCGGGCAGGCGTACCGTTCTGGCCGCCGCCTTGCGTGTTTAGGCCCTTGGTCTCCGGTGGCTTCGTGAGGTTGATCGATGATTCGGTTACGACGTAGGGCGAAACAAGCAGCATTTGGTCGGGCTTGACGCCTTCGACGCCACGGATCGTTTCGAAGAAGCGGGCCACTACCGGTGCTGCCCCCACAACGAGCATGTAGAAGGGGCGGTAGGTTGTGGCATCTCCCTCGGTGGAAGCGTAGGTATAGGCTCCGCCTGGGGCGTCAAACACCCGCCCGTCGAAGGCACTTTCGACCGGTACAAGGCCCACGGCAAGGCCGCGCTGAAAAGCACGAGCTTTGAGTTGCTCAACCAGCGAGTTCTTGTCGTCGTCGGTCTGGAAAAGGTCGGTTACAACTACCGTGACGCGTTCGGCATCGGTGCGGGCGAGCACCGAGTCGATGTTGGTGCGTTCAAACACGCCTGGAACGCGGTAGAAGGCGGCGTCAGTGCGGGCTGCGCGAAATCCGTCACGTCCGATTGAGTCGACGCGGCTACCAAAGCGGTAGAAGCGTATGTCCGCATTTTGCCACTTCGATCCCAAGGCCGACTCGAGGCCGTCGAGGAATCGCCCGTAGGTCGACCCCTGATGGGCATAGCCTTCCATCGATGTCGTAGCATCAAGCGCAAGGTCAACCTTGACCGACTTATCGGCGGTAGCAGGCGTGAGTGGAATGCTGGCGGCGACGTTTTGGAACGGCGGGTGTCCATTGCCGCTATCGCCGTCTTTGTCGCTGCACATGGCCGCGGAAAGGGTAAGCAGCAGGAGCGAGGCGGGTAGGAATGTCCGAGCAGTAGGCATAGCGGGGCGTGGGGAGCAACGCCGCGCAGGATCTGCCACAACGGGTGGAGCGAAGGGCGCATGACCCTGCGCAAAACGCGCATTGCGCCAAATACCCCGGTAAGATGCGCGAAATGTCCTGTATTGACATTATAGATTTTCTCGTGGAAGATCTACTTGGACCGCAATTGCTATGTCCTTGTGCGCTAGTCACTATGCGCGATGGCTGCACTCCGTTGTTGTGGCGGTGCTGGTTCTGACTGCACTGCCCCTGCGTGCGCAGTCGCCAGCTCTCGCTTCTCTATCGCCGTTTACCCGCACCTCGTGGCGCTCGGCGGAGGGCCTTTCAGGTCGGGGCGTATCGGCTTTGGCGCAGGACGCACGCGGCGTGTTGTGGATAGGCACGCCCGAAGGCCTCGTTCGCTTCGATGGGCACGCCTTTCACCCCATCCCATGCCGCGATGGAGTTGAGCCTTGCCGCATCACCAAAGTACTTGCTTTGGCCGACGGTCTATTGTGGTTAGGTACCGCTCGAGGGACGCTCATGCGCGTACGCTATGGCGGTCCCGCTCAGGTCGTTGTGCAGCCGGTTGCGCATTTACGCGATGCGGTGATAGATCTTGCACTTGCGCCGGACGGGTATGTGTGGGGCATCTCGGCAGAGGGCGAGGCGGCGGCAATTGAAGGCCGAAGCGCTACGGTGCTCCGGCCGCACGCCGGTCTTGTGGCCCCCGCGCTCGGGCTACATGCCGGAGCCGGCGACACATTGTATGTCGTTACTACGCGTCAGATGTTGCGAACTGTCGGCGCGTCTCTGATGCCGGTAGGGGGCCTTTATGAGGCCACATCGGCCCCTATTGGGCCGCTAAACCGCCGGTGGGTTCGCCTCTTTGGTGGTCGCACGGCTCGGCTCGAAGGAGGGCAACTGCATGTCGAGTCGCAGACGTCGGCATGGCAGCCAATGAGCGCGGCACAAGTGACGTGGAAGGCTATGCCTGGCGGCTCTGTGCTGCGATGGGGAATTGATACGCTGCATATTTCGGATAGTGAGCCGCCGGCGGCCGTGCTTGTAGACCGAGAGGGTGTGCTCTGGACGGGAGATGCCCAAGGGCTGCAGCGCTATGTACGTCGTACTGTAGCAGCCCTTGGGCCAAATAACGGCCTGCGTGTAACGACCGTTTCGGCCTTGCATGCTTTCGCCGACAGCAGCGTTCTCCTTGGCACTTTCGGTGGTGGTCTCTTGCGTTGGACGCGACGTGGGGTGGAAGCCTTCGGGCCTTCGCTCGAAGGCTTGTCTGTGGTGCACGGTCTCGCTGTTGACCGAGCTGGACGCGCGTGGGCGTCTAACCCCGAAGGGGTGCTCTTTGTGACCCAGCCCGCCGGCGCTTCGGTGAGAGTGGCCGCTCCTAAGGGATGCGGCACAACGTGGGCGGTGCTGTTTGCTCGAACCTCAGGCGAGGTCGTTGGCGCGTGCGATTACCCGGCTCGTTTTGTGCCGGAGCGCGGCTCGTGGCGGCTTGTGGTCGACTCGTCTGGGCCGACGGGCGTGCGCACACTTGCCGAGGACGCTCGAGGACAACTCTGGGCAGGCACAACCAATGGTCTTTATCACCAGTCGTCTGATGGTCGCTGGTTTCGTGTGCCCGAGGTGGGAAACGCCTCGGTAGAATTCGTCTTCCATGATCGCCGTGGGGTGCTGTGGGCTGGTCTGCGCAGCATGGGTGTCTTCAGGCGCGACCCTTCCGGCAAAACCTTCCTTTATACCGCCCGCCACGGCCTACACCATGCTCGAATCTTGACGATTCTGCCTGACGGCATGGGTTTCTTCTGGATGGCATCGGACGGAGCAGGCGTGGGGCGTTACGCCCTTGCCAACCTCGACGCCGTAGCGGCAGGTCGCTTGGATGTGCTGCACCCGCTCGTGCTTACCTCATCCGACGGTATGCCGTCGGATGAGGTAAACTTAGCCACATTTGGATCTGCGCGCGATGTATGGGGACGGCTCTGGTTTTCTACAGCCAATGGTGTGGGCATCATCGAGCCGGCACATTATCCCGCCTCTTTTCCGCCGCCTTCGGTCTACATTGAGCAGCTATGGGCCAACGAGCGCCCGGTTGGTATGCCGCGCCGTTTGCCCGTGGGCACACACTCTCTCCGTGTAGCCTTTTCTGCATCTAGCTTGATGCGACCTGCGTCCACGCGCTTTCGCTATCGGCTCGAAGGAGCGGGTGCGGGCAGCTGGTCTGCCTTCGACACCGTCCGTACCGCGACATTTACCGGCCTGAAACCCGGAGATTACCATCTTTACGTCGAGGCGGTTACGTCGCAGGGGGCCGTCAGCATACATCCGGCTACCTATGCGTTTGTGTTACCGCCGCCGCTCTGGCGTCATCCGCTCGTGCTGTTGGCCTTGGCGTTGGCTATACTGAGTGGGCTGTGGGCAATATGGCGTATGCGTGTACGCTATCTCTATACGGTTGAGTTAGAGCGACTCGTTCACGCCCGAACAGCAGAACTGCAAGCGTCGCTCGACACCATGGAGACGCAGAAGCACGAGATTGCGGATCAGAACGCCTACTTGGAAGAACAGGACCGCAATTGGGGAAGGGTTTTGGAGAACGTGGCACACGAACTGCGCACCCCGCTTACCGTACTCTTGGGGACATTAAGCGACTTGCCGAATCCCAGCGAAGCACCTCGGTGCGATGCTCGCCTTGAAGCAGCCTCTGAGCGGGCAGGCTTACGCGTCGAACGCCTCCTTGGTCATCTGTTCGATGCGGTACGTTCCGAAGAGGGCATACATACGCGCTCCCGCTGCCATGCCGACCTGGGCCTTTTCGCCAAAGATGTTGTGGCGCTCTTTGAGCCGGTGGCGGATCAGGCAGGCGTGACTCTTTCGTTCGCCAGTGCCGAGCCGTTGCCGGTGTTGCTGGACCCAGAGGCCACCGAGACAATTCTCTTCAACCTTGTAGGCAACGCCATCAAGTTCACTCCGCACGGTGGGGCGGTGCAGGTTGTCTGTTCACGCGCCGGGGCTGAGGCTCGCGTGGTCGTGCGCGATACCGGCATTGGCCTTGCCCCGGAAGACGTTGGGCAGGTGATGGGCCATTTCTTCCAAGCCCCCAACCCCTCCACCCTTCCGCACAAAGGCGTCGGACTGGGCCTTGCCCTTGCTCACGATCTTGCATGCGCCCAAGGAGGCCGTCTTGGTGCAGATAGCGAGGGTCTTGGCTGTGGTGCGCGGTTTACCTTTGCGATGCCGTGTACATTCGGGTCGGAAACCGCGTCGTTGCCGATCCAGCCCGATGCCGACCACGCGCTGCTGCACCTTGCGACGTCTCGCAGTACCGACGGTATGGCTTGCTTGGTTGATCCACGTCCGCTTGTGCTCGTGGTAGACGATGAGGCCGACGTGCGCTACCTGGTTCGCCTTCACCTTGGCGACGCCTACCGCTACGCCGAGGCTACAAGTGGGCGCGAAGCTCTTGCCCTAATTCGCCGCGAACCGCCCGCGCTGGTGCTGAGCGATCTTGACATGAACTATGGCGACGGTGTAGCCCTGCTCGAAGCTCTCCGCTCCGATCCATCGTTCGCCGCGCTTCCCGTCTTGCTGCTCAGGGCTCGTACCGAAGTCGATGCACTCGAACACGACATCCTCAACGGGGCCGTCGACTACCTCGCCAAACCGTTTATGCCTGCCGAACTGCGTGCCCGTGCGGCCGCGCTGCTGCGGCGTCACCACGCTTTGCACGACGAGTTCTCACTCCGCGTCGTTGTGCCGGGCCGCGCGCAGCCCGTGCTGGCCAAAGAGGTCGATTTTGTCGAGACGCTTCACGCCAATATTCGTATGCACCTTGGCGACGCAACGCTTGACGTGTCTCGCCTGGCCTATATGCAAGACCTGAGTGCATCCCAGCTTACCCGTCGGCTTCGAGCGCTCACCGGTGAGTCGCCAGCCAAGCTCGTTCAGCGCCTGCGCCTTGAACAGGCTGCCCAATTGCTGCTTGCACGCAAGGGTACTGTGCACCGCATAGCGCTGGCGGTGGGCTATACAAACGACCAACATTTCTCCCGACTCTTCCGCGCCCACTTCGACTGCTCTCCTTCTCAGTATGCGTCTCGTGCTATGCAGGTGTGACGCTGTACTGCGACGGCTCGCACCACACCGTTGGGTTCAAAGCCGACGGCATCGTGGGCGTGCCGAAAGACGACGGCTAAGAAGCGGGTGGGGGGGCGATCCTACGCTTCCACTTCGAGGCGGTTGAAGAAGTAGGAGACGCTCCAGTACGCGAAGTACGGCAAAGCCAGCCCACAGGTGATGAGGCTATAGGGCGATACCGAGCCATAAGAACCGGAAGGTGGCGCGTGCTTACGATGCGGTGGTTTACCGAGATCGCAACGCAGTGAAGCGATGCCGGAGGGAGGCGGCGCGGTACGAGAAGACAGGGCGTAACCACCTGATGTTCGTGCTTTTCGCCGCCACGATGCATCTCCTACGGTAATGTCCACAAGCCTTAGGGGAAGAGGCGGTTGTCGCGTGTGGATCGTCCGCGGCCAACGACCTTGCCGGGAAGCACGGGAGCGTGGCGGTTGAAGGTGTCGTCGTGGGCATAGCGGTGCATGGACGCGAAGCGTTTGCTACGACACAACTCGGACACAGCTTCCCTCGCCTTTCAATGCCATCCCCGCGAAGGCGGAGATCCCATTCGTCCGCAAGGACTCGGGGTTCCCGCGTTCGCGGGAGTGACGAAAAGGGGGACTGTGCCTACGGAAAGCCGCTTGGGTGTATCAGCTGCCAGCCCCGTCCCAATTTTCGCTTCTCGTTCGCCGTTCTCCCGGCCTCGGCCCCCTACCTTGATCGGTTTCCCCGCCGTGCCGATGCCTCGTTTTGCCCGTTTCGCTTTGCTTGCCGTGCTGGTCGCGCTCGCTCCGCCGCTGGCGGCTCAGACGACCGTGACGCTGCCGCGCATCGAAGAGGCCGAGACGACGTTTGGTCAGGCGCTTGACGCCTTCAACGCAGGCGACTTTGGGATGGCGGCGCGGCGGTTCGCGCTCGTCTACGATGGCCAGCCGACGAACCAGAAAACCACCGCTGCGCTGGTGCTGGCCGGCGCGGCTCGTCTGCGCGAAGGCGATCGGGAGGGCGCTGCGGCGCTGCTGCGCCGTCTTCTTGCCGACTTCCCGTCGTCGTCGTACGCCGACGAAGCCCGCGACCTGCTCGCCCGCTCCGAAGCGCCCGCACCTCCGGTGCGCGTGGTGCACACGCTCGGCGTGGCGCTGCCGCTGACGGCCCAGCAGGGGCCGCTCTCGCAAGCGTTCTTCAACGGCCTGCGTCTTGCCGTGGACGAGCACAACGCCCGCGCCGCTGCCAATCCGGAGGCCAGCGAGGTGCGGATGGTCTTCCGCGACACCCGCAACACCGAGGCCGACGCCCGCGCCGCCGTCGAGAGCTTGCGCAGCGCCGACGCCGTGGTCGGGCCGCTCTTCTCCGACGAAGCCTTGGGGGCAGGAGCCGGGGCCGAAGCCGTCGGTGTGCCGCTCGTCGTGCCGCTGGCCACCGACGACCGCGTGGCGGCAGGACGCCGGTTCGTCTTCCAGATCAACCCGCCGCTGTCCGAGCGCGGCACCATCCTCGCCCGCTTCGCCAAGAATCGTCTTCGCCTCGACACGCTCGGCACGGCCTACGACAGCGACGTCGCGTCGAGCCAACGCCTTGCCCGTTCCTTCGCCGCCGAAGGCCTGCGCCTTGGCGCGACGGTGCCCGTGCAGCAAGCGCTCACGCGTGGTTGGGCCAGCGTGGTGCAGGCGGCCACGCCCGATGCGCTCGCGCCGGTGCAGGCGCTTTACCTGCCCGTGTCCGGCAGCAACGCCGAAGTGGACATCCGCGTGGCCCTCTCGGCGCTCACCCGCGCCGGGCTGCGTCCGGTGATTTTGGGCGATGCCGAGTGGGCAGGCCGTGCCGCCGCCCGCTCCAACGCCTCCCGCTTCCGCATCGTCTTCGCCAACGACTTCGTGCTCGACGAGGGCAGCGCCGACCTGGCGGTCTTCCGCGACGCCTACCGCCGCCGCTTCGGCACCAACCTCGTCGATGCAGGCTTCACGCCTCAGCGTCTCGCTGTGACCGGCTACGACCTTGGGCGCTACCTGATCGACGCCCTCGACGCCAAGGGCAACCGCCCGCTCGCCGACGTGCTCGCCCGCCGCCCAGCCTTCGACGGCCTCGGCATTCGGGTGGAGTTCGACGGCGGACGCGTCAACGAAGGCCTCGTCTTCCAACAGTACACCGCCGACGGGCGGACGGTCCCGGCACGTTAAAGACCCGTCTGCTCAGGCGCGGTGCGCCGATGCCCCGCAATATCCCCGTTTTTCACTGCGTTGCCTTTTCAGCACGCCCCTGTTTTCCGGTATGACACTCCGCTTTCGCTCGCTTCTCGCCCTCGCGCTTTCGGTGGCCGCCGCCGGGTGCGGCTCCACCCAGCAGGTGCGCTACGCCAATGCCGAAGAGGCGTACCAGCGTGGCGAAGTCGCCCTTGAACGCCGCGACTACGACACCGCCGTGCAGTATTTCCAAGGCGTGTTCACGTTTGGCCGCAGCGATTTTTCGGACGATGCGCAGCTCGGCCTCGCCCATGCCTACGAAGGCTCCCGCCAATACCTGCTCGCCGCCAACGCCTACCGCGCCTTCTACGACGTCTACCAAGACGACCCACGGGTGCCCGATGCCTATCTCGGGCAAGCGGCGGCGCTGGAACGGCAGACGACGAACTTTGAGCTGGATCAGACCGACACGCGCAGCGCCCTCGTCATCTACCAAGCCTACGTCGAAACCTTCCCGACGCACGCCCGCGTGCCGGAGGCGCAGGCCCGCATTGTTGCGCTTGTCGACCGGCTCGCGCACAAGGCGTACGCCAGCGGCGCGCTCTACGAGCGCCGTGGTCTTGACGAAGCCGCCGGGTTGACGTACGAGCGGGCGTTCAATGCCTATCCGCAGTCCGGCTGGGGCGACGATGCGCTCGTGGGCGTGTTGCGCAGCTTCACCAAGTACGCTGAGGCGTCCATTCCGGCGCGGCAGACGGAGCGGTTCCAGCGCGGCCTTGCCGCCTACGAACGGCTCGTCCAGATCTTCCCGCAAAGCCCGCTCCGCGCCGAGGCCGACACATGGGCCGAGCGTGCCCGTACGGGCCTCGCCGCCGTGGCCGCGCGCTGACGTGCGGTTCGCCTTCGAGGCCGTCGCCGAGCGCCTGCGCTCCCGGATCACGGCCGGTGTGCTGCCGGGCCACGACGCCCATCTCACGATGGCGCCGTCGAACCGCCTCGACCGCTGGATGCTGTCGGTAGAAGGCAAGCAAGGACGCGAGGCTGCGGTCTTGGTGCTCGTTCATCCTGACGAGCACGGCGCGGCGTGTGTGGTGCTCACGGCCCGGCCGGACGGGATGCGCGACCACGCGGGGCAGGTGGCCTTCCCCGGCGGACGGCGCGAGACGGGCGAGACGTTTGCCGACGCGGCGCTGCGCGAGGCGCACGAAGAAGTCGGCTTAGACGCGCAAGACGCCGAACTCGTCGGGCCGATGACGCCGCTCTACATCCCGCCGACGCGGTTCTTGTGTCATCCGTTCGTGGCACTGGCCGACGTGCAGCCCGCGCTCGTGCCGGGCGAGGCCGAAGTGGCGGCCATCCTGCACGTCCCGCTCGACGACCTGTTCGCGCCCGAGGCGCTGGCCTTCGGGACGTGGGAAGTCAACGGGCAGCCGTCGGCGCAGGTGCCGTATTACCGTGTCGGCGCGTACCGCGTGTGGGGCGCGACGGCGATGATGCTCGCCGAGCTGCGGGCAATGCTTTAGAGACCGGCGGCATTGCGGAGACGGCCTGCTACAGCCGCTCGCCCATCCGGAAGGCGGCGTGGACAATGTCGGCCAGCACGCCCGCCGCCGTCACGTCCGGCCCGGCTCCCGGCCCCATCACCACCACGGGGCGGACGTAGCGCTCGGTCGTGAAGGCGACGAGACTGTCGGTGCCGCGCAGCGCTGCGAGCGGGCTGTCCGGCCCTACCGTCTGCAAGCCCACCGTGAGCCCGCGCCCGTCGAGCGTGCCGACGTAGGCGAGGCGGTGGCCCGGCGGCAGCGCAGCAAGGCGTTCGGCCCAGAGGCCATCGGCGACGGCGAGGCGGTCGAGGAACACGTCCGGCGAAGCGTCGCGAAGCGCGTCGGGCACGAGGCTCTCCACCGTCACCGCACCGGGTTCGGCGGTCTGTCCCGCTTCGCGGGCAAGGGTCAGGAGCTTGCGCGCCACATCCTTCCCGCCGAGGTCGTCGCGCGGATCCGGCTCGGTGTAGCCCTTGGCTTTGGCCTCGCGTACGGCCTCGGAGAACGGGGCGCCTTCCATCACGGCGTTGAGAACGAACGAGAGCGTACCCGAGAGGACGCCCTCGATCTTCTTCACCACATCGCCCGAGCGCACGAGGTCGCGCAGGGTTGAGAGCACCGGCAAGCTTGCCCCCACGGTCGTTTCGTAGAGAAACGGCGTCGTCTTGGCCAAGGCTTGAAGATGCTGGTAGCTTTCGAGCGAACGCGTGTTGGCCCGCTTGTTGGGCGTGACCACGGCGATGCCGGCTTCCAACATCTCGGCGTACACATCGGAGACGCTGTCGGTGGCAGTGGCATCTACAAAGACAACGCGGCGGTAGGGCAACTCGGCCAGCCGGGACACGAGCGTGGCGAGGTCGAACGGCTCGCCGGTTTCTTCGGCGGCGAGCCGGTCGAGGGATCCGGGCGGCAGGCCGTTGGGGTCAAACGTCATCCGCGACGAACTGGCGAGCGCGATCAGGTCGAGGCGCAGGTCGGTGCGGTCGGCGAGGCGCTCGGCGTGGGCGCGGATCATCCGCACCAGCGCCCGTCCGACGCCGCCAGTGGCTCCAACGACGGCCACGCGCACGGTTTCGCGCTCCGGGTGGAACGCCTCGTGCATCGCCCGCAACGCCTGCCGGGCGTGCTCGTCGCGCACGACGGCAGAGATGGAGTTTTGCAGGGCGCTTTGCGCGATCATTTGCACCGATACGCCCTCGAAGCCCAGCGCTTCGAACAGCCGCCCGGCGATGCCAGAGCGCTCGCGCATTCCATCGCCCACGGCGGTCACGATCGCGCATCCGTCCAAGAAGACCACGCGGGCATCGCCTCGGGTGATCACGTCGGCGAAGGCGCGTTCGAGGGCGTGGCGAGCGGTTTCGCCCTGCGCCGAGCGCACCACCATCGACACCGCCTCCTCCGACGACGCCTGGCTGGTCATCAGCACGTCCACGCCCGCATCGGCCAGCGCCCCAACGGCCCGCGCCACCACGCCGACGACGCCAAGAAAATCCGTGCCTTCGAGCGTCACGAGCGAGACACCGCGCACGGTCGTCACGCCGCGCACCGGGTCGTCGTCGCCACCGTCGGTGTCGGTGATGAGCGTGCCCTCGGCGGAAGGGTTGAGCGTGTTCTTGATGAGCAGGGGAATGCCTTGCTCCACGAGCGGGCGCATCGTGCGCGGGTGGAGCACCTTGGCCCCGAAGTAGGCCAGTTCCGCCGCCTCGCGGTAGTGCAGGCGGGCCAGCGGCGCGGCCTCGGGTACAAGGCGCGGGTCGGCCGAGAGCACGCCGTCCACGTCGGTCCAGATGATGCAGCGTTGAGCGTGGAGTGCGCCGGCGAAGATGGTGGCCGTGTAGTCGGAGCCGGAACGCCCCAGCGTGGTCGAGACGCCGCGGGGCGTCGAGCCGACGAAGCCCGTTACGACGGCGATGGTGCCGTCGGGGATCGCGGCGAAGCGCTCGGCGATGAGGCGGTTGGTGGTGTCGAAATCAACCGTCGCCTCGCCGAAGCGGTCGTCGGTGCGTACGAGCGGCCCGGCATCTACGGCGACGGCCTCTACCCCAGCAGCCCGGAAGGCGGCGGCCACGAGCGGCGTGGAGAGACGTTCGCCCATGCCACCGATAGCGTCCTTGGCGCGGGGGCTGCACTCGCGCAGCAGCCCGATGCCGTCGAGCAGTTCTTTGAGCGTACCGAGCAGATCGTCCACGCCCGCGCAGAGCGTGTCGTGTTCGGCTTCCGGCGTGGCCTCGGCGACGACCGCGTAGTGGCGCTGCCGGATTTCCTCCACGATGGCCGGGTGCGTGCCGGTGCGGGCAAGCGCCTCGTCGATGGCCGCCAGCAGCCGGTCGGTGACGCCGCCGAGGGCGCTGGTCACCACCACACGCCGCAGCGAGGGGTCTTCGCCGAGCACGAGGCGGACGACCGCTTGGATGCGTCCGGCATCCTTGACAGACGTTCCGCCGAACTTGTAGACTTCAACCGGTCGGACGGGTACAGGCATCGGGCAAAACGATGGGAGAAGACCTCTAATCTACCCGTGTCGCACGCATCGAAGCGGACGTCGGATGTGGAATCTTGGCGGATGGAAGGGCTTTTGGATGGGCCAGGGCGAGGCCATCAGGTGCGCAGGCGTAGCGGCTTTCGTGAAGTCGTCGCACAGCCGCCGGGTAGGCTTGCGCACTATCGCGCGGCTGCCGTATTATAAACGCCCTGCCTCGGGGGTATAGCTCAGTTGGTAGAGCGCTTCAATGGCATTGAAGAGGCCAGCGGTTCGAATCCGCTTACCTCCACCCCGCAAAAGGCCCCGGAAACCCTTGAAATGGCGTTTTCGGGGCCTTTCTCGTTAGAAGTCTGCACCCGTCCAAACCGACGGAAACCGCCACGTCCGGCCCGTTCATCGAGGCGATACCGGCTTGGGCGAGTCCACCGGCACGAGCGAGCCGCCTTCCACCTGCTGCCGCTCTCCACGCCGCGTGCGGCCTCGGCTGGTCGTGCAGCCTTGGCGAGATGCTCGACGAGGAAGGCGTTTAGGCTCTGCCCTTCGCGCAGCCGGTTCGAGCACAAGCAGACGCCGCACGATGACCTCCTCGCGCCTACCGGGAGCAGTCGTTCGAGGCCTCTCCTTGAACAAGGCCTGCAAGGGCGCTGCCTGTGAACGTGCGCACTCGCCCGCTGGCATACTCTACGCGGACGGAGATGACCCGTGCGCACTCGATGTAATTCCGTAACCACGCATGCTCAAACGTCACGTCTCCCTCTTGCCCATCGGAGGCTTCCCACGGACCAATGATCGTAAACTGGTAGTCGCCGCCGCCATCGGCGCGTCTGACGACATTGCCTGTCCGGTCGTAGGGGCGTGCCGTGAGCCGGATGTAGTTGATCCGGGAGCGAGGAAATAGGTATAGTCCAAACCGTACCCCGGTCTGGTAGTTGTCGCCTACGGCTTGTATCTCCGTGAACACGAAGTCTCGGCCCGCACGGCGGTTGCGCTGAACGAACTCCCGGTATGCGGCCTCGTTGGCCCGGTCCAACTCGGCTTGCGCCGCTGCAAGGCGTCTTGCCGCCTCAGCAAGGAGGCGCTCGTTCTCTTCCATCGCCTCTTGCTGTCCCCGCCTGCTCTTGACGATATCGTTGGTTCGAACCCAAAAGCCATCTTGGGTATTGCGAATCAACGCCGGGTTCGGAAGAATGCGCCCTGACGCCATGCGATTGAGCTGGTCGGCAGACGAGATCATATACGACAACGAATCCCGTTGACGTATCAAGAATAGCGGCGTGCTGTAAGGCTTGTAGAGAAGCCAGCTTGACGGCCCGTTCCCCAGGACGACGGAATGGAGTACGCCGGTACCATAGCGGGCATAAAACGTGTCGGCTACCACGGAATCCCGGACGGCTTGGTAGGCAGAGCGAATGCGCAGGTTGAACGCGTCCGGCACGTTGCTAAGGAATTGCGCCTCTGTCAGACCGCTTGGGTGACGCACGAGAGCGTACTGTGGCCCGTAGTAACTTTCGCTGCGGACGCCAATAAGCAGCGGCAAGGAGTCGGCGGGCACGGCCTCTCGGTACCCCCTCGCGTTCCAGCGTTGGGTCGGCAATGGAACGTGTAGCGAGTCGGGTAAGAAGTAGGAGAAGGTTTGTCCTATGGCCTCCGGACAGGCAGCGAGAGCCCAAATCAAGAAGACAATCCGACGCATCGTGTCCGGTCAAGAAGGTGATGGCACGAAGATAGCAAGGCCGCCGTACACCCGTCAGACCTCTGGCACGTCTTTTTTACGGCCGGTATACGAATGCCTTGGTGATGCGACGGCGAAGCGCGCCAAGCCCTGTCCGCCTTACTGGGGGCTTGGTTGTAGAAGGGCAGGAAGTCCTTCGTCTTGGATAAGCGATGACGTCGTGTGTTGGTTCGATGTCCTGTGTTTGTGCACGTCTATCGCTGCCGCGTGGGCCGGTGAATCGCGCTCCGCGTCGGGTGACGGACGGGAGGCGTCAGGGCAAGCGCGGCCGGTGGTGCGTTATTGTTGGTAGCGGGCTTGGCTGAACCCTCCGACCTCAAACTCGAAGGTTTGAACACCGTTGTTGTAGAACTCGGCTTGGATGAGCACCTTCTTGGCCGCGCGCATCCGGGACACAAAACGTGCAGCAGGGCGGATGAAGATCAGGTTCGAGCTGTTGTCGGAAGGCTCAACGGCCGACCAAGTGGTCGCCGCGGCATCGTCGAAACGGATACGCACCGTACACCCATCGTACGAGTTGCAATTAAACTGGCCCTCGTTCACACTCAGCATAACGTCGCGCCCCCATTGCGGATGATCGCGAATCATCAGCGTACCGTACTGTGCGCCCTCGTAGGGAAAGCCAAGGCTGATGGTACCCTCCGAATGGATCGACGCGGTGCGGTTGACCTGGCTGGACATCGGGTCGGGCGTCGCGCTGTACGACCACTTGGCCGCCATCCTCGCCGAGTCGGCTTGCTGCTCCTGGCGTAGTGCCCCTAAGCTGTCGGCTTGCCTTTGAGCGCGTACAAGGGCCACAAGATCGGGGCGACGGGATCGTACGGACTCGGCTTCTGCGCTCGACGGGTAGTCCTTCAAAAGCAAGACGGCCACACGCGTGGCCTCGGCCGTGTCGCGCCGTGCGGCAGCTGAATCGAGCTGATCCATGTACCTCTCCGGCATCGAACGTGCGTCCGGCTCGGCATGCCTTGCGGGCGTCTGCTCCGTTCGGCGCAGGCCAAACAGCCACAGCACAAGCACAAGAGCACCGACAATGCCAAACCCCCACTTTATCTCACGCGACAGGCCGAGAGGCTGGGCGGGCGGCGCAGGCCATGGGAGAGATGGCTCCGGCTCGGGAGGCGCGATCGGCGGTGGGGAGGCTACAGCCTCGTCGTTACCCACAGCGGAGAGAGCCGGTGGAGTTGCCGGGACGCTCGTGGGGTTTGGAACGCCACAGTGCGGGCAAGAAACGGCCTCCGTAGAAACCGAGGCTCCGCATTCGCGGCAGGGAGCAAGGGCCATCGTTTAGATCGGGTGGATGGCTTCGAGCCGCACACACCACGTCTTGCATGCAAGCAAGGAAACGACGACGCATCGGGTGCGGCTCAAAAGGGTAAGGTCGCGAAGATAGCAAGGCGCTATACACCTGCCAGCCTTCCGCCGCGTCTTTTTTCACCGGCCGATCCTGCCCACGTTCAGCCGCTTTCGCATCCGCAGCAGCGGGACGGGCGCGCCGCCGCGGTGGTCTACGACAGGCTCCAGCACCGCGTAGCCGCAGGCGCGGTAGAGCGGCTCCCCGGCCATCGTGGACATCAGCTCGACGGCTTGAAAGCCCTCGGCCCGCGCCGCGTCTTCGCACAGCGACAGGATCCGCCGCCCGACGCCACGGCGCGTGTGATCTGGATGCGTGTACATTGCGCGAACCCGGGCGGCGTCGGTGGCCGGGTCGAGCAGGGCGCTGCTGCGTCCGGGCGAGCGGTCGCCGCCGTACAACGTCGCCCGGCGGCTCCAGCCTCCGCAGCCCGCCATCTGCCCGCCCGCCTCAACGACGAAGTAGGTGCCGTCCTCGATGAGCTGGGTGTCCAGCCCCATCAGGGTTCGGCTCGCGGCCACCTGCGCGGCGTCGAGGAACGGCGTCTGCAACTCGGAGATCGCCGCCTCCATCAACGCCTGCAAGGCTTCGCCGTCGCGGAGGTCGGCGAGCCGGTGCGTCAACGGGAGGTTTGTCATTCGATCCAAGGCGTGCGTCTTCTTCGCCCGCCCCCGATGGCGGGCACGTCGGAAGATAGGCGCGGCCTTGCCGTCGCCTACCGGCGCTCGTCCGCCGTCGGGCCGTATGTACCGACGAGCGGGACGTCCAGCAGCCGCAGGTAGACGGTGAACTGCCCCCGGTGGTGGATCAGGTGGTGCAGCGACAGGTCGCGAAACGCCGCCTCCCGGTCGCGCTCGAAGAACACGACGCCGTCCCGCGACATCCGCCACCGCTGCTCGGCGTCCCGGTCGGCGGTGTTCGCCATGGCCTGCAGGGCCGTCTCAACCGCTGCGTCGAAGGCGGCGAGCACCTCGGCGACGGTGTTCGCCCGAACGCGCTCGTACGTGGCGGGGCTGAAGTCGAACTCGTCGGCGGCGAACACCCGTTCGGCCCAGCGAAGGCATTCGACCAGATGACCGGCCAGTTCGCCGGCCGTGAACGACTTCGGGTGCGGCCGCCAGTCGAAGTGTTCGTCCGGCAGCCGTTCGAGGTGGCGGCGCGTCGTGCGCGCCTCGCGGGCGAGGTCGCCAAGGAGAACGTCGATGCGAGCCATAGCCGAGGGTGCGGAAGTGCGGCGGTGCTTCAGGGACGAACGCCGGAGGTTGAATCGGGAGGTCCGCCGGTCGAATCCGGAAGGCCCTGAACGTTCGTCGCCACCAGCCCCAGCCCCTTGAAGAACGCGGCCGGGTAGCTCAGGCGAGGCGCTTCCTGCGCGAGCCCTTGGACGATGCGCAGGCTGTACCCTTCGCCCACCCGCTCGTAGTCGACCGAGGCCAGCGCAACCTGATCCCAATCGCCCGTGAACTCCAAAGCGCCGAGGCTGTCCGGGTAGACGCCGTGCCGAACGCGATGGAGTTCGATCAGCGAGACGGCGGTTTTGAAGTGCTGATCGCCGAACTCCCCGTTCACCGCTTGCAAGGGGTTGGTATTGCACCCCGCGGCCAAGGCGAGGACGAAGAGCAGCGTCAAAAGCTTCGGCATAGTCAGCGGTGAGAGAGTCGACCACTTAGCCGCCCAAAGCAAGCAGCACGGACGAGGAGCGAGGCGAAGGTAGCGCCAGGCCCGGACGAGCCGACAACGCTGGAGCCTAGTGTAGGCCCGCAGTCACGGGTTATGCATACTCATATGCCACGGAACCATTCATGCTCAATATGGACGCGCTCCACCACCTCCGTTTCGACTTTGATGCCCAACCCAAGCTCCTTCATCGCTCAGCGGCAACATGCGGACGAGCACTGCGCGAGGCAACGTAAACGGCAGGTTACACCGCGCTCTGGTCTTCTTCATCGCCGTTCATGAGACGGTCCAACTCAACCGGGTCCATCCGCTTGACAAGTTGCTCGATTTTGCGGTCGTAGCTGCGGTCGTTCGGGTCCGATCCTTTGTAGGCTTTGCGCTGATAGCTTTTGAGGAATGAGCCGAACTCCCGGCGCAGTTTCTTTCCTCGGAGGCTCATGCTTGGGGCGCGCGGTGTAACAGACGGCCGCTCAACCGCGAAGGGCTGAGGGCACGGTGGTAGGACGAAGCGAAAGTAGCGCCGCCGCTCGGACGAGTCGAAAAAACTGACGCCCTTCGTCGGCTTGCAGCGGCGGGTTATACGGCGTGGTTGGAGACGACGGCAAACGTGCCTTGCCCGACAGCCGCCACGTCGTGGAAATCATCGGGGCTGAGCCGCTTGCGCTCCTCAATTTCCAACGCCTCGTCACCGCTCCAACACGAAAAGACTTCGACCTCGCCTTCCGCTTCCGCCAGCGAGCGAAGAAGGTCAGCGAGCCAACGCCGGGACTCTGGATTTTCCGGCTCCTCCCCCTCGGTCGTGTCGTACTCGAATCCGAATCCGCAGCCGCATTGGAGGTGCGAGCCGAGGTAGCGGACGTGCTTCTTGGTGAAGTGCTGGCGGACCGGCTCCTCGTACGATTCGAGTTCGCCGACGTAGCACGCGGGCTCCTCCTTCGACCACTCCGAGGTGGCGAGGTCCGTGTCCGAACCGAGGAAGAGGACCATGCACATAGCCGTATAACCAGTAGCTGAGCGGATTGCTCAAGTCGTTAGGCGGACGGGGGCGTCAGCAGAACACGTAGAACATACGGAGCGAAAGCCGATGGCGCACCGGCCTTGCGTGCATCCCGTACGCTTTTTTATCGCGGGTCGTACGTGACTCGGTGTGACCGGCTTCCGTTCTGCCGAGACGCTCGCGGCGGAACGGGGCGGGGGGCTGGGCGATTCGCGGGTCGTATGCCCGATTCGCCGCCCCGCTTCGCCAACCCGCTGCACTGGCCGCGCCTGCTGCTCATCGGCGGGGTGCGCGTCTACCAGCGGCTGCTCTCGCCGATCCTGCCCAGCAGTTGCCGCTACACGCCCTCGTGCAGCCACTACGCGGTGCAGGCGCTCGGGCAGTACGGCGCGGTGCGCGGCTCGATCCTCGCCGCGTGGCGCATCCTGCGCTGCAACCCGTGGGGCGGACACGGCTACGACCCGCCGCGCTGGTTCGGCGAGCCGATGACGGACGAAGAACGCCTCGACACGTCGGCGTGAACGGCGGTTACGCGAGTTCGGGCGCGGCCACGGCGGCCCCGTCGCCAGACACCACAGGCGCAACGGGCGCAGCCATCAGGTAGTCGATCACGTCGGCCGCCGAATAGCGCGGCGTCTCGGCCGAGCCGAGCGGCAGGTTCACGAGGTCGTCGCCGCCGGTGAAGAACGTCTGCTCCTCGCCCCACTTTTGCTGCTGCCCGAGGCCGATGTTGGCGGCGAGGCCGTTGCAGAGGCAGGCGCGTCGGTCGGTGTCTTCGGCGCGTCCGCCCTTGCGGACGTAATCGTCCACCGGCTCCGAGGCGCAGCGGCCTTGGAGTTTGCCCTTGCCGTCGAGGTAGGCGTTCTGGAGGTAGCCGAGGTCGCAGATGCGCGTGCGCTTCCGCTGGAGTTCGGGCAGGCCGAGCGTCCCGGCCACTTCCACCACCTTGAACGGGAAGCCCGTGGGCGAGGCGCGTCCGTCGGTGCGGATTTTGGCGCGTCCGAGGTGGATTTCGCGGATGAGGTGCTGCTTGTAGTTGTCGGGGTAGCCGGATTCGTCGCAGAGCGAGAAGAGCGAGCCGATCTGCACGCCGACTGCGCCCACGGCCCATGCGCGGCGCAGCGCCTCGGGGCTGCCGTAGCCGCCGGCCACGTAGAACGGGTAGCCCATCGCGGCGATCTTGGCGAGGTTGGCCTCGTCGCGCCCGTCGTAGACCGGGTTTTGGTTCTCGTCGACGCCCTTGTTGCGCGGCGGGGCGTTGTGGCCGCCGGCGGTGTGGTGCTCGACGATGAACCCTGCGAAGCCGCCGGGGACGATCTTCTTCTCCAAGATGTTGGCGAGCGCGTCCGACGAGACGATGGGGAAGAACGCCGGGGCCGGGTGCGGCGTGTAGCCGGGAACGACGGCGCTCGGGTCGAGCGTGTAGTAGAACGGGCCGTCGGTGGCGGCCGCGCCGTCCACGTCGAGCCGCAGCCGCGCCGCCTCGCCGGCGGCGAGTTTTTGCAGCGCCTCGGCCTCTTCGATCGGGATGCCCGCGCCCATCACCACGAGGTCGGCGTCGGCGAGGATCGCGCCGAGCAGCGCGGCGAGGGTGTGGCGCTTGACCTTGGCGAGCAGGTTAATGCCCACGAGGCCGTTGTGGCCCTCCTTGGCAAGGCGCACTTCCGTGTACATCGCGGCGGCGAGCGCCTGCTGCGAGCGGACGGTCGGGTTGCCGAACTTGTGGATCGGCAGGAGCTTGTAGGGCGCGTCCGCCGCCTTGCCGCCCTCGACGTAGAACGTGTCGCGCAGCCACGCGACGTAGGCTTGATCCGGGTAGTCTTCGAGCACGCGAAGCCGTCCGTTCGGGTCGCCGTTTTGCAGTTCGCGCACGAGCACCATGTCGATGGCCGTGCCCGAGACGATGCCGATGTGGCCGAGCAGGGAGACGGCGCGGGCGAGCCGCCAGCCGGACACGGCGATGCCCATCCCGCCTTGCACGATGGGCGGCAGCGGGCGGCCGGCGAGGGTGAACACGGGCGGTGCTGGGGAAGCGGACGGAAGCATCGGCGCGGGGCAGAAAACGTCAAGATCGTCGTTGCAACGCCCGGTTGAAGCGCTTTCTTCCCTGCCGACCCTCTCGTATTGATCGCCTGAACAGCCCTATTGAGCAACTGAACAGCGTTTCCCGGCCCAAACGATGCCGCTACGCCCGATGCGGTGTTTGTGTGAATACGGAGTGAATGATGCGATGATGCGTCGTGCGCCTGTTAGGATCGGCGTCGATGGGCGGTTAGACGGATCGGGGCGCTGGGGCGCAGCGTGACGGAGCCGAAGAACTCGGGCGCAGGGCCGTTCGACTCGAACCGCCAATGCCGGGCCAGCGCCGCGATCACCAGAAGGCCCTCCGTCCATGCGAACTGCTCGCCAATGCAGCCGCGCCGCCCGGCGGAGAAGGGCACATAGGCAAACTTGTGGCGCTCGGTCTTGTCGAGGAACCGCTCCGGGCGGAAGGCCTCGGGATCGTCCCAGAAACGCGGGTCGCGGTGCAGGAAGAGCGGCGCGAAGAGCACGGTTTCGCCCCGCCGGATGTCCACGCCCGGCGCGAGCGAGACGTCGCGGGCGGCTTCGCGCCCCACCGCCCACGCGGGCGGGCACAGGCGCATCGCCTCGGCGAAGACGGCCCGCGTGTAGGGCAACGCCTTCGCGTCGTCGAACGTGGGGGCACGGCCTGCGAGCACGTCGTCGACCTCGTCGAAAAGCCGCTGCCGCACGTCCGGATGCTGGGCCAGAAGCATCCACGTCCACGCGAGTGCCCCGGCAGTGGTCTCGTGCCCCGCCATCAGCAGCGTCATCGCCTCGTCGCGCACCTGCCGGTCGGTCATCGCCGAGCCGTCCTCGTCCTGCGCATCGAGGAGCATCTGGAGCAAATCGTCCTTGGATTCGTGCGAGGCACGGCGTTCGGCGATCAGCCGCAGCACCGTCTCGTCGAGGTCGCCCAGCGCCCGCCAGAACCGGCGGTTGGAGGCCAGCGGAAGGCGTCTTAGGATTGGCGTGAGCGGATTTTGGGCGCGGGTCTCGAAGAGCGCCATCGCCGTGTGGATGGCGCGGGAGATGTCGGAGGCCTCGTCGGCAATCTCGGCGGAGAAGAGCGTCCGCCCGGCGATGACCAGCGCAAGGCGGTTCATCTCGGCGTCCATCGCCAGCGGCTGCCCGTCGGCCCACGCAGCGGCGGTCTCGTCGGCAGCCCCGGCCATCGCCTCGGCGTAGCCGCGCAGTTTCTGGTGGTGGAAGGCGGGCAGCACGAGGCGGCGCTGGCGGGTGTGAAACGGCGGCTCGGAGGTGAGCAGTCCCTCGCCGAGCACGTCTTTGGCCAAGCGAAGGCCTTCGGACTTGGTGAACGCGGCGTCGTGCTCGACCAGCAAGGCGCGGATGAGATCCGGGTGGCGCAGCAGCACCGACGTGCGGATGCGGGTGCGCACGCGGGCCATGTCGCCGCCCATCGCGTCGAACAGGTGCATCATCGGCAGCAGGCCGCGCCGGAGCACCCGAAACGTGGCGAGCAGCCCGCGCTCGCGCTCGACGACGCGGTACGGCGCTTCGGCCACTACGGTGGGTGGCCCAGCGGAGGCCGGAACGGGCGCGAGCGGCAGCAGATCGGGGGCGGGCATCGGAGGGCAGCGGAAGACCCACGGCGAATGCCGCACCCGTCGCAGGGTTGCCGCGGCACGCAACGCGTTGTAGAGACGCCCCACGGGGGCGTCTCTACGGTGACGGCACGTTGTCACCGCCGGGGCGTACGTTTCCCCGTTTGCCCGCCGCCTCGTCATGTCCGGACGCTTCCGCCTCGAATCCGAATTCCAGCCCACCGGCGACCAGCCCCGCGCCATCGCCGAACTCGTGGAGGGCCTCAACCGGGGCGACCGCCACCAGACGCTGCTCGGCGCGACCGGCACGGGCAAGACGTTTTCCGTCTCCAACGTCGTCCAAGAGATCAACCGGCCCACGCTGGTGATGTCGCACAACAAGACGCTTGCCGCCCAGCTCTACGCCGAGTTCAAGCAGTTCTTCCCCGACAACGCCGTCGAGTTCTTCATCTCGTACTACGACTACTACCAGCCGGAAGCGTACATCGTCCATTCCGACACCTACATCGAGAAGGACATGGCGATCAACGAGCAGATCGACCGGCTGCGGCTGCGGGCGACGTCGGCGCTGGTGTCGGGGCGCAAAGACGTGCTGATCGTCGCGAGCGTGTCGTGCATCTACGGCCTCGGCTCGCCGGAGGAATACAAGAGCCAGATCGTGCAGGTGCGGCCCGGCCAGACGGTTAAGCGCAACGACCTGCTGCACAGCTTCGTCTCCATCTTCTACAGCCGCAACGACGTCGAGTTTGTGCCCGGCACGTTCCGTGTGCGTGGCGACGTGGTGGAGCTTTTCCCCGCGTACCTCGAAGACCAAGCCTACCGCATCACGATGTGGGGCGACGAGATCGAGAAGGTCGAGGTGTTCGAGCCGCTCTCGGGGCGGGTCGTCCGGCAAGAAACTCTGCTCACCATCTACCCGGCCAAGATCTTCGTCACCCCGCAAGAGCAGATGCACCGCGCCATCGCCGACATCGAGAAGGAGCTGGCGTGGCGGCTGGGCGTGCTGCGCGACATGGGCAAGCTGCTGGAGGCGCAGCGGCTGGAGCAGCGCACGCTCTACGACATCGAGATGATGAAGGAGGTGGGCTACTGCTCCGGCATCGAGAACTACAGCCGGCACCTCACCGGGCTGCCGCCCGGCCACCGCCCGTACTGCCTGCTCGACTACTTCCCCGACGACTTCCTGATGGTGGTGGACGAGAGCCACGTCACGCTGCCGCAGGTGCGGGCGATGTACAACGGCGACCGCGCCCGCAAGATCAACCTCGTCGAATACGGCTTCCGGCTCCCCTCCGCCCTCGACAACCGCCCGATGACGTTCGAGGAGTTCGAGGCCAAGCAGCACCAGGCGATCTACGTGTCGGCCACGCCCGGCGACTACGAGCTTGAAAAGTCCGACGGCGTGTTCGTCGAGCAGGTCATCCGCCCCACCGGCATCCCCGATCCCGAGGTGATCGTGCGGCCCACCGCCGGGCAGATCGACGATTTGCTGGAAGAGATTCGCGTGGTCGTCGAGCGCGGCGAGCGGGTTTTGGTGACGACCCTCACCAAGCGGATGGCCGAGGATTTGAGCGAGTACTTGGACTCGTTCGGCGTGGCCGCCAAGTACCTCCACTCCGACATCGACGCGCTGGAGCGGGTCGAGATTCTGCGCGATTTGCGCCTCGGCGTGTTCGACGTGCTGATCGGCGTGAACCTGCTGCGTGAAGGGCTGGACCTGCCGGAAGTGTCGCTCGTGGCCATCCTCGACGCCGACAAAGAGGGCTTCCTCCGCTCCGACCGCAGCCTCATCCAGACGGCGGGCCGCGCCGCCCGCAACGCCGAGAGCAAGGTGCTGATGTACGCCGACCGCATCACCGGCTCGATGCAGCGGATGATGGACGAGACCGAGCGCCGCCGCGAGATCCAGCTGGCGCACAACGCCGAACACGGCATCGTGCCGCGCACCGTCAAGAAGAACCGCGACCAGATCCTCGCCGGGACGATCGTGGCCGAGGAGAAGAACAACACCGACGGGCCGCAGAGCCGGACGACCTACGACGAGCCCAAGGCCTACGACGTGGCCGCCGACCCGCTGGTGAAGTACCTGACGAACGACCAGAAGAAGGACTTGATCGTCCAGATGAACCGCGAGATGTTGGAGGCGGCCGAGAACTTGGAGTTCGAGAAGGCCGCGTCGCTGCGCGACAGCATCACCCAACTCGAAAAGCAAGTAGCGGGCGGATAGCGACGAGCATGTCGAGCGTACCTTGCGGTCGGTTCATCGTCCGCTTCGTATGTCTCGTTGGCTTGTCCTGTTTGCGCTTGCGCTTCCGTCCGTTGCCCACGCCCAAGACTCGCTGCGCATCGCCGAGCGCGTGGGCACCGTCCTTGACGCCAACGAACGCGCCTACTTCGGCCTGTTTCCTCGGGTCTCCGCGTTCGAACGCGCAGCCTTCTTTGCGGAGGGCGACAGCGTGCGGATGGAGGTGAAACGCGAAGCGCTGCCCGACACAGTCCTGCGCATTCCAGCTGCGACTGCTGCCATGCTGGCCCGCTACATCGATACGTTCGAGACAGAGGGCGAGCGCATGCTCTTGGAGAACGCACCGATTCTTATCCGGCTTGTCCGATACCCGCATACCTACAGCCGTCCGCAGGCGGTTCGATTTCGCCTCACCACCGGGCAGCGGATTGAAGGGCACGTCCTGCGAGCAGAGGAAGACCGGGTGCTGCTGCTGGCGTCGGGGCAATCGCAATACGACTGGCGGCGAGCAGATCAAACCCGAACCGTTTCGGCAGCATCGATTCGCTCGTTTCAAACGCCCGCGCTGTCTACGCGTCCGCTGGTTGTGGGTACAGGGGCAGGGGTGATTGCCGGATTGGCGACGTACGCGTTGGCCGACGACAACGGTTTGGGGTTGGCATTTGGTGCTGCCACTACGGTGATTGCAGCGGTGAGCAGTTTGGTCGAGGCACGCACCGCGCTGGTGCAAGGAAACGCGACACGCTACCGGTTCTACCGCCCGTCGTTGCGCGAGGCCGAAGCTTTTTCGACCGACCTTCCGCCGGAGCCGCTCCCCAACGATCATGGATCGGCTTCTATGCCGTCGCGTGCGCCGTCGGTGGCCTCGTGGATCTTGGGTAAGCCCGATCGCTACCTGCATGTGCTGATTACCGCCCCGCGTACGACGTTTGCGACGCGCTCGCTGCCCACATCCACGATTCGGTATTTGGATCCGACCGGACGTTACCAAACGTCGGAAAGCCGCGGAACTGGGCTGGAATCGCAACTGCTCTTTTCGGCCTCTCTCACACCCCTTCGCAGCGTTGGTGTGGGCGGCGAATGGGCGCGGTTCCGCACGTCACCGGAGGGCAGTACCACCGTGCGGTCCTACAATGGACAAGAATCGTACGGGTTTGTGGAGGCCACTCTGCGCCGCCAGCGACAGTGCCACTGCTCAAACCGTTTATCGGTGAGTGCGGCGTATGGAATTGGACGGGCATCCTATAAAACACAAACGTTGTCGCCCATAGATCCCGCGTGGTATTTCTACACCCTCCAGCCGGTCCCGCTCATCACGGAGACGCTCGAAACGTCGCACGAGATGCCCGCCAAGCTTTTGCGGGTGGGTGTGGACGTTTGGATTAGCCCCTTCACGTCGTTGCGTGCCGAATACACCCAAAAAACGGTGGATGGGACGGTGGACATTCCGGGCTACAGCTATACCTACAACTCCCAAGGCAACCAAGGCCTTTTGACCTCGGCGACCGCAACCAGCGTCGACCTTTCGCACCGGGACGTGAGCGTAGGCGTCCGGCTTCACTTCTGATCCACTTATGCAGTTGCGTGTCGCTTCCTTCTTTCGATGATATCGCGTTTTCTGATCCTTGCGTTGTGCGCGCTCCCGATCGCTGCCCACGCCCAAGACTCGCTGCGCATCTCCGAGCGCGTTGGGCATCGGCTTGACGCCAACGAACGCGCCTACTTCGGCGTGCTGCCGCGCCTCGATCCGGCGGCGACGGTTTGGATGCAGCCGCATCCCGACGGGGCTGCGCTCGTGATCGCCCAGCCGGGGCGACCCGACTCGGTTGTTGCCCTTTCCTCGGACGAGCGTACGGTGCTGGCCCGCTACCTTGACGCCTTCGAGACGGAAGGCGAGGCGCTTTTGCGCACGCTTCCGTCGGTGCCGGGGCGTGCGGTGCTGGCACAGCTGGTGCGGTATCGCGCGCCGGTTCAGCTGAACGCGCCTGTGACCCGGATGCGGCTGCGGTCGGGGGAGACGTTGCGCGGGCGGCTGTTGCGGGCGCGGGAGGGGCGGGTGCTGTTTTGGCCCTTCGATACGATGTACGACTGGCGGCAAGCTGAGGCCGTTCGCGTATTTGACCTCCGCGACGTAGCATGGGTTGAAGCCCGCAACGTGGCCTCGCGCCTTCAATCGGGCATGGCCGTAGGTGCAGGGCTGGCCGCGAGCGCGGTGTCCACCGCAGCCAGCGAAGACCAGAGGGTGGCTGGAGCCATTGGCTTAGCCAACGCCGCCGCGCTTGCTCTCGACGCTCTATTTTCCCGTACGCCTTATGCCCAAGTGTCTCTTGCAGCGCAAGCCGGCAGTCGTTTGGGGTTCGGCGATGTCGTGCGCGAGCGCGAAGTGTTCTGGCTGGGCGTCATGCCGCCGGAGCTGTCGTCCGAAGCAGCGCCCGAAACCGTTCGGTGGAATGCGGCGGCGGGAGTGCCCCGCCGTGCCCAACGCTTGCGCATCATGTTCTCCACGCCCCGCCGTTTGGCTTACCACAACGAGGCGGGGCAACTGCGCTATACACAGGGTACCCAAACCGTAGTCTACACAAGCCCTGTCCGGCAGACACGTCCGCGCAACACCTTGCGCATCGATGCGGGTTACAGCCCGACACCGTGGCTGGGTGTTGGGGCCTTGGCTTCGTTTGATGCCGCGTTTGATCGCGCCATTCGCCCCGGAGAGCAGCGCTTGCGTGGCCGGGAAGCCTACGCCTATGCCGAGGTTTTCCCGCTTTCCAGCCGCACGGCCAAGCGGCTTTCGGTAGGTGTAGCCGCCGGTGCAGGTCGGGCGCGCTACGCCGCACGTTTTTTCAGCGGATTTGACCCAACCGATTTGCCGGCCTTCTACCAAACGACGCTTACGCCTGCCAACGATCCGACCCTCGGCGAACAATCCGCGTTGCAGGTCGAGTCGTTTGCTGCGTTTGCGCGCGCCGCCGCGGCGTGGCAGCTTACGTCTCACACCGCGCTGCATCTTGGTGTTGCCTACCACCACATCCCCGTTCGTTTTGAAGTGCCAGCTCGTTCGTACATCTACCAGCTTGGCAACGGTGTCACGGGGGTGTTTTTTGAAACGCCTGATTTGTCGGCACGCTTGTCTCATACCGACGTGAATGTAGGCGTGCAGCTGCGTTTCTGACGGGCCTTCGGCACGACCTTCGCGGGCGTTGGTGCCGTACCGATGTCCCTTGTTCCGATGCGTCTGCTCTTCGCTGCGATGTGCGCCGCTGCGCTGCTCTCCGGCTGCGACACCCTCGTGCCGACGAACCCGCCGGCGGCCACGCTTGCGCCGCTCGACTCGGCAACGCTGCGTCGCACCGAGACGCTTGTGACGTTTTTCGAGCACGCCGAGCCGGTCAAACGCTTCGACGCCGTCTACGAAAACCACGACGGGCGCGGCTACACGCTCGGTTGGCTGGGTTTTACGACCGCCTCCGGCAGCGCGGCGGAGGTCGTGCGGCGCTACACGGCCCGTCGCCCCGGCAACGCCCTTGCCGTCTTTCAGCCCGAACTCGACCGCCTCCGGCAGACGTTCTCCGGGGACGTGAGCCGCCTCGCAGGCCTGCCCGACGCGTGGCGCGCCGCCGCACCCGACACCGCCTTCCAGAACGCCCAAGACGCCGTCGCTCGGGCGTGGTACCTCGCTCCTGCCGACGTGCACGCCGCCCGCCTTGGCCTGGTCCTCCCGCTCACGCGGGCGGTGCTCTACGACACGGCGGTGCAGCACGGCGACGGCGCGGACGCCGACGGCCTCGGCGCGATCCTCGCCCGCACCGGCCCCCAAACCGATACCGAAACCGAGGCGGCGTGGCTCGCCCGCTTCCTCGACGCCCGCCGGGCCACGCTGCTGAATCCGTCGAACCCGGCCACCGTCGCAGCGTGGCGAACAACCGTTTGGCGGGCGGATGCGTGGCGACAACTGCTCGATGCAGGGACGGTGCAGATGCAGCCGCCGCTGCGGATTACAGGCGTGTGGTTCGATCTCTCGATTCGCTGACGCTCTCGGGGCCGTTGTCCCTTTCGGCAGGAATCCCCACGTTCCGTGGGGCAAAGCCTGTGGTGTCTGTCGTATGTTGCGCCGCGCTCTGTGCCCCAATGGATCCGATTACGCTGTTGCTCCGCAAGGCGCAAAAATACCTGCGCAGCGCCGCCGTGCTGCTGGAGATGGAGGACTACGATTCCACCGTCTCGCGGGCCTACTTCGCCATGTTCTACGCCGCCCAAGCGCTCGTGAAGCGGCACGGCCTACGCCTTGCCCCCGGCCAAACCCTCCGCGATGCGTTTGTGGCACGCTTCGTCCAGAACGGCCCACTGCCTGAACGTGCCGCCCAAGCCCTCGAAGAGGGCTACCAACTGATGGAACTGGGCGACTTCGCACACACCTTCGGCGTCTCCGGCCCCCAAGCCGAGACCATGCTTGCCGAAGCCGAGGCGTTTGTCAACTCGGTGAGCGCCTTGGCCGAAACGGCGTGACAAGCGCCGCCGTACCTTACGCATCACTCCCGGAGGTTCTATGCCCGGCTGGATGCGCTTCGTGCAAGCGTTCGTGCCCGTTTTCGTTGCCGTCCTTTCCTACACGATGTGGAGAGGTGGGCGGATGCCGCTGTGGCTCGTCGGGGTGATCTTCATCGTGCTGCTGCTGGGCACGACGCTGGCACTCCGCCTGCTGCAAAACGTCATGGCCCGCTCCGAACGGGCGGACGACGATTGACACCCGTAGAGACGCCTCACTGGGGCGTCTCTACCACGGCGGGGCGACGGTTCAGCGCAGCCCCGTCCAGCCGGTGGCGTCGTAGCGGTCGATCACGACCGGCAGAAGCACCGGAGCGGCGTCGCCAAACGTGTAGGCCGAGCGGACGGCATCGCGAAACTCGTCGAGGCGGTCGTGCCGCCGGGTGTAGAGCGTGGCCAAGGGCTGGCCTTTTTCGACGTAGTCGCCCGGCTTGGCGTGCATCACGACGCCCGCCACCGGATCGACGGCGTCTTCCTTCACCTTGCGCCCGGCGCCCATCGCCACGGTGAGGTGCCCAATCGTCAGCGCGTCAAGGCCCACCACGAAGCCGTCGGTGTCGGCTTCCACCGTAGCCGCCGGCTTGTAGCCGTCGCGGGCGTCCGGATCGTCGAGCGTCGAGGCGTCGCCGCCTTGTGCCTCCACCATCTCCACAAACTTGGCGTAGGCACGTCCGCTGTCGAGCGCGTCGGCGAGCTGGGCGCGGGCATCGTCGAGGTCGGCGGCCTTGTCGCCAAGCACGAGCATCTCGGCACAGAGGGCCATCGTGACGGCCATCAAATCCTCCGCGCCGTCGGTGTCGCCGCGCAGGCAGCGCACGGTTTCTGCGATTTCGGGCCAGTTGCCCGCGGCGCGTCCGAGCGGTGCGTCCATCCGGGTGAGGTACGCAACGGTGGGCGTTCCGGAGCGGTTGCCGATGCCCGCGAGCGTTTCGGCGAGGCGGCGCGCGTCGGCCTCGGCCTTCATAAACGCGCCTTTGCCCGTCTTCACGTCCAGCACGAGCGCGTCCAGCCCGGCGGCAAGTTTCTTGGACATGATGGACGCGGCGATGTACGGAATGAACTCGACGGTGGCCGTCACGTCGCGCAGGGCGTAGATCTTGCGGTCGGCGGGAGCGACTTCGGCGGTTTGGCCGAGCATCACCACGCCGTGATCGGCAAGATTCTGGCGGTACTCGTCCACCGTGAGGTTGACGTTGAAACCGGGGATAGACTCCAGCTTGTCGAGCGTGCCGCCGGTGTGGCCGAGGCCGCGTCCGGAGATCATCGGCACGGGCACGCCGCAGGCCGCCACCATCGGGGCCAGCAGCAGCGACACCTTGTCGCCGACGCCGCCGGTGGAGTGCTTGTCCACCTTCTTGCCGGGCACTTCGTCGAGGCGGAGGACTTCGCCGCTGTGCAGCATCGCGTCCACGAGCGCGTCGGTTTCCTCGTCCGAGAAGCCTTGCAGAAACCCCGCCATCAAGAAGGCCGCCATCTGATAGTCCGGCACCGTGCCGTCGGTGTAGGCGTCTACGAGCGCGCGGATATCGCCGGGAGCGAGGGCGTGGCCGTCGCGTTTACGGGCAAGAAGGGCAACAGGGTCGAGCATAGAATCGTCACGGGAAACGCGCAACCTACGACATTTTTGTGCGCTACCTTCCTGCCCGTTCGTTCCCAAATGCTGCGATGGCCGACATTCACTGCCCGAAGTGCCGCTGGGAGCCGCATACCCACGACCGGTGGGAATGCTCGTGCGGGCACGTCTGGAATACGTTCGATACCTTTGGGCGATGCCCCAAGTGCGGCCACGTCTGGCGCGACACGATGTGCCTCGCCTGCGTCCGCTGGTCGCCCCACGCCGACTGGTACCACGACCTTCCTGCCGTGGACGTGGACGAGCTGCTGGAGGAGACGGTTGGTGAAGAGGCGTCTCCTGCACCCCAAACGGCATAAAAAAACCTGCCCGATCGTAGACCGGGCAGGCGTAGTAAGCGCGTGCGGCGCGAAGGTTTAGCCTTCGGTGCCGGGCGTCGGCTGGCCGGGGCGGTAGCGGCGCATGAACTTCTCAACGCGGCCCGCCGTGTCCACAAACTGGCGCTTGCCGGTGTAGAACGGGTGGTTGGTCGCATCGATTTCCGGCGCGTACTCGGTGCCGCGCATCGTCGAGCGCGTCTGGTAGGTCGTGCCGTCGGAGAGGGTGACGGTCACGAAGTGGTAGTCGGGATGGATGTCGGGCTTCATAGCAGAAAAGGCCGCGGCGCGGCGCGTTCGTGGGCAGTTCGGGAATCAAGCCGGGAAGAATACGCCACCGGAGGGCGTGTCTTGGCGAAGGCGGTGGGAATTTGAGCCAAGACGACCGCGCTATGGGGTTACCGCAGCGCTTCACCCTCGGTTGGGCACCCTCGCCGCCCACGGGCGTACGACGCCTATCCGCCCGCGCCTGTGCCCGTTCTCGCCAACTACTACGTCACCTACCGCTGCAACGCGAAGTGTGGCTTCTGCGACATCTGGGAGAAGCCCTCCCCGATGATCGACCTGCGGGACGCCGAGCGCAACCTCGACGACCTGAAGCGGCTGGGCGTGCGGATTGTGGACTTCACCGGCGGCGAGCCGCTGCTCCACACGCGCCTGCACGAGCTGCTCAAGATGGCGAAGGATCGGGGCTTGCGCACGACGGTGACGACCAACGGCCTGCTCTACCCCAAACGCGCCAAGCAACTGCAAGGGCTGGTCGATCTGCTGCACTTCTCCATCGACGCGCCCTACCCGAAGGCGCACAACGAGAGCCGAGGCGTCGACTGCTTCGCCAAGCTGATGGAGTCCATCGAGGTGGCGCTGCAACTGGGCGAGCGGCCCGACCTGCTGTTCACCGTCACCAACGAGTCGTACCCGTACCTCGACATCATCTACGAGCGCTTTTCCAAGCCCAACGGCCTCACGCTCATCATCAATCCGGTGTTTGAGTACGAGGGCCTCGGCGAGATGCTGCGCGAGGAGGTGATGGCCAAGATGGAGGCTTTTGCCAAGCAGCCGTACGTCTACCTCAACCCCGCCTTCCTCGCGCTGCGGCGCAAGGGTGGCAACGACCCGGAAGCGCCGGTGTGCAAGGCCGTGTCCACCACGGTCGTCATCTCGCCGTTCAACGAGATCGTGCTGCCGTGCTACCACTTCGGCCTCGAAAAGCTGCCGATTGGGGAGGAAGGGCTGTACGCGCTCTGGCAGTCGGACAAGGTGGCGTGGCACCGCGAGATGGAGGGTCGCCACGACATCTGCCGGGGCTGCACGGTGAACTGCTACTTCGAGCCGAGCTTTGCCACCTCGCCGCTGACGCCGTACTTCTGGCAGAGCCTGCCGAGCAAGGCGCGCTACGCGTGGACGAAGTTCGTGCTGCAACGCCTCGACGCGCGGCGCGGCCCCAAAGACGCCGTCTTGCCCGATCTTGACGATCTCGTGGCCGAAGAAGAACGCCGGGCGGCGGGCGACGGGGCGATGGTGCCGCTGCCCGTTTTGTAGATCGCCCAGATAAGCCTGCCACCGATGTCCGAACCTTTGCCTCACACGCACGCGCCGCTTCTGGCTGCCGGCATGCCCCTCGCAGCCGCCACGCACGCGCTGGTGCTCTTCCACGGGCGCGGCGCAGACGCCGAGGGGATGCTGGCTCTGGCCGAGGCGCTCGACGTGCCGGGTGCGTGGGCCGTGCTCGCCCCGCAAGCCGACGCGCACTCGTGGTGGCCGTCGAGCGGGTTCGCGCCGTTCTTCGAGAACGAACCGTGGATGGATGGTGCGCTGGCCTGCGCCCAACGCACGGTGGCCGAGGCGCTGGCGGCGGGCATCCCGGCGGAGCGGATCGTCGTGGGCGGGTTCTCGCAGGGGGCGTGCCTCGCGCTCGACTATGCCGTGCGGCACCCGCAGCGGTTTGGGGCGCTCTTGGGATTCGCCGGGGGGCTGCTCGGCCCGCCCGGCACGCGCTGGGACGATCTGCCTGCCGCGCTGGACGGCACGCCCGCGCTGCTGGCCGTCCACGACAACGACCCGTGGATTCCGCTCGTCCGCGTCGAAGAAACCGCCCGCGTGCTCACCGAAAAGGGCGCGGTGGTGGACGCCCGGCTTTACCGAGGCACCCACCACACCATCATGCCCGAATCCGTCGAGGCGGCGCAGGCGCTAATCGCCAACGTCGGGTGAGGCACGCCGTAGAGACGTCCCGCTGGGACGTCTCCACAACCGTCGGTCAGTTCGCCCCCGGCTTGCCGAGAAGCGAGAACATCCGCTGCTTGTAGGCCTCCACGCCGGGCTGGTCGAACGGGTTCACGCCGAGCAGGTAGCCGGAAACGCCGACGGCGTGCTCGAAGAAGTAGACCGCCTCGCCGAGCGTCGTGGCGTTGAGCTTGTCGAGCCAGAGCGTCATCGCCGGGACGCCGCCGTCCACGTGCGCGCCAAGCGTGCCTTCGTAGGCCTTGCGGTTGATCTCGGTGAACGTCTTCCCGACGAGATAGTCGAGGCCGTCGAGGTTGTCGGACGCGGCGGGCGCTTGGAACGAGCCGCCGTCGTCTTTCAGCATCAAAAACGTCTCAATCAGGTTGCGCTGGCCCTCCTGCACGTACTGGCCGAGCGAGTGCAGGTCGGTGGAGTACTGCACCGACACGGGGAAGAGGCCCTTGTGCTCCTTGCCTTCCGACTCACCGTAGAGCTGCTGCCACCACGCGCCGATGCTCTTGAGGCGCGGCTCAAACACGGCAAGCAGTTCGGTCGCGTAGCCTTTTTGATCCAGCAAGTAGCGGGCCGAGGCGTAGTCCACGGCGGCGTTTTCCGGCTGGGATTCGTACGTTCGGCAGAGATCCGCCGCGCCCCGGAAGAGCGCCTGGATGTCGTGCCCCGCCGCGCCGATGGGGATCAGGCCCACGGGCGTGAGCACCGAGAAGCGCCCGCCCACGTCCGGCGGGATCTCGAACGTCGTGTAGCCCTCGTCGGTGGCGAGCGTGCGGAGCGCCCCGCCCTTGGGGTCGGTGGTGGCCACGATGCGCTTCCGCGCTTCTTCCGGCCCGTACGTCTCGGCCATCCATGTGCGCAGCGCCCGGAAGGCGAGGGCGGGTTCGAGGGTGGTGCCGCTCTTGGAGATGACGTTCACATAGACGGATTGCCCTTCGAGCGAGGCGAGCAGTTCGTCGAGGTAGCGGCCCGACATCTGGTGCCCGGCGAAGACGATCTTCGGCGCGGCGCGTTGCCCGAAGTACGGGTTGAGCGCGTCGAGGACGGCCTGCGCGCCGAGGTACGACCCGCCGATGCCGATGCACACGAGCACGTCGGCGTTGGCGCGGATGTCGCTCGATACATCGACGAGGCGTTCCATCAGGTCGCGGTCGGGCGCGAGCAGCATGCGCCGCCAGCCGAGGGCGTCGCCGCCGCGTCCGGAGCCGTCGCGGAGGGTTTGTTGCGCGGCCAGCGCGGCCTCGTGGGCCGGGGCGAGGCCGTCGGGAAGGAACGTCGAGAGCGTGGACGTGTCGAGCGTGAGCATAGGGGAAGTCCGAAAGGCGTGGTAGAGACGCCCCACGGGGCGTCTCCGAACGTGCGTTTTCCGAACGACGTCACCGCGTCCGGTCTGTCCCAAAATAGCCCACGCCGCGTTTCAAACCGCGTGCCCGTTGCGTTACGATGCCAACCACCCTGTCAGGGTCACGACCCTGACAGGGTGTCCGATGCCGCCCGGGCAAAAAAATGCCCTTCGGACCACACGAGAACACCGCAGGAACGGCTCGGCCGGTAGCTCAAGAAGCCCCCATGCCTCCCCTACCGTATTGGATGCCAGACAAAAGGCTTCAGGTAGGACACAAATTTTTACCTTCGCTTCCTCTTGACAAAGGGGGGGGAGTTTTGTACGATCCACGCCAGAATGAACACCGGAGGAGACGGAGGTGCAGGGCTGGGGCAGATAGCCGATCCTAAACCGAATATGGGAGGCCTGTGGGATTGGATGTACAATATGACAACCGCTGGCCAGATTATGATCTATAGGAGAAATCTCAAAATCGAAAGAGTTTACAGATTTGCAAGTGATATTTTAAAATCATACAAAAATGCTCTACAGATTAACTACCCAGAAAAGACGATTCTTTCGGGATACGATCTCAATAAAATAATTCTTGATATATTCAGGGATTACAATGGATTTAGAGGAGGCCAGAGATATTCAAATGTTCGAGACAGATCTTTGCATGAATTTGAGCCTGTGTTTGAGCAATCGGGGATTCTCTGGGTTCAGATCTCTGGTAATACGGCATCTATCGTCTGAAGACAAATATCTTGGAACGAACGAAACGGAGGAAACACGAATCAAAAAAAGTATGTGTGCATTATCATGAACATGCAGCCAGGCTGTGGGCACGATGAAGCAGACCTTTACTATGACCCGACCTCCCCTTGCAGAGATGGGGTTTAACATAACAACTTCGGCTTGGGCTTTGGTCTTGCTCGTCGCCTTGCTTTTCCCCGCGTGCCAGCGAGTCGACAAAGCCCCGGCGGTGGCACCTGTATCCTCCGATTCGCTCGCCAGTCTCTCGCTCAAGTACGTCGTGATGGATTCGTCTGGCCCGGCGAGAGACTTCCGCACGCTTCTGGACGAGTACGCGCCGCAGGACTCCCTACCGGGGCAGGCGCTCTTCTACACGAGCCAGTTGATCGAGCGGGCGGACTCGATTCATCATATGCAGATCGTAAGCGATCAAATCAACGGCATCAATACCATTTCTTTTAGGGCTTACAGACATATACCAGACGATGAACATGATTGTATACATGGTGGCGAATATTATGTTATAATGATAAAGCATAATCGAAGATCGTTTGAGAATCAGTATATATCTGCCAATGAATATGGATGTATTGTGGGTTCTTGGAAAAGATTGATAAATATATATCGAGATTCTGTATTGGTGGGAAAGGCATTGTATTCCTATGATTATGATAATAATTCAATAATACATCTCACTTCTTATGTGAGTGCAGATATTTGGACTAAAAAAACCAAAGGAAATCATGACTACGAAGATGCACTTGAGAATTGGCGAGACTCTACTTATTTGTATAATAAATTCAAGAACATATATTTTGACCGTCACGATTCGGTCGCTGCGTCGCGCAGGTAGGTGGTAATCGGGCATTGAAAACGTCAAGTCGACTTTGTGGCATGATGAATGTGCCCAAGCCATCATCTGCCGAACAATGAGCCGCCCCTTCTTCTCTGACGACGTGGCCTTCGCGCAGCGCTTCCTCGTCCCGGCAGGCTTCTACCCAGCCGCCATTGACGGCGACTGGGGGCCCAAGACCGACAAGGCCTACGACGCCTTCGTTCGCGAATCCCAGCGCCTCGCGCAAGACCTCGGCTCGTTCGACGCCCGATCCGAACGCTACATCGCCACCCTCCTGCCCGAGGCGCAGAAAGCCGCACGTCGCTTCCTCACGAAAGACATCGCCGCCGGGCACAACCCCGAAGGAGAGGGCGAAGCCAACGTGCGCATCCTCTCGGGCACGCGCTCCCACGCCGAACCGCCGTAAGTCCCCCAAAAGGACGGCCGCCCTCTTCCGCAAGGGCTGTTACGCCGTGGCCGTCGGTTCGGCAAACACGCCGATCATGCCGATCTCGGTTTCGAGGCGGTAGCCGGTTTCTTGTTCGACGGTGTCTTGGACGTGCCGAATGAGCCCCTGCACGTCCGCCGCCGTCGCTCCGCCGGTGTTGACGACGATGTTGGCGTGGCGCTCGGTAATCATCGCTCCGCCCACGCGAAACCCTTTGAGGCCGCAGCCGTCGATGAGCCGCCCGGCTCCGATGCCCTCGATTTTCTTGAAGATGCTGCCCGCGCTCGGCTCGGTGGCCAGCGGCGGGTGGCGCTCGTGCCGCCATTGAAGGTTCTCGGCCATCACCTGCTTCATCTTCGACACGTCGCCGAACGCCAACTGGAACGTGGCCGAGAGCACATAGTCGCCCCGCACATGCAGCGTTGAGTAGTCGTAGCCGAAGTCGAAGTAGCCGACGTCCACGGTTGTACGGTGGCCCTTTTCGGTGAGCAGTTCGGCGCTGTGCGTGACCTCGGCGATGAACATCGTGCGTTCGCGGGCCGGTGCGGGCGAGAGGAAGTGCAGGTTTTGCCAGAGCGCTCCGCCGACGGTGGACGGGATGCCGACGTAGTGCTCGAGGCCCGACAATCCGGCGTCGACAGCGGCGTTGATCACGTCCGGGTAGATCACCGCGCCGCTTTCGGCCCACAGCTGCTGCCGCTCGCGGTCGATCCGGACGGCACGGGCGGCGTTGCGGATGACGAGGCCGCGAAAGCCAAGGTCGCCCACAAGAATGTTCGCACCGAGGCCCAGCACATGGAACGGCACGCCCAGCCGTCGCGCCGTGGCGATGGCCGTGGCAAGTTGGTCGGCAGAGGCGGCCTCGTAGAAGTAGTCGGCGGGGCCGCCAATCTGAAACGTGGTGAACGGTGCCAGCGGCACGTCGGTAGCGATGCGTCGATCGAGGGCGTCGTTGAGGGCGTCGAGGAGAGGCACAGGCGGAAAGGGCGATAGCAGGGCAGGGGAACGTTAGATAAGGCCTGTTGGGAGCCATCTTCCTGTTGACTTTGTTCGGATTCTGCTCGACCTTAGACGTGACGCGCGGTGTGCTTGGGTTCTTCTCGGATTGAGACGATACCACCCGTGTTAATAACGGGCACGATGCTTGCGGCAGGCCTGTCCACCCGTTACCTCCGTGCTTTCCCGCCCTATGCCCCCCTCGTCCAACGACCTCTCGAACGCCGGGCCGATGGCTGCCCTCGAAGACGACCGCCTGGCCGTGTCGTCGGCGTCGCGTCCCCGCGTGTCGGCGGCCAGCGATCCTTCGCAGACGGCCACGCTTGTCGAGGAAGAACAGTATCTTGCCCGCGACGCGGCAGGCCACGCGGTAATGGCTTCGCGGGGGATTGAGCGGATTCCGTTCGCTCCCGTTCCGCGCAAGGACGATCACGGCAGCACCAAGACGTCCGGCACCTACATCCGCCGGATCATCGTGTTTGGACTGCTCTCGGCCGCGCTCTTTGGCATCATCTGGTGGTTTCTCAACGATCCCACTGGCGACCTCACGCGGTGGTTTGGGCGGGCACCCACGCTGAGCGCGTCGGGGCTGCTCGTGTATTCGAGTATCGTGGCGCTGATCCTCTTCCTGATGGTGCTGCTGATGCGGTACTTCGGGCTGCTGGTGCTCTCGTACCTGAACACGGCCAAGTACACCGCTGAAACGCAAGAAGAAGCCGTCTTCCAGCCGCGCATCTCGATCATCGTGCCGGCCTACAACGAAGGCAAGCTGATCCGCAACACCATCCAAAGCCTGCTCCAGCAAGACTACCCCGAGTACGAGATCATCGTGGTGGACGACGGCTCGACCGACGAGACCCGCGCCGTGGCGCGCGAGATGGTCGGCTCGTACCCCAAGCCCGGAGGACGGGTCGAGGTCAAACTGGTTGAGAAGACCAACGGCGGCAAGTCCACGGCGCTCAACGCGGGCATTCAGGTGTGCTCGTCGGACTTCGTGCTCAACGTGGACGGCGACAGCCAGCTCTCGCCCAATACGCTCCGCCGCACGATTCGCCACTTCGCCGACCCGCGCGTCGGGGCGGTGGCTGGGAACGTGAAGGTGGTCAACCGCACGAACCTCGTCACCAACCTGCAAGCGCTCGAATACGTCGAAGGCCTGAACATGGCCCGGTCGGCGCAGTCGATCATTCGTCTCGTCAACATCATTCCTGGCCCGCTTGGCCTGTTTCGCAAGCAGGCGATCTTAGATGTCGATTGGTACTCGTCCGACACCTACGCCGAGGACTGCGACGTGACGCTCAAGATCATTCGTCGCGGCTGGCGTGTGGAGTACGAGCCGGATGCCATCTCCTACACCGAAGCCCCCGACAAGTGGCTCGACCTCTTGAAGCAGCGCTACCGCTGGACGCGCGGCATCATTCAGGCTGTGCGCAAGCACAAAGACATGTTCTTCAACCCGACGATCAACTTCGGCGGCACGGTCGTGATGTGGTCTATGGCGTTCGAGAGCCTCGTCTGGCCGGTGATGAACGTGTTTGCCAACGTGTACTTCGTGGTTATCGCCCTTGTGTTCGGCCTCAACAACTACCTCGTGTTTTGGTGGGTGATGCTGACGATCCTCGACATGATCTCCGCGCTTTACTGCGTGGCCGTGGAGAAGGAGCAGGGGAGCCTCGTCTTCTACTCGATCTTCTACCGCCTCTTCTTTCTGCTCATCATCGACGTGTGTAAGACGTTTGCGCTCATCGAGGAATTCCTCGGCGTGGGCATGACGTGGGGCAAGCTGGAACGCATTGGCACACCCGCCGCCAACGTTCCTGTCCGCACCTGATGGTAGTCCACTAAGATTCACCCGGCGACGCTGTGTTCGCCGCCTGTTCGTCTCCCCGTTCTCGTTCCTGTTTGGGTTTGGTTGGAATTGCCGATACTGTAGAGAATTCGGATCCTGCCCACCCCCTTTGACGCCCACGCCGCCATGATGGACATTGTCCCCATCCTGTCCACGATCATTCTGGTCGCCACGCTTGCAACGCTTGTGTTGGCCGTGATCGCGTACTTCCTTTATAAGTCTCGCGAGCGCAAGGCCCGCGCCGCCGCGGCCGAGCGTCGCGATCCGGTGATGGCGATGCCGCTGATGACCGCAGAAAACCCGGCGTACGCCATGCCGGGGTATGCCCAGCCTCCGGCCCAGCCGGCCTACGTCCCCACGATGGCAGCTCTGCCGGCAGGGCCGACGATGGCTGTAGACACCAACCGGGACGGGCGCATGGATACGCTCTACGCCCCGGCGATGGTGGCGGACCCGTACGCGATGCCCGTGGCCCAGTCCTACACCGCCCGCGCCGCGATGCCCGACCCGGTGGTGCCGGTGGTGCCCGCGGTGCCGGTCGCACCGGCGGCTTCGGTCGCGCCCGGCTCGATGTTCTACGAATACACGCAGGGAAGCCTTGCGCCGCCGGAGGCGGCCCCGGTTGCTCCGACGATGGCAAACCTTGGGGTTGACCCGTTCGCCACGCAGCAGGCCCAACTCGACGCGGCCCGTATGCAGGCCAACCGTGCCGAGGTCGCTGCCGAGCGCCAGCAAGAACGGATTGACCGCGCCCAAGGCCGCCTCGACGCCCAACGCCGCCGCGACGACGGCCTGGCCTGGCTCTGAGCGGATCCCGCGCCGGTTAGCCACGACGCTGCAATAAAGGCGCGTTGACCGGACTGGCGCGTGGCCGTGCATTGCTCCTCTTTCTTTGTCCATGCCCGCTCCCCGCCTTGGTAACAAGGTTGCCGGGCCGCTTCTTGCCCCTCTCCCACCCCGACCGTACGGCTACGCCATGACTCCCGAGCCGAAACGCCTCGGAATGCCTCTGATCCTTCTGCTCGGCTTGATCGCCGTCTTTGGGGGCATTTACATGTACTACCTGCTCCTGCAGTCGTCGCTGGGTGCATTTCGCATCCAGCAGGCACTGCCGTTTACCACAACCACGACTGAGCGACAGAGTGTGGCGATTCTCAAGAGCGATTACACTCGCCTTGCCCACCGCCGCAACACCACCTACGATCCCGAGGCTTCGTGGGTCGACGGCGTGTTCAAATCGTGGCGGGACTTTCTGCTTGACGGCTCGCGCAACATCCACGCGCGGGAGATCCGGGATGCCGATGTGGAAGCCGGCGATCTCCACGCCAAGTACGATGTGCTGATCCTCCCAGCGGTCACGGCCCTCTCCGATCGTCAGATTGCCAACATCAAGCAGTTTATGGACGACGGCGGCAACGTCTGGGCCACTTGGACAACGGGGATCTACAAGGAGGATGGCACCTGGCGCGGTTGGGGTGCCCTGCAAGACCTCTTCGGTGTCGAGTTCATCGACTACGTTGACCGCAACGCCGGCAACTACCAGGTTTACACCGACACGTTTCCCGGCTACGCACCGCCCGGATTGTATAGCCCACAGATCACCGACTCGACCGGCAACGTCGTGGACACGTCCTATGTGCCCGCTGCTCGTCGGGCTTCCGAGCCGGGGGAGGTGATCGGTCCCGCTACAGCGTCCGACGACTATCTCGCGCTGCGTCGCCGATACCAGCAGGAGGCGCAGGAGATGGTATTCACGCCCCTCGAAGGGTTTGTGTGGAAGGACACGCTTGGTACGCAGCCTCCGCAGTCCAGTTACGCCAGCGCCGACACGATCACCGCCACCTTGCGCGGCCTCGACGGTGTGGCTCGGCGGCAGCCGGCGGTGGTGGTGTCGTACTACACCTGGAACGGTGTGGCGGCACAGAAAACCGTCGTCCCGTATCCGTACACCGGCGGCGGCATCCGTCGTATGACGTTGCGCGCCAACACGCCGCTCACGGCCAACGTCCCCGGCGGCTACCGCGTCAAGACGCAGATCTTTACGCCTGGTGTGCGCGTGCGTGTCGTGGACACGCAGCACGTTACGCCTTTTGGCTTCTGGTACGATTTTGCCACCGACGACCTGCCGTTGCCTGAAGCGCTCGAGACCACCACTTCGTCGGTCTACGGCACGCACGGCAAGGGGCGGTTCATCTACCTTGGCTACCAGCGAGCGAGTCTTTTCATCGACCGCAGCGACCCGGAAGACTACGAGGTGCTTGGCATCCTCTTCGCCAACATGCTGCGCTACCTCCGCGAAGAGCCGGTGATCTGGATGCACGACTGGCCGTACCCGTACACCGCTGCCGCGATGTTCGCGGGTGTGGGGGGGAACCAGCCGCAAAACCTCGCTGCTGCCGCCGATGCGCTGCAAGGCGTGGGGGTGCCCGGCACATACTTCGTCCGGCCTGAGCAGGTGAAAGATGTGGCGCTGCTGCGCAAACTCTACGCCCAAGGCGACCTCGGCGTCTACGACGATCTGAGTCGCAACTGGCAGGGGTCGAGCATCGAGCAAGGCCGTCGTTTTAGCAGTCTCCGCCAGATGTTGGAGCAGGCTGTTGGCGCTCCGGTGACGGGCTATCGCCCCTCGCATGCCGGGCGTCCCGACACCAACACGCTCGGCGGCCTCACCCGCGCCAAGTACCACTACTTCCTCCCGGACTCCATCGGGCGGCGCACGGTGGTCAAGGTGATGGGTTGGCCCAACGACAGCCTCTACCGCTACAACTACACCGTCCGCCACGACAGTCTCGGTAACGGTGGAACCACGGCCACAGGCTATCTTCAAGACATCCTGCGTGTGAGTTACGAAGGTGGCCTCTACCGACTTGTTTATTCGTCTGACTACCTCGGCACACCTGCCAACCTCGGCGTTCTGCGCACGGTAGCCCAGGATGTTAAGAACCGTCCCGAGTTTTGGGTAGCCGCCGGTGACGATATCGCCCGCTGGTGGCGCGTGCGGCGTAAGGTGGAGGGGTTTGTGGAGGAGCGTAGCCGCACACGCCTCGTCGTTCGTGTGACCAACGGCAGCGAACACGCTGCCCGCGACGTGAACTTCTCGGTGGCGCTTGGTCAGCCGGTGACGGGTATAGATCTGCGGTCTGAGGTGATTCGTCCGGTGGAGTACTTGTCCCTGCAGGCCAGTGAGGCAGACCACCCGAACACGTCCTTGTCCAACGGCAATACCATCCTCAACCTGCACATCACCCACCTGAAGCCGCGCCAGTCGGTTGTGTACCTCGTAGACCTCAAAGGGGTGACGCCGCCGCGCTTCAACTGGTGGTTCTCGAACTGAACCGATTTTTCTGCTCGCCGGGCTTTGCCCCGGGTTGTCCTCGCCCCCTATGCGTAGCCGCATCGCCACTTTCGTCTTGGTCTTCGCCGTGGCCGCCCTTGCCGTTCTGGCTGGCCGGCCTGCGTTGGCGCAGGCCATCCCGCCGGGCGTCTCGGCCCTTTCACCGCAGCCGTCGGTCACCACCGGCCTGAGCCTGCTCAGGCCGGGCACGTCGGGCGTGATAGCCTATGTGCACCGCCCGTCGGCGCTGGCTCCGGACGTGGTGACGCCACGCCCCGAAGACCGGCTGATCGAGACCGTTCAGGCGTGGGAGTATGTGCTGCTGGGTTTGGGCAAGCCTTACCGCGTTATTTCCGACGACGAGCTTGCCGCTGGCATCCCGGAGGGCGTGCCGGTGCTGGTGCTGCCCGGCTCGGAGCGCTTGTCCGACGCGCAACTGGCCTCGGTGGCGGACTTCGTTCGTCGAGGTGGAGGTTTGATCGCGCAAGGTCGCATCGGTTTGTTCACCGAAATCGGCATTCCGCGCAACCCCGCGTTCTTCCGCGACCTCTTCGGGGCCGAATACGTCACCGACCTGCCTGAGCAGCCGGGAGGTATCTTCCAGAGCTTCGACGCGGGCTACTCGCTCACGGCAGGCCTCGACCCCGGCTACCTGCTCAACCTCGTGGCGCAAGTGCCGACGACGGCCGCGCGCCCGGTCACGTCGCAGGCGGTGGGGCGTCTGCTGCCCTACAACACGCTTGACCCGGATCCTTTCCGCAACGTCACGATGGCGCTCTACGGCACGTCGGGCGCGGGGCGGTTTTTCTGGACGCGGTTCATTCCGCAAGACGTCTCCCGCGATACCGAACAGCAGCGCAACTATGTAACGGTGCTCATCAACGCGCTTGCCTATGTGTCGAACAGCCCGGTGGCGGGCCTTCGGGCGTGGCCCAACGGGAAGCTCGCCGCCGCCAGTGTGGCGATGCTGCCCCTGCCGGGGGCACGCCTCGAATACCGCCGCACCACCAACGAGCTGATGACGGCGCTGGCCCGCGTCAACGCGCCCGCTACGTTTTTCGCCACGGCCGACGAAGCCCGCGTCTTCCCCGACGTGATGCAGCGCTTCGTGCAGGCGGGCGAACTGGCCTACGCCGGTCGCGACGACGGTGTGCTCAAGAACGAGCCGCTTCGTACCCAGCTCGATGCCGTTTTGAGTGGCCTCGGCGACCTGCGCCGCTTCGACCCCAACGTGTCGGGCTTCCAAGCTCCGGCCGGGTACTTCGACCACAACACGCTCCGGGCGATGGAGGCGGCAGGCCTTACCTACATGCTGCGCTTCCTCCCGCACCCGTCGAGTGCGCCGAGCAACTTGCCGCTGGCGGTGGACTCGGATTACCGCGAGACCCGCTACGGCTACCTGCTGGACGAGGACACGCTCAACGTCATCAACATCACCGGCAATTCGCTGCCGAGCGTCACCACCGGCACGCCGTCCACCGACCTGCGCGTGCCCGTCACCGTTGAGGGCATCAACCCGCCGTCGGTCGACACCTACGGGCGTTATCTCCCAATGGCTCCGCAAACCGATGCCTACGGGCGCACCATCGCGGTCGATGCCGGAGGGCGAGTGGTCGTGACCGATCCCAATGCGCCCGTCTACACCGCCCCGCCGTCGCCAGGCGTAGACCTTGGGCAGGGTGGCCGCCGCCGCCGGTTCAACACGAGCGCCCCGCCTGCGCCGGTGGTTAACCCGCCGGGGTCGCCCACCCGCACGTTCGAAGGGCCGGAGGTCGTTGTCAACGGGCGGCTGCTGCGCCCCGGCGATCCCGGCTACTACAACCCGCTCGACAACAACCGCGCGGTGCGTCCGCGCACGGAAGGTCGCCCGGATTCGGCCTACGCCCGGTTCCTCGCCGCCCGCACCGGCGTCGTGGGGGATCGCACCTACCAAGGCTGGCACAACCCGTTCTCCCAACTTTGGGCGGTTGCCGCACGGGGGCGCGACGACTATGCCATTACGGCCAACTACGAGCGTTCGGGCCGTCCGGATCTCCAACTTGCCGCCTACCGCAGCGACTTCCTCGACGTGCTCGATGCCCATGGCCTCTACATCATGCCGCTGCACGCCGACGTGCAAGGCTCTACCGAAGACCGCGCCAACGTGGTGGCGGAGATGGTGGAGATGATGCGTGGCGAAGGCACCTGGGTGGCCACACTCCGCGACATCCGGGCATGGTGGCAGCGCCGAAGCCTCGTGACGCTTCGCTTGGTCAACGTCACTACCGCCGGTGCTGACCTCGAAGTCGAGAATACCGGCGAGGCGCTTGAGGGCGTGGGGGTAGACCTGTTCCTTGGCGAGGCTGGCCGCACGATCCGCGCCAGCGGGGCCGACGTCGTCCAGCCTGAAGACAACAGCCGTACCACCGTCGTCTTCTCAACGCTGCCGTCCGGCATCTCCCGCGTGCGCCTCACCTTTGGCGCGCCTGCCGGCCTCACCGTCGGGGCACCGGGCACGGGGCTGGCCGGGTATAGGGTGGACGAGACGGACACGAACGAGGCGGTCGACAAGACGGAGACGACGGACAAGGTCTCCGAGCCGGTACCGCCTCCCACGGAGCGCCCCAAGGCCGCGCCACGCGGCTCGATTCGTAGCACCCTGCAATAAAACCCTTCGCGTTTGCTGTCCCCAGCCCGGTTGGTAGCCGCGCTGGGGACGGTCGTTTTTACGCGAATCGTTTGGCCTTGGCAAAGACGGCGAACAAGTCGTCGGTGCCGAACGGGCCGTGGCGGTAGAGCAGCGGTTCGCCACGTCGCGCCCCAATGCGGTAGCCGTAGGAATGCGCCCGCGCTGCCACCCAGTCGGCAAAGTCGGGGTTGGAGATGAACGTCTGCGGCTCGGCCTCGTCGGGCGGGGCGGCGGGGTCGTGGAACTGCGAGCGGTAGGCGAAGAACGCCCGCATCCGCTCGTCCCACACGTCCGACACGTCCACGACGAGCGTCGGGTCAAACTCCACCGACTGCATGTAGTGAAGGACGTGCGCGGCGCGGTGCGGCGCTTGCGGCGTGCCGTCGGGGTCGACGGTCTGGATCTGCGCCAGTCCGGCGTAGAAGTTGGCGTCGGCGGCGAGTGCCGCCGCCGCCGGATGGTCGGGGTGGCGGCACGCCGGCGCGTTGATCAGCAGCAGATGCGGGCGGTAGCGCCGGATCGCCTCGATCACCCGCCGGCGGTTGGCGAGCGTGTTCTCGAGGTTGCCGTCGGGCAGGCCGAGGTTTTCGCGTGCGGTGAGCCGCAGCAGCCGTGCCGCCTCGGCGGATTCCGTCAGTCGCTGCTCGGGCGTGCCTCGCGTGCCCAGTTCGCCTCGGGTGAAGTCCACGATGGCGGTCTTGTGGCCCGCCCGGTCGAGGTTGAGCAGCGTACCGCCCACGGCCAGCTCCACGTCGTCGGGGTGAGCAGCGAGGGCAAGCACGTCCACCGGGCCGGGCGTGCCGTAGACGAGGACGGGTTCGAACGAGGGCATCGAAGCGGGGGAAGCGGTTGTTGCGACGATCTTTCGGGCAGATCGTTCCTGGGCCGGTTACACCACAAACCCGACGAGCCGTCCGGGCACGAACACCTCTTTCTTGACGGTCGCGCCGTCGAGGTACTTGGCGACGTTCTCGTGCGTCCGCGCCTGCGCCAGCACCTCGTCTTTCGATGCGTCGGCCGCGACGGTGATCGTGCCGCGCAGCTTGCCGTTGACCTGCACGGCGATCTCGACGGTGTCGGACGTGAGGTACCGAGCGTCGGCCTCGGGCCACGGCGCGTAGGCGAGGGTGTCGGCGTTGCCCATCCGGTGCCACAACTCCTCGGCCATGTGCGGCGCGAACGGCGCGAGCAGCAGCACGAACGGCCCGGCCAGCGCCTTCGGCAGCGCGCCCCACTTGGTGGCGGCGTTCACGAACTCCATCATCGCGGAGATGGCCGTGTTGAAGCGCATCGCCTCGATGTCGTCCGTAACCTTCTGGATCGTCCGGTGGAGCGCTTGCAGCTGCTCCTTCGTCGGGGCGTCGTCCGAGAGCTTCGTGGCTCCGTCCGCCTCGCCGTCCACGAACAGCCGCCACGCCCGCGCGAGGAAGCGGTGGACGCCGTCCACGCCGCGCGTGCTCCACGGCTTGACCTGCTCCAGCGGCCCCATAAACATCTCGTAGAGACGGAGGCTGTCGGCGCCGTACTCCTTCACCACGTCGTCGGGGTTGACGACGTTGCCGCGGCTCTTGGACATCTTGTGCGCCCGCGCCTCGACCCGCACGGACGCGTCGGACTTCAGCACGAAGCCGTCGCCCTTCTTCTCGACCTCCGTTTCGGCCACGCGCACGCCCTCGACGCGCCGCCCGTCGGACGCGCGCCAGATCGTCTTGTCCATCTCGTCCTTCTCCTCCGTCTCCGCCACGTCGTCGCGGGAGACAAACGCGCCCGCTTCGTCGCGGAAGGCCGTGTACTCGACTTCGCCGAGGATCATGCCTTGGTGAACGAGCTTCTGGAACGGCTCCTTCGTCGTCACCACGCCGATGTCGTAGAGCACCTTGTGCCAGAACCGGGCGTACAGCAGGTGGAGCACCGCGTGCTCGGCCCCGCCGACGTACAGATCCACCGGCATCCAGTAGTTCTCTTCCGCCGGATCGACGAGCTTGTCCGCGTTTTTCGGGTCGAGGTAGCGGAGGTAGTACCAGCACGATCCGGCCCAGTTGGGCATCGTGTTGGTTTCGCGGCGCGCCGGGCGTCCGTCAGGCGCGACGGTTTCCACCCACTCGGTCACCGCCGCGAGCGGGCCTTCGGGCGTACCCGACGGTCGGTAGTCGCCGGTTTCGGGCAACCGCACCGGAAGCTCCGACTCGGGCAGGACAATCGGGCCGGAGCCGTCTTCGGGGAAGACGACGGGGAACGGCTCGCCCCAGAAGCGCTGGCGGGCGAAGAGCCAGTCGCGCAGCTTGTAGTTGACCTTGCGGCGTCCCGCGCCCGACGCTTCCAGCCACGCGAGCATCGCGGCCTTGGCCTCGGCGTTGCGCAGCCCGTCGAGCGAGACGTACTCCGACGACGAGTTCATGTGCGGCCCGTCGCCCACGAACGCCTCGGCGGAAAGGTCGCCGCCGGCCACGACCTCCACGATCGGCAAATCGAACGCTTGGGCGAAGGCGTAGTCGCGCACATCGTGGCCCGGCACGGCCATAATCGCGCCGGTGCCGTAGGTGGCGAGCACGTAATCGGCCACCCAGATCGGCACGGGCGCGCCGTTGGCGGGGTTGATGGCGTAGGCCCCGGTGAACACGCCCGTCTTCTCCTTGCCCTCGGTGCGTTCGAGGTCGGACTTCCGGGCCGTCTCGTCCACATAGTCCTGCACGGCGGGCCGCTGCGCGTCGGTGGTGATGCGGGCCACCAGCGAATGCTCCGGGGCCAGCACCATGTACGTCGCGCCGAAGAGCGTGTCGGGGCGGGTGGTGAAGACGGTGATGGTGGCGTCGTGGCCGTCCACGGCAAAGTCGACCTCCGCGCCCTCGCTTCGTCCGATCCAGTGGCGCTGCATCTCCAGCGTCGAGGTCGGCCAGTCGAGGCCGTCGAGGTCTTCGAGGAGCCGGTCGGCGTATTCGGTGATCCGCAGCACCCACTGCTTGAGGTAGCGGCGCTCCACCGGGAAGCCGCCGCGCTCGGACTTGCCGTCGATCACCTCCTCGTTGGCGAGCACCGTGCCGAGGCCTTCGCACCAGTTCACCGGCACCTCGTCGAGGTAGGCGAGGCCGCGCTCGTGGAGCTTCAGGAAGATCCACTGCGTCCAGCGGTAGTAGTCGGGGTCGGTGGTGGCCAGCTCGCGGGACCAGTCGTACGAGAAGCCGAGGGCTTGAAGCTGCTCGCGGAAGCGCTCGATGTTGCGCTTCGTCGTGATGGCCGGGTGGGTGCCGGTCTGGATGGCGTACTGCTCCGCCGGGAGGCCGAAGGCGTCCCATCCCATCGGGTGGAGGACGTTGAAGCCGCGCATCCGCTTGTAGCGGGCGAGGATGTCGGTAGCGGTGTAGCCCTCCGGGTGGCCCACGTGCAGCCCCGCGCCCGACGGGTATGGAAACATGTCGAGCACATAGTAGGCCGGCTTCGACGTGTCGAGGCCGTTGCGGACCGTGGGCGTGCGGAACGTCTGGTTATCGGCCCAGAAGCGTTGCCAGCGGGCTTCGATGTCGTGGTGCGGGTAGGCAGCCATGGAGAAAGGCGAAGGGCGAAATCGTAGGGCCGACAGCGGTCGGCCTGGCAGCAGAAGGCACGTATACGCCTTGTTGCCGCAGCGCGCCTCGCAATAAGACGCATTGCCGCGCCGAAAGCACGCGAAAACGTTGCGAAGGCCTTTTGCGGGACCTCGTTCTAACGGGGCGAATGTCCAAGATTGAAACGGCGGAGAACGGTTCAGGCCAGTAGGACAACCGTTCATCGTTCAACGAGAACGACTCAGCCACGGACGACAATAAAAGAGAGAGTTCCGATATCCAAGGAGACAACGAGGCACATTTCCGAACGTAACTTTGCCGCCCGCGTGCCCCCCAATTGTCGACTCGCCAGCGTTGGGCTGGAAGGGGGGATGTGCATCCATTCCTCACTCCCCTATGGGGGGGTGTAGGAAATGAGGCTCAGGCTTGCAACAAACGAAAGGGCCTGAGCGACCCCCAAAGTGACAGAATCGAGCGAAAACGTGGGACGTGAGGGGTGGCGATCCTGGGTGAAAGGCGGCGCACGACATGGTCGCAGGGCGGAATCACACCCAGATGTCGTCGGCCTCGTCGGGGGAGAGTTCGAGCTGCTCGCGGATGGCCTCGAACTCGTCGAGGGAGATGTGGCCTCGATCAAACAGGGCTTTCGCGTAGCCGAAGATTGCCCAGCGGTCGCGGTCTTCCAGCTGGGTTTCGGAGCGCTCCCGTTCGATGCGGTCGCGCAGCTCGATGTAGGCGTTGAAGTCACTCATGGTCGTCTGCAAGTTGCTCGATCAAGAAGGTTTGCTCGTAGTCGTGCAGGATGAGCACCCGGTACGTGGCGTCCGGCTCCGCTACACGCCTGCGGCGTAGCCATGCCTTCACCCTACCCTCCGCAAGCCGTAGCTCCTCGTCCGACTGAAACTCCACCGTTTGATAGATCAGGTAGTCGAACGACTGATAGACCTTGTCTGCTCCCCGCTTCTTGCCACGGATCACGTTTATCCACGATTCCGAGTGTGCCGTCGCGGGTTGCTTGACTTCCAGATTCACATCTTCGTCTCCGAGAAGGCCACCGCGTGCAATCACGTCTACGTCGCCTCCAACACGGTTTCTCGGGGTGAGGTCGAGACGGGTTTCGTAACCGAGGCGGGCGAGGGCCTCGGCAGCGGCGACAGAGCGTTGAAGTTTGTCTAGCTCGTTCGGATTGTCCTTGTGCTCGATCTGAGCGTCGATGAAGGACTGGTGGTAGGCGACGAAGCCGGTCGGGTTGGTCTCGTCGTCCTTGTATTCCACGTAGCCCCGGTTGTCGAGGACGACTTGGCGGTTGATGCGCGAGACGGCGAGCAGTCCGGCGAAGACGATCATCGTGCGCGTGCCCGACTTGTTCAACTCGACCTCGCGGGGCAGTTCGTCGTCGCGGATGAGTTTGGCGGCGAGTTTGGGGTCCCAGTCGGGATTGACGGGCAGCCAGCTGTGGCGGCAGCGCCATCCGCCCTTGTAGATCATCACCGGCTCCAGCAGACCATTCTTCAACTGGTCGATCTGGTCGCGGCGGAAGACGCGGTCGAGGCAGGCCCGGCAGAAGGCGCGGGTGTTGTGCTTGATCGTGCCGCTGTAGAGGAAGTGGCTGAGATTGGCCTTGTCGGCGAGCGCGAGACGGTGCACCTGGTTGAAGGCCCCGACGGCAGCCATCGTCTGTGCCCGTGCAGCGGCGACGTTGGCGACCTTCTGCTCCAGCAGCGTTCGGATGGCCTCGCTGTCCACGCGCTGCATCAGCACGGCCTCGGTCACGGCCTCGGCGGTATCTTGGTACAACCCCACGCGGATGTTACGCATGGCCCCGTCGAACGCCTCGGTGAGCCGAGCGGCCTCGTCGGAGCGGGCAGCGGCCAGGCGCAGGTCGGTCACGTCCACGCCACGGGCGGTGTAGAAGCGTTCGACGCGCTCGGCGTTCTCCTGCACGGCGGCGGCGATGGCGCGGTGCAGATCGTCGGTGTAGCCGCTCAGCGCATCGCGCAGCGCGTCGGCCATCTCGGCCTGCGCGGCGGGCGTGAGCAGGTCGGCGGCGGTGTAGCCGCGTTCGCCCATCCACGCCACCAGCGCGTCGGCGGCGACGCGGCGCATCGTGGCCTCGGGCACGCCCGTGGTGCCGACGCGGGCCAGCAGTTCAGCCACGGCGCGTTCGAGGGCTTCGATTTGGGCGAGAAGGTCCACGTTAGAAGAGTTCGCGTTGGGCGGACGGCATCGGTACCTCCTTGGTGGGGAAGACGTGCGAACACGAGCTGCTGCGACAGACTCGGACGCGCTTAAGCCACGTGTCGTAGTTGGTCGTCTTCATCACCCGCGTGCCGGTGCCGCAGACCGGGCACAAGATGCCCGTGCGCGGCGCAGCGGGCGACGTGCTGGTGGGCTTGCGCGGGGCGATACGACGGACACGGCGGATGCGCATCAGAGGCCGAGCATGGTTTGGTTGGAGCGAGCCTTAATGGACTCGTAGTCGTGGAGGATGGCTTGGGCGACGGCGATCTCGTGGTCGGCTTCGGCCTGCGTCATCTTGCCGTCCGCGACGCGGCGGGGGTAGACGCGGAAGCGCATCGCCAGCTCGCGGCGCAACGACTTGATCTTGTCGTGGATGGTGATGGCCATGGCGGTCAGGCGGCGAAGGTGGAGGCCATCTTGAAATGAGGCGCGACGAGCGCAGCGGCGGATTCCTCCGTGACGGCGGCGAAGTGCTCCTCGGCAGCCTCCCATTTATCATCGTCCGGCCATTGCAAGGCCGACGAACACACGCCCAATCCGGGCGGCTGGTAGTGGTAGCGTACCTCGACATGCTCATGGTCGGCGCTTCGGCCTATCGTGACGAGGATCTGCCCCATCGTGGGGTGCGTGAAGAGTTTGGCGAAGATGTCCATGGCGATCAGGCGAAGGCGGGGGCGGCGAAGCGCCGCATGGCGAGGTAGCAGTTGAGCGTCGCAAGCACGTCGGCCTCGCAGTACTTGGCCACGTCGTCCAGTCGGCCCTCGGCCACGGCCTGCGCGACGCCGGAGCCGTCCATCGCCTGCTTGGGGCTGTCGATGCCGAGGTGGTCGCACAGGTCGGCGAGACCGGCGGGGCTTTTCAGCACGCACGCGAGGTCGGCGTGCTCGCGGTTCTGGTACGGGTTGCGGTTCATCATCCGCCCGTTGGCTGGAGCCCGAACCCCGTGGTAGAGGCAGCGGTGCAGCAACCAGTCGAGGTCGAACCGTTTGCCGTTGAACGTCACCCATACGTCGAAGCCTCGGTGGGGCGAGACGGCATCGCGGAAGTCGATCAGCAGTTGGCGTTCGGTTTCGAGGCTGTCCGCGACGTAGCTGCTGAGGGATTCGACTTCACCGGTCTCCTCGTCGGCCACGGCCACGGAGATGCAGCAGATGAAGCCGAGCATCGGATGGAGCGAGCAGACCTTGCGGCTGGCCTCGTCGTAGCCGAGGCCCTCGTGCTTGTCGAGTTCGGTGTTGACGAGCAGCTGGTGACGGCGTTGTTGGCGCTCGGTGAACGTGGTGCGGTCGAGGGGCGCGGTTTCGATGTCCCACGCGATGATTCTGGACATGCAAGCGGAGGTTTAGACGTAGACGGCGATCTGTTCGATGGCCGTGACGAGTTCGGGGGCCACGTCGGCGAGGCGGGTCGTGACCTTGTAGTGCGGGTGGTCGTGCGGCTGCTGGCCCATCTTGCGCCACACGTCGGCGAGTGTCTGGCCGCGACGGCGGAGCACGCCGGTGATGTGCGCGGGCTTGGGCACGCCGTTGTCGTTGACGACGGACGCCGACCACTGGACGATGTCGCGCAACTGCTCGTCGGCGAGGCCGGTGAGGTCGCGGATTTCGTCACGGCTCATGGCTCCGCCGAGGTAGCGCAGCACGTCGGCAACGCTGTACGGGCAGTCCACGATCAACGGGATGCCGCCGCGCTTGCCGTGCTCAGCGTAGACGAGTCCTTCCACCAGATCGACGCGGGTGATGGGCGTGGCCATGGCGGTCAGGCGGCAGTGCCCGTTTTGTGGGTGGAGCGTTCAGCGTCCCAGCCGTCGGGGAATCGGGCTTGGAGCTTCTCAAGGTTGTGCCACGCGATCTCGTCGAGCGTCAGGCCCACGTTCGAGGCGACAGCGGCGACGTACCAGAGCACGTCACCCAGCTCCTTGCGCATCTTGTCGAGGTCGAGGCCGCGCTGGTGGAAGACGCCCTTCTTGACGAGCTCCGCGACCTCGCCCGCCTCGCCGACAAGTCCGAGCGCGTTCCACGCGAGGAGCACTTGGTCGGGTTGGATCTGGAAGTCGGGTTCGGCGAGCAGCGTGCGGCTGGCGAGCTGCTGATAGTCCTTAAAGTCCATGGTGATCAGGCGGCTTGGGCGACGGCGTTGGGGACGAGCGTGACGACGGTGGCGGGCTGCTCGATGCGGATGCCTTCGACGCCTTCGATGGCGTCGGCCTCGCGCTGGATGGCGATCTTGTCCACGCTCTCGGTGATGCGGATGAAGCGGCTGAGGCCGAGCTGGCGCAGGCGCGGCAGCAGCACATCGAGCGGCGCATCGAGTTCGACGCTGGGGCGTCCGACGGTGTACTTGACGGTGCCG